>Ga0196978_1000291_pt1 | contig 26094 bp, 32 predicted proteins | sample S3v_2013CmetaG_FD_155491 | JGI IMG/M metagenome (GOLD analysis project Ga0196978, IMG submission 155491) | Soil microbial communities from Anza Borrego desert, Southern California, United States - S3+v_20-13C | ecosystem: Environmental > Terrestrial > Soil > Desert | place: USA: California... | reverse complement strand
GGCCTCAGCGAAGAGGAGCGCAACGGCATCATCATCGTGATCAAGCCGAATCGCGCGGAAGGTGCTTCCGCGGACGTGCTGCAGTACGGATTCGACAACGACGCGTTTCCGCAGCAATCGACCGGCGATCAGTGGTTCGACGAGCAGCAGTTCGAGAGCTATCGCCGGCTCGGGTGCATCTCCGCGGACTCGCTGTTCGCGGGCGAGCGCGAGGTGAAGGACATCGCCGAGTTCTTTATGGAGAGCGGCAGCAAAGCTGCCGCTCTCCAAAGCGGCGGCAGAGCCGCCGCACTCGACTAAAAAAAGGCCCCTCCCGCCGAAGCGGAAGGGGCCGAAATCGCGGCAGCTACGCTGCCGCTTTGGAAAGCGGCGGCTCGTGCCGCCGCACTCCATAAAGACTAGGTTGTGGTCGTGGCGCTGGTGCCGGTGGCCGCGGTGTCGGTGCCGGTGGCCGAGGTGTCCGTGCCGCCCGAAGTGGCGGAGGTCGCCGACGTGTCCGTCTCGGCTGAGATGGTCGTGGTCTGCGTCGTCTCGGTGGTGATCGTGGCGGTATCGGTGGCGACGGTGTCGGTCACCACGGTGTCGGTCGACTCGGCCTCTTCCTTCTTGCAGGCGACGAGCGCGACGAGGGCAACGGCACAAAGAATGGTCACGAATTTCTTCATTTGAATCTCTCCTTCAATTCTGTCGAATCGCGAAAAGTGAAACGTGCTGCGCATTCTTTTGGTGCCGTACCACCCCGCCTTCTCGTTTGGGTTTGAAACTGTGGGGCGCTGCATAGCACGCGCCTGACCGGGACTGCAAGCGGCAATCAGTCGGGGAAGGCGGTCCGGTCGATGGCGGGGATCAGCCGTAAAGCGTTCTTGTAGTAGAGCTTCTTCAGCACCTCGTCGGGCAGGCTGAGGCCGTACATCTTCCAGAACGCGTGCCGCTTGCGGTAGTAATCGAAGTACTCGTCCTCGGTCTCGAGCACGCGGAAGTACGCCGCGTATTCGTCCGCGTTCCAACTGTCTTTGCCCATCAGCACGCGGTCCTGATACTTGATGAGGAACGCGCGCGCCGCGCGAGGCTGCCGTCCGAGCTCGTACAGCACCGCGCCGATCTCGGTTGAGACGTTCGGCAGCTCGTCGAGTAACTTGCCCAGGCGCGCGAGATCGTTGCCGAGCCAGGCCAGGTGCGCTGCGATGAACTTCGTCTTCGGATGGCGGCGGAACAGATTGAACTGCTCGCCCATGGTCTGTTCGAACGATGCGAATTTCGGATCGTCGCGGCGGCGGTTGGGGAACTGCTGCAGCTCGAGCCAGCGCTCGTTGTGCTTGTCGAGCGGCGCCCAGAATGCGACCGGCTCGCCCGTGTGAATCAGCACCGGGATCCCGAGCTCGCCCGCCTTCTGCCAGATCGGATCGAGACGCGGATCGTCCGTCGGCACGCGCTTGCCTGACTTGTCGACCAGGAACATGCCGAGGTTCTTGAAGATCTTCAGGCCGACCGCGCCGTTCTTCACGTCCTCTTCGAGCTGCTTCGCGGCATTCGTCGCGAAATCAGGCTCGTCGATCTTCGCAAAGTCGACGTTCGCGAACGCGACGAAGCGTTTCGGGTAACGCCAGCGCAGCTTCGCCAGTCCATCCCGGAGCTCGCTGCCGGAGCCGCCGCTGAGGTTCACCATCACGCTCAGGCCGATGCGATCCATGTCCGCGACGAGCTTGTCGACATCCGCCTGCGACATCTCGCGCCGCTGATGGTTATGGATGTCGATGAACGGGAACTTCGCCTTCGTGCGCGGATGCTCCGGCACGATCAGCGTCGATTTCGGGTCGTACTCCTCGAACGTCAGCGGCGGCAGCGTCTGCGCCGCCGCCGACGTGGCGATGAGAAGCATGAGAGCTGCGAGTGCGCGCATTGTCTGGACATCTGGAGCGACGGGCTCTCAGCCCGTCGAACATCGATGCTCGACGGGCCGCAGAGCCCGTCGCTCCAGATTGGCGGTCAGTGCGCGAACACCATCACGCTGGCTTCCGTGTTGTCCCACTTCAGCGTGAGCGGCGCGCGCGCGTTATCCATCGGCTTGAGGTCGATCGCGAAGGTCTCGACGGACGACGGGAGCGTCTTCACCGTCATCTTCGTGCGGCCGAGATCCTGGGCCTGGTCGTACTTCGTGCCCCACTGGCCGGTCTGCTTGTTGACGATGAGCGTCCACTCTTTCTCGCCGGGAATGGTGAAGAGCGTGTATTTGCCGGCCGGCACATGGATCTTGCCGATCATCAGGTCGCCCTCGGTCGTCAGCGTCGTGGCCGCATTCGCGCCGGTGCGCCAGACCTTGTCGAAGGGAACCAGGACGCCCATGATGTCGCGGCCACGCTTCGACGGCGCACTGTAATCAATGGTGATTTTCTTGCCGTTCAGCGTTGCCTCGGCCTTCGCGGGCGGGCTGAGCGGCTTCTTCGTTTCCTGCGCGACGGCGACGCCGCTCAGGAGCAGGACGGACAGGGAAAGGACGGAGAGTTTGCGCATGATGCGCGGATGATCGCACGGCCCGGCCGCACGGAAATGTGATGGAGCGGTGAACGGACGCTACGGCGTCATGTCTGCGCGTCCGCTTCGAGCGCTGCCGAGGGCTTCGCGGTGTCGCGGCGGCAGGCGCAGGTGCCGTGGTAGAAGACTTCGTCGCCGGATGAAGCAGTGAACCAGCAGTCGCAGTTCGCGCATTCGATGAGGTCGGCTGGAGGCGTCATCCGGTTTTCTCCGTGCGGCGAATTGCAAGAAGGGTTCCTCGGGTTCCTCGGAGTTCCTCGGAGTTCCTCGGGGGATCTACTCCGAGGAACCCGAGGAACCACGTTCACGCGTGTCCGTCGCCTTCCGCGCACAACTCCATGATCCCCTTGGTGAACTCATCGACGTCGAACGGCTTCGAGATTACGAGCTTCACGACGTCGAGATCGAGCTTCGTCAACGCCTGTTGCGACACGGCTGAGACCACCGCCACCGGCACGTTGATGTTCTCGCGCTTGAGGAAGGCGATCACCTCGAACCCATTGAGCTCAGGGACCATCAGATCGAGCACCATCACCGAATAACGCTGCGAGCGGAGCTTGTCGATCGCGGTGCGTCCATCGCCGGCGAGGTCGATGTCGATCTTCATCCGCTTGAGCAGTTTCTCGACCAGGCGGCGGATGGCAGGATCGTCCTCGACGACGAGTGCGCGATAGCCGGGCTTTGCGGCGACACTCTGGGGCTGAGTCATGCGAGTGGCCTCAGTGTAACAGCACGTTGAAACCGCGCTCGCCCTCCCGGCGTACACTCGCGCGATGAAAAAGCCGCTGCTGATTTTTCTGTTCGCGCTGCTGTCGGCCGGCTCGCTGTCGGCGCAGGAGCTGTCGGCAGCCGATCTCGACCGCCGCCGTAAGGCGCTCGGGGACCTGTTGCATGAGCAGTGGGAGTACACGCTCCGGACCTCGCCCGAGTTCGCCTCCATCCTCGGCGACCGCCGCTACAACGATCAGGTCAGCGACGTCTCGGAGAAGGCGGCGTACGCCGATCTTGCCGAGACGAAGAAGTTCCTGAAGCGCTTCGAGGCGATCGATACGACCGCGTTCTCGGATCAGGAGACGCTCGACCGCAACCTGATGATCCGCGACCTGCGCACCTCGATCGAGCTCGCGAAATTCAAGACCTGGCAGACGCCGGTGAACCAGATGAACGGCGTTCATCTGCGCGCCGCACAACTGCCGGGCGCGCTGCCGTTCGCCACTGTCAAGGATTACGAGGACTACATCGTCCGTCTCGGGAAGTTCCCGAAGACCATCGACGACACCATCGCGAACATGCGCAAAGGCATCGCGGGACGCCTGATGCCGCCGAAGTTCCTGCTCGAGAAAGTGACCGAACAAGCGCAGGGACTGGCCGCGTCGAAAGGCGAGGCCTCGCCGTTCGCGGTACCGCTGACGAACTTCCCTGATTCGTTCAGCGCATCCGAAAAAGAACGCCTGCGCACGGCGGTGCTCGCGGCGATCGACCAGCACATCATCCCGTCGTACGAGCGCTTCGCGCGATTCGTGCGCGACGAATACGCGCCGAAAGGGCGTACCGACGTCGGCGTGTGGGCGCTGCCTGATGGCCGCGAGCGTTATGCGTTCATGGTCCGATGGATGACCACGACCGATCGTTTGCCGGAAGAGATCCATCGCATCGGCCTCGACGAAGTCGTGCGCATCGAGCGCGAGATGCTCGCGATCGCAACGCGCCTTGGCTACTCCGATCTGAAATCGTTCAACGCGGCGGTCGAAACGAATCCGGAGCTGAAGGCGAAATCGCCGCAGCACATGCTCGACCTCTACACGAAGTACATCGATCAGATGTATGCGAAGCTGCCGCAGCTCTTCGGCCGCCTGCCGAAAGCGAAGCTGGAAGTGCTTCCCGTGCAGCCATTCCGCGAGAAGGAAGCCTCGGGCGCGTCGTACGAAACCGGCTCCCCCGACGGCTCGCGTCCGGGACGCGTCTACGTGAACACCTACGAGGCGACGTCGCGCAAGACGTTGTCGTTCGAATCGACCGCGTATCACGAAGGCGTCCCCGGACATCACATGCAGCTCTCCATTCAACAGGAGTTGCCGGAGCTGCCTCCGTTCCGCCAGCAGGGCGGCCATACGGCCTTCATCGAAGGCTGGGCGCTCTACTCCGAACGCCTCGGCAAGGAAGTCGGCTTCTATCAGGATCCATACAACGACTACGGCCGCCTCAATGACGAGATGCTGCGCGCGATTCGCCTGGTCGTCGACACCGGCCTCCATCACAAGAAGTGGACCCGCGAGCAGGTCGTGCAGTACTTCCGCGATCACTCCGCGATCGATGAGGTCGAGATCCAGAGCGAGACCGATCGCTACATCGTCTGGCCCGGCCAGGCGCTCGCGTACAAGATGGGACAGCTCAAGATCCTCGAGCTGCGCGAGCGCGCACAGAAAGAGCTCGGCACAAAGTTCGACATCCGCGGCTTCCACGACGAAGTCCTCGGCGCGGGCGCGCTGCCGCTGCAGGAGCTGGACGAGCGGATCGTGAGTTGGATTGGGCGGACCGGGGGGAAGTCGTAGGAGTAGAGTCTCAGAGTCTCAGAGTCTCAGAGTCTCAGAGATGCATGTGGCTCCGACCCTCTGCGACTCTGAGACTCTGAGACTCCATGACGTATGCCCGAACTCCCCGAGGTCGAATCCTACGCGCGCTACTTCGCGCGCCACGCGCTGAACCAGCCGATCACGCGCGCCGACGTGCGCGACGAGCGCATCCTCGGCGAGATTCGCAAGGACGCGTTCGCGCGCAAGCTGAAGGGCGGCGCGTTCACGAGCGTGCGGCGGCACGGCAAACATCTGTTCGCCGAAGTGGCCGCGAAGAAGACCTGGCTGCACCTGCACTTCGGGATGTCGGGGGACCTCGCGTACTACCGCGATCCGAAGGAAGCGCCGCGATTCGCGCGCATCGTCTTCGACTTCGCCGGCGGCGCACATCTCGCGTTCGAGGACATGCGGTTGTTCGGCGTCGCCGACCTCGTCTCCTCTCCTGATTCGTTCATCGCCGATCGCGGTCTCGGACCCGATCCGCTCGATCCGAAGTTCACGTTCAGTCGTTTCGCGGAGTTGCTCGAGCGCCGCCGCGGCGCGATCAAGTCACTGCTGATGACGCAGGAAGTCATCGCCGGTCTCGGCAATCTGTGGGTCGACGAGACGCTCTACCTGGCGTCGATTCATCCGCGCCGGCCGATCGATCGGATCACCAAACCGGAGATGCGCGCGATCTACACGTCGATGCGGCGACTGCTCGGCGATGTCATTGCGCGGCACGAGCGCGGCGGGAAAATGCCCGCGAAATCGCTGTACGAGCATCGCGAAGTGGGCGACCGCTGCCCGCGCTGCGGCGGCACGATCGAGCGCAGTGTCGTGTTCGGACGCACGACGTACTTCTGCGCGAAGCATCAACGGTAGGTTAAAATCCGCGCTTTGTTGCAGGCTTCATGAAGCTACCGGAGCGTCTGGCAGAGCTCGAGCGTCAGGTGGACGAGATCGTACGCGGCAACATGCTCGTCGCGGCACGCGCCGATGGTGTGCCGGTCGTCACCGCCGATGCAACGCCCGCCGGCCGCGTGATGCGCCTCGTGCTCAGTGAGCTGCGCAAGGAAGTGCCATACGACAGTTGCTCGGTGCAGGAGCTGCGCGGCTCGCGCCTGGTCATCGTCGGCGGCGTCGGTTTCGCCCAACTGGACGTGATCCTCGGCGAGTCGTTCGAGGTCGACAACATCGACATCCCGAACGGCGAAGTGATTCATCGCAAGCGCCCGCTGATCGTCGGCGACACGCAGCAGTACCGCGCATTCCGCCGCGGGCTGCACGTCGGCGCCGGCATCCGCTCCTGGCTCGGCGTGCCGATGATCGACGGCTCGCGTGTCGCAGGCATGCTCGCACTCGACAAAGCGGAGCCCGATTTCTACAGCGCCGTTCACGCCCAGACCGCCATCGCGTTCGCCGTACTCGTCGCGCGCGCCATCCTCGACGGCGAAGGCAACGCCGGCGAGCTCGCGGGCTAGTGGAGACGACCGGGTCGTCTCTAGTAATCCGCAAGCACCGGCGGCGCCGTCGATCGTTCGAGCAGGCGCAGCGCGGCGAGCATCACTGCGCGTTGCATCACCGCGTCATGCGGCGCGCCGAGCGGATATCCGTGCGGAAACGGTACAGCCAGCGCGCGAGGCGGGCGTACCTTCTCCGCGACTTCGCGGAGGAGAATCACGCACACGGTGGCGATGCCGCGGCGCTCGATCTCGGCGGCGAGCAGGCACACGGCCTGGTTGCACATCGGTCATATCGGCACGAGCAGCACCGCGTCGACGCCGTCCGCCGCGAGCGCATCCGCCACGGCCTTCGCGCTGCGCGTCGTCAGTCGGCCCGGCGCGGTGATCGAGCCCATGAGCGAGAAGTGCCGATGATTCACGCTGCCGATCGCACCCTCCGCGGCGAGCTCGCGAATGCGATCGATGGGGAACGCGAGATTCGGATCGGCTTGCACGCCGCTATGGTCATACGACGCGCTGCGATGCGAATCGATGAGCGCGCGCGTGGTTGCGTCGGATGGAATCTCGCGAAAACTGCAGTCGCCGCCCCGTACGTCGTTGTCGAATGGCTCCTGATCCGGCAACGCGAGCCCCGCGGTCGAAACGATGGCGACACGCGATTCGGCAAGCGGCCGCGAGAGTGGCGACCACGGCACCGGATCGATGCGCCGCCAGGGATACGCCTTCAGAAACAGGCGTGCCGATAACGGGAGCTCGGAAACGTTTGCCACGGGCGCATGGTAAGTAATCGAAGCGTAATCTGACCCCTCTAAAGTGTTCTGAGGAGGAGAACACTTGCTGAATTTCACCACTCACCAACAGCTGCGGGGAGCGATCGAGTCGCTGAGTTGCGAGCGCCTCTCGACCCAGAAGCAGGAACTGCTCACTCTCATCGATTCAATTGGGTCGTTCGCCGCCGGCGGCGACAACCATCAACGTCTTTCCCCGCGTGAAGCCGAAGTGCTCACGATGATTCTCGAAGGGCGTCGTCTGAAAGAGATCGCGGCCAGGCTCGACATCAGCGTGAAGACGGTCACCACCCACCGCTCGCGCCTGCTGCGCAAGCTGGGACTCGAGGACAACCTCGGCCTGTATCGCTATGGCGTGCGCAACGGGCTGATCAGCGTGTAGCGTGTGAGGTACGATCCCGCTCATGTCGGTGATCGTCGGCACGAGCGGATACAGCTATAAAGAGTGGAAGGGGACGTTCTATCCGTCCGACCTTCCCGCCACGAAGATGCTGGCGTTCTACGCGCAGCATTTCGGCTCGGTCGAGATCAACAACACCTTCTATCGGATGCCCGTGGCCAGCATGGTCGAGAAGTGGGCGTCCGAGGTGCCGGACGGGTTTCGATTCGTGCTCAAGGCGCCGCAGCGCATCACCCACATCAAGAGGCTTACCGGCGTCGAGGACGAGCTCCGCTACTTTCTCGAGACCGCCTCGCTCCTCGGCAGCAAGCTCGGTCCGTTGCTTTTTCAGTTACCGCCAAATCTACGCAAGGACGTGACGAAGCTGCGCGAGTTCCTTGCCCTGATTCCGCATGGTTGGCGTGTCGCGCTCGAAGTGCGTCATGACTCCTGGTGCGACGACGAGATCTACGCCTTGCTGCGCGAACACGACGTGCCGCTGTGTCTCTCCGATACCGATGAAGTGGCCGATCCCGACACGCTGCTGGTGAACACCGCGTCCTGGGGCTACCTGCGCCTGCGCCGCACGGATTACTCCGACGCGCAACTCGCGGACTGGGTTCGTCGCGTCGAGTCGCAAGGCTGGTCGGACGCGTTCGTTTTCTTCAAACATGAGGACGAGGGGAAGGGGCCGTTGTTCGCGAAGCGGTTTCTGGAACGACTGGAGCGACGGGCTCTCAGCCCGTCGACGTGACCCGACGGGCTAAGAGCCCGTCGCCCCAGAGAGGACGAGCGGAAGGGGGTGTTCGCTCCGGATTTTGGTACTCTTCCCCGCCGTGACGCTCCTCCGAAGCGCCATCGTCTTTTCGCTCCTCTTCTCGCTCAAGATCCTGAGCCGGATTTTCTATCGCCATGATTGGGACTGGGTCGGCGAGGTGCCGCCGAAGCCGTGGAAGGGTTTGCGGCTGGTCATCTTCCTCAATCACACCAGTCTCTTCGAGCCCGTCTTCCTCGGCGTGCCGCCCGCGAGTTTCATCTGGCGTCTCGCTGCGCACGGCGTCGTGCCGGCGGCGGACAAGACCACCGATCGCCCGCTGGTCGGCATGATCTTCCGCTTCATCGCGCACGAGGTCATTCCGATCACGCGACAGCGCGACGACACATGGGCGCAGGTGCTCCGGACGATCGAGCCCGATTCGATGGTCACCCTCGCGCCCGAGGGGCGCATGAAGCGCGCGAACGGCCTCGATTTGCATGGCAAGCCGATGACGGTGCGCGGCGGCGTGTCGGACATCATCGAGTCCCTGCAGAAGGGGAGGATGCTGATCGCGTACAGCGGCGGTTTGCATCACGTGCAAGTGCCCGGGCACGTGCCGTCGGTATTCAAGACCGTGCGCCTGCGGGTCGAGGTGCTGGAGATCGCGGACTACCTCGCCGAGATGATGAAAGACGGTCCGGAGCAGTTCAAGAAGAACGTGATTCGCGACCTGGAACGTCGCCGCGATCTGTATTCTCCCGAGGAGAAGCGCGCAGCGTCGCCTGAAAGTCCTGCACGGTCATCGGCCGGCTGAACAGGAATCCCTGCACGTATTCGCATCCCTGCTGGAGCAGAAAATCGAGCTGGTCCTGATGCTCGACTTCTTCCGCGATCACGGCGAGACCGAGGTCGTGCGCGAGACGCATCAGATTGCGCGCGATGGCGCGGCAGCGTTCGTCCGAAGGCAAAGGACGGATGAATGTGCCCGGCAGCTTCAAGCCATCGATCGGAAAGCACAGCAGATGATCGATTGCGGAGTGATCGGTGCCAAAGTCGTCGAGCCACAAGCCGACGCCGAGGTCCTTCAGCGCGCGCAATACGTCTTTCGTCGCGTCGAGGTCCTTGATGTGCGCGGTCTCGGTGATCTCGATGTTCACCCTGCGCGTGTCGATGCCGCACGATGAAACGAGCGCGGTGAGTCGCTCGAGCACGTTCCCTTCCTGCAGCTCGCGCGGCGAGAGGTTCACGTTGAGCAGCACATCCGGCGCGAACCATTGCCATTGCGCGGCGTCGGTGTAGGCCTTGCGCACGAGGATGTGATCGAGCACGAACAGCTCGGGCCCGCAACTCTCTTCGGCCGTCTCGTGAATGATCGCCGCTTCGCGAAGCTCGCCCGTCTGCCTTCGCTGCCGCAGCAACGCCTCGGCGCTGTAGATCGCGCCACTGCGCGCGTCGTGAATCGGCTGATAGAGAAGGACGAGATCGTCCTTCTCCTCCAATGCGCGACCGAGGGCGGCCTGTCCGACGGCGTCCGGCACTACGACGATCGCTTGACCAGCTGCCAGGTGGCGAGCATCGCGCCAAGCAGGGCGAGGATCACCAGCGTCTTGTTGCGCTTGACCTGGTTCCAGAGCGACGCTTCCTCGCGTTGCTTCCGCTCGATCAGCTCCATGCGCATCGTCTCGCGCTGCCTGATCGTTTCGCGCACGCTGCCTTCGAAGTCGCGCAGCGAGCGCGCTTTCTCCGGCGTTACGGCGACGCCGCGTTGCGTGTCGATCATCACCGCGTTCGAGTCGATCGGACGCACGAGGCGATCGCCGCGCTCGTCTTTGTCGACGTGATACGCGCCCTGATCGAGGAACAGCACGGTCGGTCCGACTTTCGTGTTGCGCACGAAGACCACGTGCTCGTCACCGGTGCGAAAGCGCGGCACGCCGACGTAATCCTGCGCGACGTCACCGACCACGCCGCCGGGCGTGACGATGGTGATCTCCTGCGAGGGAAAACCTTTGAATGTCTTTTCGACCTGCAGCTTCGAATAGGTGAGGATGCGCTGTTGCGCGGCGTCCCAGCTCGACGTCTGCGAGACGACGCGGCCGAGAACGATGGCCGCAGCCTGATCGACCTTCTCATCGAACTTCACCGCGCGCGCGATCGTCGCTTCCGCGGCGATCGGGGTGAGAGTGAGGGCGGCGGCGAAGACGAGAGCGGCTCGTGAGTTATTTGCGGCCATCGCAGTCGAATTCTAGCAAGCGACAGGCCTACAATGCCGCTCCATGCGCGAATGGCTCCTGACGCTCGCTTTCACTCTCTGCGCGTTGCCGGTTCTGGCGGCCTCGACGGCGGTTCCTCAAGGTTCTTCCGGTCCCTCGGGTCCCTCGGGTTCCTCGGGTCCCTCGGGTGGTGGTTCCCCTCCGCGGAACTCCGAGGAACCCCGAGGTACCGAGGAAATGCTTCTCGATCAACTGATCAAAGACCAATGGGCCTGGCAACTTCACGACGATCCCGAAGGCGCCACCTATCTTGGCGAACGCGGCCATGACGACCGGCTCACCGATCGCTCGCCGGAAGCGTGGCAACGACGCCGCGAGCGTAATCGCGAGACTTTGAAGAAGATCGAAGCGATCGATCGCGCGAAGCTGTCCGCCGGCGATCGCCTGAACTACGACCTGTTCCTGTTGCAGGCGAAGCTCGCGGTGGAAGGCGATCGCTATCCGTCCGAGCTCGTTCCGGTTCACCAGATGGGCGGCATCTACATGACCCTGGGCGAGCTCGCGCAGCAGATCCCGCGCGGCACGGTGAAGGACCACGAGAACTTCCTCGCGCGCATGCGTGCGTTTCCGCGCGCTGTCGACGACACGATCGCGCTGATGAAACGCGGGCTCGCCGCGGGACTGACGCCGCCGCGCGTGATCGTGGGCGACGTCGCGGAAGCGATCGCAAATCAGATCACTGACGATCCGGCGAAGAGTCCGATTTGCGAACTCGCGTTCACGAACTTCCGGCCATCGATTCCGCCGCCCGAACAGGAGCGATTGCAGAAGGAAGCGCTCGCGGTGCTGCGCGCCAATGTGCTGCCTGCGCTGCGCAAACTGCACGCGTTCTGGACCGACGAGTACGAGCCGAAGACGCGCGAGGACATCGCGTGGACGAGCGTGCCGCAGGGGAAGGAGTGGTATCCGTATCTCGTCCGCGTGCAGACCACCACCGATCGCACGCCGGAAGAGATTCACGCGCTGGGATTGTCTGAGGTGAAGCGCATTCGCGGCGAGATGGAGAAGATCCGCGCGCAGACCGGCTTCACGGGCACGCTCGAAGAGTTCTTCACATTCCTGCGCAACGATCCGCGCTTCTATTACACGAAGCGCGAAGACCTGCTCGTTGCGTACCGCGACATCTCCAAGCGCATCGATCCGGAGCTCACGCGTCTCTTCGGCCGCATCCCGCGCTTGCCGTACGGCGTCATTCCGATCCCCGCGTACTCGGAGAAAACGCAGACGACGGCTTACTACCAATCGGGCTCACCGGAATCACACCGGCCCGGCTACTACTATGTGAATCTGTACGATTTGTCCTCGCGACCGAAGTGGGAGATGGAAGCGCTGTCGCTGCACGAAGCGGTGCCGGGCCATCACTTCCAGATCGCGCTCGCCCAGGAGCTCGAGGAGCTGCCGGCGTTCCGGCGCAATGGCGGCTTCACGGCGTTCGTCGAAGGGTGGGGACTCTACGCGGAATCACTCGGACCCGAGCTGGGCATGTACACCGATCCATACTCGCGTTTCGGCCAGCTCACGTACGAGATGTGGCGCGCGGTGCGCCTCGTCGTCGATACCGGGATGCACGCGAAAGGTTGGTCGCGGCAGCAAGCCATCGATTACTTCGTCGCGAACTCGAGCAAGCCGCTGCACGACATCGAGGTGGAGATCGATCGCTATCTCGCGTGGCCGGGACAAGCGCTCGCGTACAAGCTCGGCGAATTGAAGATCAAGGAGTTGCGCGCGAACGCGGAGCGCGAGCTCGGCGAGGCGTTCGACATCCGTGCCTTCCACGACACTCTCCTCGGCGCCGGACCGCTGCCGCTTTCGGTGCTGGAAACACGAATGCAGGAATGGGTGAAGTCGAAGAAAGGCGGCGCGAAAGCCGTAATCACTTTGACGCGGTAGCGCGCCGGCGTCGGCGCCGCGGCGCGCGCCCTTCGCCGATCCAGATGATCTCGACGTCGTACTCGACGAGCGCGGCATCCGCCGTCATCAGCGGCAGCTTTTCAATCTGGCACTGTGCAACGAGCAAACGATCGAACGGATCGCTGTGATAGACCGGCAGCGAAGCCACCTGCAACGCGTGCGATACGTAGACGGGCAGAACGTCCATCGAGAGCGCATCGACGCGCGAGTTCACATAGTCCGAAGCGTGCTCGGGCAGTTTCAGTTTCCCGGCGGAGACTTTGATCGCGATCTCGAGAGCGCTGATCGCCGAAAAAACGACCGTGTTCGCCGAGTCCACGATCAGTTCGAAGCCCGAGTGCCGCAGCCGATCCGGCGCGCTGACCGCCCAGAGGAACGCGTGCGTGTCGAGCAGAAACCGCATCAGCGCCAAGTCAAGGGATCGACCGGCGCATCGAAGTCGTCAGACATCCAGACGCGGCCGGCGTCCTGACCGAGGATGCGTTTTTTGCCGGTGCGCTCGATGGGGACGATCTTCGCCACCGGCTCGCCGTTGCGCGCGATCACGATCTCTTCGCCCTCGGCCACTTTGGCGAGGAGGCGCGAGAGATGCGTCTTCGCCTCGTGAATGTTCACTTCGATCATGGATTTCAGGTTAGCTTAGTCCACAGACTTAGTCAATACGCGTTGCAGAAACGCCTTCACGTCGGCGGCTTCCTCCGCCGCGACCTGGTGGCCCATTGGATACTCGTGATACTCGACGTCGAGTCCGGCTTCCTCAAGCACGCGTCGCGCGCGGCGGGCGTAGTTCACCGGCACCACGTCATCCGCCGAGCCATGCGCGATGAACACCGGCAATCCCTTCCGCGAAACGAGATCGGGCAGGTCGTTTTCGTACAGGCCGCCGCTCATCGCCATCAGTGCCGTGACTTTTTGCGTCGTGTGCAGGCCGGAGTCGAGCGCCATCAGCGCGCCTTGCGAGAAGCCACTCACGATCAGCGCGGACGTCGGGTACTTCTGCGTGATCTCGTCGAGAAAATCGAGCATCTCGCAGCGCGACTCGACGACCGACGCGTGCTTCGGCGGCCAGCCATCGAACCACGTCCAGCCCATCGCCATCCCCGGATATGCTTCGAACGGTTTCGGCGCGTTCGGAAACACGAAGCGGCAACCGCCGGCCGCGTCGAGCATCGGCGCGAGGTCCGCCAGGTCATTCATGTCGGCGCCGCGTCCGTGAATCATCACCACCATCGGCAGCGCTTCGGTATCGGGCTTTTGGGAGGGAACGCGAACGATGTGACGCAGCATGCGGCGCGCATTCTAGCCCTCCGCATAGAATGTACGGCCCCATGCCCGACGACCTGCTCGAGCGCGCTGTAGCCGAGTCGCGCATTCAGACCGCGGCCGCTCTGCGCGATGCGCTGCGAACGGCGCCGTCCATCGTCCTCGCGAAGCTCGCCGTCGACCTGGTCCCCGAGCTGTTCCGCAATGACTACGACGGCGAGCCCGCGCGGTTCGGCGCGACATGGGCGGACGCCATCGCAAGACCGCGCACAGCCGTCCTCCCGACGTTCCTCGTCCGCATTCATCACGGCGCGTTCGTGCAGGAGGAAGTGCAGACGCTCGTCGCCGAGATGATGGCAGCGCACGCGTCGCAGGCGGCGCTGGTCGTCATCGGTCCGCTCGTCTCTCCCGACGTCCGCAACGTCCTCGGCGCAGCCGTTCCGTGGCTCGTCGACACGGACGGGCTCATCCATTTGATGATGGGCGCCAACATCGGCGTACGCGCCCGCTATTACGAGACGAAGTACGTCGATGCAGACTATTTCCGCTAATATCGGAGCCTGGAAAACCCCGAGGTGACCCTTGCATATCAACGATCTCTTGAAAATCGCCGCTGAGCGCCGCGCCTCCGACCTGCACATCAAAGTTGGCTCTCATCCGGTGATCCGCGTCGACGGCGAGCTCGTACCACTCGTCGAGCTGAAACGCCTCATGCAGGAAGACACGATCGCGATGGCGTTCTCGATCATGTCGTCGCGGCAGAAAGAGAAGTTCAAGAACAACTACGAGATCGACATCGCCTACTCGGTTCCGGGCCTGGGCCGCTTCCGCTGCAACATCTTCCAGCAGCGCGGCACGGTGGGCATGGTCCTCCGCGTCATCCCGGTGAAGATCCTGTCGATCCGCGAGCTGATGCTGCCGACGATCCTCGAGAAGATCGCCGAGGAGCGGCGCGGATTGATCCTTTGCACGGGCACGACCGGCTCCGGCAAATCGACGACGCTCGCGGCGATGATCGACTACATCAACTCGCATCGCACGGAACACATCATGACGGTCGAGGATCCGATCGAGTTCCTCCATCGCGACAAGAAATCGATCGTCAATCAGCGCGAGGTCGAGGTCGACACGAAGTCGTTCTCGCAAGCGCTGCGCAGCGCTCTCCGTCAGGATCCGGACGTCATCCTCGTCGGCGAAATGCGCGACTACGAAACCATCGAGACCGCGCTTACGGCCGCCGAGACGGGCCATCTCGTGCTGTCCACGCTGCACACGATGGACGCGACCGAGACCGTCAACCGCATCATCTCGGTCTTCCCGCCGCACCAGCAGAAGCAGATCCGTTTGCAGCTCGCCGCGGTGCTGAAGGCGGTTGTCTCATTACGACTGTTGCCGCGCGCCGATGGTCTCGGACGCGTGCCGGCGGCCGAGGTGTTGATCTCGACCGCGTACATCCGCGATTGCATCGAGAACAAGGAAAAGACGAAGCTGATCAAGGACGCGATCGCGCAAGGCACGTCGCAGTACGGCATGCAGACCTTCGATCAGTCGCTCTACACCCTGTACAAAAACGGCCTGATCACGCTCGACGAAGCATTGCGCCGCGCGTCGAATCCCGACGAGTTCCGCCTCAAGCTCTCCGGCATTCAATCGACGGCCGATATGTCGAAGGAAGAGATGGAATCGAAGCTCACGATTTCCGGAACCGGAACAGACGATCCGTTCGGCGATGAGAGCCCGTTCGATTTCTCCAACAACATCTGAGCCAATTTTCGTATAGGAATCGTGATCCGATCCCTGACCCTGGCAGTAATTTTCGCGCTTACTACCACCGCGCTGGCGCAGACCGCCGCGCTCACCTTCACCCTCGGCCCGATCGAACGGATCGAGCACAGCGACATCCTCCGCACGTTCGCCGTCGTGCACAACAGCGATCCGGACATCCACAGACCCATTGTGGAAATCGGCATCATCGGTGACCGGACCGTCTATCTCGGCGGCCAGAATGACGCGCATTGGACGTGCGCCAACGGCGCGACGCCGTACGAGCTGATTTGTTCGACGCCGCGGATTCGCGCAGGTGAATCGCTGCCCTTGCAGATCTACGCCGGGCCGCTTCGCCATGGACGGCTGCAGATCTACGGCCGTGTCGAGTGGCAGATGTTCGAGGCACTTTCTTCTCGCCGCTCGCGCGACAGCACGGCAGATTCACGCGCGACTTCATCGTGACCAACACCGGCGACAAAGGTGAAGGCTCGCTGCGCGCGGCGATCGAGGCGGCGAATGCGCTCACGGAATTGATTCCGAGCCGCATCGTCTTCAACATTCCCGGTGCCGCGCCCGAGCGCGGCTGGTTCACGATCTATCCGAACACGCCGCTGCCGGCGATCGTCGCCGCCGACATCGAGATCGACGGCGGCACGCAGACCGAGTTCGGCGGCGATACGAATCCGCTCGGACCGGAGATCGAGCTGGACGGCGCCGCGTTGTGGTTCGGCAACGGTCTGGAGATCAGCCAGAGCGGCCTGACTTACGTGAAACGACTGGCGATCGGCGGCTTTCCATGGAACGGGATCAAGGTCGCACGCGACTCGTCGTGAGCTCGAGCATTGAGGACAACTACATCGGCACCGACGCCACGGGCACGCGCGCAAATCCGAACCGCAGCCGCGGCATCGCGTTCGACCACCCCACGCGGAACTTCGTCGTCTCGCGCAACATCATCAGCGGCAACGGACGCAGCGGCGTCTTCATCGGCTCCACTTCGCACTGGGTGAAACTGATCGAAAACAAGATCGGCGCCGCAGCAATGGCGTTGCGATTCCGAATGGTGCGAGCGGCATGTTCATCGGCGGCGAGCACACCAGCGACATCTGGCTGGAACGCAACACCATCGCGCACAACGCGTGGTTCGGTCTGGCGATCGACCGGCGCCAGCACCGCTACACGCTGGTCGACAACTCCATCACGCGCAATGGATTCATCGGCATCGATCGCGGCCTCGATGGTTTCGACGGCTACGCGTTCAACGTCGATCACACAAACGTGACCAGCGCCCAGGTTCCACCACCGCGAGTGCTCTCCGCGATCTACGACCCGTCGACGAACTTGACCACGATCACCGGCACGTATTTCAGGGAACGCGAAAATTTCCGTTCGGCGGAGATCACCCTCTACGCGAATTCCCTCAACGACGGACAAGGCGAGACCGTCCTCGGCACTACCAGCACTCCGAGCGGCATGTTCGCGTTCAATATCCCGGGCGATCTGACCGGCAAGTTCATCACCGCGACCGGCCGCTATACGCTCGATCTGGAACTGGGCGGTGTCCACTTCTGGAACACCGAGTTCTCGGAGTCGATCGCGGTGTCCCCAATACAATGATGTGATGTCCGACGAGTTGGAGCGGTGCTACGCATCCGCGGTGCGGATCCTGAAACACCGCTTCAACAGTGAAGGCGAACTGCGGCGCAAGTTACGCGGCCGAAAGTTCGAGAAGGACGACATCGAGGTGACGCTCGCACGCTTGCGGCGCGAGAAGTGGCTCGACGACGATCGTTACGCGGCCGCCTTCGTCCGCTCGCGCGCGAACAAACGCGTCGGTCCATTGCGCATCCGCCGCGAGCTCCACGCCGCCGGCGTGAATGACGCGACAGCCGCGCAGGCGGTCGCGGAGAACGTCGATCCGGAGCGCGAGCACGAAGCGCTCCGCGAGCTTGTCGCAAAACGCGCGCGCATCGTCGCCAGGCGTCACGGCGAGGCATTTCTGACCACCGTCGAGGGGCGAAACAAATTGGCGGCGTATCTGTTGAAGCAGGGTTACGATGCCGCGCTCGTTTACGAGGCATTGAAGGAGATACGGGTTGTTGACCACCAGCCAGATCCGTGAGGCGTTCCTCGGCTATTTCGAGAAGAACGGCCACCGCCGCGTGAGCAGTTCCTCGCTCGTCCCCGCGGGCGATCCGACGTTGCTCTTCACCAACGCCGGCATGAATCAATTCAAGGACGCCTTCCTCGGCCGCGAGCAACGCGACTACACCCGCGCCACGACTTCGCAGAAATGCGTCCGCGCCGGAGGCAAGCACAACGACCTCGAGAACGTCGGCCGCACCGCGCGCCATCACACCTTCTTCGAGATGCTGGGCAACTTCTCGTTCGGCGACTACTTCAAGGAAGACGCGATCCGGTTCGCGTGGGAGTTGATGGTCGACGTCTACGGCCTCGATCCGGAGCGCCTCTGGTTCTCCGTGTTCGAAGGCGACGACAAAGTGCCCGCGGATGACGAAGCGGCGGAATTGTGGGTGAAAGTCGGCGCGCGTCCGGAGCGCGTGCTGCGCTTCGGCAAGAAAGACAACTTCTGGCAGATGGGCGAGACCGGGCCGTGCGGTCCGTGCTCGGAGATCCACTACTTCCGCGGCGACGACATGTCGAAGAACGTTCCGGAGCTCGTCAATGGCCCCGGCGACACGACCATGGAAGTCTGGAACCTCGTGTTCATGCAGTACGAGCGCGACGAAGATGGCGTGTTGCATCCGCTGCCGGCGCCGTCAGTCGATACCGGCATGGGACTGGAGCGCATCGCGTCGGTCCTGCAGAAAACGCAGACGAACTACGACATCGATCTCTTCGTGCCGATCAAGAAGCGCATCGAAGAGGTGAGCAGTCACGCGTACGGCGGCGACATGGAGGACGATCGCGACACCGCGGTGCGCGTCCTTTGCGATCACGCGCGCGCGTCGACGTTCCTCATCAGTGACGGCGTCATTCCGTCGAACGAAGGACGCGGCTACGTGCTGCGCCGGATCATCCGCCGCGCGATCCGCTTCGGCCGCAAGCTGCCGACGCCGGTGCTGCTCACGCAACTCGTCGATGCGGTCATCGCGGCGATGGGCGACGCGTATCCCGAACTGCACGAGCGCCGCGATGCGATCCTGAAAACGCTCGCGTCCGAGGAGGAACGTTTCTCGCGCACGCTCACGACGGGGATGGAGCGCGTCGGACAGATTCTCGACGACGTGCGCCATCGCGGCGAGACCACGCTCGGCGGCGCCGAAGTGTTCCGCCTCTACGACACCTTCGGCATCCCGATCGATCTGATCGGCGAGATGGCGGAGGAAGAGGGAGTGACGCTCGATCGCGCGGGTTACGAGCAGATGATGGCCGACGCGCGCGTGAAGGCGAAGGCGTCGTCGAAGTTCGCGATCGATGCCGACGCTTCGGCCATCCTCAACGAAAAGCTGCCTCCGACAGAGTTCGTCGGCTATGACCGCTACACCGACATCGAGTCAATCGTGCAGGCGATCTTCATCGACGGGAAGCCCGCCGATGCGCTTCATCACGGTGCCGAGGGTGGCGTCGTAATCACGCCGACGCCGTTCTACGCCGAGTCGGGCGGTCAGATCGGTGATACCGGAACGCTGGTGTGGGAAGGCGGCAGAGCTACCGTCCTCGACACGCAAAAAGTGGGTGAGGTCAGCATCTCGCGAGTTCATGTTGACGAGGGCGTGCTTTCCGCGAACCTGCGCGTGCGCGCGTCGGTGCCGCAGACGTTGCGCCTCGACACTACGGCGAATCACACCGCCACGCATCTCCTGCACAAAGCGCTCAAGGACATCCTCGGCAACACCGTGCAGCAGGCGGGCTCGCTCGTCGCGCCCGATCGCCTGCGCTTCGATTACACGTACCACCAGCCGCTCACCGACGCGCAGATCAAAGAAATTGAAAACGCGGTCAACGAGCGCGTGCGCGCGAACCTCGAGGTCACCAAGACCGTGGTGCCGCTTGCGGAGGCGAAGCAGAGCGGCGCGGTGGCGATGTTCGGTGAAAAGTACGGTGAGATGGTGCGCATCGTTGCGGCCGGAGATTACTCGCGCGAGTTCTGCGGCGGCTGCCACGTGAATCGCACGGGCGACATCGGCATCTTCAAGATCGTGTCCGATCGTTCGCTCGCAGCGGGCGTGCGACGCATGGAAGCGCTCACAGGCCGCGGCGCCCTGGGTCTGTTCCAGAAACTCGATGACGCGACACATCAGCTCGCGTCTCAGGCGAATGTCTCGCTGGATGAGCTCCCGGCCTACGTGCGCTCCCTGCAGGAAAAACAGAAGACGCTCGAGAAAGAGCTCAAGCAGTTGAAGGTGCGCCTGGCCACATCCGGAGCAACCGGCTCTCAGCCCGTCGAAGAATCCGTCGACGTAAACGGCGTGAAGCTCATCGCCCGCCGCGTCGACGACGTCACCGGCGGCGACCTGCGCAATCTCGCCGACACCTTCCGCTCGAAGCTCAAGAGCGGCGTCGTCGTCCTCGGCAGCGCGACCGACGGCAAAGTCACGCTGCTGACCGCAGTGACGAAAGACCTGCTCGACCGCGTGCAGGCCAACACGCTGATCGGCAAGCTCGCGCCGATCGTAGGCGGCAAAGGCGGCGGCAAGCCCGACCTCGCGCAGGCGGGCGGGAAGGACGCGGACAAGTTGAACGAGGCCATTGCCACCGCGCCGTCCGCGCTGCGGGAGATCCTGGGGTAGGGACGTGCTGGATCTCTTCGAGGAACTAGTGGTTTTAGTCGACGCTCTTGAGAGCAGCGGAGTCGAGTACGCCGTCTGTGGCGGCTTGGCGATGGCGGTCTGGGGTTCGCCGCGTTCGACCATTGATATCGATCTTCTGATCGAGCCAGCCGCCCTCGCGAAGGTGGAGGAAATCGCGGCACGCCTCGGCTATCGCTTCAAGGCCAACCCAATGTCGTTCTCCTCGGGAGCGATCGTCATTCATCGCGTTACGAAAATCGATCCAGATGGCGGCGACACGCTCATGCTCGATCTCTTGCTCGTAACTCCATCTGTTGCGCAGGCGTGGGCAACGCGTACGCGCGTGGAGTGGGACCGTGGCACAATCAGTGTCGTGTCTCGCGAAGGGTTGATTCACCTCAAGTCGTTCCGTGGCAGCGGCACCGACGCCGATGACATCAAGAAGTTGCGAGGCGAGGTATGACCCCGGATATGTCGCCGCATGCGGTCACCGTGCGCCTCATCCGCGTCTCCCAACTCCGCAAGCTGTGTCTTTCCCTCGCTCGCGCGAAGCCCGTTCCTCCTCCCTCCCAACCCAAACCCTGACCGCCGTTCCCGTGCATTTTCCTTTCCCATCGGGTATCGTTTCTGGCGTTATTCCTCAAGCGAATGGGAGGTGGAGTATGCCGGGACGCTCATGGGTGTGTGGATTCGCAATGTTGTTGCTGGCCGTGCCCGCGTTCGCGCTGACCACGAAGAGCATGAACCAGGGCCTCACCCGGGACCAGGTGGTCGCTTTGCTGGCCGGTCCCGGAGCGACGATCACCAATGTCCAGATCAGCGGTTCGGATCTCGCCGTCGGTTCCTTTGGAGCGGGCGCGGACCTCGGGATCGATAGCGGCGTCGTGCTCAGCACGGGCCGGATTGCTGACGCGGTCGGCGCCAACACCTCGCCCAATACTGGCGTAGGCCTTGGCACCGTCGGCGCGCCCGCGCTCGACGCGATCGTCAAGCCGTTCCTGACCAAAGATGCCGCGGTCATCGAGTTCGACGTCGTCACCGAGTCGCCGACGTTCACCATCCGCTACGTGTTCGCGTCCGAGGAGTATCGCGAGTTCGTCGACAGCGAATTCAATGATGTGTTTGCGTTCTTCGTGAACGGCGCCAACATCGCACTCACTCCCGGCAGCGGCGAACCGGTTACGATCAACACGATCAACCACCTGCGCAACCAGGGCATCTACAAGGACAATGCAGGCGGCGCGAACACGCAGTTCGACGGCTACACGGCGCCGTTGCTCGCCGTCGCCGTCGTCGAGCCTGGAACCACCAATCACATCCGCATCGCCATCGCAGATACCTCGGACGACGTCCTCGACTCCGCGGTGTTCATCGCGCAGGGCGGCGTCTCGGGCTCGCAGATCGCGCCGATCATCGTTCCGCGCGAAGACTCGATCGAGGCGTTCTTCGGATCGGCCGGCACGGACGTCGACCTGCCGCTCTTCTTCGCGTTCGAGAGCCACCCGCCGACGATGAGCGCGGCCGGCATTCCGGGCGCGACCATCACCTTCTCGCCGCTGTTCCGCGACGCGACCGGACAGGCGTTCACCAAGATGAACATCGTGCTCGGACCCGATACGCCGCCGGGCGCGCATGTCGTCACCATCCGCGCCGCGGTCGCCGGCGCGGAATCGTTCGCCACCATGATCGTCGTCGTCGACTGCCAGCCGCCCGCCATTCTCGGCAGCGGCCAGCCACAGACGCAGGTCGTCGACCGCGGCACCGTTGCGACGTTCCGTGCTACTGCAACGGGAAGCGCGACGCACTATCAGTGGTATCAGGGCCACAGCGGCATGACGCGCACTCCGGTTCCCAGCAACGCGGACGGCGAGCTGCGAGTGGTCGTCAACAGGCTGACTCCGTACTGGGTTCGCGTGACGAATCCGTGCGGCTCGTACGACAGCCTCACGGCGTTCGCAATCCCCAGGTGATGCAAGGGTCGGCGGTCCGTTCGCGGGCCGCCGACTCGGTATATCCTCCGGCGCCGTGACCACCCCATCCACCCACGCCTGGGGCTCGCAGCCGGAGATGTTCGGTCCGCGCCACGAGCACCGTCTGGCGATGATCGTGCGCGAGGTCGAACGGCTCCCGAGCGCCGCGCGCATCCTCGACGGCGCCATCGGCCTGGGACAACTGTCCGTGCGGATGCAGCAGCGCGGCCATCGCGTGTTCGGGATCGACTACTCGTTTGACGCGGCGTTGCACGTGCGACGGAACACAAGCGTGCCGGTCGTCGTCGGTGACATGACCCGCATGCCGTTCCGCGCCGGCGCGTTCGACGGACTCACGACGGGCGAGACCCTCGAGCATCTCGACAATGACGCCGGCGCCGCACGCGAGATCGGCCGCGTGCTGCGCGACGGAGGCACGTGCATCGCCACCGTGCCGGCGCTGCAGAGCCTCTGGAGCGCATCCGACGATTACTACGAACACCGCCGCCGCTACTCGCGCGAGCAGCTCACGCGAATGTTCGAGAACGCGACGATGAATGTCGAGAAAGCCGCGTACTGGGGCTTCCCGGTCGTGCTGACCTACGACACGCTGTTCCTGCTGCCGATGAACAAACGCCGCGCCCGCCGCAAAGTGGGGGAAGACGCGGCGTTGCAGTCGGTCGCGAAAGTGGGGCGGTTTCGCGGTTTGGTGCGAGTGGTACGCGCGGTTTTCGCGTTGGACGCGCTATTCTCGTGGCTCCCCTTCGGTCCGGGATTGCTCCTAGTGGCGAAGAAGATCCCATCTGGACCGTCGCGCGGTTTGCGGCACGGACGTTAACCCGCGCCGCGTGAGCTGCGAGCGCGCTACTTTTCGCCGTGCAGGTAGGCGCCGGCGAGCGTCAATCCGTTACGCGCTCAGGGCTACCGGTTTCGTGTCGTACCGTCACCTCACTTGGCGAGGAGCAGATCGCTGCTCATTCATTCTTTGGCGAAGCACGTTCTTGGTTCGAGAGCGTAGAAGCCGGTGCCTAACTCGACGCTGCACCGGGCGCCGACCGCATCGTTAGTGTCCCGAGCGCGTTACGCTGTCGAATGCGGTCGGCGCCGGTGAGCGTCAGGCCGTTAGAGGTCTCGCCCATGATCTCCGACGAAGTTGCCGAGAAGTGGCTTGCAGTCCACGACGAAGTACAACCGTTGGTTCTGGCTCACAAGTTTGATGAAGCGTGTGCGCTGCTGACGCGTCGCCGAGACGACGCTGCTGCGGAGTTGCAGAACGAGCTGGCGGCGAGTCTGTCGTCGTTTCTTGCGACTTGCCTCACCATGACTCAGCGAGACAGCGAAGCCCTGATCGCGGCGGAAACGGCGGAAAGGCTTGACCCCTCAAGTGTCGAAGCGAAGATGTCCTCGGCCCGCGTGCTGCTGAACTTTATCGGCGATCCCGAGCGGGCTCGTACAAAAGCCGAGGAACTCTTGGGGATGGTCCCAGCGGGCAACCCTCTCCGCTACGGAACACTCGCGTTGTTTGGAACTGCTCTGGCGCGGTCCGGCCACGTCCAAGCGGCCGTCGGCGTTTTTCACGAAATGACCAGTCCTGAAATGCTGGCAGGCCTTCGTTCGGCCGAATACGTCGGCGTGTTTGACCTTGAACTGGTAAATGAACTGGTCCGAGCAGGAGTCGCCAAGGAAGAATGCCGTCGCTACCTCGAGGTCGTAAGGAGTGTTCCGAACGAATGGCCTCACATTCAGCGGCAGCTTGACGAACTCCTTGCCGCGGTGACAAACGTCTAACTGTGCGTCTCAAGACTTGTTCCTATCCAGGCCCGTCCATCTGGGTCCTTCCTGTCAACCTGTTCGTGTGAGAACTTTCAGATCGACGAAAGTCGCCTGGATGGGCGACTCGCTAACTCGGCACTGCAGCGGGCGCGAACCGCTGAGAAGTTGCGACGACCGTTGCCTGGTGTACGTCCAACCCGACATAATGAATCGCCTGGTCAGGCAGCCGCCCCTTCCTTCGTTTGGTCTTCGGGGGCGCTTTCAACATGCGTTAGACGACGACATCATGATCCCAATCACGACGCCACCTGGACGAGCGCGCCAGATCGCAGGTCGCGGACTCGCTTTCATCGGGTTCGCTGTCATTGGCTCGACGGCCATCTATTTCGCGTTGAATCTTCTACAAATCGCGAACATTCTGGCTGTGGTGTTGGGCTCATTCGCCGTTTGCGCCGGCGGAATGATCGGATCGATTGGCCTGCTCATCGGTGGCAGCGCAGCGACCACGCGCAGGCTCGGATGCATCGGCGCGATCGTGTTCTCAGTTCCGACCGCACTCGTCGTCGCATTCCTCGTGTTCTCGCTTTTCAATACGGCGCGCACGGAACCGTCGTCTAATTCTGCCGCGCGGCGCTTGCTCGAGGCTGCAGTCGGCACCGCTGAGCGCCCAACGTTAGGTTGCCGATGAAATGCTCTTGCCCGCCAACATTCGCTTTCCCTGGCGCCGTTCGAGCTCACGATTCCCGACAATACGCTCTCGAGAACGACACCCCCTTAGTAGCTCGTGAATGAGATGTGCACGGACTTGGAGCATTTTGTGGCGGCCCTGTGAAAGGTAAGTTCCGCTTCGAGGGTGGCTGTGTCGAAGAATCGGCGCCGCAGCCTGAGTCCGCGGTTGCACCGGCCGTCAACCGCTGCTCCAAGGTTGCGACGTCGTCGCGCGGGTTCGCGCCGGAGAACCGCAAGCCGTTGGACGGCACCAGTGATTCTCGCCAATTGCGATTGAGGATGGATTGGCCCGATGACACCCCGTACAGAAGAGCACGCGTTTAACGGCAAGACGTCGCGCGAGAGCGCGAAGTGAAACGGAACTACTCAACCACAGTCTCGTTGGCAGCGTTCGTCGTCGCATTGCCACTGCCCCTTGCTGACTGTATTGATCTTCAGCGAACCGGTCGGACACTTCGGTAGCCGGGTAGGCGCAAGTGTGTATTTGTGGATCATTCTCTGGATGGGCGCATGGACCCTGGCAGGGTTCATCGCTGGCGTCAGAGGGCTGTGGCTTTCGTTTCATCATTGTGGCTCACGTTGGCTGGCGAGTGTGGCAACGGGAGCGAACCTTCTATTGCTGGCTCAAATGGTGAAAAGCCTAAAACCGTTCTGAAAGCCGTCCGACTGCGCGCTCCAGCCGGCCGGAACCGGCGCTGCGGCATGGTGGGAATTGCAGTAGCGCGTGCCGTTCCGACGGCTGAGCGCTAGGCCGTGCGGGCGACGGCGGCGAGGACGCCGGCGTTCCGGTAGAATCCGGCGCACCAAACCGGGAGGTTGCGATGTCGGATTACGACAAGCCCAGCAAAGCCGAGGATGAGTATTTCGCGAGGCAGGAGCTCGAGCGCCGGAAAAAGTGGGCGCAGGAACAGGCCTCGAAGATGGCCACCGAGCAGAAGGATCAGCTCAAGCAGTTGCACTGGATGAAGTGTCCGAAGTGCGGCATGGATCTCAAGGAGATCGAGGTCCACGGCGTGAAGGTCGACCAGTGCGCGAGCTGCGGCGGCGTGTTCCTCGACGCCGGCGAGATGGAGCAGATCGAGAAGCACGAGCAGGGTGGCGTCATGGGACGCGTCTTCTCGATGTTCCGCTGATGCGTTTCGTCGCGCCCGCCGAGTTGCGTTCGGTCGACGCGTCCGCG
>Ga0196978_1000289_pt1 | contig 26180 bp, 18 predicted proteins | sample S3v_2013CmetaG_FD_155491 | JGI IMG/M metagenome (GOLD analysis project Ga0196978, IMG submission 155491) | Soil microbial communities from Anza Borrego desert, Southern California, United States - S3+v_20-13C | ecosystem: Environmental > Terrestrial > Soil > Desert | place: USA: California... | reverse complement strand
CGCTGCCGTGGAGCGACGAATTGGCGTAGGCGCCGCTGTCTTCATCCATGAAATAGAGGTCGACGCCGCCCGAGGGGGGCGAGCTGTCATGGATGAAGCTGATGTTCAGCAGCTCGCCGATGTAATCGAGCGCGTCATCGACGAGCGCTTTGCGCGCGGCAGTAAGGCCGTTGCTGTTGGTGACGTCCCCGACCGTTCCGGTAAAGCCGTCGTAGTCGTAATAGATGATGCCGCTGTTGGCGCCGGTGCCGCTCGCGCTCATGTTGAACGAGCGGTAGTTGCGGCCGCCGAACCAGTCCCAGAAGTCCTCCTTGAGGTAATCGGCGATCTGGTTGATCGTGTAGCTTGGCAGCGGCGCAGCAAGCTCGCCTGCCAGTGCAGACGCGACTGCGGCCGACGTCTCTTCTCCCGGCTGTTCAGCCGACGAATGGGCATCCGACAACGCCGCAGCCGCAGCGGCGTACAACGCGCCGGACGTGACATTCGCCGGAGCGTCGGGACCCTCCGAAGCGGGACTCAACCAGGAAGCATCGCTGCGAGCGCTATCGTCGGAAACCTCGCGCGAAGACAGCGTCAGCGAATCGCGGGTACGGTCGTTGGCTTGTGCCATGATGTGACTCCCTTGATGAGGCAGCTACGAGTCCCTGGTCGACGGCTTCAGTAGTTGTTCTGGTTCGAGCTGGCGTCGTCACGGCCAGCGCGGCGGGGGCCGCGTTTTATGAAGGCTGTGAGCGGCAATCACCGGAAGATGACTGCTTGCGATGCACTGCGCAGAAGACCGCGCGAGTTCCATCACCGCACTCCTTTCGACGGGATTATTTTTGCTTTGCACACTGCTTTGCGCCTGGAAATGCTATTCCTCAATCGGCCATATGGCTACGGCCGTTTGGGCTCGCGTCTAAAGCTCGGACTATTCGTATAAAGTTGGCCGCGCCGGAGATCTCGCTTCACGGACGAGACCGCGCATCATCATCCGGTACGAGAGTCACGCTGTTGGCGCAATGCCGGCAACATCACGATGACGCCGCCATGCTGTTCATCGTCCGATCGCGACGACAAAGCCATCCGCTCGAGGCAGAACGAGGAGCGCTAACAGAGCGCACCCATAACGGGTCGCTCTGTGCTGGTAAACGAAGGAAACGAGCTATCAGAGAGCAACCAGCATGGGTTGCTCTCTGTTCAAACCGAAGGAGGAAGAGGTAACGGAGAGGAACCATCATCGGTTCCTCTCTGTTCGTATTTAGGGTGGCTGCAGCCACCCATCGACGCGCACGTGCTCGGCACGTGCGCAGATGATCGAGGGGTGGCTGATGGGACTCGAACCCACGACAACCGGAATCACAATCCGGGACTCTACCAGCTGAGCTACAGCCACCATCGGGCAATGCATTGGGCGCGTCAGAACTGGCACGCCCGGCGGGACTCGAACCCACAACCCCCGGCTTAGAAGGCCGGTGCTCTATCCGGTTGAGCTACGGGCGCTGCGGGCCTGATCCGTCGTGCCCCGACGGACCTCCGGAGAGGCTCGCAATCATATCTTCTCCGGGTTCGACTGGCAATCGGGCCGAACCGGAAAACATTTGTAAATTCATGGGGGTGAGTTCGCTTGCCCCCCCTATGGATTTACTATATAAAAGCGCTCTTTTGATTAATGGATAAGCAGCCAATGCCCTCCGAACTGCACAAGGCGATACCTCCTTACAAGCCCAAGGGGAAGGAGGAATACATGAATGCCCGGCAGCTCACCTACTTCCGCAAAATGCTGGAAGAAATGAAGCGCGAGCTGTCACAGGACATCGACCGCACCGTCCATACGATGCAGGACGAGGCGACGATTTTCGCGGATCCCAACGACCGCGCGAGCCAGGAATCGGACATGTCCCTCGAGCTGCGCAACCGCGATCGCGAGCGCAAGCTCATCAAGAAGATCGACGAGACGATCGGCCGCATCGATGCGGGCGAATACGGTTATTGCGATTCGTGCGGCGTCGAAATCGGGCTGAAGCGCCTCGAAGCCCGGCCGACCGCGACGCTCTGCATCGACTGCAAGACGCTCGACGAGCTGCGCGAAAGACAGGTCGCCAAGTAGCACCGCCCCGGAGGGCGCAAAAAGGGCAGCCGAGGCTGCCCTTTTTGTTTTTGCGGTGCGCTGGCCGCGCGCCGTATGCCTTACTGCACCGGTTGGGGCTGAGGCTGCTCCGCCGGTTGCTGTTGCGGCTGTTGCTGCTGCTGCGCTTCCTGCGCCGCCGCTTTCATGGACAGACGCAGCCGGCCCTTGTCATCGGCCTCGAGCACCTTCACGCGGACCTGCTGGCCTTCCTTCAGGTGGTCGGAGACGGCGTTCACACGCTCGTTCGCGATCTGCGAGATGTGCAGCAGTCCGTCGCGGCCGGGCAGCACGCTCACGATCGCGCCGAAGTCCAGGAGCTTCAACACGGTGCCGTCGTAGATCTTGCCGACTTCAACGTCCGCGGTCAGCTCCTCGATGCGCTTCTTCGCCGCGGCGCCGCCTTCCGACGAAACGCACGCGATGGTGACGGTGCCGTCGTCCTGGATATCGATCGTGGTGCCGGTCTCTTCGGTGATCGAGCGGATCACCGCGCCCCCTTTGCCGATCACGTCGCGGATCTTCTGCGGATTGATCTTCATCGTGATCATGCGCGGCGCGTACGCCGAGAGCTCGGTACGCGGGCTGTCCACCACTTCTTTCATCTTCGACAGGATGTGCATGCGGCCTTCCTTCGCCTGCTCGAGGGCACGCTGCATGATCTCCGGGGTGATGCCCTGGATCTTGATGTCCATCTGGAGCGCGGTCACGCCGCGCTCGGTGCCCGCCACCTTGAAATCCATGTCGCCGAGGTGATCCTCGTCACCGAGGATATCGGTCAGCACGGCGAAGCGGTTGCCTTCCTTGATGAGTCCCATCGCGATGCCCGCTACGTGTGCCTTCAGCGGCACGCCCGCATCCATCAGCGCGAGACATCCGCCGCACACCGACGCCATGGAGCTCGAGCCGTTCGATTCAGTGATCTCGGACACGACGCGCAGCGAATAGGCGAATTCCTCCGGCGTCGGCAGCACCGCGAGCAGCGCGCGCTTGGCGAGCCGGCCGTGGCCGATCTCCCGCCGTTTCGGCGAGCCCACACGGCCCGTCTCGCCCGTCGAATACGGCGGAAAGTTGTAATGCATCATGAAGCGCTCGCGGTATTCGCCCTGCAGCGCGTCGATGATCTGCTCGTCGCGGGAGGTGCCGAGCGTCGCCGACACCAGCGCCTGCGTCTCACCGCGGGTGAAGAGCGCGGTGCCGTGCGCGCGCGGGAGCACGCCGGTGCGGATGCTGATCGGCCGCACGGTGCGCGTGTCGCGGCCGTCGATGCGCGGCTCGCCGTCGAGAATCTGGTAACGCACGATCTTCGCTTCGAGATTGCTGAACTCGGCCTGCAGCACCGTGAGCTGCTCGGGCGTGGAGGCTTCGGACGCGAGCTCGAGCATTACGCGGTTGCGGATCTCGTCGATCTTGCTGCGGCGCTCCGCTTTACCGCTCAACTGGTAGGCCTGCCGCAGATCGCTTTCGGCGATCTGCGCAAGACGCTCGATGAGCGCCTGATCTTTCGCGGGTGGCGTCCAGTCCCACGACGCCTTGCCGGCCTCGTCGGCGAGCTCGTTGATTACGTTGATGACCGCCTGCATCTGCTCGTGACCGAACACGACCGAGCCGAGCATCACGTCCTCCGGAAGCTCGTGCGCTTCCGACTCGACCATGAGCACCGCCTGCTGCGTGCCGGCAACGACGAGGTCGAGCTGGGAAGTCTTGAGCTCGGTCGCGGTCGGATTGAGGATGTACTGGCCGTTCGCGTAGCCTACCCGCGCGGCGCCGATCGGGCCGTCGAAGGGTATCCCGGCGATCGCGAGGGCCGCCGACGCACCGATCATCGCGGGAATGTCCGAATCGACCTCGTTGTTCGAGGACATCACCGTCGCGATGATCTGCACCTCGTTGAAGAAGCCTTCCGGAAAGAGCGGCCGGATCGGACGATCGATCAGGCGAGATGTGAGGATCTCCTTCTCGGAGGGACGCCCCTCGCGCTTGAAGAACCCGCCCGGGATTTTGCCGGCGGCGTAGGTCCGCTCCTGGTAATCGACCGTCAGCGGGAACCAGTCCTGCCCCGGCTTCGCCTCGCGTGCCGCCACCACCGTGACCAGCACGACCGTGTCTTCCATGTTGACCAGCACGGCTCCGGTCGCCTGCCGCGCGATCTCGCCCGTCTCGAGCGTGAGGCTGCGGCCGCCCCAGTTCAACGTCTTGGTTACTCTTTTCATCGTGTCCTTGAAAAACGAAAAAGACCGCGCGCGCGGTCTCGGGTTGTGAGGTTTGAGCGGCGGGATGTCGCGAGCGGGGCGCGTTCAGAACGCTTCAGCGCGGCCCCGCGGGCGCTGGCCATGCCGGGATTCGAGACTACTTGCGCAGCCCGAGCCGATCGATGAGAGCCTTGTACTTATCGGCATTGGTGCGCTTCAGGTAGTCGAGGAGCTTCCGGCGGCGGCTCACCATGCGCAGCAGCCCCCGCCGCGAATGGTGATCTTTCACGTGCGTCTTGAAGTGTTCCGTGAGATCGGCGATGCGCGCAGTCAAGAGCGCAATCTGGACCTCCGGGGAGCCAGTATCGCCCTGCGCCCGCTGGTAATCCTTCACCAGTTGGGCTTTCTGCGTAGTGTTGACGGCCATTGTTACTTCTCCGGCTGAAAATCCGACCATTTTACTCTGTAAGTGCTCGTTTTCTCAAGGTTACGCGCCATCGGACGCGATCATGCGGCGCGGCTGGAGCCGCCCCTCGGCGGCGTGCCCCAAGCCGAGAAAAATGCCCCCTGAACTGTAGATGCGCACCAATCCGTGCAGTTCGCGCGCTTCGATCGGAACGCTCATGCCCTGGCCCACACGCCGCGTACCCGCGTCGTCGAGCGTATGTGCGGGAAGCTGCGAAACCATGGCGTCGACCGGAAGCAGCCGGGCCTCCCGCATGGCCATGGACAGGCCTTCGAGCGCCTCCAGCGCGACCGCACCGGATATATCGACGTGGCCTGCGCGCGTGCGTCGCAGCGCCGCAAGGCACGCGCCGCATGCGAGCGCGCTGCCGATATCTTCCGCCAGCACCCGGATGTAAGTTCCCTTGCTGCAGGACACGGTGATCTTCAAGTCCGCGCCCGCGCGTGTGTCGAGCGTGAGCGACGAGATCGTCACCTGCCGCGGCGCCCGTTCTATCTCAACGCCCTTGCGTGCGTATTCGTACATGGGCTTGCCTGCATGCTTGAGCGCGCTGTACATCGGCGGCATCTGCACGATGTCGCCGCGGAAGCGGTGGAGGACGCGTTCGACCGCGCCCGAATCGATCTCGCCCGGCGCGCAGGTCCGGACGATCGCGCCTTCCAGGTCCCCGGTCGTGGTCGTGACGCCGAGCCTGATCGTCGCCTCGTAGGTCTTTTCCGCGTCCAGCAGCGCGCCTGAGAACTTCGTGGCCTCGCCGAGTGCGATCGGGAGCAGCCCGGTCGCCATCGGATCGAGCGTGCCGGTATGGCCGGCCTTCTGCGCGTTGTAAAGCCGCTTCACGCGCGTCACGGCGGCCTGCGAGGTGATGCCCTGCGGCTTGTCGAGGAGCAGGACGCCGTCGACCCGCCGCCGCGGCGCACCGGGACCCGTCACTCGTCCGGCTGCGGCTTGGATCCGCCGACGGCTTCGTCGATCAGGTGCGACAACCTGACGCCGCGTTCGACCGATGCGTCGTAGCGAAAGTCGAGCTGCGGAATCGTGCGCAGCTTCATGCGACGCGCAAGCTGGGTGCGCAGAAATCCGGCGGCGCGATTGAGGCCCTCGCTCGCATCGGCGATCAGACGCTCGTCGCCCATCAACGTGAAGAAAACCTTCGCGTGCGATTGATCCGGGCTCACTTCGACGTCGGTGATCGTCACGAGCGCAGGAACGCGCGGGTCCTTGAGCTCCAGCCGGATCAGATCGGCGAGCTCGCGCTGGATCTGCTCGGCGATGCGGCGGGTGCGGGGATAGTCCTTCGGCATGGGCTGGTGGGTGAAAGCTTGCCTCCACCCACGCTGCGGCTATTGCAGCGTGCGCGCCACTTCGACGACTTCGTAGACCTCGAGCTGGTCGCCGACCTTGATGTCGTTGTAGCCCTTCAGCGACAACCCGCACTCGAAGCCGGCCTTCACCTCGCGCACGTCGTCCTTGAAGCGTTTCAAGGAGTCGAGCTCGCCGTCGTGAATCACGACGTTGTCGCGCAGCAGCCTCACCTTCGCGCCGCGGCGGATGAGCCCATCCACGACATAGCAGCCGGCGACGGTGCCGATCTTCGAGATCTTGAAGACCTGCCTGATCTCGACCAGGCCGAGCGTGTTCTCCTTGCGCTCCGGTGCGAGCATGCCGGAGAGCGCCGCTTTGATCTCGTCGACCGCCTCGTAAATGATGTTGTAGTAGCGGATCTGCACGCCAGCGGATTCCGCGAGCTTGCGGGCCGCCGCGTCGGCGCGCGTGTTGAAGCCGATCACCACCGCTTTCGATGCGAGCGCGAGGTTGATGTCGGACTCCGTAATGCCGCCGACCGCGGCATGCACGATGTTGACCTTGACTTCGTCGGTCGAGAGCTTGCCCAGCGCATGCGCGAGACCTTCGTACGAGCCTTGCACATCCGCCTTGATGATGAGCGTGAGCGTGCGTTTCTCGCCCTCGCCGATCTGATTGAACATGTTCTCCAGGTTCGTCGCCTGCTGCTTCGCGAGCTTGACGTCGCGATACTTGCCCTGGCGGAAGAGCGCGATCTCGCGTGCCTTGCGCTCGTCGCCGAGCGCAATGACCTCGGAGCCGGCGGCGGGCACGTCGGAGAGGCCCAGCACCTCGACCGGCAGCGAAGGCCCGCCGGATTCGATCGTCTGGCCGTTTTCATCGAGCAGCGCACGCACGCGGCCGAACACCGCTCCGGCGAGCAGCACGTCGCCGCGCTTGAGCGTGCCCGACTGCACCAGCACGGTCGCGACAGGACCTCGCCCCTTGTCCAGGCGCGATTCGATCACGATCCCTTTCGCGAACGCCTCTTTCGGCGCCTGCAGCTCCAGCACCTCTGCCTGCAGCAGCAGGCGCTCGAGCAGATTGTCGATACCCTGCCCGGTCTTCGCCGATACCTGCACGAACTGCGTGTCGCCGCCCCATTCCTCGGGCACGACCTCGCGAGATGCGAGCTCCTGCATCACGCGCTCCGGATTGGCTTCGGGTTTGTCGATCTTGTTCAGCGCGACGACGATCGGCACGTTACCCGCTTTCGCGTGTGCGATCGCTTCTTCGGTCTGCGGCATCACGCCGTCGTCGGCCGCAACGACCAGAATCACGATGTCGGTCACTTTCGCGCCGCGGGCACGCATGGCGGTGAACGCCTCGTGGCCCGGAGTGTCGAGGAACGTGATCATTCCCCGCGGCGTTTCAACGTGGTACGCGCCGATGTGTTGGGTAATACCGCCCGCCTCGCCGCTCGCTACGCGCGTGCGACGCACGTAGTCGAGGAGCGATGTCTTGCCGTGGTCGACGTGGCCCATCACCGTCACGACCGGCGCGCGCGGTTCGAGCTTCAGCTCGGTGTGCGTGGCCGCATGTTCCTCCGCGAGGAACGCGTCGGGGTCGTCGAGCTTGGCGCGCACCGCTTTGTGGCCCATCTCTTCGACCACGATCATGGCGGTGTCCTGATCGATGACCTGGTTGATGGTCGCCATCGTGCCGAGCTTCATCATCGCCTTGATGACCTCGGCAGCTTTCACGCTCATCTTGTGCGCGAGGTCGGCCACGGTGATCGTCTCGGGCACGACGATCTCGCGCGTGATGGGCTCCGTCGGAGCGGAGAATGCGTGCTGGCCTTCACCTTCCTCATGCACGACGCCATGGCGTCCCGCCTTGCGCGCGCGCCAGCCGGAGACGCCACCGGCGTCTCCGCGGGTCTTGATCGTGCGCCGCTTCGCCGCCTCGTCGCGCCAGACGACCTGCCTCGGCGCTTTCTTCGCGGGTTTCTTTTCGCCGCCCGGCTTCGCGGCAGGCTTGTGGAGCGTACCTTCGACCGGAGTTGCGGCGGGTGCGGCAGGCGCTGCGGCCGCCGGCGCCGGCTGCTGCGCAGCCTCGGCTTTCGCCGCCGCAGCCTGGGCCTCTTCCTGCGCCTCCGCAGCTTCTTTCTTGCGGCGCTCCGCTTCGGCCTTGCGCTCGACTTCCTCGGCTTGACGCGCGGCGAGCTCGGCCTGCTGTTTGGCTTCGGCCTCGCGGAGCGCGACCTGTTCGGCGTCGAGCACGACCTTCGGCGTCTCGGCGACCTCGGGCTCGGCCGCCTCACGCTTCACCAGCACACGCTTCTTGCGCACCTCCACCTGGATCGTGCGGGATTTGCCGGTCGCGTCGGACTTCTTGATCTCGGTCGTCTGCTTGCGCGTGAGCGTGATCTTCTGCTTCGCTTCGCTGGCGCCGTGCGCACGCCTCAGATGGTCGAGAAGCTGCGTCTTGTCTTTTTCGGTGAGCGAAGTGTCGGCAGTCAGGGCGCGCGTGACACCGGCGGCCTGGAGCTGCTCGATCAGCAGCGCGGGCGGCAGCCCGAGCTCTTTCGCGAATTGCGTTACGTTGATTTGCGCCATCTAGTGTCTTGACCCTGCTCTATCTAATCTATATAGCGCCGCAAGGCGCATAAGCGATTTGTTGCGCCCGACGGGCGCGTCGTAGGTTTTTAAGCGCCGCAATGCGCATCGTAGGTTTTCAGGCGTTGTCCTCAGCGAACCACGGCGCCCGGGCAGCCATGATCAGCGCTTTAGCGCGCTCTTCGTCGAGCCCGGTCGCCTCCACCAGATCGTCCGTCGCAAAATCGGCCAGCTCTTCCTGCGTGCTCACGCCCTTCGAAGCGAGCAGCCGCGCGGTATCGTTGTCCATGCCTTCGACCTTCATGAGGTCCTCGATATCGTGCTCGACCTTTTCCTCGCTGGCGATGGCCTGCGTGAGCAGCGCGTTGCGGGCCCGGCTGCGCAGCTCGTTGACCGTCGCTTCATCGAAAGCCTCGATCTCGAGCATCTCCGAGAGCGGCACGTAGGCCACCTCTTCCAGGGTGGAAAAGCCTTCTTCGACGAGAATTCCGGCAACTTCCTCGTCGACGTCGAGCTTCTCGATAAAGATCGACCGGATGCGGGTCGTCTCTTCCTCGGTTTTCTTTTCCGACTCTTCGAGCGTCATGATGTTGAGCTCCCAGCCGGTGAGCTCTGCGGCGAGACGCACGTTCTGGCCGTTGCGGCCGATCGCCTGAGCGAGGTTCTCCTCCTCCACGACGATGTCCATGCTGTGCTTTTCCTCGTCGACGGTGATGCGGCTCACTTCCGCCGGCGCCAACGCGTTGATCACGAACTGCGCCGGGTCCTGGTTCCACAGCACGATGTCCACGCGCTCGCCCGCGAGCTCGGAAGTCACCGCCTGCACGCGCGAGCCGCGCATGCCGACGCAGGTGCCGATCGGGTCGATCCGCGGGTCCTTGGAATGCACGGCAATCTTCGCGCGCGAGCCCGGATCGCGCGCCGCCGCCTTGATTTCGAGCAGGCCGTCTTCGAGCTCGGGCACTTCCAGCTCGAAGAGCTTCACGATGAATTCCGGCGCGGTGCGCGACAGAATGAGCTGCGGTCCACGCGCGGCGCGGTCGATTTTCCAGATGAGCGCGCGCACGCGGTCACCGACGCGAAGGTTCTCTTTCGGAATCATCTGGTCACGCGGCAGCACCGATTCCAGCCGCCCCGATTCGATAAGCGCATTGCCGCGCTCCATGCGCTTGATGACGCCGGTGACGAGGGACTCCTTGCGCGCCAGAAAATCGTTCAGGATCTGCTCGCGCTCGGCATCGCGGATCTTCTGCAGAATCACCTGCTTCGCGGTCTGCGCGCCGATGCGGCCGACTTCCATCCCGGAAAGCGGCTCCTCGAGGTACTCGCCCAATTGGATGCCGGGTCTCTCTTCCTGCGCCTCGTGCAGCATGTACTGACGAGAGGGCACTTCGAATTCCTCGTCCGGCACGACATGCCAGCGGCGGAAGAACGAGAAGTCGCCGGTCTGGCGGTCGACATGAGCGCGGATCTCCACGTCTTCGGTGAATTTTTTCTTCGTGGCCGAAGCGAGCGCGAGCTCGAGCGCGCCGAACACGGTTTCCTTGTCGACGTTCTTCTCGCGCCCCAGCGCGTCAACCAGCAGCAGTATTTCCCGGCTCATCTCGACTCCTTAACCCGCGTGACGACCTGCGTAAGGCAGCTCGTCACGCTCCTCTTAAAGCGCGGGCACCAGCCGCGCGCGGTCCAGGTTCGAAAGATCGAGCGACACCGTCTTACCGTCGACATCGATCTCCACCTTTCCGCCGCGGGTCTCCCGCAGCACCCCTACGAAATTCCTTTGCCCTTCCACCGGCATGCGCGTCTTGATCCGCGCCTTGTGGCCGGCGTACTTCACGAAATCCTGTTCCTTCTTCAGCGCGCGATCGAGCCCCGGCGAGGAGACCTCGAGCCTGTCGTAGTCGATGCCCTCGACCGGCAGTACGCGCGACAGGTGGTTGCTCACGGCGGCGCAATCATCCACGTTGATGCCGCCCGGCTTGTCGATGAACACGCGCAGGAGCTTGCCCTTGCCCGAGCGCTCGAAATCGACGAGCTCGTAACCCAGGCCGGCCAAAGTGGCTCCAAGCATTTGCTCCAGGTCCATGTTCTTCGCTAAACCTTCGACTGCCGCGTTCCTTACATGCCTCAGTTGCGTCTCGATCGCGTCGATTTCCGCGCCACAAACAAAAAATGGGCTGGCCGCCCATTGCATCGTTACGTGTCCTACGGACTTGCTTCTCCTACAGAGCCTTGAAGTGTAACAAAAAAATCGCGACTGGAGAAGAGCGGAGCGTGCTTGAAAGGACTTGCTCCGGCACGTTTACTGTATATAATTACAGCCAAGGAGGCGCGCCATGGACGAGCTCACTGCACGGCAGGCGGAGATACTGAAACTGATCGAGCAGTACACCGAAAAGTCGGGATATCCCCCGACGCGCAACGAAATCTGCCAGGCGATGGGCTTTCGATCGCCCAATGCAGCCGAGGAGCACCTGAAAGCGCTCGCGCGCAAAGGCGTCATCGAGATGATCCCCGGCGCCTCGCGTGGTATCCGGCTGAAGCAGGAGCCGGGCGTCCCCGTTGTCGGCCGGGTCGCTGCCGGAGCGCCGATTCTCGCCGCCGAGCATATAGAAGCACGCTACCAGCTCGATCCGGCGCTGTTCAGCCCGAGCGTCGATTACCTGTTGAAGGTGCGGGGCCTGAGCATGCGCGACGCCGGTATTCTCGAAGGCGATCTGCTCGCCGTGCATCGCACGACCGAATGCCGCTCGGGCCAGATCGTCGTCGCACGCCTGCATGACGAAGTGACCGTCAAGCGCATTCGCAAGCACCGCGACAAGGTCGAGCTCATCGCGGAGAACCCCGATTTCAGGACGCGCGTCGTCGATCTGAAGCGCGAATCGCTCGCGATCGAAGGCATCGCCGTCGGCGTCATACGCAACGGACGTGCGCTGTGAGTGCGCTCGCGGTGTCCTCCATTGACGCGGTGCTGAACCACCCGGCGATCTGGCGCGGCGGTGAATGCGCGCGCGCTGCGAACGGTGTCAGCACCGGCTACGCGGAGCTCGACGCGCAGCTTCCAGGGGGCGGCTGGCCGAGCGGCGCGATCACCGAAATTTACGCCGAACGTTCCGGCGTCGGCGAAGTGCAGCTCACGATGCCGGCGGCTGCGCGCATGACGCAGGCCGGACGCTGGATCACGCTCGTCGCGCCGCTGCACGTGCCGTACGCACCGGCGTTCGCGGATCATGGCGTCCGACTCGAGCGACTGCTGCTCGTGGAGACGCGCAACGTCGAAGACAACGTGTGGGCGTGCGAGCAGGCGCTGCGCGCGAGCTCGACCGGTGCCGTGCTGCTGTGGCAAGACCACGTGCCGGAGCGCGCGCTCAGGAGACTCCATCTCGCTGCCGAGAGCGCCTCGACGTTGCTTTTCCTGTTTCGCTCCGCGCGCGTCGCGCCGGCTTCGCCCGCCGCGTTGCGGCTGCATGTTTCACGCGCCGAAGGCCGCACCATCGTGCGGATTCTCAAGCGCCGCGGCGGGGGATTGCCGCCGCCGATCGCGCTCGATCTGCATGGCTTTTCGCTGCGTCGCGCGAAACCCGCGCGTGAAATTCACGCGCGCGAGGCGCTGCTCGCCGCCGTTTAGCTCCCCGCCCGCGTAATCCCTTTCTTCCGCCGGATCGGCCATGCTGTGGTTGGCGCTGCGCTTTGCTTCGTTGCCGCTGGAAGTTTTCACGCGCGCCGCGCGCGGCTCGACTCCGCTCGCGGTATCGGACGCGCACGCCGGCATCATCGCGTGCAACCCGGCCGCGCGCGCCATCGGCGTCGGTCCAGGCATGCCGCTCGCCGCGGCCTTCGCCCTGGCGGGCGAGCTGAACGTCGTTCCGCGCGACAGCGCCGCTGAAGAAGCGGCATTGAAACGCATCGCGGCGTGGGCAATCCAGTTCACACCGGCGGTAAGCATCGCCGGGCCCTGCGAAGTGCTGCTCGAAATCGCCGGCTCGCTCGGCATCTTCGGCGGCTTGAACGCGCTGTGGAACGAGATCGAGCGGGGTTTACGTGGGCTCGGGTTTACCGCATCGATGGCGTGCGCGCCGACGCCGCTTGCGGCGCAGTGGTTCGCGCGTGCCGGTCTTGCCGTACGGTTGCGCCATGCCGACGCGCTGCGCTCGAGTCTTCCCGATCTGCCGCTCGCGGTGATGCAGCCGGAGCCGGAAGCGCTCGCGCTGCTGAAAAACATCGGCGCGAGAACCGTGAGCGACTGTCTTGCGCTGCCGCGCGACGGTCTCGCGCGGCGTCTCGGACCGCATCTCATCGACGATCTCGACCGCGCGCTCGGCACGAGCCCCGATCCGCGGGGTTTTTTCACGCCGCCGACGACATTCACGGCCGCCCAGCCGCTGCCGGCACCGGCGCAGGAAGCCGAGATGCTGCTTTTCGCAGCGCGCAGGCTGCTCATCGAGCTCTGCGGTTTTCTCGCGGCCACCGCGAACGGCGTGCAGCGCCTGACGTTCACCTTCAACCATCACGCGCACGCGCCGACGCACATCGCGCTCTCGCTCGTCGCAGCGACGCGCGACGCCGATCACCTGACGAACGTGCTGCGGGAGAAGCTCGAGCGCACGACCCTGCCCTGTCCCGCGACCGCGCTCGCATTGCAAAGCGAGCTCACGCTGCCGCTTGCGTCACGCAATCTCACGTTCCTGCCGGAAGCGCGTGAGCAGGAGGAAGCGGCGGCGCAGCTGATCGAACGGCTGCGCGCCCGACTCGGAGACGACGCGGTGGCGGGGCTCCAGCGCTGCGCGGACCACAGGCCGGAACGCGCGTGGGCGAAATGCGAGCCCGGCGCCGGGGATCGCGTCACAGCGTGCATCGCAGGGCGGCCGCTGTGGCTGCTGCCGCAGCCGCGGGCGCTGACGGAAATCGGCGAAGCTCCGTGCTACGACGGGCGGCTCACGCTGCTTGCGGGGCCCGAACGCATCGAATCGGGCTGGTGGGATGGCGACGACGTCATGCGCGATTACTTCGTCGCCGCCAGTCCGGCGGAAGCGCTGCTGTGGATTTACCGCGAGCGCAGCGCAGGCGCCGGCTGGTTTCTCCACGGCTTCTTTGCCTGAACCGGTGCGCCACCGGCGCACCCTACCTCCGCCATCGCAATGCTTCCTGACTACGCAGAGCTCCACTGCCTTTCGAACTTTTCGTTTCTGCGCGGTGCGTCCCATCCGGAGGAGCTCGCCGAGCGCGCGTTCGTGCTCGGCTACTCGGCGATCGCGATCACCGACGAATGCTCGATCGCCGGCGTGGTGCGCGCGCACATCGCCGTCAAGACGCTGAACGAGAAGAACAAGGACCCGAGCAAGCCACCGCTCAGGCTCATCGTCGGCACCGAAGTCACGCTCGAAGACGGACCGAAGCTCGTGCTGCTCGCGGCCGACCGCGCAGGCTACGGCGCGATGTGCGCGCTGATCACCCGCGCGCGCATGCGCACGCAGAAAGGCCAGTACCGGCTCGAGCGCGCTGACTTCGACGCCGGTGTGCCCGGCTGTCTCGTCCTACTCGTGCCGGGAGCATCGCCCGATGCCGATCATGCGCGTTTCGTCGCGCAGCGCTTTCCCGGGCGCGCCTGGATCGCAACCGAGCTCGTTTACGGCGAGAACGACGCAGCGCGTCTCGCTGCACTGCGTGAGCTTTCACGAACGAGCGGGCTTCCGCTCGTCGCAGCCGGCGACGTGCACATGCACGTGCGCTCGCGGCGGCCGGTGCAGGACGTGCTGACCGCGATCCGCCTCGGCGTGACGGTGCAGACCGCGGGCACTGCGCTGCACCCGAACGCCGAACGGCACCTGCGCACACGCCTGCGGCTCGCGCAGATCTATCCGCCGGAGCTCGTCGCGGAAACCGCGCACATCGCCGAGCGCTGCACGTTCGATCTCGACACGCTGCGCTACGAATATCCCGCCGAGCTCGTGCCCCAAGGCGAAACGGCCGCGAGCCACCTGCGCAAGCTCACGCAAGCGGGGCTTACGCGCCGTTTTCCGCAGGGCGCGCCGGAAGAGCTCCGCCGCCTCGTCGATCACGAGCTCGAGCTGATCGCGTCGCTTCAGTACGAGCATTTCTTTCTCACGGTGAACGACGTAGTCGCTTACGCGCGTGACCACGACATCCTGTGTCAGGGCCGCGGCTCGGCGGCGAATTCGGCGGTGTGCTACTGCCTCGGCATCACCGAGATTGACCCTGCGCGCATGCACGGATTGTTCGAGCGGTTCATCTCGCGCGAGCGCAACGAGCCGCCCGATATCGACGTCGATTTCGAGCACCAGCGGCGCGAGGAAGTGATCCAGTACGTCTACAGGAAGTACGGCCGCGACCGCGCCGCGATCGCCGCGACCGTGATCTGCTACCGGCCGCGCAGTGCCGTGCGCGACGTCGGCAAAGCGCTCGGGCTCGCGCTCGTGCAGGTCGATCGCCTGGCCAAATCGCTCGCCTGGTGGGACAGCCGGCATGCGGTCCCCGAGCGTCTGCGCGAAGCCGGTTTCGATCCCGAGAGCCTCGTCATGCGTCAGCTCGTGGAGATCGTCGGCACGATCATCGGCTTTCCGCGCCACCTCTCGCAGCACACCGGCGGTTTCGTGATCTCGCGCGGAGCGCTCGCCGAGCTCGTGCCCATCGAGAACGCGGCCATGCCGGAGCGCAGCGTGATCCAGTGGGACAAGGACGATCTGGAGGCGCTGAAGCTCCTCAAGGTGGACGTGCTCGCGCTCGGGATGCTGTCGGTGATCCGCCGCGCGCTCGAATTCATCGATCCGCTCAAGAAACCCGCGCAGACGATGCCGGACATCATCAACCGCGGGGACGATCCGCACGTGTTCGCGGCAATCCGCGCCGCCGACACGATCGGCGTGTTCCAGATCGAGTCGCGCGCGCAGATGTCGATGCTGCCGCGGCTCAAACCCGAGCGCTTCTACGACCTCGTGATCGAGATCGCCATCGTGCGTCCGGGTCCGATCCAGGGCGGCATGGTGCATCCCTATCTCAAACGCAGACAGGGCCTGGAGCCGGTCAGTTATCCCACACCGCAGGTAAAGCAAGTGCTCGAGCGCACGCTCGGCGTGCCGATCTTCCAGGAGCAGGTCATGCAGCTCGCGATGGTCGCGGCGAACTTCAGTGCGGGTGAAGCGGATCAGCTCCGCCGCGCGATGGCCGCGTGGAAAAGGAAGGGTGGCCTCGAGCCGTTCGAAGCGCGGCTGCGTGAAGGCATGCTCGCGAACGGTTACACCGAGGAATTCGCGGAGCGCGTTTTCCAGCAGATCTGCGGCTTCGGCGAGTACGGCTTTCCCGAATCGCATTCCGCGAGCTTTGCGCTCCTCGCCTACGTCTCGGCGTGGATCAAGCATTACGAGCCCGCGGCGTTCCTCGCGGCGCTCTTGAACAGCCAGCCGATGGGTTTCTATCCGCCTTCCGTGCTCGTGCAGGACGCGCAGCGCCACGGCGTCGAAGTACGTCCGCCGGACGTCACCGTGAGCGCGTGGGATTGCACGCTCGAGCGCGATTCACCCGGTGCGAAGCCGGCGGTTCGGCTCGGCCTCGGGATACTCAAGGGACTCTCCGAAGCCGGCGCGAAACGCATCGTCTCGGCACGTGAGACGGCGCAGTTCGAAACCGTGTCCGATCTCGCGCGCCGTGCGGCATTGAACCGCGGCGACCTCGCGAAGCTCGCCGCATCGGGCGCGCTCGCGACGCTTGCGGGCCACCGCCGCAACGCGCACTGGCTGATAGCGGCGCCGGCGGCCGAGCCGCATCTCTTACGCGACGCGCCGGTGCAGGAACGGCTCCCGTTTTTTGCGCAGCCCACCGAAGCCGACGACATCGTCGCCGACTACCGCAGTCTCGGGCTCACGCTCGGCCGGCACCCGCTCGCGCTCTTGCGCGGGCGACTCACGCAGATGCGGCTCGCGAGCGCCGCAGAGCTGAAAGCGCTGCCGGATGGAAAACCGGCGAAGACCGCCGGCATCGTCACGTGCCGGCAGCGACCCGGCACCGCCCAGGGCGTGATCTTCGTGACGCTGGAAGACGAGACCGGCTACACCAACGTCGTCGTGTGGAACGATCTCGTCGAGCGCCAGCGCCGCGAGCTCCTCGGCGCGCGGCTGCTCGGCGTCGAAGGCTATATGCAGAAGGAAGGCGGCGTGATCCACCTCGTCGCGCGGCGGCTGGTCGACCACAGCCGCCTCCTCGGCCGCCTCGTCACCGAATCCCGCGACTTTCACTAAGACCTACGACGCGCCTCGAGCCTCCGGCTCCCGGCGCAGAAAATCGCCTAGCGCGGCAGCCGCCGCGTATTTTGTGCGAGTCGAGTCAGTCGCTGCCAATGTCTTCGCCGGGAAACAGTTCTTCCGTAAAACCGAAGTTGCGCATGTCGTCGATGCGCATGGGATAGAGAATGCCGAGCAGGTGGTCGACCTCGTGCTGCACGACCCGCGCGTGGAAGTCGCTCACGCTGCGATCGATCGGCTCGCCGAATTGATCGAGGCCGCGGTAGCGCAGATGCTTGTAGCGCGGCACGAGCCCGCGCATGCCGGGCACAGAGAGGCAACCTTCCCAGCCCTCCTCGATCTCCTCGCCGAGCGGCTCGAGCTCGGGATTCACGAGTACCGTGTGCGGCACCGGCTCGGCGTCCGGATAACGGGGATTCGCGTCCATGCCGAAGATCACGACCTGGAGATCCACGCCGATCTGCGGTGCCGCAAGGCCCGCGCCGTTCAGCGCCTTCATCGTGTCCTGCATGTCGGCGATCAGCGCGTGCAGCTCGGGTGTGTCGAGCGTTTCCACGCGCCGCGCTTCGCGCAGCAACCGCGGATCGCCCATGCGCAGCACCGGCCTAACGGGCATCGAGTGTCACCAGGTGATCGATGATCTTGAGCACGCGCGCGAGCGACTCGCGCAGCACGGCATTGATGTCCGAAAGCTTGATCCCGTCGGCGCTGTCCGCACGCCCGGCGGCATGGTTGACGATCACGGCAACCGCGGCGTAGCAGAGCCCCAGCTCGCGCGCGAGCCCCGCTTCCGGCATGCCGGTCATCCCGACCATATCCGCGCCGTCGCGCTCGAACCGGTCGATCTCCGCGGCGGTCTCGAGCCGCGGCCCCTGCGTCGCGGCGTACGTGCCGCCGGCCACGATGGGCTCGCCCGCGAGCGCCGCCGCCTTCAGCACGCGCTCGCGCAACGCGCTGCAGTATGGCTGCGTGAAATCCACGTGCACGACACTGCGATCATCCCCGTGGAAATACGTGAATTCGCGCCCATACGTGTAATCGATGATCTGGTCCGGCACGGCGAGCTTGCCGGGACCGAGGTCGGGCCGTATGCCGCCGACCGACGCGATGCCCAGCACGTACTCCACCTTGTACTGTGCAAGCGCCCACAGGTTCGCGCGGTAGTTCACCTTGTGCGGCGGTATCGTGTGTCCGTAACCATGGCGCGCGAGAAACGCGACCGTCTCGCCGCGTATCGTGCCGAAGGTGATCGCGCCGGACGGGTCGCCGTACGGCGTGCGCATCACCTCGCGCTTGACTACCTGGAGACTGGCGAGCTCGGTGAGGCCGCTTCCGCCGATGATCGCGAGCATCAGGAATCGCGCACGGCGTAAATGGCGGGGAGATTGCGCCACGCGCCCCGTACGTCCATGCCGAACCCGAATACGTACCGGTTGGGCACCGTGATGCCCGTGAAGTCGGCGCGGATCGGCTTCGCACGGCCGGTGTCTTTCTCCGCGAACACGGCGGAATGGAATTCCGCGGCGCCCGCTTCGAGGAGCTTTTCGCGTATCGCCGCGAGCGTGTGACCCTCGTCGAGGATGTCGTCGATGACGAGCACGATGCGGCCGTCGACGGCGGTGCCCGGGCTCACTTTCCACGTGATGTCGCCGCCCGTGGTCTTCGAGCCGTAGCGCGTCACGTCGAGATAGTCGAAGTGCAGCGGGAACCTGAGCTGCGGCAGGAGCTTTCCCGCGAACATGACGCTACCGCGCATCACCGCGAGCACGACCGGATGGCGCTTGCCGAGCCGCTCGCCCACCTCACGCGCGATGCGCGCGACCTCTACGGCGATGCATTCCTCGGAGCAGATCTCCTCCGCGGACTCGAGGATGCGCCACGCCTCTTCAGGCGTTGCATTCAACGCGTGAGCCTCGCAGCGCTAGTCCGGAACACGGCATCCCATCGATTTCAGATAGCCGCGGAACTCGCCGCCGATCTCCGGATGCTTCACTGCGAACGCGAGATTGGCCTTGAGATAGTCGAGCTTGCTCCCGCAGTCGTAGCGCACGCCTTCGAACTCGTACGCGAACACGTCCTCGTCCTGCATCAGCGCCGCGATCGCGTCCGTCAACTGGATCTCGCCGCCCGCGCCGGGCGTCTGGTGCTGGAGATGATGGAAGATGCGCGGCGTCAAAATGTAGCGGCCCACGACGGCGAGCGTCGAAGGCGCTTTCTCGGGCGCCGGTTTTTCCACTATGCCGCCGATGCGGTGCGGCGACTTCGACACCTCCTCGGTGCGCACCACGCCGTAGCGGCTGGTTTCCTCACGCGGGATGTTCTGCACGGCGATGACCGAACGCCCGCAGCGTCCGTAGATCCCGGCCATCTGCGAAAGCACCGGCGTGTTCGCATCGATCAGGTCGTCGGCCAGCACGATGGCGAACGGATTGTCTCCGACGACCGGCAATGCGCAGAGCACGGCATGCCCGAGCCCGAGCGCCTGGGGCTGCCGCACGTACACGCAGGAGACGTTCCGCGGCAGGATGCCCTGTACGATCTGCAGGAGGTCCTCTTTTCCGCGCTGGGAGAGCTCCGCTTCGAGCTCGCTCGCGCGGTCGAAATGGTCCTCGATCGCGCGTTTTCCGCGCCCGGTGATGAAGATCATCTCGGTCATTCCGGCCGCGACCGCCTCCTCGACGGCGTACTGGATGAGCGGCTTGTCCACGACCGGCATCATCTCTTTCGCGCTCGCCTTCGTCGCCGGAAGGAAACGCGTGCCCATACCGGCGACGGGAAATACGGCTTTGGTGATTCTGTTCATCGTGAAGGGTCAGTTTTTCGAACCGAGCAAGTTTAGCAAGTCCTGTTCCTCGAGCAGCGTAATCCCGAGCTCGCGCGCCTTGTCGTACTTGCTGCCGGCATCGGCGCCGACCACGACGTAATCGGTTTTCTTCGATACGCTGCCGGTCACACGCCCGCCTTGCGCGGCGATACGTGCCGCCGCGTCCTCGCGCGTGAGCGTAGGCAGCGTGCCCGTCAGCACGAACGTCTTTCCCGCGAGCCGCCCGCCGGTGCGCGGCTGTGACGGCAGGCCCTGCGGCTCGACGCCGTTCGCGAACAGCGCCTCGATCACCTCGCGGTTGTGCGGCTGCTCGAGGAAATTCGCGACGCCCCGCAGTATCTCAGGCCCGATACCCGGCAACACGGGTTCGAGCAGCGCCTCCCCCCGGTTTCTGCGGCGCGCATTCTCCTTCTGCACGCTTTCCTTTTCGGTGATGAGCGCGTCCCAGTCGCGCGGCTCCAGCAGCGCTTTCGCCGATCCGAAATACTGCGCGAGGATTTTCGCGACCTCCTCGCCGACGTGGTGCATACCCAGCGCGTAGATGAACCGCGCGAGCGTGCGGCGGCGGCTGGCATCGATCGCGGCGACCACGTTCGCAGCCGATTTTTCGCCCATGCGCTCGAGGTTCTCGAGCGTCGGCGCGTCCAGCCGGTACAGATCGGCCGGCGTGCGCACGATCGCGCTCTCGACGAGCTGATCGACGAGCTTCTCGCCGAGCCCTTCGATGTCCATCGCGCGCCGCGACGCATAGTGCAGGATCGCCTGCTTGCGCTGCGCGCCGCAATAAAGCCCCCCGGTGCAGCGAAACACCGCCTCGCTTTCGATGCGTTCGACCTTCGACTTGCAGATGGGGCATTCCCGCGGCATGTCCCATTCCGCCGCCTCCGGCGTCCGTTTCTCCCGCAGCACGCGCACCACTTCGGGAATGACATCGCCCGCGCGGCGCACCACGACGGTATCCCCGATGCGCACGTCCTTCGCGCGAACCTGGTCGAGGTTGTGCAACGTCGCGCTGGTGACGGTGACGCCCCCGACGAAGACCGGCGTGAGCCGCGCAACCGGCGTGAGCGCGCCGGTACGGCCCACCTGAACGTCGATCGTCTCCACGCGGCTCACCGCCTCCTCGGCCGCGAACTTGTGGGCGACTGCGAAGCGGGGCGCACGCGCGACGTATCCGAGCCGCTCCTGCGCCGCGAGGGCGTTCACTTTGTAGACCACCCCGTCGATATCGAACGGCAGACCCTCGCGTCTTGCGCCGATCCGGCCGTAGTAATCCAGCATGCCCTCGACGCCGCGCACGACATCGCGCTCGCCAGCTACCCGGAATCGGCTCTCGGCGAGGTAGTCGAGCAGCGCGCTGTGCGTTGTCAGGCGCGGCGCGTCCTCGGCCGCACCGACGCCGTATGCGAAGAACGTGAGCCGCCGACTCTCGGTGATGCGCACGTCGAGCTGTCGCAGCGCGCCTGCCGCAGCGTTGCGCGGATTGACGAACTCGCGTTCGCCGCGCTCCCGCTGCGCCTGGTTGAGCGCGAGAAAGTCGCGCTTGAGCATCAGGACTTCTCCGCGCACCTCGATCAGGGCCGGCGGCCTCTTCTGCCCGAGCTTGAGCGGGATCGCCCGTATCGTTCGAAGATTGGCGGTGACGTCCTCGCCGACGGAGCCGTCGCCGCGGGTCGCGCCCGAAACGAGCACGCCGTCGACATAGGTCAAATTGATCGCGAGCCCGTCGAACTTGGGCTCTGCGGCGTATTCCACGATGTCGGCGCGGAGGCTCTCGCGTGCGCGCCGGTCGAACGCCTGCACCTCCTCGGGTTCGAACGCGTTCTGCAGCGACAGCATCGGGACGCGGTGCGTAATCTGGCCGAACTCGGTCTGCGGCGCGCCGCCGACGCGCTGCGTCGGCGACTCCGGCGTGACGAGCTCCGGATACTGCGATTCGAGCGTCTGGAGCTCGCGGAACAGCCGGTCGTATTCAGCGTCGGCGATGACCGGCGCATCGAGCGCGTAGTACAGATGGTTGTGCCGCTCGATCTCCTCGCGCAGCTCGGCCGCGCGAGCCCGCGCGTCCTGCGGCGTCATGAGAACAGCCGCAGTGCCCGCGCGCTGCCCGGCGGCAAGCCGCGGGCGGCCATCCTCTCGTAGATCGCCTTCAACTGCTGCCGAATCGCCCGCACCGATGCATCCGAGAGCGGCACCTTGTTGTCGTCGACGAGCGTGCCGCCCAGACCGCGCGCGAGGTCGGCGCCCACCGTGATCATGCGATCGAGCGCCGTATAGCCGTCGCCCACGCGCGGCACGTCGAGCAGCAGCGTGACCCCCGTCGTGGACAGATGCTTGATCTGCTCGGGCAGGAAAGGCGCGGGCTCGTGATTATCGAGCGTGAAGAGCGTCTCGCGGTTCTCGTCCTGATAATGGAACACGCCCTGCGGCTCGAGCTTGAAACCCGCGGCCTCGGCCAGCGCGCGTATGCGCGTGCCGGCGAGCTTGCCCGTGGACGAAACGATGTTCACTCCGATCGCCACGTCCACCTCGGCGCAAAACGCATCGAGATCGCGGGCGCGTGCGAGCGCCGCCTCGATGTCAGCGCAGCTCGCGCGCGCCGAGAAGCGCTCGGCGCATTCCTGCGCGGCCGCACAGAAGCTCGTGAGCGCGCCGAGATCCACCGGGCCGGTCCGGTTGACGAGCTGGAGGGCGAGCTTCAGATGCGCGTAGCGCCCACCCGAGAGCCGCGCGGCTTCTTCCCATTCGCGCGCGGCGAAGCTGTAGCCGACGACGCGAAAACGCCGGCCGCATGCCGCGGCCTTGGTGTGCAGCTCCGCGAGTCCGGCGGCGCTGATCGGCTCGGCGGCGTCGAGCGCGACGATGTAATCGATCTCGGGATCGAACGTAGGGACCGGCGGCAGCGACGCCGCGAGATCCTGATCGCCCGAAGGCGCCGCGCTCGCCGCAGGCTCGAACGTCGGCTCGACACGTCCCGCATCGAGCTGCGGCTCCACGCGCGCAGGCGCCGCAGCCGGTGCTTCCTCGCGCAGCAGCACGTCTTCGTGTTTCTCGCCGAAGGCGTTCTCGAGCCGGCGCCGCAGGCGCCACTGCTGAAACCAGTTGAATGCGGTGACCCCGCCCACCACAACAGCGCCGATGATCAGCAGGCTGACCTGTAAATCAGACACGGGCCTGCGCTCGCCTTCGGCTCGGGCCTCGCAGGCCTACGAACGGAGGGAAACCCATGGTCTTCCTCCGTAACCTCCTTTCCTTCGTGCCGCGCCTCATCGATGAGCGCAGCCGTTACGCGGCGACCTCTTCGGTGAGCTTCATGGCTTCCTCGATGTCCACCGCCACCACGCGCGAAACGCCCGGTTCCTGCATCGTGATGCCGAGGAGCTGGTTCGCGATCTCCATGGTGATTTTGTTGTGGCTGATGAAGAGGAATTGCGAGCTCTCGGACATCCTGCGCACGAGGTCGCAGAAGCGGCCGGTGTTGTGGTCGTCGAGCGGCGCGTCGACCTCATCGAGCAGACAGAACGGCGCCGGGTTCAACTGGAACATCGAAAAGACGAGCGAGAGCGCCGTCAGCGCCTTTTCGCCGCCCGACAGAAGATGGATCGAGCTGTTCTTCTTGCCTGGGGGCTGCGCGATCACCTGCACGCCGCTGTCGAGAATCTCCTCGCCGGTCAGCACGAGCTTCGCGTGTCCGCCGCCGAAAAGCGCCGGGAACATCCGGCTGAAATGCGCATTTACTTCGTCGAAGGTCTGCTGGAGCCGCTCGCGCGTCTCCCGGTCGATGCGGCGGATCGCGTCTTCCAGCGTCTGCATCGCCTCGGTCAGATCCTGCGACTGCGCGTCGAGGTACGTCTTGCGCTCCTGCGCGGCCTGGAGCTCCTCGAGCGCCGCGAGATTGACCGCGCCGAGCGCTTTCACCTCCTCGGTGAGGCGCGCAATCTCGGCCTGCAGGGCGCCGGAACGCGTGCCTTTCGCCAGAACCGCCCTCAGTGCCTCCTCGTCGGCGCGCGAATCCGCGAGCTGCTGCGCGTACTGCTCTTCGGTGAGCCGCGCTTCCTGCTCCTTCAGCCGCACGTCGTTGACACGCTCGCGCAGGGGATCGAGACGCTGCTCGGCCGTGAGCCGCTCCTGCTCCACTTCCTTCAGGCGGGTCTCGATGCTTTCCACCGCGTCCCGCGCCTGGGCGAGCGCCTGCTCGCGCTCGCTGCGGACGCTGAGCGCGGTCTGCAATTGGGCTTGCCACGGGCTTTCGTCGCAGCCGGCCAGCGCTCGCTCCTCCGTTTCGAGGCTCCTCTGGAGCGCGAGCGCCTGCTCCGCCAGCATCCGGATTGCCGTTTCGGCCTCGTGAATCTTCGCAGCGGCGGCCTGCGACTCGTATACGGCTTCGCGGTGCGCGTGTTGCGCCTTCTGTAAAGCGTCGCGCTGCAGCGTAAGCACGCCGTCGGCACGGCGATAGAGCTCGACTGCGAGCTCGAGTTGTCCGCGGACCTCGGCACTTTCTCGAGCAAGGCGCGCTTCTTTCGCCGCCGACTCTTCGCGCACCGCGGTCTCTGCTGCGACGTGTTCGTCGATCTCCGCGAGCTCGAGCGCGATCTGCTCGCCGCGTTGTGTCAGCCGCTGCGCTTCGGCGGAGAGGCGCACCGCTTCGACCTGGAGCGCGTGCTGACGCTGCTGGTTTTCCGCAGCCTGTTCGCGCAGGTCCGCGAGCTCCTCGCGCTGCGCGGCGATCGCGTGCTCGGCTGCCGCGACGGCATCCTGCGCCGGCACGAGCGCCTGCCGCTGCGCGGCGAGCTCCGAGTCCAGCGCCTCGATCTCGCGCTGGCGCGACAGCACGCCGTGCAGCTCCGTATCGGGCGCGTGAAAGCTCACGCTGTGGCGCGTATAGATATGGCCTTCGCGCGTGACGAGCAGGACACCCGGCGGCAGCCCGCGGCGCAGCTCGAATCCCGCGGCGGCGTCGGCGATGACGTACACCCGGTGCAGCCATTCGCGCAGCACCGGCTGGAGCCGCGAATCACGGCAGGTGACGTAGCGCTCAAGCGGCTGCGCACCCGCAAGCTCGGGGATCGCCGTCTCGGCGGCCTCGGCCGCGGCTTCGACGAGCGTCATTTTTCCGGGTGGCGCGGCGGCGACCCATTCGCCGGCGATCGCGACGTCGTCGACCGCGATGCCGTTCAGCCGCTCGCGCAGCACCGCTTCCAGCGCGTCTTCCCAGCCCGATTCGATCGAAATGCCCTGCCACAGGCGCGGCGCGTGCTCGAGACCTCGCGCGGCGAGCCAGTCCTGAAGACCGGCGCCGCGGGCGATGCGCTCCTGAAGCTGCGTAAGCGCATGAACGCGGGCTTCGAGCGCCGTGAGCTTCTGATTCACGCCATCGAGCGACTCGACGCGGCACTTCAGATCCTGCTCGAGATCGGGGATGCGCGCGTCGAGTGCTGCGAGCATTTCCCGCTGGGCTTCGCGTACGCGCTCCAGCGCTTCGCTGTCCTCGCGCAGACGCGCCAGCGCCGCTTCGTCGGGCGCGGGGAGTGACGCCTGTTCCTCGCGCAGGCGCTCGGCCCGTTGGGTGAGCTGATCCAGTACGCGGGCGGCGTGCTCGAGCTTGGTGCGTTCGACGCCGAGGCTCTGTTCCGCCGCCGCGAGCGCCCGCTGCAGCTCGTCCCGGCGATTCTGGCTCGCGCGATAAGCTTCTTCGGCAACCGGAAGCTTTTCGGCCTCGCGATCGACACTGGCCTGCTCGGTAGCGAGCCGCTCCTGCGTTTCGGCGCTGCGCGCCTGCCACTCGTTCAGTGTCGCCTGCGCGCCCTCCGATTGCGTCGCCGTATTCGAGAGCTGCGTGCGTAACTGGGCAATCTGCTGCTCGATGCGCTCGCGGTTCTCGCGCACGTGCGCGATCTGCTGCTCGAGCCGCGCCACCTCGGCGTTGGATTCATACAAGGCGCCCTGCGCCGCGTGCAGGGTATCGCCGGAGCGGTAGTGCTCGTCCCGCAGCGCTTCGAGGCGCTTCTCGGCTTCGCGGAGCTTCGCCGTCTCGGCTTCCAGCTCGACGCCGAGGCGCTCGATCTCGCGCGCGTGCCGCGCGCGCGCCGAAGCGGATTCCTGGCGCCGGGTTAGCCACAGCAGGCCCTGCGTGGTGGTGAGCTCGCCCTGGAGCTCGTGATAGCGCTTCGCCACCTCGGCCTGTGCCTGGAGATGCTCGAGCTGCTTTTCGAGCTCCTGTCGGATGTCGTCCACGCGCAGCAGGTTCTCGCGCGTGTCCTTCAATCTGAGCTCGGTCTCGCGGCGGCGTTCCCGGTATTTGGAGACGCCGGCGGCTTCTTCCAGAAAAACCCGCAGCTCCTCGGGCTTCGCCTCGATGACACGCGAGATCATGCCCTGCTCGATAATGGCGTAGGCGCGGGCGCCCAGGCCAGTGCCGAGGAAAATGTCGGCGA
>Ga0196978_1000287_pt1 | contig 26264 bp, 21 predicted proteins | sample S3v_2013CmetaG_FD_155491 | JGI IMG/M metagenome (GOLD analysis project Ga0196978, IMG submission 155491) | Soil microbial communities from Anza Borrego desert, Southern California, United States - S3+v_20-13C | ecosystem: Environmental > Terrestrial > Soil > Desert | place: USA: California... | reverse complement strand
CGTTCACGCCGGAAACACATGCAACATGAAAACACTAGCTACATTCCTGTTTCTTTTTTTAAGCGTTCTGCAAAGCAGGGCAGGCGATTGGGACTTGCACGCGAACTGGGCCGTCGGCAGCAACCTGATGGCGCCCTTTCCTGCAAACGACACGATTTACATCAACTCCGGCGATGTGGTGCGCGTGCACCTCTCGTTCATGGGTGGCCCGCCTCCCCCGCCATCCTGCTTTAAGATCAACGATTCGTCCACGGTTTATTCCGCCAACGGCAACTGGGATTTTTATCTGGCGCAGCCCGGCTCCTATGAAATCGTCCTGATCTGCCCGACGACCGTTTCTCAAAAAAGTTTCGTGATCATGTACGGCTCGCCGCTGGGCGTCGAAGAGAAAGCGAAAACGAACCTGGCGATCTTTCCCTCGATCTTCGGGAAAGAGCTGACGCTCGATGCCGGTGAAAAAGAGATCGAAGTGGAATTCCGTTTGCTGAATCTCGCAGGCCAAATAGTTTTCGAGCAGCGCTTCACAGGTTCGGGCCCGCGCAAATATGATTTGGGTGAATTGCCTGCCGGGCTTTACATCGCCGAAGTGCGCGCGGGGAATGAAACGCGTGTTCAGAAGCTGGTCAAAAAATAGCAGCAGGAAAAAACGTGCCCGAAGAGATCGTCAATAAAGTCGCGCAAAGCGGCATCGTCACCATCGACCTGGAGGAATTATACCCCCCGGGCGGGCGCGTGCTGCTCGACATCAAAGACCGGCTCTTCCAGGGATTGATCCTGCGCGAAAAAGATTTTCGCGAGTACGTGAAAAACGAAGACCGGTCGCAATACAAAGACAAGTACGTCGCCGTCACCTGCAGCACGGACGCGATCATTCCCACCTGGGCCTACATGCTGCTGTCCTCGGCGCTCGAGCCCTTCGCGAAAAAGATCGTGTTCGGAAATCTCGAAACGCTGGAAACAGTTTTGTACAACGAAATTTTAAGCAGGCTCGATCTTTCTCCTTACCGCGATGCGCGCGTCGTGATCAAAGGCTGCAGCAATCTTCCCGTTCCGAATTCCGCCTACGTCGAGCTCACACGATTGCTGCGCCCGCTGGCGAAGAGCATCATGTACGGCGAGCCCTGCTCCACGGTGCCGATCTACAAGCAGCCGAAGAGTTGATTCTTTCCCACGGAGAAATAAAAAAGGGAAGCACATCGCTTCCCTTTTTTGTTGCCTTTAAAATCGATCTATTTACGGATCACTAATTTCTCCACGCGCCGCTCCGCGCCGGAAGAAAGCTTCAGCGAATAAATTCCGCTCGAGATCTGATCGAGATCGATCGTCTTCACGAAACCGGCGTTCACCTGCTGCAGGTTCTCGCTATGCACGAGACGGCCCTGCAGGTCGGAAATTTCTACGAGCAGGTCGGTGCTCAGCGTTTTCATAACGCTCAGCGTGAAGCTGCCGTTGTTCGGGTTCGGGAAAATGCTCACCGCGTTCACCAATAACAGCTCACCCATGCCTACGCAGGCAGAGACAATGATCTGTGCGGTGACCGTATCGGAACAGTTGGACGAATCCGAATAGATGTACGTGACCAGGTGCGTTCCTGTTCCTGCAGTCTGCGGGTTGAATGCGTTCCCGCTTACGCCGGTCCCGCTGTACGTTCCGCCGGCGGGCGAGCCGCCTGTGAGTGCGAGCGGCGCGTCATCGATGCAAATGAAGTTCGGCATCGAAAGCGTTACTGTCGGCGGCTGGTTAACATTGATGGTAACAGGCGCTGAAGTAGCGGTGCACCCGTTCGTATCGATGCAGGTGTAAGTCACTACGTACACTCCTGCGACAGGATAGCAATGGGTTTCATTCTCATTCGTACCGGTAGAACTGTCGCCGAAATCCCAGCTCGAAGCGGCGCACGCGTTGGAGGACGTGCTGATCAACTGCGTGCAGAACGGTGCGCAACCTGACGGGGGTGCAGCTGTCGCCACCACGAACGGCGGCTGGTTCACCGTTACCGTCATCGAATCCATCGCCGAACAGCCGGTAGTGGTATCGGTCACCGTCAGCGTGTACGTCGTCGTCATCGCCGGGCTTACGTATGGGTTGCAGCCGCCGATGATGCCTGGATCCCACAGGCAGATCGTGATCGGTCCGCCGCCGTTGCCCGGCAGCATTACCGAATCGCCTGCACACATCGACAGGTCGCCGCCGGCGCTCACCGCCGGGAGCGGGTTGACAGTGATCGCCGTTTGCGCCGTATCCATGCAGCCGTTGGCGTCCACACCGGTTACGGTATACGTCGTGGTGCTGCCGGGAACCACTGTGACCGTGGGCTGGAACAGCGGGCCGGGCTGCCACATGAAGGTAACTGCACCTGATGCTGCGAGCGTCACCGTATCGCCGGCGCAAACGACTGCGTCAGAAACAGTGACCAGGACCGACGGCAGCGCGTTCACCGTCACCGTCGTGCTCCAGGAATCCGAGATGCAAGCGGGAATCCCCGCAGTTACGCCGATCACGTCGCCGTTGTTAAGACCGGTGAACGTGTGCATGTTCGAAACGCCGCTGGCGACAGGTGAGCCGTTCACGGAATACTCATAGGTATCGAAGCCGGAGCTGACGGTTATCGTGATGGAATCGCCGGCGCAAATTGTTGAATCGGGATCAGAGAGCGTTACCGCAGAAATGATCAGCTCTGTTTCCGCTCCTGCAACCACGGAAGGAACAAGCCAGGTTCCTGCGCCGAAGTGCGTGGTGCCAATGGCCCCGGATTGCCCGGGGGCCTGGTCGCCGAAACCGCCGCCGCTGCCGGCCGCCACCGATGCGGTTCCGGTATTCGTCAGCGTGCCGCCTGCAAAACCTTTGATGCGTCCGCCGCCTCCGCCACCGCCGCCGTCGTTGAACGTAGAGCTGCCCTGTCCGCCTGCGCCGCCACTGGCGGAAGCTGTTCCGCTGAACGTGAGATCGTAGGCGTTCATCAGCACCCCGCCGCCCGCACCGCCTCCGCCTCCGCGGCTGGCTGTTGTTGCGGCTGCAGTACCGTCCATGTGGATCGCGCCGGTGACCATTAAATAATCAGCGTTGATGCTCACGGCTCCTCCTCCGCTTCCGCCCGGTGTAGTGCCGCTGCCGCCGCTCGATCCCATGTCAATGTCGGTGCCGGTTTGCGTACCGTAAGTAGGGCCACCGTTGCCCGGCGTGTCGCCCGGATCCAGGCCGCCGAGGCCGCCCTGGCCGCCGTAGCTGCCGCCGCCCGATCCGCTGTTGGTGGACGTGGTGCCTGCGCCGGGTCCAGTGCCGGCCGTGTTGATCGCAGGCGCCTGGTGTCCCCCGCCGTTGCCCACGATCGCACCGTTGATGAACGCGTAACGCGCGTTCAGCGTGAGCGTAGCGCCTGCCTGCACGAAGATCGTGTCGTTCGCATCCACCTGGATGTAATCAAACGTCTGCGTGCCGGTCAGCGTCTGGTTCGGGCCGCCGGTGATGAGCGTGACGGGGAAAACTGCTGTGAAGGACGAAGTGTTACTCGCTAAAGGATTGCCGTAATACATGAAAACGGTTGTGCTGCCGTTCGCAGGAAGCGAAGGCACGCGCACCCAGATCACCGTGGCGGCCGTGTTCATGCCGCTCTCCACGAAGTGCGGAATGATCGTGGTGGAGCAGGAATCGGCGAAACGGATGTCATCGCCCGAAGCCTGCATGTGGCCTGCAGAAACCAGCGCCGCGGTGTTGACGACAAGGCGCACCTGGTAATTCGTTTGCGGCGCGCCCATGGTTTCCGTCACCGTGAACGGCATGCGATACGCCCATCCCGTGAGCTGCGCAGAAATGCTGCTGCCGAGCAGGACAAAAGCGAGCAAAAGAAAAATTTTGGGTAAGGTGTGCTTCATCTGTTTATCGGATTTGTGTGGAAGAGCAAGATATAAAAAACGGGGCAGAAGATTTTCGCTCCTGCCCCGTGTGAAAAAATCTCTTGCTACCGCGCGCAAGTCACCCGCAGCGCAGCATTGTACCTATCCGTCACCAGCCGCACAACGTAATTTCCATCCCGCAAGCCCAGCGCCGCAAAATCGATCGGCAGCGAATATTTTCCCTCGGCCTGTTCGCCATTGTACAGCGAAGCAACGCGTTCGCCGAGCAAATTGTAAAGCTCGAGCTGCACTTTTCCATTTTCGGGAACGAGGTAGCTGATCATCGTGCTGCCGTTTGCGGGATTCGGGTACGCGGTCAATGCGCTCTTCGCGAAGTCGGCGCTTTCTTCCACGCCGGTGACGGAAATAATTTGTGTCGTCGTGAACGTGCCGCAGGGGCCGTTGATCGTGAAGGTGACCGTGTACGTGCCCGGCGTGCTGAAGTTGTGGATCGTGGGATTGTTCAGCGTGTCGGTGCTGCCGTCGCCGAAATCCCATTCGAAAGAAGTGACGTTGCTGCTCGTGTTCGCGGAGAAGGCGTAGCTCATTCCGAACGGCGTGAAGTTGAACGCGGCCGAGGGCGCGGCCTGCTGCTGCGTGAGCGTGACCGGCACGGCCACCCAGTTGTTGCTGTCGTTCGTCTCGATGAAATTGTTGTCGGGATCGGTGATCGACACGATGTAGTAATTGCCGTTGCACACGCCGGTGAGATCGATGTACATGTCGGGCAGGCCGATGCTGTAGATGTCGAGCATGCCGGTGTAGATGCCTTGATCCGCCCCGCAGCCGCTGACCACGCCGAAGGGCGAGTTGGGAACGTCGGCCATGGTGATCACGTTGCCTTGCATGTCGCGGCAGTAGCCGTAGTCGCTGGTGCAGTCGCCGAGGTTGATCAGGCAGAAGCTCACCTTCGAGCCGGAAGCGATCACCGGCCAGGTCGTCGCGTCGGGATTGCTGGTGGCCTGGCGCAGCGAGAACCAGGCCCAGTTGTCCACGTGCACGTGGCCGTGCGTGGGATGGTAGCTCATCGTGCCGGGCGTGAGCGTGTCGTGCCAGGTAATGGTGCCGTTGTTCTTGTGGTAGATGCGCTGCAATAATTTTTCTTTCGGCGGCTGGCCGTTGGGGCAGAGCGAAGTGCTGCAGGGCACGTTCACCGTGTCGCACCAGCAGCTGCCGGAGCTGTGAATTTCCATCGGGCCCCAGCCCACGTTCGGCGTGGCGTTGCTCAGCTCGAAAAGGCCGGGCGATTCGGCGTGCTGCTGCGCGATGATGTCGGCGGAGGCGAGCATGTCGGGCAGCAGGTCGCAATCCTGCGTGCCGTCGGGACAGAGGCAGCCTGCGCCGTTGTTGATCGCGCAGGGCCCTGTGACGATGGGATCGGGCGGCGGATTGCTGCAGAAGTTGATCGACACGCTGTTGATCGTTCCTACGTCGGCCGGCGCTTCGTCGCGCACGCACACGCGCCACAAGCCGTTCGGATTCTGCCCGTCGTTGAACGTGTTCAGCGAATTCTCCGGGCGATAGCTTCCCGTGTACGGCGCAGCGCCCGCAACGATCGAGTTGCTCGCGCTCATGATGAAGCAGGTGTTCGTGTAGTTGTTGCCCTGCCCGCCCTGGTTGTTGCTGAGGATGATCGAATCGTTCGCCGGCGAAACGAGGTAAATGTCGAGATCGCCGTCATACGTATGCGTGATGTCCACGCAGACCTGGCACAGCCCGAAGCTCGTGTCGATGCTCGAAGCCAGGCCGGTGACGGTGACCGTGATCCACGAGGTTTGGTTATCCTGGATGCTGACCGGGCCGCTGCCGGTGAAGGTTTGCGCGGAGGCGAAGAAGGAGAACGCCAGCGCGCAGGTGAGGAAAATTTTTTTCATGCGGGGGAATTTGCGTTGTTGCCAAATGAAAGGTAGCAAAAAAATTCTCGCATGGACCGTACCGATCTCACCCTACCCTCTCCCAAGGAGAGGGGAAAGCGTGCGACGCAAAGGCTTTGCCTTTGCATACGTATGTAAAAGCATTTTTATTGGAACACGCACCCCTCTCCTTGGGAGAGGGTAGAGTGAGGTCAGTAAGCCCGAACGTTCTTCCCCTGCATGTAATAAATGAACGAACGGTTCACCACCTTATTCCCGCCCGGCGTGGGATAATCGCCGGTGAAATACCAATCGCCTTTGTGATTGGGAATGGCGCTGTGCAAGCCTTCGATGGATTGATAGATGATCTGCACTTCGGCCTTCAGGTCGGGCGGCGTGAGCAGCTGCGCGATCTTGGCGGAAATTTCTTCGGACGTGAAAGGCGCGTAAATTTCTTTCACCACGTTCGTCACGTCCTTCGCGGGACGCCCGTCCAGGGCTTTCGCTTTTTCCAAAACTTCTTCGAGCAAATTCTCGCGGAAATTTTCTTTCAGCAATTCCACGGCCGCCTGGAAGGCGATGAAGTCACCCATTTTCGCCATGTCGATGCCGTAGCAGTCGGGGTAGCGGATCTGCGGCGCGGAAGAAACGACGACGATCTTTTTCGGGCCGAGGCGGTCGAGCATTTTCAGGATGCTTTGACGCAGCGTCGTTCCGCGCACGATGGAATCGTCGAGCACGACCAGGCTATCCTGGCCGGGACGCACGATGCCGTACGTGGTATCGTACACGTGCGCCACCATATCGTCGCGCTGCGCGTCGGCGGTGATGAAGGTGCGCAGCTTCACGTCCTTGATGGGGATTTTTTCGATGCGCGGCTGCAGCGAGAGAATTTCCGTCAGCTCGGGATCGGCCACCTTGTCCATCGTGAGGATCTTGTGGCGCTTCACCGTGTTGAGGTAATGGTGCAGTCCTTCCGTCAGGCCGTAGAACGCGACCTCCGCCGTGTTCGGGATGTAGGAGAAAACCGTGTTCCTGATGTCGTAGTCCACCGCCTTCAGCACAGGCGAAGTGAGCTGCTGGCCGAGGCGCTTGCGCTCTTCGTAAATGTCCTTGTCGCTGCCGCGGGAAAAATAAATGCGCTCGAAGGAGCAGGACTTGCGTTCGCGCGGCGTGCGCACCTGCTGCTCGCTCCACTTCCCGTCTTTTTTGATCACGATCGCGCAGCCGGGCCTGATCTCGTTCACCGATTCGATCGGCACGTTGAAAGCCGTCTGGATCGCCGGGCGCTCCGAAGCGACGACGACCACTTCTTCATCCGCATAATAAAACGCCGGGCGAATGCCGCTGGGATCGCGGAGCACGAACGCGTCGCCGTGACCGAGCATGCCGGCCATGGCGTAACCGCCGTCCCATTTTTTGCCCGCGTCCTTCAGCACCTGGCGGATGTCGAGATCGCGCGCGATAAGATCGGTGATGTCTTTGTTGTCGTGGCCCTGCGCTTTGTGAATTTGAAAAAGGCGCTCCACTTCGCGATCGAGGAAGTGGCCGATCTTTTCCATCACGGTCACCGTGTCCGCTTTCTCTTTCGGGTGCTGCCCGATCTCCACGAGGTGATCGAAGAGCTCGTCCACGTTCGTGAGGTTGAAATTGCCGGCCACGACGAGGTTGCGCGTGATCCAGTTGTTCTGGCGTAAAAAAGGATGGCAGTTCTCGATGCTGTTCTTTCCGTACGTGCCGTAGCGCAGGTGACCGAGCAGCAGCTCGCCGGTGAAAGCCACGTGGCGTTTCAGGTAGTCGGCATCTTTCAGCCGTGCAGGGTGTTTCTTGTGCACGTCTTCGAACTTCACGTTGATCTTGTCGAAGATCTCCTTGATGGCGGTGGAAGAGGTGGAGCGGTAGCGGCTGATGTAGCGCTGCCCGGCGGGCACGTCGAGCTTGATGGTGGCTACGCCTGCGCCGTCCTGCCCGCGGTTGTGCTGCTTCTGCATGAGCAGGTACAGCTTGTTGAGCCCGTAGAGAGGCGTGCCGTATTTATCGATGTAGTATTGGAGCGGTTTTAACAGGCGGATAAAGGCAATTCCGCATTCGTGTTTGATCGCTTCGCTCATCGTTTTCCTCCTCTGGAATTGAGGAACAAAGATACGAAAAAGACGGGGAGGACTGACGCGGGAAAGCCTTGATTAGATGGGTGAATGGGATTGATCGACGAATGGAGAGGAAACTTTTGACTAAGCTTCTAGTAGTGCCAAATTGTATATCTCATTTTTAATTCTTTTTCACCTTCTGGCAGGTCAATGAGAAGCTCATTTTGTTCTTCTAAAGCGAGAAGTTTGGAATATATTCCCTCTACAAGATCACCCAAGGTCTTAAGATTTATATACGTTTTGTTTTCCTCTTTATTGTTGTCCAGTTTTCCATCCCATTTTTCTTTTGGTAGAATAACAACCTTGTTTGTTGGATGGTTGTCCACTTGGAAACGATGAAAATTTTTGGTGTTGTCTTTATTATACAAGCTGAAGTCATGAAAAAAAGCATTTCTCAATGCATAAATAGCTAAAATCTCATCTTCAGGTAGGTTTGTAAAATAATGCAAAGCTTTGATGATCGCTCGTTTTTCATCAATAGGATGAGGAGATGACTTCGGCCTTAATGTTTTGCCGATTTGATCGAGAATTGTAATGTAAGCCATTGCGCCTATCCAGTGACCTAGATAACCACATCGATTTTCAGAGTCAGGTAATCCGGTCTTGTGATTTCGCCCTGTCATGTATCTTGCTTCTCGCAACGCGGCGGTTAAACATGATTCAAGGATGAGGCCGTTTTCAGCTTTATGATTTTCTAGTGTTAGATATGCCTTTAAAACGTTCGTTTCCATCGGTTATAGTGTGAAAAAATTTCTCTCCATCCCCAGCCACTCCAGCGCCGCCCCGCTCAGCAGCATTTCCTTCTTCGCATCATCCCAATTCATCCCGCGGATCAATTCTCCCGGGTTATTTTCCCCAAGCGGAAACGGGTAATCGCTCCCCAGCGCCACGCGGTTCGCCCCGAACATGTCTACGACGACATCCAGCATGCGCGCATCGTGCACCAGCGAATCGATCCAGAATTTTCCCAAATAATTTTTCGGCGGGACCGGGTTGTTGATCGCCACGAGATCGGGCCGGCAGTCGAACCCGTGCTGGATGCGGCCGAGGGTGGCGGGGAAGGAGCCGCCGCCGTGCGCGAAGGCGATGCGTAGCTTCGGTAATTTCTCCAGCACGCCGCCGAAGATCAGCGAGCAGATCGCGCGCGAAGTTTCCGCGGGCATGCCCACCAGCCAGGGCAGCCAGTATTTCTGCATGCTCGCCTCGCCCATCATTTCCCAGGGATGGATGAATACGGCCATGTCCAGTTTTTCACACGCTTCGAAAATTTCGCGGAACTCCGGCTCGTCGAGATTTTTCTGGTTCACGTTCGTGCCGATCTGGATGCCTTTCAGGCCGATGCTTTTGCAGCGCTCCAGCTCCTGGATGGCGAGCCTCGTTTCCTGCATCGGGATCGTGCCGAGGCCGATGAAGCGCTGCGGGAAACGCTGCACGATGTCCGCGATATGATCGTTGAGGAACATCGACAATTCCAGCGCGTGCTGCGGCTTTGCCCAGTAGCTGAACATCACCGGCACGGTGGAAAGCACCTGCACGTTCACGTGATGATGATCGCATTCGCGCATGCGGGTCGAAGCGCTCCAGCAATTGTCCTCGATCTCGCGGAAAAATTTCCCGTCGTCGCGCAGCATCCGCGCGCAGCAGGGCTTGTGGTGATCGAGCGTGATGAACCCGCCGTAGCCGAAGCGCTCCTTCCAGTTGGGAATGTGCTCGGGCAGGATGTGCGTGTGAATGTCGATCGTGAAGAAGCTCATACAAAGTCAGTCGTTGGCGTCGAAGCGCGCCGCTTCGACGATCGCGCAGGGGGAAAGTTCGTAGGACAGGCGGTTACTTGATCACCGGCGGCGGCTCCATCACGTGCCCGCATTGCTTGCAGGTGCGCAATTCCTCGTTGCCGTAGAATTTGGCGAACACGGTCTGGAACTGGCTCTGGATATCGGTGAGCTTGAAATATTCTTCGTAGAGCTTCGCGTTGCATTTCTCGCAGAACCACATCAGCCCGTCCTGCTCATCGTCGCGCCGCCTGCGCTCCATCACCAGGCCGATCGTGTTGGCGCCGCGCACGGGATTGTGCGGCACGCGCGGGGGCAGCAGGAAAATATCCCCTTCGCGGATCGGCACTTCCACGGCCTTGCCGTCCTCCTGGATCTGCACTTTGATATCGCCTTCGAGCTGGTAGAAAAATTCCTCGCTCTCGTTGTAGTGATAATCCTTGCGCGAGTTCGGCCCGCCCACCACCATCACGATGAATTCCGTGTCCTTGTACACCACTTTGTTGTTCACCGGCGGCTTGAGCAGGTGGCGGTTCTCGTCGATCCATTTTCTGAAATTGAACGGGCGCGTGACGGGCATGGCGGTTGGTTTTTTAGTAGAGCGAAGTTAGGAGATTTAACGCACCCGGCCCCCGCCCGACTCACCCCGGCCCCTCTTTGCGCCGCGGCGAAGTATGATCGGAAAAGCGCCGCGTCTTCCCTGCGCGGAGAGAGGGACGGGGATGAGTCAAGATATCGACTACTCTCGCTCAAGCATCGAAAAGCTCATCCGTAAATTTCAGATGTTCTATCTTCGCAGGATGAACCTTAGCCTCGAAGGTAAACGCGCCCTGGTCTGCGGCAGCTCGCAGGGTATCGGCCGCGCTGCGGCCGTCGAGCTGGCGGCGCTCGGCGCTTCCGTCACCCTGCTCGCCCGAAATGAAGGACGCTTGAAAAGCGCGAAAGAAGCTTTGCTTGGCCCCGGCCGGCACGAGCACCTCTGCGCGGATTTTTCTGATCCCGCGAAGCTGAAGGAAAAGGTCGAGGCGCATTTTTTCGGGAAAGGGCCGGTGCATATTCTCGTGAACAACACGGGCGGCCCGCCGGGCGGACCGATCACCGAGGCGAAGACCGATGAGTTCGTGCAGGCCTTCAACAATCACCTGCTCTGCAACCATATCCTGGTGCAGGCCCTGCAGGCGGGCATGCGCAGCGAAGGCTACGGGCGCATCATCAACGTGATCTCCACTTCGGTGAAGCAGCCGCTGCGCGGACTCGGCGTATCGAACACCGTGCGCGCGGCCGTGGCCAACTGGGCCAAAACGCTTTCGCTGGAGCTGGCGCCTTTCGGCATCACGGTGAACAACGTGCTCCCCGGCGCCACGCGCACGCAGCGCCTCGACAGCCTGCTCGAAACGAAAGCCCAGAAAACGGGACAATCGATCGAGCACCTCGAAAAAGAGATGCTGGCGGAGATCCCCGCCGCACGTTTCGCCTCGCCGGAGGAAGTGGCCGCGGCCATCGCCTTTCTCGCCACCCCGGCCGCCGCGTACATCACGGGCATCAACGTGCCGGTGGATGGCGGAAGAACGGGTTGCCTTTGAAAAAAGGGAACGTGGTTATTGGTTAATAGTTATTCGTTATCAGTTATTCGTGCTTGTGCCGCTAAACGGATAACGGATAACAAACAACGAATAACGAAAGCGAGTGCATTTTTTAGCCCCTGATTTTTAAAAAACTACGACTATGGGATTCGCCAAAGAATTCAAAGAGTTCGCAATGCGCGGCAACGTGATCGACCTGGCGGTCGGCGTGGTGATCGGCGCGGCTTTCCAGAAGATCATAACGGCGATGGTGACCAGCATCATCACCCCGCTGATCGGCGTGATGCTGAAAGGGAAGAACGTTAACGATCTCGCATTCAAGGTCGGTGAAGCGGAGGTGAAGTACGGCCTCTTCATCCAGGCGGTGATCGATTTCGTGCTCGTAGCCCTGGTCATTTTCCTGTTCATCAAAGCCATCAACCGTTTCCGCAAAAAAGAAGAAGCGGCGCCTGCGCCGCCCACGAAGCAGGAGGAACTGCTTACCGAAATCCGCGACCTGCTGAAGGGTCGTCCGAATAATTCCGCATGAGTGTTTTACCAAATAAGTGATGCCATGAAGAAGTTGATTTACTTTTTATTGCTGCTGCCCGCCTTCGCTTTCGCGCAGGATCCCGTGAAAGATTCCCTGCGCAGCGTGCGCGATACCATCTGGAGAAAAGGAGGAATAGCGGGCTCGACGTACTCGCAAACGTCGCTGACGAACTGGGCCGCCGGCGGGCAAAGCTCGATCGCCGTGTCGAGCTTCCTGGGACTTTACGCGAATTACAAAAAAGGGATCGTTACCTGGGACAACAAGCTGGAGCTGGGCTACGGCATGGTGCGCCAGGATGCGCTCGACCTGCGCAAGAGCGACGACAGGATCGATTTCAGCTCGAAGTACGGACGCTACGCGTTCGGAAAAGTGTGGTACTACTCCGCGCTCTTCGGTTTCAAAACGCAGTTCGCGCCCGGCTATGCGTATTCCACCGACGGCACGAACACCTGGATATCGGACTTCATGTCGCCCGCGTATACCTTGCTCGGCATCGGTCTCGACTACAAGCCGAGCAAGCATTTCTCCGCGCTCATCTCCCCGCTCACCGGCAGGGTCACCATCGTAATGGCGCAGACATTGGCCGACAAAGGCGCGTTCGGCGTACGCCCGGCGGAGTTCGATGCGGACAGCGTCAAGATCCGCGACGGCGAGAATGCGCGCTTCGAATTCGGCGGATTCATCAAAGCCGTGTACGGGAAAGAGATCATGAAGAACGTGAACGTGGGCAGCAAGCTCGAATTGTTCAGCAACTACGCGCAGAACCTGACGACCATCGACGTGAACTGGGAGAACATGATCACGATGAAAGTGAACGGCTACATTTCCGCCAGCCTGATGACGCAGCTCATCTACGACCAGGACGTCGACGTTCCCGTGGATCGCAACGACGACGGGGTGATGGACGGAACTGGTCCGCGCGTGCAGTTCAAGGAAGTATTTGGAGTAGGATTGTCCGCTAAATTTTAGGATCGTTCAGAAGCCACCGCTTCGAAAGCATTAAGGCACAAAGGCATTGGAATGAGCTCCTCCAATGTCTTTGCGCCTTAATGACTTTATGCCTGGTGCGTACCGTTATTTCGCCAGCAGCTTGAAGCCCCGCCCGTGGATGTTGATGATCTCCACGGAGGGATCTTCTTTCAAATACTTGCGCAGCTTCGCGATGTACACGTCCATGCTGCGCGAGTTGAAATAGCTGTCGTCGTGCCAGATGCTGTTCAGCGCGAAGCTGCGGTCGAGCACGTCGTTGCGGTGCAGGCAGAGCAGGCGCAGCAGTTCCGATTCTTTCGAAGTAAGCTTCTGCTGCCGGTCGTCGACCATCAGCAATTGCCGGTTGTAGTCGAACGTATAGCGGCCGATGGGAAATTCGTTCTGCTCGGTGTTCAGCGAAGGCTTGGTGCGGCGCAGGATCGCTTTCAGGCGCAGCAGCAATTCTTCCATGCTGAACGGCTTGGTGATGTAATCGTCCGCGCCCGCGTTGAAGCCTTCGATCGTGTCTTCCTTCATCGACTTGGCGGTGAGGAACACGATGGGGATGTTCTTGTTCACGTTGCGGATCTCCTTGGCCAGCGTGTAGCCGTCCTTGACCGGCATCATCACGTCGAGCAGGCAGATGTCGTAACTGTTTTTCTTGAAGAGATCGAATCCCTCTTTGCCGTTAACGGCGAGCGAAACCTCGTAGCCTTTGGCCTCGAGATACTCTTTGAGCAGGTTGCCGAGATTCGGGTCGTCTTCGGCCAGCAGCACCTTTGTTTTTTCTTCTTGCATAATGAATTCTGTTAGTGGCTGGTAATCTTAATTGGCATTGGTGATCTTAAAAGGCAAATAAACAAAAAAGCGGCTTCCCTTTCCCGGTTCGCTTTCCACGCTCACGCTGCCGCCGTGCTTTTCGGCGATCACTTTCACGTAGCTCAGGCCGAGACCGAAGCCTTTTACGTCGTGTACGTTGCCCGTGGGAACGCGGTACAGTTTTTCGAAAATTTTCTTTTGATTTTCCTTGCTGATGCCCACGCCGTTGTCGCTGACGATGATCTCGATGCCGCCGGGGGCGTTGCGCGTGGCGATACGGATGGCCGGTTTGGCGGGCGTGTACTTGATGGCGTTGTCGAGCAGGTTGTAGACCACGTTCTGCACGTGCGTGCGGTCGCACTGCACGCTGAAGTTCTCCGCCTCCAGCTGCGTGCCGATCGTGCCGTCCTTCTTTTCCACCTGCAGGCGGATGTTGCCGATCGCGTGCTCGATCAGCTCATGGATGTCGACGATCTCGGGCTTGAGGCGGAAGCGGCCTTTCTCTAAGATCGCCGTTTGCAGCACGCTTTCCACCAGCACGCCCAGGCGCTTGTTCTCCTCCTGGATCATGCGCACGTACTTGCCCGTGCGCTCCGGCGATTTCTCGATGCCCGCGTCGCTGAGCACCTCGCAGGCGAGCGAGATGGTGGAGATCGGCGTCTTCAGCTCGTGCGTCATGTTGTTGATGAAATCGTTCTTGATCTCCGACAATTTTTTCTGCCGTACGATGGTGGTGATCGTGAAGTAAAAAGCGAAGATGACGAAGAGCACGAACACGCCCGAGAGCAGCAGCATGAACCACATCGTGCGCAGGATATAGCTGCGCTCATTGGGAAAATACACGCTGAGCATGGCCTGCTCGATGAATACGTTGTCCGGCGTGAGGCTTACCTGGTACTGGCTCGTCATCAGGCTGTCCCAGTGCGAAGCCTTGATGCCCGCCGGCTTCACGGGATTTTTCGGATCGAAGATCACGCGTTCGTAGCGCGCGCCGAGTCCCTGCGCCTGCAGCTCGCTGCGCAAAAGCGAATCCACCAGGCCGGTATCGATGTGGCTGCGGTAATCGTTGTACACGGTGATGCTCACCAGCTCGTCGAAGATGTCGTTCACCATGTCGTTGCGGCGGTTCACCCAATCCAGGTTCTCCTGCACGGGCCCGGCCTGCTGCTCCTGCGGAACGAGATCGGGCGTGAGGCCGGGCGCGTCGATGAACTGGTTGATGTTCACCTTGCCCGTGTCGCTGATGCTGGTGGAGCTGGTGCTCGTGCTCAGGGAAACGCCGTTCGAATCGGTCTGCATCTGCTCGTACATCTGCACGCTGGTGGTGTTATCCACCGCCGGCATGCCGGCCATCGTGCTGTCGGGCTTGTTGCGCGTGAGGATGCCCTGCTTGCGGTATTCGAGGCTGCGCTTGATCCGCTGCGCGGCGAGCTGCTTGTCCACCTTGTTCACCACCGCCGAGAGCGCATCGCGCACGTCCTGCTCGAAACGCTCTTCGCGCAGTTTGACGGCATTGCCGATCCAATAATACTGGATGATCACCAGGCCCACGAGCGCGGCCCCGGCGAGGATGCTGATCCACTTGACGGAAGTAAGATTCATTCCTGACAAAATTAACCCGCCGCTACGGGCCGACTTCGTAGACTTAACAAATATTAACGCATTGAGAAATTCGAAATTCTTTCATTCGCGCATCCCGGCTGCGCAGCACGCGTGAGCATTCAAAATTTCATTCGCGCAATTCCTCGCGCAGCACGGCACGTGCATTCGATGTGCGAATGCCAAATTTTGAATGTTGAACTTTGAATGCGAATTTTACGCTGCAACAACCTAATCCGATCTCACATGAAAAAAACTCTACTCACGCTTGCCGCGGCAGGATGCTTCACCGCTCTTTCCGCGCAAACCACTATTCCCAACGGCGACTTCGAAACCTGGAGCCAGGTCACGTACGATGAGCCTACCGGCTACATCACTTCCATCTGGGAAGCGCTGGACATGGGCCTTCCCGTGAACACCACGCAGACGACCGACGCGCAGCAGAACACTTACGCCGTGCGCATGGAAACGATCACGAACGGCACCGACACGCTGTTCGGCTACATCACCAACGGCGATCCCGGCACCGGCGAAGGCGGCATTCCCCTGGGCCAGGTGCCTTCGGGCCTCACCGGTTACTGGAAAGGCGACATCATGCCCGGCGACACCGCGCTGGTGATCGTGATGTGCAAGCTCGGCGGCTCGCTCGTCAGCTTCGACATCCTGCCCGTGACCGGCATGGCGGCTTCGTACACGCCTTTCACGCTGCCGATCGTCCTGCCGCCGCTTACGGTTCCCGACAGCGTGATCATCGCGGTGGCTTCGAGCAATGCGTTTGTTTCGATGGGCCTGCCCGGTTCGTGGATACAGATCGACAATATTTCTTTCACCGGTATTCTCACGCAGCCCGCCCAGCTGAACGGTGATTTCGAGAACTGGACCACGACCTCGTACACCGTGCCGCAGGCCTGGACGCTGGGCGGCGATTCGATCCTGCAAAGCAGCGACATGCACAACGGCAATTACGCCGTCCACCTGGAAACGTACTCGTACGGCACCGGCACTTCACCTTCGTTCATCACCAACGCGCAGTTCACGCAGAGCGGCATCGATCATGGCCGCCCGTACACGATGCAGACGGACACGCTCTGCGGCTGGTACAAGTTCGCCGGCGTCAGCGACAGCGCGTTCATATACGCGGAGTTCACGAACATGGGCACCGTCATCGGCGGATATTACCTGGAGCTCGAGCCTGCGGCCGTTTACACGTATTTCGAGATCCCCATCGCCCTGATCACCGCGCCCGACAGCATGATGGTACTGGCAGGCAGCAGCACCGGCATGACCGGCCTCGGCGACGTGGGCAGCACGCTGCTGCTCGACGATCTGCAGCTCAAATCGCAGGCGATCCCCACGGGCATCCGCCCCAATTGGAGCGACGCGCTCAGCCTGCAGGCCTGGCCGAATCCCAGCAACGGGCAGTTCAGCATCAGCTTCACCAACGCGAGCGGAGAAGATGCGCAGCTCACGATCATCGACGCGCTCGGCCGCAGCGTGCACCATGAAACGCTGAACGGAACAGGGAAGCTTACGCAGCAAATCGATCTCAGCAGCGAAGAGAAAGGAATGTACTTCGTGCGCGTGACGCAGAGCGGGAAAACGTTCACGAAGAAAGTGCTTGTGAACTAGTAACTCTTTTCAAAAAAAAACAGAACGGCTCTCGCGTTTCGCGAGAGCCGTTCTGTTTTCTTGTCACCCTGAGCGCAGTCGAAGGGAGACGAGCAGGTACTGATGCGAATGCATGAAGTAGGTAGTCACCCTTCGACTGCGCTCAGGGTGACAGTTGCGTTAACCTGCGCGCAAGAAAGTGCGAATGAAAAATTTTGAATGTTGAATTTGGAACGCGCCTGGACAAGGACGCGCTTCACATCCCCGCTTTCGTCCGCGGAACTTCGCTGAGATACACGCGAAACACCGGCAGCGTTTTTTCCTCGCCCTTCGTATTCCTGCATTTGATGTCGCGGAAGATGAGCATGCCGCCGCGGCCTTTGGGCATGTTGTCCACGGCGATCTTCATGTCCTGCGACATTTGATTTCCTTCGGCGGCAAGCGTGTCTATTTTCTCGCCGGGGATGACGAGGTTGAAGGAGGTGACGACGAATTTTTCGTTCGAGTGCTTGCTGCGCAGCTGCAGGCGCCCGGAGGCGATCACGGTGAATTTGTCCACCACCGAATCGCATTTCACCCCGTCGAGCAGCACCTCGGGGAGGGGCCGGGTGAAGAGGCGGTATTTTTTGTTCAGCGCGATGCGCTGGCTGCCGTTGGCTAATTTCTCGTAGACGGTGAGCACGCCTTCCACGCCGCTGGTCGCTTTCAGGATGTAGGTGCTGTCGGTTTTTTTGTCGATCGTGCCGCCGAGGAACTGCACTTTTCCCAGCGCATGCCGGCCTTTGTAGCGGATGGTGATCGTGTTGTCTTCGTTGAGGTAAACGATGTCGTGGCCGGGCAGGACGGTGACCACTTTGGCGGTTTTTACGCGGAACGTATCCTGCTGCGCGAGCGCGTTCGCGCAAATGACCAGGGAGAAAATAAAAAGCAGGGCCGCTGAAATTCTCATGCTAAAACGAAGATACTGGTTTCGTTAAAACGTTTCCCGTTTTTGCGTTGCCCGTTCCCGCTGTTGAAACGGACGAACGTGAAACGCAGAAACGGGAAACGCATGCAGGCGCTGCCTGCTTAAATATTCAGGAAAGCTTTCGCCTCGGCGGTGTTCGTGAACTGCTTGTCGGTGACCTTCAGCTTGAACGTAGCTTCTTTTTTCGTGGTGTCGATGCGTTCGAACTCGTCGGACTGGAACACGGCAATTTTATTTTCGCCGGTGACGCACCAGAGCATGTTCTCCGCGTCGGGGTCGTAGCGGAAGCGCTGCAGGTCTTTGGCGTAATAGGTGAAAATGGCGTTGCGGCTTTTCTCCACGAGGTAAATGCGATGCACCGGCAGCTCCTGCCCGTTGGCGCCGTTGGTGAGCCTGACGAAAATTTCCTGGCCTTCGGGCAATGCGCAGGGATAATCCGAATTCCAGATGCCGAATTTTTCGATCACGAACACGCGGAAGACGACATCTTCGCTCGTGGTGTTGAAGCGTGCGCGGCTGGCCATGGCGGCCTGCAGGGCGGCGAAGTTGCGCGCGATGCGGTCGCCGTCCATCTTCTTCAGTTCTTTTTCCAGCTTCGCGGTCTTGCCTTTCTCCTCGAGCTTGCGCGCTTTCTGCAATTCCTTGTACGCGGCGTAGCGGTCTGCGTACTGCTTCATCGCCTGCTCGTAGTTTGCAGCGTCGATAACGGCATAAACGAGGAAGCGATGCACGTCGTTTTCTTTGAAGAACGTCACTTCGTAGACCAGGCCAGAGGCGTGTTTCGCAATTTGCGCATCGTCCCAGGTCACTTTCGACAGCGCGGGATCGTACGGCGTTTTTTCCACGTCCACCTCGAAGCGCACACCCTTGTACAGCGCCAGCTCGGGGAACTCTGCGGGATCGACCGCAATGACGAAGCTGGGACGATCGGGATTCGCTTTTTTCGGCTTGGTGGGCTCGGTCATCAGCGCGGCTGCGGCCTGCGCGGGAATGCTGTCCTGCTCCACGCGCGTCAGCTCGGCCACGTCGCGCTTGACGTATTCCCAGTTCTTCTTCGCCGTGTCGAGGTAGTACACGTTGAACTTGTCTTCGTCCGTGTGCGAGACCATCTTCACCCTGATCGGCTGGCCGGGATTCACCTGCAGCGGCTGCCCGTCTTTCCAGGCCGTGAGCTCGATCATGCCCGCGGATTCGAAGTGGCGGCGCTGCCCGGCCGAGTCGTAGGTCATCGGGATGCCCGCGAGAAAAATGTCGGCCGGATCATGGAACTCGCGGTAGCGCAGTTCGACGTTGCCGGTGACGGGATTCCCGTTCTTGTCGAGGAATGCGCCTTCGGGCACTTCGATCTCCGAGCCGTTGAAGTACTGGAACGTTCCGCCCTGCGCAGCGTCGACGCTGAAGGCCGTATCGTTCACGCGCAGGTGAGGTGCGGCGGGATCGATGAAGGGACGCGGCGTTTCGGCAACGGAAGGTGTTTCATCTTTTGCCAGGAAGAAAGCGCCCACGGCGATCAGCCCGCCCGCGACGGCTACGCTCAGGTAAAATTTCGTCGTCTTGTAAAAGGGATTCTGCCGTCCTGCGTAACCGGAAAGGACCTGCTCGAAATTCTTCCCTTTCTCCTCGTCCTCCGGTGATAGCTTTTCCCTGTTCCGGTTAATTTTCAAGTCGCCCATGGCTTATTGAAGTTTTGTGATCATGTGTTTCATTCGTTCCAGCAGGCGGTACAATCTTGCTTTCACCGCCGCCTCGTTGATGCCGAGTATTTCGCTGATCTCTTTGAAAGCGCGCTTTTCGAAGAAGCGCATTTCCACCAGCTGCAGCTCCTCGGGCTCGAGCTGCTTGAGGACGTTCATCAGGCGCGCATCCGTATCCGCCGTCGTCTCTTCGCCGATCTCCAGCAGGATGTCGCTCACCTGCTCGTCGTCGATGTTCACCGCCTGCCGCACTTTGTTCTTGCGGAACGATTTGTTCAGCTCGTTGGCCGCGATGCGGAAGAGCCAGGCGGAGAAAGGCAGTCCCTGGTGCTTGTACTTCTTCAGGCTTTCCAGGGCGTTGATGAACACCTGCGCCGTAATGTCGTACGTGTCTTCCTTCGAGTCGGTGCGCTGGTACACGAAGCCGAGGATCCGGCTGTAGTACCTGTTGTACAGCGGCTCGAATTTCACCGGGTCCTTTTGCGCCGCAGCGATCTCGTCGCTCTCGTTCAGGATCTGCTCCTGCGTGGCGTGATACTTGGATTCTACCGTCATAAAGCTGGCATTAGCGTAAGGCATTCCGCATCGGCTTTGCTTTAGTGCTTATTCGACAGCATAAAGCAGGGAAGGCGGAAAAGTGACGTGCGGGATCGAAAATAGGGGATTGTGAGGGAAGATCTTACTGAAAATCTTAGCCGCAGAGACCTCTCGCGCAATCGCCGCGCCGCGGAAGAAAACGCAGAAGGCTCATGCACAATCCCACTTGCCGCACTCTTTTTTCACCTGCGGTAAAGTGATTACCTCTGCGTTTAAAAAATTTGGGTAAATGAAAAAGGATGCGATGCCGCATCCTTTTTCAGAAAAATTTTTTTGTCTCCGGCTACTTCGTCACCACCACGCGCTTCGTCACTTTCGCGCCGGCAGAGGCCATCTCCACGAAATACAATCCCGGTTGCTCCTCGCTCAGGTCGAGGCGGGTGGGCGCGGTGGAATCGGCGGGGCAGGTGAACTGCCGGATGCTGTTGCCGAGCATGTTGTATACCGTCACGTTCACTTCTTCGCCGCCCTGCGTGCTGATGGTAAAATTGCCGTCAGGGCTGGGATTCGGATAGATGCTCGCGTTCACGGGACCGACTTCCGGCTTGTGCATGCTGTTGTCTTCGGGCGGCTTGACGTTGCTCACTTTCACCACGTTCTCGGGAACGAAAACGCTGCGCAGCGTGAAACCGTCGAGCCAGGAGCCGGAATTGTTGGAGGTGCTCAGGGCTTTCAGCGTGATGTATTTCCCGTTGCTCGGCGCAGTGAAGCGGATGCTCTGCTCGCTCCATTCCATGCCGATGGATTTCGAAGAGCAGGTGTAGAACACGCTGCCTTGCGTAGAATCGTTCATCGAAAGCGCGACCTCGAGATTCGGGGAGGTGGCGCGGGCGCGGGTGTAGAACGTGAGCGTGTACTGCCGGCCCTGCACCAGCGGCTGCGAAAGCGCCAGCGATACCGCTTCGGATTTGCCGTCGCCGTTCGTGCTCGTAGCCAGGCCGATGAACCAGTTGCCTTCTTTCGCCGTACCGAAGCCGCAGTCGCTGCTGGCGATGTCGGGCTTTTTGAAGCTGCCGAACGCGCGCGTATGGGGCACGTTGGCGTTGAAGATCGTGTTCGTGGTGTTGATCAGGCAGAGATTGCCGTTCTTTTCGAAACCGCCGTTCAAAAACTCCTGGGCAGGCAAAGCTGCCGGCAGAAAAAATGCGATCGCGAAGAGTAAGAAGCCGTGTTTCATGCGTGCGGGAGATTAGGTGAAACGTCTTGCTCTGTTACTCAGTGCAGGGCTACATCCTTATAACTCCATTCAAGGGAAAAGGTTACAAACCCCTTGCCAAAAAAGGAGAACAGGTGCGCCTGCACCCTATAGAACGAGGACGCGGGTCGATTTATTGCATGGCGGCCGCCATGCAATAAATCGACCGCAGTACGTGCTTGGGGGCGCGAGCCCCCACAAGAATTTTCGCAGGAGCCGGGTGCAGGAAGTAAATGCTTAGTCTTCCAACCCATTCAGGTCCAGCCTTCCGAGGTGCACGTGCGTGCCCCAGGTGCCGGGCACGATCAGGGTTCCGCCGGTTGCGGGCAAGGCTTCTGCGGGGCAGGAAAAACGCTTCGGCTCATCGGAAAGTGCCGTCCGCGTGACGCTGCCGTCCTTGCCGATCTGCACCATCACCGGGCTTGCGGCGTTGTCGTGCGCTGTCGCCCAACGGACGATTTCCGACGGTGGACGGGAATCAAGATCGGCAGGATCGTTGAAAAAAAGCGTCACTGCCTCGTTGCCGGGAAGGCAGGTGAAAGAGACGAAACGCTCGTCGTTGTTGCCGTAAGCCGACGACGAACCCAGGGCAAAAAAGCCGTTTCCGTAAACCGTGCTGACCAGGCCGGAACGCACAATTTGTTTTTTCGCGATGAACTGCGTCCAGCGCAGCTTGCCTTCCGCATCGAAACACAGCACGGCCAGGTCGAGGAACTGGCGCTCGAACTCGTAGACGGTTTCCCGCCGGCTGCTGTCGCGATCGTCGACGTTCTCGTATTCATGTTTTTTCTCCCAGTACTTTTCGTACACGGCCACCAGCCCGCCGTCGGCAGTGGCTTGCAGGAAGCGCGGCAGGTAGGCTTCGGCGTAGCGCTGGTCCATCGCCGGCTGGGTGTTCCCCGGTTCGGGGAGCGGCTGCAGGCTGCCCCAGTTGCGCACTTCCAGGTCGGGGCCGAGGCGCATGTGGAAGACGGAAGTGATGTAATTGCCTTTGAGCACGCGCTTGATCATTGTCAGCCCGAAGCCGGTGACCGTCACGTTGTTTTGCGCGTCGGCGCAGAGCGCGAGCTTGCTGAGGTGCTCGTGGGTCAGCATGCGCACGGGCAATTCGCTGCGCGAAGCGCCTTTGTACAGGATCAGCGTGTGCTGCGCATCTTTTTCGCGCATGAAGCCCCGCTCTCCTAATTTTTTCAGCAGGCAGATGTTGCCGTTGTTGCAGATCACCAGCTGCGCGCCTGCATGTTTCTCGAACACCTTCGGCGCGGGCAGCAGCTCTTCTCCCGTGCTGCTCACGTTCCCGTTTTGATCGAGCGCGATGAAGCGGACGAGAAAATCTTCCTCCGTTCGCTTCGCCCAGGTCTCGGCGATCAGCAGCCGCGTGCTGTCCTGCGAAAAAATGAGCTCCAGCCGGACCAGCCTTTTTTCCTCCGGCTTAACGCTGCTGTGCGCCAAGGTAGTGCGCTCGCCGGGACGCCAGGTGCAGAGCTTGCGCGTGGCGTCTTTCCGGTTCTCGTCGAAACAGAGCGCCAGCAGCTTGCCGCCGAGGAGAACGACGTGCTGCGCTTTCAGCAGGCTGTCGGAAGAGGTCATGTATCGGCTGCTTTTCAGCTTCAGCGTGCCGGTCTCGTAAATGTCAACGGATTCGTTCAGCACAGCGACGTAAGCTTCGCTGCCTTTGACGCCGATGAGCTTTACGCCGGAGAGCGTGGAGTAGAGCGGATCGCTCCAGGTAAGGGCGGGCTGCGCGGGAGAGAAAAATGCGCAGCAGAGGAAGGCGAGAAGCAGGAAGGTCCGCATGAGTCGGGTTTGCGTTCTCAGCAATTTACAAAAAAAGCGGAGGGCCGGCATATGCACCGGCCCTCCGCTTTTTGAATGAAATGCGATCTACTCGAAGGCCGAAAAACCCGTCACGTCATACCCCGTGATGAGCAAATGAATATCGTGCGTGCCCTCGTACGTGATCACCGATTCCAAATTCATCATGTGGCGCATGATGGGGTACTCGCCGGTGATGCCCATGCCGCCGTGGATCTGGCGGGCTTCGCGGGCGATCTGCAGGGCCATGTTCACGTTATTGCGCTTGGCCATGGAGATCTGCGCGGGCGTGGCGCTGTTCTCGTTTTTCAATACGCCGAGGCGCCAGGTGAGCAGCTGCGCTTTGGTGATCTCGGTGATCATCTCCGCGAGTTTTTTCTGCGTGAGCTGGAACGCGCCGATGGGCTTCCCGAACTGGATGCGTTCTTTCGAGTAGCGAAGCGCGGAATCGTAGCAGTCCATCGCCGCGCCGATCGCGCCCCAGGAGATGCCGTAGCGCGCGGAGTTCAGGCAGCTCAGCGGACCTTTCAGGCCTTTGACGCCGGGAAAAATATTCTCTTTCGGCACTTTTACGTTGTCGAACACCAGCTCGCCGGTGGCGCTGGCGCGCAGGCTCCATTTGCCGTGCGTTTCGGGCGTGGTGAATCCTTCCATGCCGCGCTCCACGACGAGGCCGTGAATGACGCCTTCTTCATTTTTCGCCCAGACGACGGCGATGTCCGCGAAGGGCGAATTCGAGATCCACATCTTCGCGCCGTTCAGCACCACGTGATCGCCTTTGTCCTTGAAATTGGTGATCATGCCCGAAGGGTTGGAGCCGTAGTCGGGCTCGGTGAGGCCGAAACAGCCCATCATTTCGCCGGTGGCGAGCTTGGGCAAATATTTTTTCTTCTGCTCTTCGGAGCCGAAGGCGTAGATCGGGTACATGACCAGGGAGCTCTGCACCGAGGCGGTGGAGCGGATGCCCGAGTCGCCGCGCTCCAGCTCCTGCATGATCAAGCCGTAGCTGATCTGGTCGAGGCCAGGGCCGCCGTATTCCTGCGGGATGTACGGGCCGAAGGCGCCCACTTCCGCCAGGCCCTTGATCAGGTGCTTCGGGAATTCGGCGCGCTGCGCGTAGTCTTCGATGATCGGCGAAAGCTCTTTTTTCACCCAGGCGCGCACGGTGTCGCGCACCAGCTTGTGCTCGTCGCTGAGCAGCTCGTCGACCTGGTAATAATCGGGGGCCTGAAAGTTGTCGGTGGCCATGTGAAAGGGAATTAATTTGTGCGGGGCAAAAGTAGCCAAAAAGCAGGCATGCTGAAATGCGCTGTTCCCGCTTCCTGATTTTGCACAAAACTTCCTTCCCCTTGCACTTTTCCCGATCGATGTCCAAACATTGATCGGGCTTCTTATATTTGCTTTAACGCACCTACACTTCCTTTATGAGAAAATTCCTGAAGGCCCTCCTGCCCGCCTGCCTCGTCTTCGCCATTTCCTCCTGCACTTTCGATACGATAGACGTGCCGCCGCCGCACGATCCCAATCACCACCACGTGGCCTGCGGCGACACCACGCACCTGCCCACCACCAAGATCGTGATCGTGAAGAACTACGAGTTCATGCCTGACACGGTCAGCATCTCCTCGGGCGATACCGTGCGTTTCGTGTGGCAGTCCGGCGCCGACGTGCACACCACCACTTCTACGGCCGTGCCCAGCGGGGCTTCCAACTGGGACAAGCCGATGGACGCCACCAACTGCATTTATGAGCACAAGTTCACCACCACCGGCACTTACAGCTACAAGTGCACGCCGCATTTCCCGGCGATGGTTGGTACGATCATTGTTCAGTAGCCCAGCACCAACAAGCAAAAAAACATCCAGACATGAAAAAATTCATCCTCACTGCCGTCGCTGCCAGCTTCGGAATGCTGCTGCACGCGCAGGTTTACATGAGCACTTCTTCGTCCACGACCTTTTACTCGTACACCCCGATGGAGAACATCGACGCGACGAGCGACAAGGGCACGTACATGATCGTTTCGAAAGACGGTACGCACAACGTCATCGGCAAAGTGGAGATCAAAAGCTTCCACTTCAAGAACGGGCTGATGGAAGAGCACTTCAATGAGAACTACATGGAGACGGACAAGGAAGGCCCGAAAGGAAAAGACGGCAAGCCGACCTACCCGAACAAGTTCGCCACCTTCAAAGGCAAGATCAACGAGTCGGTGAACCTGGAACAGGACGGCGTTCACGACGTGACGATCACCGGCAAGCTCAACATCCACGGCGTGGAGAAAGACAAAACGATCAAAGCGAAGCTGACGATCGCCGGCGGCAAGATCACGGTGGATTCGAAATTCAACGTGCCCCTGAAAGATCACAACATCAAAGTGCCCGAAGCGGTGGGCGCGAAGATCGCAGAAGTGATCCAGGTGACGGTGAAAGCCGTGCTGGAAGAGAAGAAAAAATAACATCAAATCACCAGGCATAAAGGCATTAAGAGCACTTCTTAATGCCTTTATGCCTGGTGATTTTAATAAAACGCTACATGAAAAGACTCTTACTTCCTTTTGCCTGCATCGCATTTTTCACCGGCAGCGTCAATGCCCAGGACGAGCTGGATTCGCTGCTGAACGCGGGTTCTCCCGAGGGCGGAAAAGAAACCGTTTTCGCCACCTTCAAAACCACGCGCGTGGTGAACGCGCAGAGCATCGAGACGGTGAAAAAAGGCGTGCTCGATTTTCGCATCACGCACCGTTTCGGCAACATGCTCATCGGAACCGGCGGCAACAGCGGCGCGCACACCCTCTGGGGCTTCGACGATTCGCGCGACATCCGCTTTTCCTTCGATTACGGCGTGACGCAGAACCTTACCCTGGGCTTCGGCCGCAGCAAGATGAACGAGCTGCTCGACGGCACGGTGAAGTGGCGTTTCCTGGAGCAGACGGTGGACAACAGCGTGCCGGTCAGCATCGGCTTGTTTCTGAACGCGGGCCTGACGCCCATGCGCGAGGAGCAGGTGTACGCCAACGTCGAGCTCGATTCCACCTTCCAGAAAAAATTCGCGCACCGCATGAGCTACACCAGCCAGCTGATCATCGCGCGCAAATTCGGTCAGCGTTTCTCCCTCGAGATCGTACCCGGCTACACGCACCGCAACTTCGTGAAGGCATTCGCCAACCCGAACGACACGAGCGCGAAAGACGTGAACGATATTTTCTCGGTGGGCATGGC
>Ga0196978_1000285_pt1 | contig 26390 bp, 27 predicted proteins | sample S3v_2013CmetaG_FD_155491 | JGI IMG/M metagenome (GOLD analysis project Ga0196978, IMG submission 155491) | Soil microbial communities from Anza Borrego desert, Southern California, United States - S3+v_20-13C | ecosystem: Environmental > Terrestrial > Soil > Desert | place: USA: California... | reverse complement strand
ATGACGGTCGACACGCTCATCCGTATCCCATTCGCCGCCGTCGGCAGGCGGACGCCGCGGGAAGGGGAGACGTGGCGCGCGAACTTCTTTCGCGTCGATCGCCATCCACGTCACGGAGACGAGTTCAGCGCGTGGCAGCCGACCATGAAGACCCCTGCGGACTTTCACGTTCCGGCGGCGTTCGGCACGTTGCGATTCGGCTCGTGAATCCGCACCCTCACCCTACGCTCTCCCCTCGAGGGGAGAGCGTTGGGTGAGGGGTGTATTTCGTCGAGTTCCAAGGAATTCATCCGACTTTTTCTGATTTGTAAACGGCGTGCGGGACGTTCGGCCTTACAGTTTGCGGCGGCCAAGGAACCCTCTTTCACTCAATGGTACGGATCTCCAGACTCATCTTTGTGGCGTCTCTCGCCGCGGCTACGCTTGTTGCCGATCAGCCGAGGTGTAACGGTACTGCTCGCGATTGCGATCAGCAGATTCGGCACATGCTCTCGGGCCGCCGCTATCTCGGGGCGACGATCGAAGACAAGAATCCCGGTCTGGTCGTCAAGGCAGTCCATGAGAACGGACCCGCGGCGCGGAACGGCTTGCGGCCGGGCGACCGGCTGATCGCTTTGAACGGCAAATCCCTGACGAAGGCGACCGCGAAGGAGTTCAAACAGCTCCTCGCGGATGCGCGTGAGACGGGACGGCTCTTCATGATCATCTCGCGGCGCAACGCGTACCAGAAACTCGAGATCCGTCTCGAGCCGTACACGAAAGAGCAGATCTCCAAGATCATTGCCGCGCATTTGTCGATGAACCATCCGACCCCGGGTGGCGCGCACTGATTGCGGTTCATGAAGGCCGATGCTCAGAGAAACGATTCACGCGCTCCTCGCGAAACTGCGAGCGTTGCTTCCGCACCCCGGAGGTAAGCGCGATCGGGTCTCGATCCTCCTGCCGTTCCTGATCATCTCCGCCGGGCTGATGGCGCTCTCGTGGCGCTCCTACAACCTCTCGGTGAAGACGGAGCAGGGCGCAAACGCCCTCGCCGAGCAGTACGCCGTCTACGCCGCCGAGATCACGGCAGGACGCGTCGACTCGGCAGTACGCAGCGAGCTCGCCCTGGTTTCCGATCAATGGCAGCAGATGGAACGCAGCGTCGAGCGTCCGACGCTCGCATCGCTCAGCGCATGGATCGCCCAGCACGAATGGATCGTCTCCGCGATCTACATCCCGGACGAGGACATCGCCGGCTCAATCTATTACGCCGAGGTGGGGCCGCAGCGGCGGGAGCAGGTGCGGATCACGCGCGAGCTCTTCACGGCCAGCGGCATGGTCCGCTACGTCTACGATCCGCGGCGACTGCTCGCAACCGTGCAGCACGCCGTGCGGCAGCCGCCGCTCGTGGCGAGCGCGCCAGGCACGCTCGCGGTGCAGAAGCAGGCCGAAGTCACGCTCATCCAGGGCGCACGCCCCGGCGTACAGAAACTCGAAGAGGGTTTCGCGTCGGTTGCGCCGCTCGACGAGCCGCTGAGCGCCTTCGGCGTGCGTGCAGTCGTGCGTACCGCCTCCGTCGGCGGCAAAGGGTGGCAGAACCAACGCGTGATGAGCCTCTGGGTGAGCCTCGTTGCGCTCGCGCTGACCGGAGTCGGCTGTCTGCTCGCGTTGCGCGGACTGCATAAGGAATCGGAGACGATGAAGCTGCGCGGCGCGCTGATCGCGAACGTCTCGCACGAGCTCCGCACCCCTCTCTCGATGATCCGCCTCGGCGCCGAAACGCTCAAGCGCGGCAAGCTGAAAGAGAAAGAGCGCCTCGACATCGAGGACACGATCCTGCGCGAAGTGCTCCTGCTCTCGCACCTCGTCGAGAACGTGCTCGACGTCGCGCGCATGCAGAACCAGAGCACGAAAGCGCTCGCGTTCTCTTCGGTGCGGCCGCGCGACCTGATCCGCAATCTTGTGGCCACGTACGAATCGTGGATTCGCAGCAAAGGCTTCGAGGTCGACCTCGAGCTCGACGAAGAAGTCGCTGACCAGTTGTGGGATCGCGATGCCGTTTCGCGTGCGCTGCTGAACCTGGTCGACAACGCCATCAAATACTCCGCCGACGACCGGCACATCTCCATCGCGCTGCGGCAGAACTCGGAGTACGTGATCATCGAGGTCAGGGATCGCGGCATCGGCATCGACGCGAAAGACGTCAGCCGCATCTTCGATCCATACTTCCGCGCGCAGTTCTCCGACACCATCACGCGCCGCGGCGCCGGGCTCGGACTGACGCTCGTGCAACAGATCGTCGAATCGCACGGCGGCAAGGTCGAGCTCGACTCCGCCCTCGGCACCGGCTCGACGTTCCGGCTCATGTTCCCCCGCAGCCTGGCCAGCAGCGCACCTTCCGACATGCCGGCGATGTCGCACGCGCGGGAGGCATTTTGATATCTCCCCGGAAACCTGTAACAGCCCTGTTCCGTAACAAGGAAGACGGAGAACGTGTATGACGAGGATTCTGGTCGTTGAGGACGAAGCTGGGCTGCGGCAGGGGCTGGAGATCAACCTGCGCCACGAGAACTACGAGACCGTGACGGCGGGTGACGGTGAGGAGGCCATCCGCCTCTTCCATTCCGAGTCGCCCGATCTGGTTCTGCTCGACCTGATGCTGCCGAAGAAGAGCGGCTTCGAGGTCCTGGATCACATCCGCAAGGTGTCGAAGGTGCCGGTGATCCTGTTGACGGCGCGCGGACAGGAAACGGACAAGGTCCGCGGACTGCGCGGCGGCGCGGATGACTACGTGACCAAGCCGTTCGGCGTGCAGGAGTTGTTTGCGCGCATCGATGCGGTGATGCGCCGCAGCGAAGTGGTGACGAACACCGCGCGCACGATCTGCGAGGACTCGCTGATCCGGCTCGATCCGGCGACGCGCGAGGCCGCGGCGAACAATCAGAAGCTGAAGCTCTCGCCGAAAGAGTTCGACCTGCTGATGTATCTCTTCAAGAACAAGGAGCGCGTAGTGCCGCGCGACGAGCTGCTCTCCCGCGTCTGGAACTATCGCGTCGATCTCAATCTCAACAGCCGCACGGTCGATACGCACGTGACGCGTTTGCGCCGCAAGCTGCAGAAGGCGGTCGGCACCGACGCGGCCGTGATCGTCGCCGTCGCCAAGATCGGCTATCGCTACCTCGGCGCGGCCAGCGGCGCATTGGTCGCTCACTGAACATAGGCGCAGTGAACAGGCGTAGAATCCCGCGCCATGCAACACGCAAAGATCTACGACAGCATCACGGAACTGATCGGCAATACGCCGATGGTGCGCCTCAACAAGGTCGTGCCGGAAGGCGCGGCGGAAGTGGTGGTGAAGCTCGAGTCCTTCAACCCGCTCTCATCGGTGAAGGACCGCATCGCCATCTCGATGATCGAGGAGGCGGAGCGGTCGGGCGAGCTCAAGCCCGGCTCGACGATCGTCGAAGCGACGAGCGGCAACACCGGCATCGGCCTCGCGTTCGTCGCGGCAGCGAAGGGTTATCGCTGCGCGCTGGTCATGCCTGACTCGATGTCGGTCGAGCGCCGCAAGCTGCTGCAGGCACTCGGCGCGGAGCTCATGCTCACGCCGGCGCCGATGGGCATCAAGGAAGCGCAGCGCCGCGCTGAGGAGTATGCGGCGCAGACGCCGGGCGCGTGGCTGTCGAAGCAGTTCGACAATCCGGCGAACCTGAAGATCCATCGCGAGACCACCGCGCCGGAGATCCTGCGCGACACGAACGGCAAGCTCGACGCATTCGTCGCGGGCGTCGGCACGGGCGGCACTGTGACCGGCGCGGGCTCGGTGCTCAAGAAGGAGCTGCCGCATCTCATCGTCGCCGCGGTCGAGCCGATCGAATCGCAGGTGCTGAAGGGCGGCACGCACAGCCCGCACAAGATCCAGGGCATCGGCGCGGGCATGGTGCCGGCGATCTACGACGCGTCGGTCGTCGATCGCGTGATGGACGCGACGTTCGAAGACTCGGTCAACTACGCGCGGCGCCTCGCGAAAGAGGAAGGCATCTTCGTCGGCATCTCGTCAGGCGCGGTGGTGTGGGCGGCGGTCGAGCTGGCGAAAGAGCTCGGCGCCGGCAAGCGCGTGGTGGCGGTGCTGGCGAGCACCGGCGAGCGATATTTGTCGACGGCGTTGTTCGAATACACGGACCTCGTGAATCAGCCCGCGACGACGCCGCAGATGCTGGCCGAGCAGCAAGCTGGAGCGACGGGCTCTCAGCCCGTCAGATAACCCGGCGGGCTAAGAGCCCGCCGCTCCAGATGGTCGTCTCCGGCCGCCGAGGTGAAACTTCAGGCGCTCGAACTTCTTGCGCTGCTCCGGTGTGAGCACACGCGTGATCTCGTCGTTCGCGGCCTGCACCTCGGCATGAATGCGCGGAGTCATCCCGGTCCGCAGTTCGGCGATGCGCGCGTGGCGGCGGCGGATGATCTCCTCGACCTGCGCGCGCTGCGCGTCGCTCAGATCGAGACGGCGGTCCAGGCGGTTCACGAGCGCGCGGGTCGGGAACATCTCCGCGCCGTGGCCACCGCGCAGGATCATGACGTGCGACGTGAACACACCCACCACGACGCCGGCGGTGAACGTCAGCACGACCACGAGAATCGCCACGATCGTCGTCTTAGTCGCCGACACGATACGTTTCTCCCGCGGACGTGATCTCGACGTCCGTGTCCGCGAAGACGATGTCGTCGCCGCGCATGATGGTCGTGCCGATGACGGCGGCGAGCGAGAGAGCGAGCGCGGTCGCGGCGAGCGGACGGAACCAGGCGGCGAGCAGGTCTGCGACCGTCGGCGTAGTCAGTCTCGACGAAATCGCCACGCGGATCCGCGCCAGCGTGGCCTCATCGGGCTGATGCCGCAATGCGCGCGCGTCGCCGCGCAGCCGCTGGAAGAACTCCTCGTCAGTCATCGTAAAGGTCCGCCAGTTGCTCCCGCAGTTTCTTTCGCGCCAGCGACAGGTGCGAGCGCACCGTGCCGTCGCTGAGCTCCGTCATCGCCGCGATCTGGTCGTGTTCGAACTCTTCGACGAGGTGCAATCGCGCGACGATGCGTTGCATCTCCGGCAGCGTCTCGATCGCGGCGTCGATGCGCGATGCGAGCTCGTTGCGCATGGCCGGCAGCGTCGCATCGTCGCGGCGCGCCGCCGGCTCCGTCTCCGCAATCGCTTCCTCGCGGAACTTCCGCCGATGTTTCATCGTGTCGAGCGCGGCGTTCGTGACGATGCGGTAGATCCATGGCCCGAACGGCTCGCCGGCGCGGAAGCGATTCATGTTGCTGTACGCCTTCACGAACGCCTCCTGCGCGAGATCTTCGGCGTCGTGCGCATTCCGCACGACGCCGTACGCGACGGACACCACCCGGCGCAGGTATTTCGAGACGAGGTAGTCATACGCATCGGCTTCGCCCTGCTGCACGCGCGCGATGGCGCGGGCTTCGAGTGGATCGTCATGAGCCGGCACACTTCAGCGTCCGCGATTCTCCCACCGCTTGCCGCGCTCGGCGAGGTGCATCGCCAGCTTCGTGCGCTGCTCGGGCGTGAGCACGTTCATCGCTTTCGATGCCGCCACGATCAGGTTCGACTTCAACACGCGCTCGGCCTCGGCCTGACGATCGACGATGGCCTGCGCGCCGGCGACGTCGTTCGGATTCACGAGCAGCGTCGTCGCGACGTCCTTGAACGTGCCGTGCATCTGCTGGCGAAAGCCTTTGTTCTGCTCGTGAGTCTCCTTGACGATGGCCTTGAGCTGCGCGGTCTGCGCGTCGCTGAGGTCGAGCTCCTCCTTGAGCTGCCCGAGGTGGCGCAGGAAGCCGAAGCCGTGACCGCCGTGCATGCCCATGTCGCGATGGCCGTGGCCTTTGGCGTAGACGAGTGGGACCGCGGCCAGCGCCGCGACGATGAGGGTGATGAGGACCAGCCGTTTCTTCACGTTCATTTCTCCTTGTCTTGCACTACGACCGAGAGACGCGTCCGTTGAAGGAGCCGTTTACGTCGCGGTCGGTATAATCGCCGGCGTCCCATGCGAACCTCGGCTCTCACGCTGTTGCTCTGCCTGACCGCGCCGGCGCTGGCGCAGCCTGCGCTGGTCTGTACGACCGCGCCGCCAAGCGGCACGTGCACGGCGTTCCACTATCACGTGCAGATGTACCGGCCCGACACGAAGGCGTTCGTCGAAGTGGCGGGCGGAAATCAGTTCGCGACGCAGGCCTCCTGCGAACGTGCGCGCGAGGTGCAGGTCGCGGCCAACGCGAAGGTCGCCGAATACTTTCGCGTGACGCGCGAGCAGCGGCAGTACGAGCGCGATCGCATCGGTCCGTGCCACTGCGACATGACGATCGATCGCGCGGCGCCGAACTATCTGACCGACGCGCAACGCATCGCGCAGATTCGCGCGGGCGAGGAAGTGCGGCTGCGCGTGCGCGAACGCTTGCTCGACAACAAACTCACCAGTCGATCGGAGATCGTGAACGGACTCTGGTCGGAAGCGCCGCTCACGCCGATGCTCGCCGCGCCGAAGCTCGCGCCGCTGCCGCAAGTCGCGCCCGCGCCGATCCTCACCGCGACGGAAGATCTCAAGTCGACAAGAACCATCGACACCGCGAAACCAACGGTGGCCGCACTCGATCTCCCGCTGCTGGAAATCGGAACGCCGGCGTCCCCGCCGGCTGAGCAGGCGGCGTCCATGCCACTCGATCCGCCACCGACACTGGAACCTCCCGCCGAAGAAGTGCAGGTCGCCGCACCGGAAGCGGAGCCGGAGCCGGCCGCGCCGCAGACGACCGTCGCGACGACGGTGCCCGAGGAGGATGTCGTTTCGGCGGAGGAGACGGCTGAGGCGTTCGTCAGCTACGAAACGCAGCGCATCCAGAACGTGCTCCGCGCCGCAGGCGCAATCGCGGACGAGAACATCAAGTCGAAGATCTTCGAAGCGTGCATGCAGCGCATTCAGCTTCTGTCGAACCTGCGGCTGCTCATCGAAGGCTCGGGCATGCGCAGCCGTCTCGCCGCCGCCGCGCGCGACGCGCAGAGCGAAGCGCAGCGGATGGCGGTCATCACGCGCCTCTTCGGCGAGAGCATCCGCACGCACTGGGCGCCGAAAGATGCGTCCGATGTGATCTTCGAGATCGCGCCCGACATCGCCGCCGCGCCGGAGCGCGTGTTGCGCGACACCACCGGCAGCGTGTCCGCCGAGCAGAAGAAGCAGGCGCTCTATCTCGTGCTGGCGCAGACGCAGCCGACCGAAGATCAGCGGTTGTGGCTTTCGAGCATCGTGGAGGGATTCCTGCGATGAGAGCGCTCGCGGCAGTGCTGCTTTGCTTCGTGTTGCCGCCGGCTTTCGCGCAGGAACCCGTTCCGACGGAACCGGTTGCGGCGCCCGTGCCCAACGTCGAAGAAGAGTTCACCAAAGCCGTCTTCTTCGGCAAGAAGTTCGCCGATCTCGGCGACTACGCATCCGCATACGACAACCTCACCAAGGCGGACGCGATCAAGCCCGATCAGCCCGCGGTGCTCTACAACATGGGCGTCGTGCTCGCGCGCGCGGGCCGCTATTCGGAAGCGCAGGTGAAGGTCGACCGTTACCTCCAGCTCTTCCCCGACGGTGCCGAGAAGCCGATGGTGACGAAGCTCCAGTTCGAGCTCGAGTTTCAGCGCGAGGTGCAGAAGAAGCGGCAGGCCGATCAGGAGTATTCGGATCTCTTCAACCGCGCGAAGTTCACGTACGGACGCGCGGAGCTGCGGGAATCGCTGCGCCTCTTCGAGCAGGCGGAGCAACTGCGGCCGACGGACGCGTCCGCGGTGTTCAACCAGGCGCTCGTGCACGAGAAGCTCGGCGACTACGGCAAAGCGATCGAGCGCTACCGCCGCTACGCGCAGCTCGAGAGCGACGCGCAGTCGAAGCAGCGCGTCGACGAGCACGTGTACGAGCTGCAGCGCGAAGTCGACGACATGCAGCACAAGATCGTCTGCGCGTTCTGCGGCCGCAAGTTGCCCGCCGGTGCGATGTGGTGCGAGCGCTGCTGGCACGGTCCGTATCTGACGCCGCAGCCGGTGTGGAGCTCGCGTCCGTGTGTCGACGGCGCGTCCGCTACGCGCGCGACCTATTTCGCGGACGATCGCTTCGCGAAGAACGACATCCTGCCGTGTCTCTTGAAAGACAAGATGCGTGAAGCGCTGCGCTACACCCCGGCGCGCGTGCGCGAGATTCGCGACGCGCGGCGCGCCGAGGGGTGGACGTATGCGGGCGATGTGCTGCAGGGATGGAGCGACAAGCAGGGCAATCAGATCCGCTATGTGCAGGGGCCGGAGTATCTCGAAGCGATCACGTCATCGATCGGCGGCGAGATCCTGACGTTCGCCGCGCATGCCGCGGGCGACGGGATCTACCTGCTCGATCGCGAAGACGTCGTCATCGAAGGGCAGCGCTACACGAACCGCTATTCATTCGACGCGGCGGGGCGCATCGCGCAGCAACAGGTTGAGTATCTGAACACCTCCGCGTGCAATCACTTCATCAACATGACCGCGGATTACACGTACGCGAACGACACCCTGGCGGCGGTGAACATCCGCGGCGGCTACGAAGGCTACCCGGCGGAAGGAAAACCGAAGGTCGACTGGGCCGCGACGGTCTCGTACACGTTCGACGACAAGTCGCGCGTTTCGAAGGAAGAGCTGGCGGTGACGTCGTTCACGAAGACATACGCCGAGAAGCCGAATGACGCGCTGCGCGACGACGTCAATCGGCTTTATCCCAACATGCGCGTGAAGCGTCCGATCGAGAACATCCAGCGCATCGGCGATCTCTGCGCGACCGCGGGCGGTGTCAATCTCTCGAACGCGATCGACCTGCGTCCGTTCTACGCGATGTCGCCGAACCTCGCCATCGCATTGCAGAACGGCGTGACCAAGGCGATCGTGACGTTCACGTATCCGGACGCGTACACGGCTAAATAAATCCCCTCACCGGGCCTTCGGCCACCCTCTCCCCGCAAGCGGGGCGAGGGCTACCTTTGTAACCTTCTCCCCTCGGGCGAGGGGAGAAGGTGCCGGAATGGCGGATGAGGGGTTGCACTAAGTGATCCGCCGCCCTTCGGCGCTCGCTGCGATCAACTGTTCGAGTCGTTTCTCTCTCGTCTCTTCTCGCTTTGCACTAATCACCCACCAGCTCAATGTGCGGCGGTAGTACGGCGGCTGCGCTTCCCAGAACGTCCACGCCGCTTTGTTTGCGCGGAAGCGTTTCTCCATCGCGGCGTCCAGCGTCGCCTCGCGGCGTTCGTAGGAATAGCCTTCCGATTTCGGATCGCGCTTTTCGAACGCGGCGAGACCCGCGGGCTTCATCCGGCCAAGCTCCGTGAGCTCGGCGACGCGCTTGATGTTGACCGCGCTCCACTTGCTCTTCACCGCGCGCGGCGTGAAACGGATCGTGTAGCTCTCGTCGTCGATCCTCCTGCGGATGCCGTCGATCCAGCCGAAGCAGAGCGCCTCGTCGACTGATTCCGGCCAGGTGATGCTCGGCTTTCCGGAGTCGCGTTTCCAGAAGCCGACCAGCAGTTCCTTCGCACTGTCGTGGTTTTTCTCCAGCCACGCGCGAAAGTCTTCCGGCTTCTTGAAGAACCGCGGCTTCACGATTTTCTCCTCGCGAATGGAGTGCAGTACGGATCGTCCGCCGCGCATTCGGCAAACTCGAACTGGATCGTGGCGTGGGCGATGCGGTACTCGTGCGACAGCATGGTCGTGATCTCGTCGAGCAATCCGGCCGTGTTCTTCACCGGAACGTCGCCGACCATGATGTGACACGACAGGGCGGGACTCGATGGTCCGAGGGCCCAGATGTGCAGGTGATGGACGCCGAGGATGCCTTCGATCTTACCGAGGGAGATGGTGACGGCGGCGGGATCGATGCCGGCGGGTGTGCCTTCGAGCAGCAGATTCATCGACTCGCGCAACACCCCGTAACTGCTCCAGAGGATCAGCAGCGCGATGAGCATCGTCACGCCTGCGTCCCACATCGGATTGCCGGTGAGGCGGATGAGAATCGCGGCCACGATGATGCCCGCGGACGAAACCGCGTCGCCGATCATGTGAATGAATGCGCCGCGCACGTTCACGTCTTCACGGCTTTCATGATGGATCGAGAACGCGGTGGCCGCGTTCACGAGCAACGCGACGGCGGCCATCGCAAGCATCAACGTGGTTTCGACTTCCTGCGGATGTTGCAAGCGCGACCATGCTTCGCGGAAGAGAAAGAACGTGAATGCGAGCAGCAGCGCCGAGTTCACGAACGCGGCGAGAATTCCCGCGCGCTGATAGCCGAACGATTTTTCGGTCGTCGGCGTCTTGCGCTCGAGCCGCAGCGCGAACAGCGCGATGATCAGCGCGGCGACGTCGGTGAGGTTGTGCAGCGCGTCGCCGACCAGTGCGAGCGAGCCGGCGTAGATGCCGATCGAGACTTCCGCCACGACGACGAGCAGGTTCGCACCGGTGGCGACGGTGAGCTTGTGCGAGACCGAAGCGTGATGGTGGTGGTGCGAGTGAGCCATTGCTCGAAGTTCCTCGGTTCCTCGGGGTTCCTCGGGTTCCTCGGCGTGGCCCGATCTCCCCCGAGGAACTCCGAGGAACCGTTTACCGCGTGCTCTTCTCGACCTTCTTCGACTTCACCGCGACCTGCTCGGCCATGCCCTTGCGCTGCTCTCGCAACTTCGCGGCGAGCGCCGCATCGCCGGTGGCGATGATCTGCGCCGCGAGGATGCCCGCGTTGCGCGCGCCGCCGATGGCCACGGATGCGACCGGGATTCCCGGCGGCATCTGCACGATTGCGTACAACGCGTCGAGTCCCTGCAACGCGCCACTCGCGAGCGGCACACCGATCACCGGGCGCGTCGTGAACGACGCCACGACGCCGGGAAGATGCGCGGCCATGCCGGCGCCCGCGATGAACACCGCGCAGCCGTTCGCCTCCGCATCGGTGATGATCTGTTTCGCGCGCTCCGGACTGCGATGTGCCGAGGCGACTGTGAAGTCGTAAGGCACACCAGCTTCGTCGAGCGCGGCGGCGGCCTGCGACATGACTTCCGCGTCAGAGTCGCTGCCCATGACGATGAGGACCCAGGGTTTCGCCGTCACCGTCGCTTACTCCGCCGCAACCGCTTTTCGTGTTTCGAGCGCGCGATAGCCGATGTCGGTGCGATATCTCGCTCCGGCGAACCGCACGCTCGGCGCCGCCTCGTACGCCTTCGCCAGCGCCTCGGACAACGTCGCCGCGCGCGCACAAACACTCGCGACACGCCCGGCCTGATTGATCAGCTTCCCGCCGCGTTTCACCACTCCCGCGTTGAACACCACCACCGAATCATCCTCCGGCACGCTGAACTCCACTTCCTGTCCCTTCGCGAAATCATCCGGATAGCCATCGACCGCGATCACGATGCACGCCGCCGCTTCCTTGCGGAAGTTCAGCATTTTCATGTCGCCGAGGTTGCCGCGCGCGACTTTGAGGCAGACGTCGGCGAGATCGTCCTCCATGCGCAGCATCTGCACCTGCGTTTCGGGATCGCCGAAGCGGCAGTTGTACTCGAGCACCTTCGGCCCGTTCGCCGTGAGCATGAGCCCCGCGTACAACACGCCCGTGTACGGTCGTCCCTCGGCCGCCATGCCCTGCACGGTCGGCTGGATGATGGTGCGCATGATCTCCGCGGCGGTTTCGGCATTTAGCACCACCGCGGGCGAGTGCGAGCCCATGCCGCCGGTATTCGGTCCCTCGTCGCCGTCGAATGCCTTCTTGTAATCCTTCGCGGGCGCGAGCGGGAGCGACTTCTTCCCGTCGGTGATGACCATGAACGACACTTCTTCGCCGTTGAGGAACTCCTCGACCAGGATGCGCATCGCGGCATTGCCGAACTTCTTTTCCTCGAACACCATGCGCAGGTATTCGTCGGCGTCCGCTTTCGACGCGACGATCACCACGCCCTTGCCGGCGGCGAGTCCGTCGACCTTGATCACGGCCGGGTATCCGATCTTCTTGAGCGCCGCTTTGGCCTCGTCGAGCGAGTTGCACGTTTCGGCTTCCGGCGTGGGGATGCCGTACTTGCGCATGAACTCTTTCGAGAAAACCTTCGAGCCCTCGAGCTCGGCAGCGAGGCGGGTGGGGCCGAAGATCGGCAGCCCGCGTTTCTGGAACTCGTCGACGATGCCGAGGGTGAGCGGCAGCTCGGGGCCGACAATGGTGAGGTCCATCTTGAGCTTCTCGGCGAAATCGGCCAGCTCAATGATGTCGGCCACGCCGATCGGCACGCAGTCGGCGACGGAGTCGATGCCCGCGTTCCCCGGCGCCGCGTAAAGCTCTCTGACGAGAGGGGACTGTTTCAGTTTCCAGCAGAGCGCATGCTCGCGCGCACCCTGACCCACGACGAGGACTCGCATGTGGACGCGATTGTAGCAGCCGGGGAAACCAGCCTTAGAGGCGTAGAGTCTTAGAGTCGTAGAGGGGGCGATCGCCGCCTTCCCTCTAAGACTCTAAGGCTCTACGCCTGCCCCGGGCCCGGGCCGGGGAAGGCGAACGCCGCCCTAGACGTTCTCCCACCGACTCCCGTAGTACAGGGCAATGTCCGCGGAACTCCTGATGATGCCGACGATTCCAAGCGTCGAGCCCGATGACCGGCAGCTCGTACAGACGATCCGTACCGGCGATACGGAGGCGTTCGAGACGCTCGTGCGCCGGAAGACGACCAAGGTGTACGCGCTCTGCTACCGCGTCATCGGCAACGCGGAAGACGCCAAGGACATCTCCCAGCTCGTGTTCCTCAAGCTGTGGGAGAACCTCGAGAAATACGACCCCGCCTACGCGTTCGACACATGGCTGTATCGCATGGTCACCAACGTGGCCATCGATTTCATGCGCAACAAGCAGTCGCGCGACAACGCCGTGAACTCGAACCTCCGCCTCGTGAAGACCGCGACGGACGCCGAGCAGACCGTGGTCGTGCAGCGGAAGGAAGTCGAGAACGTATTCAACGAGATCTCGAACGTCCTTTCGCCGAAGCAGAAGACGATCTTCATCATGAATCAGATGGAAGACCTGCCGTCCGCCGAGATCGCCAAGATCCTCGGCTGCCGCGAGTCGACGGTCCGCAATCATCTCTTCAACGCGCGGAAGCTGATGCAGCAGCAGTTGCAGAAGCGCTATCCCGAATACGCGCAGCTCTGGAGGGCGAGATGATCTCGTGTGAGACCTTCCGCGCGCGCTTTGAAGCGGGGAGCGAGGCGCCGATCCTGCTCGAGCATTTGCGCTCGTGCGACCGCTGCCTCGACTTCGCCGCGCAGGAAGACCCCGACGTGATGTTTCGCGCCATCGGCGGCGGCGAGATGATCCCGCCCGGCGGCGTCGATGCGTTCGTCGTGGATGTGATGCAGCAGGTGCGCGTGCGTGTGGCCGAAAGCACCGTCACCGCACGGCCGGTTGTTCACTGGACGCGCCGTCTCGCGATCGCGGCTACGCTCGCTGCGGGTGTGACCGGCGCGATGCTTTACAACTCGATGACCGGAACGACGGGCTCTCAGCCCGCCGCGTCAATCGCGGTCCCCGCCGCGCTGAGAGCCCGGCCCTCCAGCAACTTCGCGACGAAACCGGTCGTCGAAACGTATGAATCGGAAACAGCAACGATCGTCGAGATGCCGAGCGAGGGAGCGGCCGACGAAGTGAAGATCGTGATGATCTTCGACGAGAACCTCCCGGCGGATTTATGAAGCGACTCTCGATTCTGATGATGGCCCTGCTGCTCGTGACGGCAACGGCGTTTGCCGACGCGGCGGACGTGGGCAAGACCCTGACGGCAAAAACATTCGTCTTCAAGCACAAGCAGGCTGACAAAGCCGCGAACGTGATCAAGGGACTCATGAGCGCGGAAGGTTCGATGTCCATTCAGCCGGCGGCGAACTCGCTGGTCGTGACCGACCTTCCGGAGAACATGAAGAAGATCGCGGCCGCGATCGCGACGTTCGACGCTCCCGCGCAGGCGCTGCAGCTCTCCATTCGTCTCGTTTCCGCGAGCCGCGGTGCCGAGGCGAAGGTGGATCCGGTGCTGGCCGACGTGCAATCGAAGCTCGCCCTGCTCCGCTACAACGTCCTCGAAAGCCTCGGCAGCGCGAACGCCACCGGCAAGGAAGGCGAGCCGGGCGTGGTTGCGCTGACCGGCTATCGCGCGGACTTCCGTTTCGGTGAATACGATCCGGCCTCGGACTCGGTGCAGGTGGCCGATTTCAAGCTGCTTCGCCAGGAAGGCGAGCGGCTCACGCCGATGCTCAAGACCACGCTCAACCTCAAACTCGGACAGACGGTGATCATCGGCGCCACGAAGCAGCCACAGAGCCAGCGGGCCCTGATGATCGTCGTGACAGCACAGCGGTAAACCCACCCGGCGGGGGGCCGGGCTCCTGCTTCCAAAGGGCGCGACGCACACCGCTCACCCGTGCGTCGCGCCCGTTTTTTTGGAGTGCGGCTACGTCAGCGCTTTTTCTTTTGCGCGAGCCACTCCGCGACTTCATCGACGTTGCGCGTGTTGAAGATGTGCTTCGCGCTCAGGCCGCCTTTGCGCGCGACCCACGTGCCGGTGATGACCGCGTTGTATTCGCTCACCGAGTGCGCGTCGGGATTGATGCTGAACATCACGCCGTGGTCGAGCGCGCGCTTGATGTGGCGCCAGTCGAGATCGAGCCGGTTGGGATTGCCGTTGATCTCGATCATCACGCCGCGCGCGCCGGCCTTCTCGAAAATGCGCTCGTATTCGACCGTGTAGCCCGCGCGCGAGAGCAGCTTGCGGCCGGTGAGATGGCCGAGGAACGTGACGTTCGGATCGTCCATCGCGCGCAGGATGCGGTCCGTCATCTCGTCCTTGCTCATCGTGAAATTCGAATGGATCGATGCGATGACGAAGTCGAGCTTCGACAGCACCTTCTCCCCATAGTCCATCGTTCCGTTCTGCAGGATGTCCGCTTCCGTCCCGCGGAACACGCGCATCGGCGCGACGTTTTTCTCCTCGCGTGCAATCTCCGCATGCTGCTGCTTCAGCCGCTCCTCGGAAAGTCCGCCCGCGTAATACGCGACGGGGGAGTGATCGGAGATGCCGACGTACTCCCAGTCGCGCGCGTGCGCGGCGGAGAGCATTTCCGCGACCGAATGGCGCCCGTCCGAAAACGTGGTGTGGACGTGGAACGTACCGCGGAGCTGCGCGAGCTCGACGAGCTTCGCGCGCTTTTTGACCTTCACATCGTCGGCGTTCTCGCGCCGCTCGGGCTCGATGAAAGGGATGCCGGCCTTTGTGAACACGGCTGCTTCTGTTTTCGCCTTCGCGACCTCGCCGAATGTCTCCAGGAACTCTGCACTGCCGGTCGTGCGGAACAGCGTCGAGCCGAATTCGGCCGGTGACGTGAGATGAAAGAAGACGTCCATCTCTCCCCGTGCGACGCCTTTCAATGTCTGATCGTCGATGGCCTGCAGATCGGCGACGAGCGTCGACAGCTTCTTCGCCACGGCGTCGGGCTTCTTGGTCACGATGACGATGTTCACGTTGTGAATCACTTCGAGCCGCCGGCGTACGCTGCCGGCCACTTCCGCGTTCTCGATTTCCTCGAAATCCGCGAGGCGCTCGCGCAGCGATTCGCCCACTTCGATGCCGATCGGCAGGAGGAAGCTCGACTCGCGGAGGCGCGCGAAGTCGATGCCTTTGAGGATCATCTCCGCGGTCTTCGCGCCGAAACCCTTGAGCTTCGCCACGCGGCCGGCGCGCGTCGCTTCCTCGAGCTCGTCGAGCGAGCCGACGCCGAGCTCCGAGTAGAGCTGGCCGATTTTCTTGAGGCCCAGCTTGGGCACACGCAGCAGCTCGAAGATGCCCGGCGGATATTGCGCGCGCAGCTCATCGAGATATTCGGAGCGGCCGGTGCGCACGATCTCTTCGACGACTTTGCCGGTGGCCTTGCCGACGCCGGGAACGTTATAGATCTCGCCCGATTCGACGAGCGCGGTCACGTCGGCATCGACGTCTTCGATCGCGCGCGCGGCTTTCTCGAACGCGCGCGCCTTGAATGGATTCGGATCGCTGAGCTGGATGTACCGCGAGATCTCGTCGAGCGTCCGCGCAATGTTGAACTTGTCCATGCGCCGGTCATTATCATGCGGCGATGCAAGCTCGCGAACGCCTCGTGGTCGCCGTCGATCTCTCTGCGCGCGACGATATCCTGCGCCTTGTCGACGAGCTCCGCGGCACGGTCGGCGTGTTCAAGCTCGGACTGCAGGCGTTCATCGCGAACGGGCCGTCGATCGTGCGCGAGGTGGTGGCGTCCGGCGAGCGCGTGTTCCTCGATCTGAAGATCCACGACATTCCCAACACCGCCAAACATGCGGTGGCCGAGGCGGCGTCGCTCGGGGCTTTCATGGCGACGGTGCATGCGGCAGGAGGCGAGGCGATGCTGCGAGAGTGCGCGCACGATTCGCTGCTCGTCCTTGCAGTCACGGTGCTGACCAGCATCGATGACGCGGAGCTCGCACGCATCGGCTTTCCCGGAACACCGCTCGATAACGCGGTGCGGCTGGCGCGGCTGGCGAAGGATTGTGGTCTGCGCGGCGTGGTGGCTTCGCCGCTCGAGATCGAAGCGATTCGCGCGGCGTGCGGCGAAGGGTTCGTGATCCTCACGCCGGGCATTCGTCCCGCGGGCGCTGACGCCGGCGATCAACGGCGAACCATGACCGCGCGCGAAGCGGTGACCGCGGGAGCGGATTACATCGTCGTAGGACGCCCCATCACGAGTGCGGCCGACCCGAGGTCGGCCGCATCGAGGATCGTCGAGGAGATGTCGTGAACCAAGTTGCCTTCTCCCTTCCGCAGAGGGGAGAAGGTGCGCGGAGCGCGGATGAGGGGCCGTCCCTCGTCGCGTTGCTGAATGCCCCTCATCCGGCCTTCGGCCACCTTCTCCCCGCGCCGCGGGGAGAAGGCTACCTCGGAGCTACCGCACTGCGCGTCTGCGCGGGTTCGTGCAGTTCGATCCCGGTCCGTTGAAGAAGACGCGCTTCATGGCGAACTGTCTGCGGTTGCCGAGGGCGTCGGTCGCGATCGCGCGCAACTGATACTCGCCGCGCGTCGTGTTGTCGAGGTTCACCGGCAGGCGCCACTGCGTCACCGGTGTCGATGACGAGACGTCGTAGCGGAGCGGTCCGCCGAGGCTCGCGAATCCGAGCGAGGTGTTGTTCATCAGGATCTCGACGCTGACGATCTTCTGCTCGCCCGTCACCCAGCCGTGCAACTGCGCGCCGCCGCAGGTGAGGTTCGCAACGCTGTCCAGCTCGATGCGGCCCGCGGCTACGCCGCACGCGCCCCAGCTCTGGATGCCGCTCTCTTCGCCGACGACGTAAATGTAGTTTCCGGCCGCGAGCGGATTGTGCTTGACCTCGTCCTCCTGGACGAAGGTCACCTGTTCGTAGATGCGCTCGGCCTGACCTTCGAACTGCGGCACGAGGAAGTCGAAGACGTCGAACGCGACGGTCCTCGCCGGCTTCAGCGTCGCGGGATTCACTTCTTCGATCATCGTCACCAGGCGCGCGTTCGCGTCATCCCAGTACGCGTGGCGATTGAAGCGGATCTCGTGGCTGCGTCCGATGCGCACGAACTCGGGGATCGCGAGGAACTTGTTGCGGACCAGGACCGGGAAGACGCTCGTACGGACCTGATAAATGTCGATCTGGTTGTCGCTGCCGACGCCGAGGAAGTCGGTGCCGTTGGAGACGAGCCATTTGCCGGGACGGCGGATGGCGTTGAGCTCGCGGATGTTGGCCGGGTTGGCGATGTCGAACGCGACCACCGCTTCCTCCGAGACCGCGATCAGCAATCCGGAGTTGAACGCGATGTCGTTGAAGCCGCGGTAATCCGTGCGCGTCGTCGAGAGGATGTTGTTGAGCCGCACCGGGTTTTCGAGGTTCGAGATGTCGACGAGCTCGATGACCGTCACGCACTGGTTCGAGGCGCTGGGACGCGGATAGCACGGCATGTCCGTCTGCGGAAACAGGCCCGCGAGGCGGTTGCCGTTGATGGTCATGCGGCGATAGTGGAAGCCGGGCGCGCGGTGGATGAGCTCGGGCGGTTCGCTGTCCGAGCCGCCGTGCGTGTTGATGAGATCGTAGATCTCGAGGCCGGCCTCGCTGCTGATGAACAGGCGGCCGTTCGAGAACGCGACGCCGCCTTCGGTCTCACGCGCGACGAGCGAATCGATGAAGTCCTCGCGTGCGATCTCGAGGTTGCCGACGTCGTTCATCTCGTACGTCGTCAGCACCTGCCCGCGCAACGTGTAGACGATGTTGCCCGAACGGAACACGCCGTGCGGCGACAGGTGGAACGGCTGTTCCGCGGGGGTCGAGTCCGCGAGCGAGAGTGGGCAGTTTGCCGTCAGATGTTCCGCGATGAGCGGCGTGGCGGCCAAGACAAAGGTAAGGACGACCAGAGCGATCCGTGACCAAACGCGCATAAAAGCCTCCCAAAACACACCCGTGACGCCCGCTGACTTCGCGCGCGAAGCGTCTCACGATACGCGGATACCGTGCCTTTTGCTGATGGCGCGGCCGCCGCTCCAAAGAGCCGATCGAGTTCGTCTAGCTCCTAAGTGTGTAGCAAAGCACGGGTTCTTGGCAATATGCCGGTGAGGCATGAGCGGTCGTGTATCATGGCCGCGACCAGCATCCGAGCGCTTGCATTGGGAAACAGACGTGCTCGCGCACGTGTTCGTTGCTGGTGGCAGGCACCATGCTCGACGGTCATGTTCTGGTTCTGAATCGTTCGTTTCAGGCAGTGCAGATCACGTCGGTTCGACGCGGTCTGACGCTCCTGTACAAGGGACAGGTTCGCGCCGTCGACTCGCAGTACCGCACCTACGACTTCGAGAACTGGATGGACATCCCCGTCCAGCCCGACGACCACTACGTGGTCACGCCGAACCGGAACATCCTCATTCCGCACGTGGTGCAACTCCTGATCTTCGACCGCCTCCCGCGGCAGGAAGTGAAGTTCTCGCGCGGCAACATCTATCTGCGCGACCAGAACCGCTGCCAGTACTGCGGGAAGAAGTTCCCGTCGTCCGAGCTGTCGCTCGATCACGTGGTGCCGATCTCGCGCGGCGGCAAGTCGACGTGGGAGAACGTCGTGTGCGCGTGCCTGCCGTGCAACGTGCGCAAGGGTAACAAGCTCCTGAGCGAGACCGAGATCCGCCTGCGCCGCCAGCCGGTGCGTCCGAAGTGGCACCCCCTGCACCGCCTGCAGGGACGTTCGTACCCCGAGATCTGGAAGAACTTTCTGGACGAGGCGTACTGGAACGTCGAATTGAAGGAGTGAGCGTTCCGCTCACTCTTGTCGTTCCGCGCCTTCGGCGCTGTCGTCGGTTGTCGGTGAGTTTGCGCGCGGAGGCGCTGCGGCGACGGCCATCTGTCCGTGTTACCGCGAACCGGATGACGAAATGCTGAAGCAGTTCTACGCTTTCCGCCGTGAGCAGAAGTGACGATCCAGCGTCTACTCGCACGTCTGATTGGCGGCGAAGATGCTCCGGGCGAAGGCTGGCGCCTCGCACTTCAGGAACAGTGCGCCGCGGTGCGGCTCCGAAGCGCTGACGTGCAGCCGCGCCAATCACGCCCCGCTGCGACGACTCAGAGACAACCCACAACCGCCCACCCCGCCGCGCAGCGCCGCTGACTCCACGCACGGCGCGCAACTTGCTATGGCCGAAGTTCGTGTACAGCTCTGCCCGTACGAGCTTGTTTCTTTGGGAGTGGCAGCAATGACGTTGGTCAATTCACTCTGCGCGGAGATCAGTGTTTTTCAAGGTGTCGGGGAATCGACCGGAATCATGGTCGAGCGGAGTGCGATTCGCGGCAAGAAGGGCCTCTGCAAGAGCATGCGCGATCTCGCCATCAAATCGCGTGTCCTCGGCGATGGGTACTACTACATCCCCATCGACCTCTGGCCCAAGTCGAAGGAACCGATCGTCGTGCACAAGCACGACTGGACGGTCATCAGCTCCATCCCCCGCACGTCGCGGGCGACGAAGAAGCGCGCCGTCGCGAAATGAGCTCAGAACCTGTGCCCGCGCACGTCGCGGGCGGCGAAGAAGCGCGCCGTCGCGAAATGAGCTCAGTGGTATGCGCCGTGCAGTCCGGCGTTTTTCGAAACCACTGTCGGGAGCTCATTTGATGAAGCATTTGAAAGTCGCATTTCTGATCGCCTGTTTGGCCACGCCTCTCCTCGCGCAACAGGAGGAAGGACCGGGGCAGGCGCAGGGCGCCGCCGTCGACACGACCGGCAAGGGCTACACCGCCGCGTATGTCATCGAAACGTCGACCAGGCAGGTGCTGTTCGCCGAGAACGAGCATCAGCAACTGCCCACCGCCTCGATGGCCAAGATGATGACGTTGCTCATCACGATGGAAGAGATCAAGGCGGGCAATCTCCAGTACGACACGGCGATCACGATCTCGCCGCGCGCGAGCAAGATGGGCGGCTCGCAGATCTATCTGCGCGCGGGCTCTGTGTGGCCGGTGAAGAATCTGATCATCGCCACGATGGTGCAGTCCGCGAACGACGCCGCCCAGGCGCTCGCCGAAAAGATCGGCGGCTCCTCGGAATCGTTCGCCGACATGATGAACGCGCGCGCGCAGGAGCTCGGACTCACGCACTCGCAATTCTACGATCCGCATGGACTGCCGAATCCCGATGACCCGTCGCGCGTCGACACGATGTGCCCGCACGACCTCGCGATCCTGGGCATGGAAGTGATGAAGTATCCGTTCCTGGCCGCGCTGGCGAAAGTGCCGGAGATGCCGTTCCGCAACGGCACGCTCGAGCGCATCTACAACCCCAATCACCTCATCAACCCGCGCAAAGCCAACTACATGCAGGACGCCACCGGCATCAAGACCGGCTACTCCGGTCCGGCCGGTTTCTGCGTAACCGCATCCGCGCGGCGCAATAACCTCGACGTCGTTGCCGTCGTCATGGGCGCGAAGACGAGCGGCGGACCGAACGGATCGTTCGCTCACGCCGGCCGCATCATGAACCAGGCCTTCATCAACTACCGCATGGTCGTACCCGCGAAGAAGGGCACCATCGTCGGACAGGCGCCCGTGACCGGTGGTCGCGCCGCGACGGTTCCGGTCACGCCGGCGAACGACGCCACCGCGCTCGTGAAACGCGGCCAGGAGAAAGGCGTGACGGTCGCGTATCAGGGTAACGGCGCCGCCGCTCCCGTGAAACAGGGACAGGTCGTCGGCACGATCGTCGTGCAGCAGAACGGCAAGACGCTGGCGAAGATCCCCGCAATCGCGGCCCAGGAAGTTCCGAAGCAGGCGTGGTGGAAGTCGTTCTGGCCGTTCTAGAGTAGTACGACGCGCCGGTCTTCCATCCGAAACCCACGCGCTAGTTTCGACAACGCCTCGACATACGCCATGTGCTCCTCTTCGAGGATGCGCGCGGCCAGCGTCGAGGCATCGTCGTCTGCGCGCACCTCCACGGTGCGCTGCACGATGATCGGACCCGCGTCCAGGTTTTCATCGACGAAGTGCACCGTGCAGCCCGAGACCTTCACGCCGTACGCGACCGCCTGCGCCTGCGCATCGACACCGGGAAACGCGGGCAATAGCGACGGATGGATGTTGAGGATGCGATTGCGCCAGCGCTCGACGAACGACGCGCTGAGCAGGCGCATGTAGCCGGCCAGCGCGATGAAGTCCGGTTGCGCCGCGTCGAGCAATCGCAACACCTCGTCCTCGTGCGCGGCGCGATTCGCAAACGTCTTGTGATCGACGACGTCCGCCTCGTAGCCATACTGGCGCGCTCGCGCGATTCCCGGCGCGTCGGGACGATTCGAGATCACTGCGACGATCTGCGCGTCGAGAGTGCCGCACTGCACCGCCTCATGAATCGCCTGGAAGTTCGACCCGCGGCCCGAGAGCAGGATGGCCAGTCGCAACGGCGTTACTCGATCCAGCTCGCGTAGCCGCTCGGCGGCGTGTCGTAGACGACGCGGCCGGAGCCCTTCACGACGTTGCCGATGAAGTAGAACTTCTGCCCGATCTGCGCGAAGTGTTTCGCGATGCGATCGACGACGTCCGGCGCCACCATCAGCACCATGCCGATGCCCATGTTGAAGACGCGCAGCATTTCCTGCGGATCGACGCCGCCCTTTTCGTAGATCAACTGGAAGATCGGCAGCACCGGCCACGAGCCGAGCTTCACGTGCGCGTCGAGCGTGGACGGCAGCACGCGCGGCACGTTGTCGGTGAGGCCGCCGCCGGTGATGTGCGCCATCGCGTGAATGGCGCGCTCTTCGACGAGCGGCAAGAGCGGCTTGAGATACGAGATGTGCGGCGCGAGCAGCGCCTCGCCCGCCTTGCCGATGCCGGGAACGATCGACTGATGGTCGTAGCCGAGTTTGTCGAACAGCACCTTGCGCGCGAGCGAGTAGCCGTTCGTGTGCAGGCCGACGGACGGGAGGCCGAGGAGCACGTCGCCTTCGCGGACGGCCTTGCCGTCGATGAGATTCTTCGCGTCGACGACGCCGAGGATGAAGCCGGCGATGTCGTAGTCATCGTCGCCATAGAAGCCGGGCATCTCCGCGGTCTCGCCGCCGATCAGCGCGCAGCCGTTTTCCTTGCACGCGCGCGCCATACCGCGGATGACGTCGGTCATCACCGGCGGGCGCAGTTTGCCGGTGGCGTAGTAATCGAGAAAAAACAGCGGACGCGCGCCCTGCACGAGGATGTCGTTGACGCAGTGCGACACCAGGTCATAGCCGACCGTGTCGTGAATCTTCATCGCCTGCGCGACGCGCAGCTTCGTGCCGACGCCGTCGGTGGACGACACCAGGATCGGCGATTCGATGCCTTCAAACGTGCCGCGAAAGAGGCCGCCAAACGAGCCGATGTCGGAGAGCACGCCCGGCGTATACGTGTCGCGCGCGATGCGGCGCACGTCGCGCAGCGCCTCGTCCTGCGCGTCGATATCGACACCGGAATCGCGGTAGCTCGTCACGGCGCGCGAGGATATCAGACCGGTTCCTCGGGTTCCTCGGGTTCCTCGGAGTTCCTCGGGGGGAGGGTTCTCCTCCGAGGAACCCGAGGAACTCCGAGGAACTCCGAGGAACCGCCTCTAGAATGCCCGCCAATGGCTCAGGCACTGCTGATCAGCACACTCGTCACCATCGCCGGTCTCATCGTCACGATCGTGATGGGACTGCGCGCGACACCGGCCCACCAGGCGGATCACATCATCGTCGCATTGATCACGGTCGTCATCGGCTTGTTCTCGCAGTCGATGACCATGTTCTTCTTCATCGGCACCGGCAAGGAGTTGAAGGAGAAGTCGGATCAGAACGCGGACGTCGTGCAGCAGACCAAGGCGTTCAAGTCGCGCGTCTTTCCCGCGGCGATGTGGGCGATGACCGCGATCATGATCACGTTCATCACCGGCGGCGGCGTCGGCAGCGGCAAGACACCGGTATGGGTGCACGACGCGCTCACGGCGGTGTCGATCGCGATGTTCGCGCGCGCGTACTGGATTCAGATCAAGGCGATGAACGAGAACGCGACGCTGATGGAGCGGTATCTGCGGGAATGATCACACCGATCGACGCCAGGGCATCGAGATACTGCTGCACATCCTCGACCGGCACCGGCTCGTAGATCGCCGAAAGCGCATCGCGGATCTCCTGCGCGCTGCGGTGGCCATCGACGAGGTTCAGCGCCTCGTACTGATACTCGCCCGAGAGGCGGATGTCCTTGTGCTTCGCGTAGTGCGCGGTGAAGTAGTCGTAGCCGAACGCGGACATCGGTCCCTTGATTGTTCTGGAGCGACGGGCTCTCAGCCCGTCGGCGGGCTGAGAGCCCGCCGCTCCGGATAAGAAGCGATCGATCGATGACAGCATCTGCTGTTCGTGCCAGCGTGCGAACTTCGTCACGTTCGCGTCTTTGCGGCGCATCGCTACCGCTGCGCGCTCGAGCCCGAATGCTTCGACCATCTCGCGCAGCGCGGGCTTGTCGCCGTCGCCGATGGTCGCCAATGCGTAGCCCGTGGCCGCAGCGATGAACGCGGCGCGCGCGACTTTGGTCGAGTCGATGTTCGCCGGCACGTCTTTGTTCGTGTGGATGTAGCGATCCGGCCAGTCGTTGAAATACACGGCCGGGATGCCGAAGGAGCTGTCGCTGTAGACCTGATGATCGCTGCCGAGGGTGAGCGGCACGAACGCGGCGCGCAGCGGGTCCTTCGTGCCGTCGGACGCGAGCAGCGGCCAGCGCGCGGAACCCGTCATCGCGTACGCGTCCGCCTGTTCGTTGACGAGCATGCCCACCGACTGCGCGACGTCGTTCACGAACGACGGCTGGCTCGCCGGCCCGCGTGTGACGTGAAAGATCGCCTTCGTCTCCGGTCCGCCGCCGACCATGTCGAGATGGATCGCCGCGCGAATGCGTTGCGCGAGCTCCGGCTTTCCGTTCAGCAGCGCGAGTGTGCCTTCGATCTCCGGCGGCCAGACGAAACGGATCGTGCGCCGCGGCGGTGCGATCCGTTTCTCTCCGATGAGTTTCGACAACGTGCGCGCGACTTCCAGGATCGCCGCACAACCCGACGCGTTGTCATTCGCCCCCGGCCTCGGATGGTCCAGATGGCAGCTGTAAACAATCTCCTCGGCACTCCGATCGCTGCCGGCGATCGTGGCCGTGGCGATGTCGTACGCACCCGGCTCCTGTCCCGCGCGCACCTTCGCGTGCAGGCGCACCGCTTTGCCGCTGCCGACGCGCTGCTGGAGCGCGCGCGCGGTGCGGAGCGAGACCATGAATGCGAACGTCCGCTCGTTCTCCGGTGCGAACGTATCGAGATGGCCCCAGCGGATCAGCGTGTCGTCCTCGCCGTACCACGCGGTACGCTGGTTCTGCGCGTAGCTGATGATGCCAACCGCGCCGAAGCGTCCGACCGCGAGCGACGCGACGGCATTCGGTTGCGAGGATGTCAACACGAGCTTTCCCTTCACGTTCTTGTTCGCGTAGTCCGCTTCGCTCGTGCCGGTGCCGATGTCGATCAGCTCCGCGGTCGCTTCGCCGCTGGCGCTGTCCTGCGCGAGTGTAATGGGCGCCGCGTCCCAGCTCGCGATGCGCGTGATGCGATTGCCGTCCGCGTCGACTTCCCACAACTCCGCGAACTCCGCGTTCCACGCGGGTCGCGTACGCTGCGTTCCATAGAAGATCGTCCCGTCGGCCGGCAGCGACTCGATGTGCGCGTCGGCGAGACCGTAGCGCTTCAGCTCCGCGACGATCTGATCGGCCGCCGCGCGGAATCCGCGCGAGCCGCGCATGCGGTGATGCCGCGAGAACCCCTCCACGTTGCGCTTTGCGGACTCGCCGGAGATCTCGGTTGCGAGCGCCGTGATCTCTTTGTCGTCGAGGAACGGAAGGGTCTGTGCGTTAGTCGTGACTGCGAAGACGAAAATCGCGAGAAAGCGCATTCACGCACGATACAACGCCGCGCCCCAGTGCAGTCCCGAGCCGAGCGCGGTGAAGCACACCAGCATGCCCGGCTGGATGCGGCCGTCCTGCACGCATTCGTGGAAGAGGATCGGCAGCGTGCCGGCGGTGGTGTTGCCGTAACGCTCGATGTTGTGCGGCACCTTCTCCGGCGGAAGAGCGAGCTGCTTCGCGACCGCTTCGATGATGCGCAGGTTGGCTTGGTGCACGAGCAGCAGATCGAGCTGCGACACCTCCACTCCGGCCGCCGCGCACACTCCGCGCACCGCTTCCGGCATCTTCGACACGGCCTCCTTGAAGACCGCGCGGCCTTCCATGACCGGGATGAACTCATTCGCGTCGAGCTGCTGATGATCGACGTACGGCCGTTTGCGGAAGCCGACGCCGGGCGTGTAGAGCGCCTCGATGTTGCCGCCGTTCGTGAAAAGCTTCGCCGCGAGCAGACCGCGCTCACCGTTCTCCGAGGCCTCCACGATCACCGCGCCCGCACCGTCGCCGAAGAGCACCGTGCGATCGCGGATGGCGGTGTTCGCCGCGAACTCATCGGGCGTGGTCTCCCGTGTCGACTTCCCAATCGTCAGATCCCAGTTGTTGTGCCACGGCATGAACGGCGTGTGCACGTCCGCGCCGACGAGGAGGACGCGTGTGTATTTGCCGCTGCGGATCAGGGAGTCGGCGAGATCCAGGCCATAGAGGAATCCCGAGCACTGCTGGCGGATGTCGAACGCGGCGATCGATTCGGCGAAGCCCATGCGCGCCTGCAACACCGGTCCGTTGCCGGGAAAGAAATGATCCGGCGTCATCGTCGCGAAGACGATCGCATCGATGTCGTCTTTTGT
>Ga0196978_1000283_pt1 | contig 26531 bp, 22 predicted proteins | sample S3v_2013CmetaG_FD_155491 | JGI IMG/M metagenome (GOLD analysis project Ga0196978, IMG submission 155491) | Soil microbial communities from Anza Borrego desert, Southern California, United States - S3+v_20-13C | ecosystem: Environmental > Terrestrial > Soil > Desert | place: USA: California... | reverse complement strand
GTCGATCTCTTCGGCGAGGCGGTAGACGTCTACGCGGCGGATGCTCTGCACGCTCTCGTCGGGCGCGTTGCGGCGCGGGGCGGGCCAGCTGAGGATGACCTGATTGCCGCGCTGCACGCCGGAAAGTAGTTCCGTGCGCTGGGGCACGCGCTCGGCCGGCGGCAGGGGCGGCCGGCGTTTGCCGCAGGCGGAGAGGAGGCAGAGGGCGGAGAGCAGAAGGCAGAGGGGGGCTGCGGGCGCCGGGCGCCGGGGGCCGGTGAAGACACCCCGCCCTAACCCGGCACACGGCGCGCGGCGCCCGGCACCCTTTGCGCCCTTTTTCATAGCACGTAGCGGCTGAGGTCTTGGTTCCTGACGATGTCGGCGAGCGCGCGGTCGACGTAGCCGGCGTCGACGAGCTGGTGCTTGGGTTCGAGGTCGGGGCCGGCGAAGCTGATCTCGTCCAAGACTTTCTCCATGATGGTGTGGAGGCGGCGCGCGCCGATGTCTTCGGTCTGCTCGTTGACCTGCACGGAGAAGCGCGCGACGGCGTCCACGGCGTCGTCCGTGAAGTCGAGGTCGATGCCCTCGGTCTCCAGCAGCGCCTTGTACTGCTTGAGCAGGGAGTTCTTCGGCTCGGTGAGGATGCGCTTGAAGTCTTCGAGCGTGAGCGAGTCGAGCTCGACGCGGATGGGGAAGCGGCCCTGAAGCTCGGGGATCAGGTCCGAGGGCTTCGAGACGTGGAACGCGCCGGCGGCGATGAAGAGGATGTGGTCGGTCTTGACCATGCCGTAGCGCGTGTTGACGGTCGTGCCCTCGACGATGGGCAGGAGGTCGCGCTGCACGCCCTCGCGCGAAACGTCCGGCCCGTGCCCGGTCTCGCGGCCGGCGATCTTGTCGAGCTCGTCGAGGAAGATGATGGCGGAGGATTCGACGCGCTCGAGGGCGGCGCGCGCGACGGCGTCCATGTCTATGAGGCGCTCCTCCTCCTCCTGCATCAGATACTCCATCGCCTCGTCCACGCGCATCCGCTGGCGCTTGGTGCGCCCCTGGAAGAGGTTGCCGAGCATGTCCTTCATGTTGATGCCCATCTCCTCGACGCCCTGCGGGCCGGCGACTTCGATGGTCGGAAAGTTCTTCTCGCGCACCTCCATCTCGACCAGACGGTTGTCGAGCTTGCCCTCGCGCAGCTGCGCGCGCAGCTTCTCGCGCGTCTTCTGGAACTGGTCGTCGCGCTCGGCCGGGGCGGCGGGCGCGTCGGAGGCGTTCGGGTCGTCGCCCTCGGCGTCGAAGGGGTAGTAGTGCGCGGACGGGCGCGGGGGGAGCAGGAGGTCTAGGACGCGCTCCTCGGCGTTGAGCTCGGCCTTGTCGGAGACCTCCTCGATCTTCTCGGCGCGCACCATGTCGACGGCGATCTCGCAGAGGTCGCGGATCATGCTCTCGACGTCGCGGCCGACGTAGCCGACCTCGGTGAACTTCGAGGCCTCGACCTTGAGGAAGGGCGAGTTGGACATGCGCGCGAGGCGGCGGGCGATCTCGGTCTTGCCGACGCCGGTCGAGCCGATCATGATGATGTTTTTCGGCATCACGTCGGCGGCCATCTCGGGCGGGAGCTTCTGGCGCCGGACGCGGTTGCGCAGCGCCACGGCCACGGCGCGCTTGGCGGCGTGCTGCCCGACGACGTGCTTGTCGAGCGCGGCCACGATCTGGCGCGGCGTCAGCTCGTCCAAGCGCGCCTCTTCGTCCACTTCACCTGAGAGATAAATCACCATAACAGCGGGGCCGCGGCGCCTCAGCGCGGGCCGGCCCCCTCCCCGAGTTCTTCGACGACGATGTTGGTGTTCGAGTAGATGCAGATTTCGCCGGCGATGCGCAGGGCGGCCTCGGCCACCTCGCGCGCCGTCATCTGCGTGTTTTCGAGCAGGGCGCGGGCGGCGGCGAGGGCGTAAGGGCCGCCGGAGCCGATGGCGAGCGCGCCGCCGTCGGGGGCGATCACGTCGCCGTTGCCGGAGAGGAGGAAGGAGTGGCGCTCGTCGGCGACGATGACGAGGGCTTCGAGGTGGCGCAGGATTTTGTCGGTGCGCCACTCCTTGCTGAGCTCCTCGACGGCGCGCTGGAGGTTGCCGCGGAACTGTTCGAGCTTGGCCTCGAAGCGCGTGAGCAGCGAGAGCGCGTCGGCGCTCGCGCCGGCGAAGCCGACGAGGATTTTGTCGTTGTGGAAGCGGCGCACCTTGCGCGCGCCGCTCTTCATCACGGTGTCGCCCATGGTGACCTGACCGTCGCCGGCCATCGCCACCTGCCCCTCGCGGCGGACGAGCAGGACGGTCGTGCTGCGTATCTGTGTGTTGTGACGGCTCATCGTGGAAAGGGCACTATAGGAACTGGCGCGAAGGGAAGTCAAGCGGGGCGGCCGGAGGCGGCTCGGCGACGGACACTTCAAAAAAATTACGGTATGATGAGGGTCGCCGGGGAGCCTTTGATGATGAAGACGGACAGGCCGCTGATAGGCATCACGATGCGCCACGAGTTGGAGACCGAGAGGTTCTACCTCGCGCGCCAGTACGGCGAGGCGGTGGAGGCGGCGGGCGGCTCGCCCGTACACCTCTCGCTGATCCCGCGGGCCCTTTACGTCGAGTCGGTCGTCGGCCGGCTCGACGGGGTGCTGCTGCCGGGCAGCGCCTCCGACGTAGACCCCGCGCGCTACGGCCGCGAGCCGCACCAGAGGCTCGGGAGCGTCCACCCCCTCCGCGACGAGACGGAGGCGTTGGTGCTCGAAGCGGCGGAGCGGAGGGGCTTGCCGCTTCTGGCCGTCTGCTACGGGATGCAGGCGTGGAACGTGGCGCGCGGCGGGACGCTGATACAGGACATCGCCTCGGAGCTGCCCGCGGCCGTCAAGCACGAGCAGGGCGCGCCGCGCGAAAGGCCCTCGCACCGCGTGAGGCTTCAGGCCGAGAGCCTTGTGGCGGGACTGGCCGGGCGCGAGAGCCTTCTCGTCAACAGCCACCACCATCAGGCTCTGGAGCTTCTGGGGGAGGGGCTGAGGGTGACGGCGTGGGCGGCCGACGGGCTGGTCGAGGCCGTGGAGGACGTGCGGCAGGAGCGCTGGGCGGTCGGCGTGCAGTGGCACCCCGAACTCGGCTGGGAGCGGGACGATTTCTCGCGCGCTCTGTTTGAAGCCTTCGTCGCCGCCGCCGGCGCGCACGCGGCCCCGGAGGCGGTTCTCGACGGCGCGGGGCGCGGCTGAGGCCGCCCCCGTCCGATAACGTCGGTGGTTCTGGTAATGCTCTCCTGAAGGGCATGTCGGGCGGGGCGGGTTTGACTTGATGGCGGGCGCGGGTTTAGAAGTCGATCTCGATCTGGCCGGGCGGGTGGCCGTCGTCACGGGCGGCTCGCGCGGCATCGGGCGGGCGGCGGCGCTCGCTCTGGCCGGGGCCGGCGCGCACGTCGTCGTCAATTATCTGCGAGGGGCGGAGGCCGCGGAGGCGACCGCACGCGGCGTCGAAGAGGCGGGGGCGAAGGCCCTGACGGTTCGGGCCGACGTGTCGAGTCTGAGCGGGGCCGAGGCGCTCGTGCGCGCGGCGTGGGAGACCTTCGGGCGTCTGGACGTGCTCGTCTGCAACGCGGGCCTCTGGGAAGGGGCCGCCGTAGAGGAAATGTCCGAAGAGCTCTGGGCGCGCGTAATAGACACGAACCTGAAGGGCACGTGGGCCTTGTGCCGCGCGGCGGTGCCTTTCCTGAAGCGTGCGGGTTTCGGCCGGGTCGTGATCGTCAGCTCGACGGCGGGGCAGAGGGGGGAAGCCTTCTACTCGAACTACGCGGCGTCGAAGGGCGGGCAGATCGCCTTCACGAAGTCTCTGGCGGCGGAGTTGGCCCCGCACGGCATTAACGTGAACGCGGTGGCCCCGGGGTGGGTCGAGACGGAGATGACGGCGGGCGTGCTCGGGGAGGGCTCGGCCCGCGCGGAGATCGAGAGGGCGATCCCTCTGGGGCGGGTCGCCTCCGCGGAAGACGTGGCGCTCCCAGTCCTCTTCCTGTGCAGCCGCTGGGCGCGCCACATTACGGGCGAAGTGCTCAACGTGAACGGCGGCTCGGTGCTCTGCGGCTGAGGTTATCATCACTGTTACGAACGTTTAGGGGGCGGCTTTTCGGGTTATTCCTTTAAGCTTTTAGGTGAGGCGGTATTTCGCGCATCTTCTTTCGGAAGGGGGTTGTCGAGCGTGAACAGTCTGCTGGAAGAAACGCGGGCGCAGGCGAGTCCGGCCCGCAGGGGCCGCCGCACGGTTCTGGGCATCGAGAGGCTCTGCGAGTCGCGTCTGGACCTTCTGCGCGGGGCGCGCGTGGGGCTGGTCTGCAATCAGGCGTCCGTGGATCACGAACTGCGCCACTCGGCCGACCTGCTCGGTTCCGTGCCCGAGGTTAACATGACGGCTTTGTTCGGCCCGCAGCACGGCATACGCGGCGACGTGCAGGACAACATGGTCGAGACGCCGCACGCCACGGACACCGAGACGGGGCTGCCCGTCTACTCTCTCTACAGCGAGACGCGCGAGCCGACCGAGGAGATGCTGGCGGACGTGGACGTGCTCGTCTGCGACCTGCAAGACGTCGGCTGCCGCATATACACCTTCGTCTACACCATCGCCAACTGCATGCGCGCGGCGAGGCGTCTGGGCAAGAGGGTCATCGTCTGCGACCGTCCGAACCCCATCGGCGGCGAGGCGGTGGCGGGCAACGTCCTTGAGCCGGAGTTCGCCTCCTTCGTCGGGCAGTTCCCGATCCCGACGCGTCACGGGCTGACGGCGGCCGAACTGGCGAAGATGTTTAAAGAGCACTGGGGGATAGACTGCGACCTCGAACTGGTTCTGATGGAGGGGTGGTCGCGCGACCTCTGGTTCGACGAGACGGACGTGCCGTGGGTCTTGCCCTCGCCGAACATGCCCACGCTGGATGCCGCGACGGTCTTCCCGGGCACGGTGCACCTTGAGGGGACGCAGATGTCGGAGGGGCGCGGGACGACGAGGCCGTTCGAGTTGGTCGGCGCGCCCTACGTCGAGGCGGGGCCTTTCGCGCGCCGCCTCGAAGCGCTGGGGCTGCCGGGCGTGCGGTTTCGGGCCTCGAACTTCCAGCCGACCTTCCAGAAGCACGCGGGGGTGACGTGCGGGGGCGTGCAGATACACGTGTTTGACCGCCGACGCTTCGAGCCTGTGACGACGGGCGTCGCCGTGGTCAGAACCTGCTTCGAGATGTACGGCGAGCAGTTCCGCTGGAAGGAGCCGCCCTACGAATACGTCTTCGACAAGAATCCTTTCGACGTGATCGCGGGGACGGACAGACTGCGCGCCGGGATCGAGCGGGGCGATTCGCTGGAGACGATTGAAGCCTCTTGGGGCGAGGCTCTGGGCGAGTACCTGAAGGTACGCGCGGGGTTTCTGCTGTACTGAAGGGGGCGCGGGCCGGCTTAAACTTTCACTCGAAGTTCGTCGTCGCGCCGACTCGTCAGGTAAGACTTTAACTCTCGTAACGCAGGCGGCCGCGGGGAGCGGGTTTTCTTTATGTCTCAGGCGTCTCTGGACGAGCTTCTGGGGGAGTGCGAGAAGTTGCACGGACACCTCTGCCCGGGCCAGTTGCTCGGGGTCAGGATGGCCCTTCTGGGCTGCGACCTCGTGGGGGTCGAAGACCCGCGCGGCGCGGATCGGAAAAAGTTGATTGTCTGGGTGGAGATTGACCGCTGCATGGCGGACGCCGTCAGCGCGGTGACGGGGGCGAGGCTGGGGAGGAGAAGTCTCAAGTTCCGTGACTACGGGAAGGTCGCGGCGACGTTCCTGAACGTGGCGGAGAACCGCGCGGTGCGCGTCGTCGCGCGCGAGGAGTCGCGCGGGCTGGCCGAAAGGCGTTTTCCGGAACTCGAAAGCAAGAAGGAGCGGCAGATGCGCGCCTACCGCGAGGCGTCGGCGGAGGAGTTGTTCAAGGTGGAGCAAGTCTCGGTCACGCTCGGCGAGACGGATTTACCGGGCCGGCCGAGAGGCCGCGTCCTCTGCGACGCTTGCTCGGAAGGCATCAACGACGGGCGCGAAGTTTTAAGGGAAGACGGACGAACTCTCTGCCGCCCGTGCGCGACCGGCGGTTATTATCAGCGTGGGGCCGGAACCGTGCGAACGGCGTGATGAACCTCAGCATGACCAATTCGTTGGGTTGAACCCGGTGCGTCTGATAAGAACGGTGGTTTTGGGTCTCAGCTTTATTTACCAGATAAATTAGGGAGGCGGGGGAATTTTGGCGAAAGAAACCGAGGCGGCGGCAGGGGCTTGGGGGCTTTCTTTGCTGGGCTGGCTGGTGCCGGGGGCGGGGCACGTCGGGCAGGGGTACGTCTGGCGGGGCGTTTTGGTGGGGGCCACGGTGTGGTTCCTGTACGTGCTCGGCGTGATGCTGGGAGGGCACTTCTACAGCCTCTTCGACCGGAGCGAGGGGCTGCTCTCGAACGTCTTCGGCTTCTGCAACCTCGGGAGCGGGCTGATCTACCTCGCGTCGATGTGGCTGGGGGTGGGCGTCGAGGATCAGGCGCGGCTGGAGACGGCCGAGTACGGGAACATCTTCCTGATGGTGGCCGGGCTCATCAACTACCTTCTGGCGCTCGACGCCTTCGACCTGAAGGTGGGGAGGAAGCATTGAAACATTTCCTTTTGATGGTCCTGTTCGCCGCGGTGGTGGCGATCCCCTTCGGCGTGGTGGGGCGCGAGGGGGCGCAGGACAAACTGCGCTACGGGCTGAAGGTCTTCATCGAATTCTTGGGCGTCGGGCTGGCGCTGGCGTGGCTGCTCTACTTTATACCTTGAGACGCGGGGCGGGGGAGTGCGCATGGGGCTGGTCGAGACGGAGGCGATAGTCTTAAGGACTTACAAGCTCTCGGAGGCGGACAAGATCGCCGTCTGCCTGACGCGTCAGGCGGGGCTTGTGCGCGGCGTGGCGCGCGGCGCGCGCCGCCTGAAGAGCCGCTTCGGGGCGGGCCTGGAGCCTTTCACGCACGTCAACCTCACGTACTTCGAGAAGGAGGGGCGCGAGCTCGTGACGCTCAGCCGGGCCGAGATCGTCCGCTCGCATTTCGCATGGGCTTCGAGCGCCGAGGCGCTGCCCGTGCTCGGGTACCTCTGCGAGCTGACCATAGAGTTCGCGCCGCCGCACGACACGGACGAGCGCCTTTTCCGAATGGTGCGCGCGTGCATGGAGGCCGCGGCCGAGAACCCCTCGGCGCTGGCGTCCGTCGCGGTCTACTACGAGCTTTGGGTCTTGAGGCTGGCGGGGTTTCTGCCGGAGTTGCGTCGCTGCGGCGGCTGCGGGCGCGGCCTGCCCGCGGAGGGGCGGAAGGTCTACGCGACGCCCGAGGGCGTTCTGCGCTGCGAGGGGTGCGCGGGGTCGGGCGACTACGCCTTCGACCCGGAGGCGCACGCGCAGATGCGCGAGATGCAGGCGAAGGGGCCCGCCGTTTGGGCGGAGTCTTTCGGGCGCATGAGCGCGGGCGGGCGGCAGAGGCTTTCGGAACTGACGAGGCGTCTGCTGCGGCGCGCTCTGGAGAAGGATTTGAGGAGTCAGGGCGCGGCGGCGGCCGCATCCGGCCCCGCGGAGGCGCGGCCGGGCGCGGGGCCGGGGGCGCTTTAAGAGAGATGTTTCCGAGGCAGATCGACCGCTACATAGTGGGCGCGCTCGTCCCTTACACGGCGCTCTCGCTGCTGATCCTGACGGCCGTCCTCCTGACGCAGCAGGCGGCGCGTTTCGCGGAAGTCTTAGGGGCCGCGGATGCTTCGCCGTCGCTCGTGCTCGAAGTCGTCTTCAACCTCCTGCCGAACATACTCATCTTCTCTCTGCCGATGTCCGTTTTGACGGGGACGGCGACGGGCTTCAGCCGCTTGGGGAGCGACAGCGAGTTGGTGGCGATCCGCGCGGCCGGGGTCGGGACGTGGCGCATGCTCTGGCCGGCCCTCCTGTACGGGGCTTGCCTGTGTCTGGTCACGCTCTACGTGGGGTTCGTGTGGGCGCCTGCGGCGGCGCGCAACCTTTCGGAGGTGGCCCTGCGCGCGGCCTTGAGGAAGATGGAGTCGCCGGTCGAGCCGAGGAGTTTCTACACGGGGATGCCGGGCAAGGTCGTCTACGTGCGCGACGGCGACAGGGAGAAGGGGCAGTGGGGGCGCGTCTTCATGCACTGGCTGGAGCCGGGCGGGCAGGCGCGTCTGGTGACGGCGGCGAGCGGGCGTCTGGACACCTCGGGCGAGCAGACGGAACTGGTTCTGGAGGAGGCCGTCATCACGACTTTGCCGCCGGAGGGGGCGCAGGGGCCGGAGGCGGGCGTGACCACAGAGCACTCGGCGCGGCTGCGCATAAGGGACGAGCGTTTGAGTCAGGCGCGCAACCTCCTGATCCGGCGCATGCGTGAGCGGGAGCCGGAACATGAAGAGATGAACTGGGGGGAGTTACGCGCGCGAACGCGGGTCGAGTCTGATAAGGACAGGGTGCAGGCAGAGGCCGCCCTTCATAGAAGGTTATCGATGAGCTTGGCCCCGCTCGCTTTCATCCTGCTGGGGGGCAGTTTCGGCCTCAGGATCGGGAGGGGAGGGCGCTCGGTGGGCGTTCTGTCCTCTTTGGCGGCGTTGGTGCTCTACTACCTTGTGGCCCTTCTCGGCGAGCAGATGTGGCGGGCCGGAGTCGTCCCCCCCGTGCTGGGGGCTTGGCTGGCGTTCGGGCTTTCAATCCTAGCGGGACTGTTCCTGATAGCCTCCTACAGGAGGCACTTCACGGCCCCCCTGCGGCTGTTCCGCGTCGGGCCGAGGGGCGCGCAGAAGGTCTGGGTGGGGCGAGGGCGCAGGCGCACAAGGCTGCTGGGGCTGCTCGACCGGAGCATCATCACTTCGCTCGCGCAGAATTTCCTCGTGGTTCTGCTCTCCCTTGTGGCCATCTTCTTCATCTTCACGCTCTTCGAGTTGCTGCGCTTCATCGCCGTGGGCGCTTCCGGCGCGTCGCTCGTCGTACGCTACCTTTTCTTTCTGCTCCCGTACGTCTGCGTAGCCGTGACGCCTGTGAGCATGCTCTTGGCCGTCCTGATCACCTTCGCGCTGCTGGCGCGCAGGAGCGAGGCCATCTCTTGGTGGGCCAGCGGGCAGAGCGTCTACAGGCTCCTGCTGCCTTGCTTCCTGTGCGCGGCGTGCGTGGGCGGGGCACTGTGGGCGGTGCAGGAGAAGCTGATGCCCGGGGCCAACCGCAGGCAGAACGCCCTGCGGGCGCAGATAAGGGGCGGGGGGCTCCAGAGCGAGCCGCAGACGGGGCGGCTGTGGCTCGCTTCGGGCGACACGCGGAGGGTCTACTCGTACGTGCCGGGCGGGGGGGGGAGGCTCGTCGCGCCGGCGGTCTTCGACTTCGACGAGCGGGGCGTGCACCTGCGCCGGATCGTCTCGGGGGAGGAGGCCGGGCTGGCGGCCGGGACGAAGGCGCTGGAGGTGCGCGGGGCGCGGGTGCTGGAGTTGGGCGGGCCGGCGGTGGGGCGCGCTGAAAGGGGGGCGTTCGAGTTGGAGGTGGCGGACCCGGAGGTGTTTAAGTATGAGCTTAACAAGCCAGCCGAGCTCGACGCGCGAGAATTAAGCGCTTACATAAAGACGCTTAAGCGCAACGACCGCGACGCGCAGACCCTCGCCGTGGCGCTCGAGCGCAAGCGCGCCGAGCCGTTCTCCCCCCTCGTCATGGCGCTCGTGGGGGCCCCGCTCGCCCTCGCCTTCGGCCGCCGCAGCGCCGTCACGGCCCTCTGCGCCGCGGTCTTCCTCGCGCTGACCTTCCTCGGCGTGACGAGCGGCCTGCAACAGGTCGGAGGCGGCGGACTGCTCCCCCCGGCCGTCGCCGCATGGTCGCCCATCTTCATCTTCGCCGCCGTCGGCGTATACTTCCTGACGCGCGCCAAAACGTAAAAAGGCCCCGGCGTGTGGGAGTGGCCTTCGCCCCTCTCCCGCACGCCGGGGCCTGATCGTTCCCCACACAGAGCCGCCCGACGCCTTACGTCCCAGTCTCCCAGCTCGAAAGGTATTCCGTCTGCTCCGGCGTCAGCGTGTCGATGCCGATCCCCAAGGCTTTCAGTTTGAGCCGCGCGATCTCTTCGTCCACCTCTTCCGGGAGGAGGTGTACGCCCGGCTGGAGTTGCCCTTTCTGCCGCACAAGGTACTCCACAGACAGCGCTTGGTTGGCGAAGCTCATGTCCATCACGCTGGCCGGGTGCCCCTCGGCCGCAGCCAGATTAATCAGACGGCCCTCGCCGAGGACGATCACCCTCCGCCCGCTCTCGCGCAGGCGGTACTCCTCGACGAAGGGGCGGAGCGTCCGGGCCGGCTCCGACAACTCGCGCAGGGCGACCAGATTCAGCTCCAAATCGAAGTGGCCGCTGTTGCAGACGATGGCCCCGTCCTTCATGCCGGCGAAGTGCTGCGCGTCTATCACGTGGCGGTTCCCCGTCACCGTGATGAAGATATCCCCGAGCGTGGCGGCCTCGGCCATGGGCATCACGCGGAACCCGTCCATCACGGCCTCGACCGCCTTGATCGGGTTGATCTCCGTCACGACCACGTTCGCGCCCATCCCGCGCGCGCGCAGGGCGACGCCCTTGCCGCACCAGCCGAAGCCGACCACCACCACCGTGCGCCCCGCCAGAAGGATGTTCGTGGCGCGGATGATCCCGTCGAGGGTGGACTGGCCCGTGCCGTAGCGGTTGTCGAAGAAGTGTTTGGTCTGCGCGTTGTTGACGGCGATGGAGGGGAAGGGGAGGACGCCGGCCGTCTCCATGGCCTTCAGGCGCACGATGCCGGTCGTCGTCTCCTCGGTCGTCCCGATGATCTCCTCCTTCTGCGCGCCGCGCTCCTTAAGGAGCGTCGCGACCACGTCCGAGCCGTCGTCGATGATGATCTGCGGGCGGAAGTCGAGCGCCGTGCGGACGTGCCGGTTGTACGTCTCCACGCTCTCGCCCTTGACGGCGAAGACGGGGATGCCCCAGTCGGAGACGAGCGCGGCGGCCACGTCGTCCTGCGTCGAGAGTGGGTTCGAGGCGATGATCAGGGCCTCGGCCCCGCCCGCCTGGAGCGTGCGGGCGAGGTTGGCCGTCTCGGTCGTGACGTGCGCGCAGGCGATGAGCCGCACGCCTTGGAGGGGTTTTTCCTGCTCGAACTTCTCCCTTATAAGGCGCAGGACGGGCATCTCCCGCTCGGCCCACTCGATGCGCTTGCGGCCGTCCGCCGCAAGGGAGAGGTCGCGCACGTCGTACTCGCTGACACTGGTCGAAGTCATGCGGTCACTAAAACCTTTCCTGAGATGTTTAAGAGAGCTGTCGGTAGAGTTTCAGACCCCCGCGGCCTCGCGAAGGACTTCGGCCTTGTCCGTCTGTTCCCACGTGAAGCCTTCGTCGTCGCGCCCGAAGTGTCCGTAAGCGGCCGTCTGTCTGTAGATTGGGCGGCGTAGCCTCAACTCTTTGATGATGCCGGCCGGCGTGAGCGGGAAGTGTTCCCGGACGAGCGCCGTGAGCCGCCCCTCGGGCACGCGCCCCGTCCCGCCCGTGTCCACGAGGACGGAGACGGGGTCGGCCACGCCTATCGCGTAGGCGAGCTGCACGAGGCACCTCTCGGCCAGCCCGGCCGCGACGATGTTCTTCGCAATGTAACGGGCCATGTAGGCCGCGGAGCGGTCAACCTTGGTGGGGTCTTTGCCGGAGAAGGCCCCGCCGCCGTGCGGCGCGTAGCCCCCGTATGTGTCCACGATGATCTTGCGGCCCGTCAGGCCCGCGTCGCCCTGCGGCCCGCCGGTGACGAAACGGCCCGTGGGGTTTATGTGGAACTTCGTGTTCTGGTCGATCAGCTCTTCGGAGACGATGGGCTTGATGACCTCTTTCAAGACCTCTTCGTGGAGTTGTTCGGCGGAGACGTCCGGGGAGTGCTGCGAGGAGATGACGACGGAGTCTATGCGGAAGGGCCTGCCGTCTCGGTATTCGACGGAGACCTGCGATTTGCCGTCGGGCCGGAGGTACGGGAGCGTCTGCGCGCGGCGCGTCTCGGAGAGCCTGCGCGCGAGCCTGTGGGCCGTCTGAATCGGCATGGGCATCAGCTCGGGCGTTTCCGTGCAGGCGAAGCCGAACATAAGCCCCTGATCGCCGGCCCCGCCCGTATCAACCCCCTGCGCGATGTCCGGGGACTGCTTGCCGACGGCCGTCAGAACGCTGCAAGTGTCACAATCGAAACCGTATTTGGCCCGTGTGTAACCAATTTCTCGAACGGTTTCACGTGCCACGTGAGGGAAATCCACGTTGGCCGTGGTCGTGATCTCGCCTGCGATGACGACGAGGCCGGTCGTCACCAGCGTCTCGCAGGCGACGCGCCCGGTCTCGTCCTGAGAGAGCACCGCGTCGAGGACGGCGTCGGAGATTTGATCTGAGATTTTATCCGGATGGCCTTCCGTAACAGACTCTGAGGTAAAGAGGAAGTTATTGTTGCTCAACGCGTAAAAAGCTCCTTCGGGTGGTTTAGAGAACTATTCGGATAGCTCCGGAAAAGACCGCGTAATGTAACAGTCCGAATGGGTGCTGTCAAGGAAGGCTTCGGCGAAGGCGGTTTACTGGACGGTTGCTGTTGAGGTCAGCGCGGACTCCGAAAAGCCTGCGTGAAATGATAGTTAAGATAGATACGGTGGCATAATATTCATTATCGGACTCAGGGTGTTATCTTTGCTTCCGCCCCCCTTTTTAATTCCGGATTCCTTTGTGTAGAATGAAGCCTTTGAACGAGGCCCCAAACGCGCAAAAGGACTCACGGACTTACAAGGACTCACGGACTTACATGGCGATCAAGATCGATAACCTCTCCACACGACAGACTCTTCCGGGGACTTTAACTGACACCATCAAACGCATCGTCGAATCTACCCCGCGCGAGCACCTGCGGGGTCTGGAACGGATACGTCTCGTCGACACTATCAGCGACCCTCGCCTGCGGGCCGGACAGACCGCCAACCTTCCGGGCCTCTACCACCCGCGGCAAGGCGCCCAGCCCGCTTGGCTCGAAGTGGCCCTCGACGTTCTGATGCCGCCTTCCATCCCCTTCTATAAAAGGTGGATGTCAAGGCTCTCCCTGAAGACTAACCTAGCCGCAGTCGTCTTCTCTCTGATCGGTCAACACTACCTTCTGACCCTCAGGCACTCTGTTAAAAAGGGGCAGTTCGAGCAATCCGTCAAGACGTACACCGAGAAGCAGATGAAGAAGTGGGGTGAGAACGAGCACAGTTTCCGCACACGCCTCTTCAAGCCACTCCAGCCCACTTTAGAAAAATGGGCACGCTCCCTTCAAAAAAGGGCCAAAGAACAGAAGAAAGCGCGTTAGACACCCCTCTTAACAAGGACAGAGAGGCGGGCTGGAAACATCTGTTCAGCCCGCCTCTCTGTCTTTACGTTTAAGTTAATAAAATGGTTGAGCTGCTAAACCGACGCACCGTCCTTATCGGACGCGGTCTCTCGCTCTAAATCCTTCATTAAAACTCTTAAGGTCGTGAGCACATCTTCATTCGTAGCTTCGGCGTGCGTGAGACGCACCTCGACCGTCGCCCCTTCCGAGGGCAACACGCGCTTGAAGACGAAGGGGCGCGCTACGCCCCCCCCTTCGTTCTGGTGTCTGCGGGCGGCCCGCGCGCCGTCCCTATTTAAACCCTTCTCCGCGATCTCCGTGACCATCCGGCGCATCGAGGCCGTGTCGGGCTGACGCACGATCTGGAGGAGCGTGGACTTGACGTTGATGTCGGCCCGCCGACATTCCTCACGTATCTCTTCAGGGAGGGCGGCAATCGAGAGCGCCTCGGTCACGGTGCTGCGGCTCTTCCCCACCTTCTTCGCCACGTCCTCATGCGTGTAGCCGTAGCGCTCGCACAGCGCCAGAAGGCCGTCGGCCTCCTCCCAAGGCGTCAAATCCTTCCGCTGCAAATTCTCTATCAGAGCGATCTCGGCCACAGTCCGCTCGTCCACGTCCATCTCGATGCAGGGCACTTCCCTGAGGCCCGCCGCGCGCGCCGCACGCCAGCGCCTTTCGCCGGCGATGATCATCCAGCGCCCGCTCGCCTCGGACGGCTTGACCAGAAGCGGCTCCAGAACCCCCCTGTCCGCGATGGAGGCCGTCAACTCCGTCAGGTCGCCGATCTCGACCCGCGGCTGCGAGGGGTTCGGGTCGATCTGCTCCAGAGGGATCAGGCGGCCGATGGGGGTCGGCCGCTGCCCCGCCAACTCTTCCACGTAGTGCGTATCGTGCCGCATGCGTATGCCCGCCGGCAGTCCTCTTCTAGACACGGCCCATCACCTCTTCGCAAAGTCTCGCGTACTCACACGCCCCCGAAGACTGCGGCGCGAAGGTAAAGATCGACTCCTTGTAAGCGGGCGCTTCTTCCAGACGCACGCTCTTCGTGATCACCGTCTCGAACATCTGCGCCCCGAAGACGTTGCGTATCTGCTCGTAGACCTCCCGCGCCAGAGTCGTGCGCTTGTCGTGCAGGGTCACCACCACCCCCAGCACGCGCAAATCCGGGTTCGGCCGCGCCTTCACCTTCTCGATGGTTTCGAGCAGGTCGTCCGTCCCTTCGAGCGCGTAGTAGGAGGGCTGGATCGGGATCAAAACGTGCGAGGCGGCGACGAGCGCGTTCACCGTGATCAGCCCCAGCGTGGGGGGCGTGTCGATGAACACCACGTCGTACTTCCCCCCCAGAGGGACGAGCCGATCCTTCAGGCGGAAAGGGGCGTCGAAGTCTCCGACCAGCTTGGCTTCGAGCTTCGCCAGACTGATCCTCGCGGGGATCATGTCCAAACCTTCGAGCGGCGTGCGGTAGATGTAACCGGCGAGGTCGCCGGCCCCGTCCACCATCATCTCGTAGGCCGAGAGGTCTACGGCGTCCGGATTGAGGAAGGAGATCGAGCTGTTCCCCTGCGGGTCCAAGTCTACGAGGAGGACGCGGCGGCCCCTCTGCGCGAAGGCCGCCGCGAGGTTGATGGCGGTGGTGGTCTTCCCCACCCCGCCTTTCTGATTCGCGATGGCGATGACGGTCTTCAAAAGGGGACTTATCCTCAGAAACGCCGGAGGGCCGAGGGGCCGGCCTCACATCGGCAGGTCTCCGGCCTCGCCTATGACGTCGGGCCACTCGTCTTCCGAACCGCCCCCCGTCTCCTCCTCCTCGGCCGAGACGGTGTTGCGCGAGGCGCGTATGACCTCCTCGTTGACGTAGATGGGGCTGTCGGCCCTGAGCGCGAGCGCGATGGCGTCGGAGGGGCGCGCGTCCAGCATCAGGGACTCGCCGGCCTGATTGCGCATCTCGATGACGGCGAAGAAGGTGTTGTCGCGCAGCTCCGTGATCACCACGCGCTGGACTTTCGCGCCCATCTCCGTGATGAGGTTGCGCAGCAGGTCGTGCGTCATCGGGCGCTGCGGGGCGATCTTCTCGATTTCGAGGGCGATGGCGTTGGCCTCGTAGGCCCCGACCCAGATCGGGAGCATCGTGTCGCTGTTGATGTCCTTCAGGATGATGATGGGCGTCCCGCTGCTCGGGTCCATCATCAGCCCTCTGATTTTAACCTCGATCTCCATCAAGACGCCTCCCCCTTTTCCTCCCGCCCCGCTTCAGGCGCACAATTCGCCGTACAGGCTGTTCGTCTTCGCCTCTCTGATGCTCACTTCGACGATGCGGCCTTTCAACTCCGAGGGGCCTCTAAAGTTAACGACCTTGTTGCAGGCCGTGTGGCCGGTCAGGTCTTCGGCGCTGCGCGCGCTCTCGCCCTCCACGAGGACGCTCGCCTTCGAGCCCACGTAGGACGAATAAATCCCGCGCTGTATGCCCCTCTGCAACTTTTCGAGGGCGAGGAAGCGCCGCGTCTTCTCTTCCGCGGAAACGTCGTCGGGGAGCTTGGCGGCGGGCGTCCCCGGCCTCTCGGAATACTTGAAGATGTAGAGGCCATCATACTGGCTGCGCTCGACTAAGCGCATCGTGTCCTCGAACGCCTCGGCCGTCTCCCCGGGAAAGCCGACGATCACGTCGCTCGTCAGCGCGAGCCTCCTGCGGGCGCCCTTGATCGCCTCTACGCGGCGCAGGTAGTCGTCCGCCCTGTAGCCCCTCCGCATGGCCCTGAGCACCTGATCGTTGCCGGATTGTACGGGCAGATGCACCCAAGGGCAGAGATTTTCGTGCTCGTCAATGGCCGAGACGATGTCGGCGTGAAAATCCCTCGGGAAAGAGGTCGTGAACTTGATGCGAGGCATGCCCGTGGAAGCTGCCGCGCGGAGGAGTCTGGCGAAAGGTGTGGCCCCCTCGAACCCTTCCAGCCCGTCCTGAACCTTCGGCCGGTAACTGTTGACGTTCTGGCCGATGAGGTGAATCTCGCTGTAGCCTTCGGAGGCCAGCCGGCGCACGTCGCGGAGGATTTCGGCGGCCGCTCGGCTGCGCTCGCGGCCGCGGGAGTAAGGGACTATGCAGTACGTGCAGAACTTATTGCACCCCTCTATGATGGGCACGAAGGCGACGTGCGCGGAGTGGCGCTCGACCGGCGAAACGTCCCAAGACATCTCCCCCGAACGCTCTCCCAAATCCAGAGCGCGCTTCCCCTCCCTGAGCGCGCCGTCGATCAGGGAGGGGAGTCTCTCGGTGGCGCGCGTCCCCACGACGAGTTTGACCGGAGGGGCCTGATCGAAGATGGCCTCGCCTTCGAGTTGCGCCACGCAGCCCATCACCCCGATTAAAGGCTGCGCCCCTTTGCGCCGGCTCCTGACCTCGCCGATGCGCGTGTAGACCTTCTGCTCGGCGCGCGCGCGCACGGAGCAGGTGTTGAAGAGGACGACGTCGGCCCCTTCGGCCGAGTCGGTCAGCTCGTAGCCGGCCGTACGCAGCTTCGCCGCGGCCAGCTCCGTGTCGGCCACGTTCATCTGACAGCCGAAAGTTTCGATATAGACGCTGGTTCTTCCCATCACTGCCTGCCTTTGCGGGGCGAGTGTAACAGAATTGGCGACACGTAGGCGAGGACTTTTAAGGTTCCGGCTGCCGGCCCGGAGTCTTCGCGGGGCCTCGGCGCGCCTGAATAATCGAGCGCGCCGGAGAGTCGGTTCATACGCGCTTCCGGCGCCCCCTGACGAGCCTCTCGGAGGCCGCGGCCGGCACCTCCTCCAACATCCAGCGGGCCGTCCCCCTGACGGCCTCCGCGTCGTTCGAGCCGCTGATCATGCGTGCCAATTCGCCGACACGCTCCTCGCGCCCCAACTCCCTGACGCTCGTCAAAGTCCGCCCCCCGTCCACCTCCTTCGAGACGACATAGTGGTGGTCGGCGTAGCGCGCGATCTGCGCCTGATGTGTAACGCAGAGAACCTGCTGCGCGCTCGACAACCCCTTCAGCCTCTGCCCCACGGCGTCCGCGGCCTTCCCCCCGATCCCCGCATCTATCTCATCGAAAATCAATGTCGCCCCCGAACCACCGGCGTTATCAGACCCGGCACGGCTGCCGCAGATCGTCCGCAGGGCCAGCATGAGTCTTGACAACTCGCCGCCGGAAGCAACTTTCCCGAGCGGGCGCGGGCTCTCGCCGACGTTGGCCGACAGGAAAAACTCCACGCGGTCGATTCCGTCCTTCGAGAAAAAGCCCGACTCCGCCCTCGTCTCGGCCCCCTCCGGGGCCGTCTCCACAAAACCGTCCGCCTCTGCGGAAGGCGTCTCGACCGAGACGTTGAAGCGCGCGCGCTCCATCGCCAGATGCCTCAATTCCTGCTCCACGCTCCGCTCCAGACTGCGCGCCGCCGCGTGCCGCTTCCTTGAGAGTGCGCGCGCCAGCGTAAGGTATTCGCCCCGCGCGCGCCCCACCTCACCTACCAACTCCGCTTCCCGCTCCCCTTCTCCGGCCAGCGCGCCCAACTGCCCCTCCAACTCGCCGCGGAGCTCTATCAAGCCTCCGAGGTCGCGCCTGTATTTCCGCTTCAGGGCTTCGAGCTGATTCAGTCGCTCTTCGATCTCGCCCAGCCTCTCCGGCGAGAAATCCACGCCGCCGCCGAAGCCCCTCAAATTGTCGGCCACCTCCGAAAGAATCACCGAGGCGCTTTCGACCATTTCGGCCCAGCCCTCTACCCGCGCGTCAATCGCCGACAGCTCCAGAATCCTCTTCCTGATTGAAGCCAGACGGGCCAGCACGCTCTCGTCACTCTCGTATAAATCGAAGTGGCTCGAAGAGGACAGCCCCAGCGCCCTCTCCGCATGCGTGAGCAGATTTCTTTCGGACGTGAGCAGTTCGTCCTCCCCGGGGCGCGGGTCCAGCTTTTCGATCTCGGCGAGTTGGTAGCGCAGGAAGTCACCCATCCGGTCGCGCTCAGACACCCTCTCGCGCAACTCCCGCAGCGCCCCGGAAGCCTCCCGCCACGCGGCGTAGGCACGCGCGGTCGTCTGCCGAAGCTCCTGACACCCCGCGTACATGTCCAGAAGCTCAAGCTGGTTGTGAGCCGAGGCGAGCGCGTACTGCTCGCCCTGCCCCTGTATCTCCAAAAGGAGCGGTTGAAGCAGCTTCAAAGTGGCCGCCGTCACCCTCTGGTCGTTGACGAAAATCCGCCCGCGTCCGCTGAAGTGCAGTTCCTTACGGATGATCAACTCATCCGCCCCGCCCAGTCTGACGCCGACGCCGTCCAGAAGCTCCCCGAGTTGCCGCCTGACCTCCCCGCGCGGGTCGAAGACGCCTTCGACCACGGCCATCTCCGCGTCCGTGCGGACCAGCTCCGCCCCCCCCCGGCGCCCGAGCAAAAGGCCGAGCGCGTCCACGATGATCGACTTGCCGGCCCCAGTCTCGCCGGTCAGGAGACAGAGGCCGGGATGCAGCTCGACTTTCAGTCTGTGGATGACGGCCAAGTTGATGATGTTAATGAACTTCAACATATAACACTCTCTCAATTAAGACGCTTCTTTTAAACCCGAGTCTCAACCCGAGACCCCGCGCCCGCCCGTCTAATACTATTCTTGACCGAACCCCCGCGCAAATGTAGTATTACCCCGTCTTGCCTACACGCCGTCTCTCGAAAGGACTCTCCGAATGTCTTTCAACAAGGTCATACTCGTCGGGAACCTCGGGCGCGACCCGGAACTGCGCTACACGCCGCAGGGCACCCCGGTCTGTTCTTTTACGATGGCAACGAACGAGAGGCGGAAGGATAAGAGCGGGGAGTTTCAGGATCAGACCACTTGGTTTCGCGTGACCCTCTGGGGGCGTCAGGCCGAGACCGCCTCGCAATACCTCACCAAAGGCCGCCCCGTCTACATCGAGGGGCGCCTCCGCATAGAGGAGTGGTCTGACCGCGACGGCAAGCAGCGCTACACGCTCGAAGTGCACGCCACAGACATGCAGTTCATCGGCGGGCGCGGCGACGAGTCGGCCCCGGCCCCGCGGCCCGAACCGTCCGGCCGACCCGGCGGCGGCGGTGGCGGCGCGCCCGAGGTTGAAGACGACGACATCCCCTTCTAAAACTGCTTAGCGTGTCGCCAACTGCCGGCGCGTCAAAGAGTCGGCGCGCCGACTCTTAAAGTCGCGCCTGACCTTCGGCCGAAGCTTCGAGCGATACATCAACTCCGAGATTCGCCCCGCGCGCGCCTAAAACCCCAGCGCCCTGAACTTTTCGTAGCGGCGGGCCAGCCTCTGCGGCGCGCTCAACTCTTCCGAATGGCGTAAACCCTCAAGTAAAGCCTCATCGAGTTGGCGCGCGGCCTCGTCGAAAGAGGTGTGCGCCCCCTCGCCCGGCTCAGGCACGATCCGGTCGATGATGCCGAGCGCCTGTAAATCCTTCGCCGTCACCCTCAGAGACTGCGCGGCCTTGCCCGCCTGCGAAGCGTCCTTCCAGAGAATCGCCGCGCACCCCTCGGGCGTGATGACCGAATAGACCGCGTTCTCCAGCATCAAGACCACGTCGCCGACCCCTATCGCCAAAGCCCCGCCCGAACCGCCCTCGCCGATGATCGACACGACGACGGGCACGTTGAGCCGTGCCATCACGAAAAGGTTGTTGGCGATCGCCTCGGCCTGCCCGCGCTCCTCCGCGTCGATGCCGGGGTAGGCGCCCGGCGTGTCCACGAGGGTGATGACGGGGCGGCCGAACTTCTCCGCCAGACGCATCACGCGCAGGGCCTTGCGGTAGCCCTCCGGCTTGGGCATGCCGAAATTCCTCAACCGCCGCTGCTTCATGTCACGCCCCTTCTGCTGCGCGACGACGACGACGGGCGTCCCGTGGTAGGTCGCGAACCCGCAGATCAGGGCCTGATCGTCGGCGTACCTGCGGTCGCCGTGTATCTCCACGAAGTCCTCGAACAGACGTTCGATGTAGTCGAGCGCGTAGGGCCTCTCGGGGTGTCGCGCCAGCCTGACGCGCCCCATCGCCTCATCCTGCGTGCTCGCCGGCACGTCCTGCAACGAACTCTCTTTCACGCCCTTCCCTCTCCCGCCGAAGGTTTGCGAACCCGAAGGCCCCGCGCCTAACGCATCCAGTCCACGAAGCAGCCCGACTCCCTGAGCCTCGTTTCGAGCTGGAGGCCGCCGGCCACGCGCAAAGTGCTGTGCGACCGCGTGCGCACGAGGATGCCGTTGACGAGCATCTCGAACAGCACCTCGCACTCGCCCTTGTTCGACTGCAAGACCTGCCAAATCTCGTCCAGCTTCGACCCGGCCGAAGGGTCTGCCGGCAGGCGCACGACCATCGTCCTCGCCCGCTTCTGCACGGCCTCTTCGAGCAGCATGATCTCGGCGACGATGACCGTGCAGACGTTATCATCGCTCACCTCCAGCCTGCCTGTCACGACCACGGCCTGATCGTCCACGATCAGCCGGCCGAACTTCCCGAACACGTCCGGCCACGCCACGCACTTGACACCCCCGTCCTGATCTTCGAGGCGGAACAGCCCGAAGCGGTCGCCCTTCTTCGTCGTGCGCACCTGCGCCTCGGTGACCACGCCGCCGATGTTGATGACCTTGCCGCCGCCCTGTCCGGCGAGCCCGGAGGTCTGCGCGCATTTCAGCTTGGAGAGGATGTCCGTGTAGTTCTCAAGCGGGTGGCCCGTGATGTAGAACCCGATGGCGTTCTTCTCCCCCGTCAGCAGCTCGGCTTTGGACCAAGGGGCGGCCGCCGGCAGAACGTCCTGCCGCGAGGCCGTCTCACCCTGCGCCGCGGCCTCGCCGCCGAACAGCGCGTTCTGCCCGACCTCCCTCGCCTTCTGCGCGCGCGTGCCGCAGGTCAGCGCGGCGTCTATGGCCGCGAAGAGCCGCGCGCGCCAGCCTTCCGCGTTCGATTCGGCGGGGCAGAAAGAGTCGAAGGCCCCGGCCGCGACGAGGCTTTCCAGAACCCTTTTGTTGAGGGCGCGGTGGCCGACGCGCTCGGCGAAGTCGAAGAATGAGAGGAAACGCCCCTCGCGGCGGGCCTCGAGGATCGCCTCGACGCTCGAATGGCCCACGCCTTTGAGCGCCTCAAGGCCGTAACGTATGCCGCCCCTGACGGGCGTGAAACCGGCCTCGCTCTCGTTGATGTCGGGCGGGAGCAGCTTGATCTTCTGGCTCTTCAGCTCCTGCACGTACTTGAAGACCTTCGAGGTGTCTTCCAGCTCGTTCGAGAGGACGGCAGCGTAGAAGTGCTCCGGGTAGTGGGCCTTCAGGTAGGCGGTCTGGAAGGCGAGGTAGGCGTAGGCGACGCTGTGGCTGCGGTTGAAGCCGTAGTCGGCGAACTGCGCCATCAGGGAGAAGATTTGCTGCGCCTTCTCCCTCTTGATGCCGCGGGCGACGGCCCCCTCGATGAACTTGGCCTCGTGCTTCTCCATCTCCTCGCGCTTCTTCTTGCCCATGGCGCGGCGCATGAGGTCGGCCTCGCCCAGCGAGTAGCCCGCGAGCTTCTGCGCGAGCTGCATGATCTGCTCTTGGTAGACGATGATGCCGTAGGTGTTCGAGAGAATCTCCTTCATCTCGGGCAGGAGGTAGCGGACGGACTTGTGGCCGTGGTGGCGCTCGATGAAGTCGTCCACCATCCCGCCGTCGAGCGGCCCCGGCCGGTAGAGCGCGTTGAGGGCCGCCAAGTCCTCCAAGCCTTTGGGCTTGAGCCGCCGGCAAATCTCCTGCATCCCCACGGACTCGAACTGGAAGACGGCCTCCGTGCGCCCCTCGGCGAAGAGTTCCATGCTGCGCGGGTCGTCGAGCGGGACGGTCGACCAGTCGATTTGGGCGTTAAGCGTTTTCTTAATGGAATTTAAGCAATCGCTTATGATGGTCAGCGTCGTCAGCGCCAGAAAATCCATCTTCAGCATGCCCGTCTTCTCCAGATCGGACATGGAGAACTGCGTCGTGACCTCCTGATTCGAGGAGACGGCCACCGGCACCAACTCCTCCAGAGGCTCGGGCGAGATGACCACCCCTGCCGCGTGCACCGAAGTGTGGCGCGCGCAGCCCTCCAGACGGCGCGCCAAGTCGATCAAATCCTTGATCTGCTCGTTCTCCTCGACCGCCTTACGCAGTTCCGGCACCTGCTCCAAAGCCTGCGTAATGCTCACGTTACGGCCCCTGACCGGCGGCGGGATCATCTTCGCGATGCGCTCGACCTCGCTGTAAGGCATGTTCAGCGCCCGCCCCACGTCCTTGATGGCCGCCTTCGAGGCCATCGTCCCGAACGTGATGATCTGGCAGACGGACTGCCGGCCGTAAAGGTTCGTCACGTGCCTGATGACCTGATCGCGCCCGCGCACGCAGAAGTCTATGTCGATGTCGGGCATGGAGACCCGCTCCGGGTTCAGGAAGCGCTCGAAAAGCAGGTCGTACTGGAGCGGGTCTACGTCCGTGATGCCGAGGCAATAGGCGATGAGCGAGCCGGCGGCCGAGCCGCGCCCCGGCCCGACGGGGATGCCGTTGTCCCGCGCGTACTTGATGAAGTCCCAGACGATGAGGAAGTAGCTGGCGAACCCCATCTGCTTGATGACGGCGATCTCTCTGGAAATGCGCTCCTGATAGTCGCCGAAGGTGTGTTTCAGCCCGCCCTTCTCCCGCAGAGGCTCCCAGACCGTGGCGCGCCTGTGCTCGTACCCTTCCCTCACGACCTTCTCGAAATAGTCTTCGAGGCTGAGGGCGCGCTCCGGCTCCGGGATCGGGAAGATGGGCAGGAAGTTCGCGCCCTTCGGCAGCTCCAGCTCGCACATCTCGGCGATCTCGACCGTCCGCGTCAGGGCCTCCGGCAGCTCCCCGCCGAAGATCGACCACATCTCCTCGGCCGACCGCACGTAGAAGTTCGGCGGGCCGTAGCGCAGTCGGTTCGGGTCGTTGACAGTCTTCCCCGAGCCGATGCAGAGGAGGATTTCGTGCGCCCGCGCGTCTTCGGCGCGCAGGTAGTGCGCGTCGTTGGTGGCGACGAGCGGGATGCCCGTCTTGCCTGCGAGTTCGACCAGAGGCTTGCGAATCTTCTTCTGCGCCTCCAAGTCGTGCTCCTGTATTTCGAGAAAATAGTTCCCCTTCCCCAAAACCTCCTGAAACTCACCCGCGGCGCAGGCGGCCTCGTCAAAGGCCCCGCGCGCCAGCATCGCCGAAGGAACGCCCGACATGCAGGCCGAGAGCCCGACCAGCCCGGCGGAGTTCTGCGAGAGGAGGTCGAGGTCTATGCGCGGCTTGTAGTAGAAGCCTTCGGTGTAAGCCTTCGAGCTGAGGCGGACGAGGTTGCGGTAGCCCTCGAAATTTTTCGCCAAAAGGATCAGGTGGAAGTTGGCCTTCTCGCCCGGCTTGACGCCCTTCTTGTCCTTGTCGTGCCGGCTCCCGCGCGTGATGTAGACCTCGCAGCCGACGATGGGCTTGACGCCCTGCGCCTTCATCGAGTGGTAGAAGGAGAGCGCGCCGAAGAGGTTCCCGTGATCCGTGAGCGCGCAGGCCCCCATCTCCAGCTCGGACAGCCTGCGGGCGAGGGGCTTGATCTGGATCGCGCCGTCGAGCAGGCTGAAGTCGGAGTGGAGGTGGAGGTGTACGAAGTCCTTTTTTCTCATTATCCCTTTGGTTTCGGGGGCTTCCCCTTAGGAGGCAGACCTGACCGAGCGGGGGCACTATATCACGGACAGCGGCGGCGGGGCGGGCACAAGATGTAGGCTCAGGTGACGCCTTAACAGGCTAAGCCTTGCGGGCAGAGCGGTATCCGGGGCGGGAATGACAAAATGCTTCAGACGGCCGCGGGCCGCCCCTCACTCCCATTCGATGGTGCTGGGCGGCTTCGAGCTGATGTCGTAGACGACGCGGTTGACCCCCTTCACCTCCGAGACGATGCGGCCCGACATACGCCCCAGAACGTCGTGCGGCAGGCGCGCCCAGTCGGCCGTCATCCCGTCCACGCTCGTCACGGCGCGGACGGCGATGACGCGCTCGTAGGTTCGGAAGTCGCCCATCACGCCCACGGTCGAGACCGGCAGCAGCACGGGGAAAGCCTGCCAGACGCTGTGGTACAGGTTGGCGAGCTTCAGCTCCTCCTCCACGACGCGGTCGGCCGCGCGGAGGATGGCGAGCGACTCCTCTTTGACCTCGCCGATGATGCGGACGGCGAGGCCGGGGCCGGGGAAGGGGTGGCGCCCGAGAATCTCTTCGGGCACGCCCAGCTCGCGGCCGATGCTCCTGACCTCGTCCTTGAAGAGTTCGCGCAAAGGCTCGATCAGCTTCAGGCGCATCTTCTCGGGCAGCCCGCCCACGTTGTGGTGGCTCTTGATGACGGCCGAGGGGCCGCGCAGGGAGACCGACTCGATAACGTCCGGGTAGAGAGTCCCCTGCACGAGGAAATTCGCTCCGCCCAGCTTGTCCGCCTCGCGCTCGAAGACTTCTATGAAGACCCTGCCGATGGCGCGCCGCTTCTCTTCCGGGTCGGTGACGCCGGCGAGCGCCCCGAGGAAGTCTTTCGCCGCCGGCACCCCGACGACGTTCAGCTTCATGCTCTGCCTGAAAAGCGCGCAGGTGGCCTCGAACTCGCCCTCGCGGAGCAGGCCCGAATCGACGAAGATGCAGGTCTGCTGCTCACCCACCGCCTGATGCACGAGCGCGGCAGCGACCGTCGAGTCCACCCCGCCCGAGAGGCCGCAGACGACGCGCTCGCCGCCGACCGCCTCCCTGATCTTCTCCACCTGCTCGCCGATGATGGCGAGCGGCGACCAGTCGGGGCGCGCCCCGCAGACGTTGAAGAGGAAGTTCTGGAGAATCTGAACGCCGAAGGGCGTGTGGGCCACCTCGGGGTGGAACTGGACGCCGTATATGCGCTTGCTTAAACTCTCGAAAGCGTTAAGCACCCCGGCCGTGCGCGCCGTCTCGCGGAATCCCTCGGGCATCCGCGTGACGTGGTCGCCGTGGCTCATCCAAACGTCCATCTCCCCCGGCAGTCCCTGAAAGAGAGGGCTTTCCGCCTCGGTGACGAAGAGGCGCGCGTAACCGTACTCCCTGCTCTGCGTGGGCGCCACCTCGCCGCCCATGTCTGCGGCGAGGACTTGGAGGCCGTAGCAGATGCCGAGGACGGGGCAGTCGAGCGCGGCGAAGAGCTCGGCGGTGGGGCGCGGCGCGCCCTCCTCGTAGACGGAGGCCGGCCCGCCCGAAAGGATCAGCCCCTTCGGCCGGCGCGCGCGGACGAGTTCCGGCGAGGCGTTATAGGGTAGAATTTCGCAATAAACTTTGGCTTCGCGGACGCGGCGCGCGATCAACTGGGTGTACTGTGAGCCGAAATCCAGGATAATGACGGTGTCGTGCGCGGGCTGTTGATTCAAAGTAAACCTCCTGAGGGTTCCCGGCATCCTTCGGACTGGCCGAAAGGGGTGTTCAGGTTCCTCGGGTCTGCGGACTGCGGCTATTTAAACAGAGAACGCGGTTCTAATCAAAGAAGAGGTTCCGCGAGGGGTGGCCCCGCCGGGCGGGGTCTGCGGCCGGACATGAAGGTTAATCGAAAAGGAATTTTCAGACGACTCGGCTTGGCCCTCGCCCTGCTCCTGCCGGCCCTCGCGGCGCGCGGGCAGGAGGGGCAACTGCTGTCGAGGCCGCTCGGCGTCGTCTGGAAATTCGAGACGGCCGAGACGGTCAACCTCACGCCGGCGCTCGGCGCGGGCAGCGTCTACCTGCCGCTGCAAAACGGCGAGGTAATCTCACTGCGCGCCTCCGACGGGGTGTTGAACTGGCGTGCGGAGGTCGGCGGGAGCATCTCGGCGGCGCCGTCTGCCGACGAGTCGGCGCTCTACGTGGCCTCGGAGAGTGCGGGCGGGGCGGGCGACAGGCCGGGGCAGACTTTGGGGGCCGTCAGGTCTCTCGGCCAGCAGAGCGGCGTGACGCTCTGGCTGCGGATGCTTTCGGCCCCGATCCGCGGCCAGCTGGTCTCGGGCGAGTCCGCGGTCTACGGCGGGGCGTCCGACGGCCGCCTCTACGCCCTGAAGAAGGCGACCGGCGAGGTGCTCTGGGTCAGACAACACCCCTCCCCTTTCCTCTCGCAGCCCGTCCTCGCCGGCGGCCGACTCTACATCGGCGACGAGGCCGGCACCCT
>Ga0196978_1000282_pt1 | contig 26576 bp, 19 predicted proteins | sample S3v_2013CmetaG_FD_155491 | JGI IMG/M metagenome (GOLD analysis project Ga0196978, IMG submission 155491) | Soil microbial communities from Anza Borrego desert, Southern California, United States - S3+v_20-13C | ecosystem: Environmental > Terrestrial > Soil > Desert | place: USA: California... | reverse complement strand
GCGGCCGTAGGTCAACATCGCCCCCCATGACGGCGTCGGCGGCTGCACTCCCAGCCCGAGAAACGACAGCGCCGCCTCGGACAGAATCGCGCCGGCCAGACCGAGAGTGGCCATGACGATCACCGGATTGATCACGTTCGGCAGGACGTGCAATGCGATCACGCGCGGCGACTTCGCCCCGAGCGCTTTGGCGGCCGTGACGAACTCCATCTCGCGCACTTTCAACACCTGCCCACGCACGAGACGTGCGTAACCCACCCAGCCGATGATGGCCAGGGCCAGGATGACGTTGTTGAGACTCGGTCCGAGCACCGCGACGAGCGCGATTGCGAGGAGGATGCCCGGGAAGGCGAGGAGAATGTCGCAGAGGCGCATGATCACCAGATCCACTGCGCCTCCGAAGTATCCGGAAACCGCGCCGAGCGTCACGCCGACCAGGGATGCGAGCACTACGACACTGAAGCCGACGCGCAGCGAGACGCGCGCGCCCCAGACGATGCGCGACAACACATCGCGCCCGAGCTCGTCGAGTCCCAACGGATGCGCGTCCGATGGCGCCTCCAGACGGGGGCCCTGCGGCTTCACCGGATCGTGCGGCGCGAGCTGCGGCGCGAGCAACGCGCAGAGCACCAGCACCACCGTGAGGAGCAATCCCGCGGAGAAGGCGAAGTTCCGAAGCAGCCGGCCCAGATTCTTCACTCCAGTTTGATCCTCGGATCCACGATCCCGTACAGCAGATCGCTGATGAAATTCACCATGATGTACGTCAGCGCGATCACCAGGATCGACGCCTGCACCTGCGGGTAGTCGCGGGTGGTGATCGATTGAATCAGCAGCCGTCCCAGCCCTGGCCACGAGAAGATCTGTTCGGTGATGATCGCACCGGTCAGCAGCGAGCCGAATTGCAGCGCGAGGATCGTGATCACGGGGATCAGCGCGTTCTTGAGCGCGTGGCGGAAAATCGCTTTCGCGCGCGTCACGCCCTTCGCGATCGCGGTGGTGACGTAGAGCTGCCCCAGCTCGTCGGCGAGACTGACGCGGATCATGCGCGTGAGGATCGCGGAAAGCGCGAGCCCCATCGTCACCGACGGCAGCACCAGCGAGCGCAGTCCGTTCTCGCGGCCCGAGACAGGGAACCATTCGCGGTTGATGGCGAACGCGATGATCAACAGTGGTCCGAACCAGAAGCTCGGCATCGACACGCCGATCAGCGCGAAGAATCGCGCCACGTTGTCGATCCATGAATTTCGATAGATCGCCGAGATGATGCCCAGCGGAAACGCGACGAGCAACGCCACGAGCATCGAGCCGAACGCGAGCTGCATCGTGGCTGGATAGCGCGCCGCGATCTCCTCCGCCACACTGCGATCGGTCCGGAACGAACGACCGAGATCGCCGTGCGCGAGGCGGTTGATGTAGGTGACGTACTGCTTCCACAGCGGCTGATCGAGCCCCAGCGCTTTGCGCACCGCCATCACATCTTCGGGGCGTGCCCCCTCGCCCGCGATCTGCACCGCCGGATCGCCCGGGATGAGATGGATCAGCGAGAAGATCAGCGTCAGGATCCCGAGGGTAATCGGGATCATCTGCAGGAACCTGCGGATGATGTACTGAGTCATGCGGTCCAGTCTCGTCGCGGAGTGAGCGCGCTTACCGCGCTCTGCAAGAGCCTCGCCTTCACTCGCCGGTCTCCTGCTTTCCGGTGATGTTCCACCCGCGGATCTTCGTGACCGGTGCGAGCGTGCCGCCGAACATGTTGTACCAGGTGCCGGTCGAGCGGCGCTCGCGCGACATCGAGTCGATGTTCGAGAACGCCTCGACCATCGACTGAGTCCAGCGGAGGTTCGGCAGGCGCGCGGCCACTTTTCCGTCGCGGATGAGGAACGTGCCGTCGCGCGTGGTGCCGGTCATGAGCGCGGTCTTCGGCTCCAGCAGGCCGTTGACGTAGTTGAAGCGCGTAACCCAGATGCCGAGCTTCGTCGATGCGATCATCTCCTCGCGCGTCGAATCGCCGCCGCCCATCGCCAGGTGAAAGGCCGAGCCGTGGTCCGGCGAGCCGAGATGCCACGCGTGCGCAGTCGGCGCGAGGCCGAGGCGATCGGCCCACGCTTTGTCGAGCACGGGCGTGCGCGGAATGCCGTTCTCGATGAGCGCCACCGGGCGCTTCGGCAAGCCTTCCATGTCGAAGGGGAAGGGAAGGTAGGACGTGGAGTCGTCGACGAGCGTGAAGTTCTCGCCGAGGATGCGCTTGCCGAGGTGGCCGACGAAAAAGGAGGAGCCGTCTTCGAACGCCTGGCCGGTGAACGCGATCATGTTCATCCATTCGAACACTTCGGCGAGTGCGGGAGGCTCGAGGATCACGTCGTATTGGCCGGGCGCGAGGTCTTCGATTCGATCCGAAGCGAGCGTCGCTTTCAGGATTGCTTCCTCGCCGAGCGCGGCCATGTTGACGTCGGACGCGCGGCGCTCGCGCAACGTCGCGTAGCCGGAGCCTTTGTCGCCGATGGCGATCACGGTCGCGTCGGCGTGCGTCATGCGCGTGTAGCGGCGAATGCCATGCGTGTTGCCGCACGTGACCGAAGCGGCTGCAGTCGCATACGAGCCGGCGAACAGCACTTCGCGGCTCTTATCGAACATCGTGCGCAACGCGGTGGCTTTTTCGCGCGCGGAGATCTGCGCGGTCGCTTCGTCGAATGAGTCGACTTCCGGCAGCGGTTCGTTCTCGGAGTAGAGACCGCTGAATCCGTGCAGTGGGCTGGAATGCTTCGCCGCTTCGCGCGCGACCTCCGCGGTGCGAGCAATCTCGTCGTCGTCGAAGCCGGTCGTGGTGGCGACACCGATTGCCCCGTTCACCACCACGCGCAGCGTCAGCCACGCGCTCTCCTCCGACATGTTCTGGTGTAGTTGCGAGTTGGCGAAGCGGCTGATGTTCTGGTCGACCGAGATGAATGCGGCGTCGGCCTCATCCGCGCCGGCGGCGTGGAGCGCGCGCTCGAGGATGGGCAACGACTCCGATTCAAAACGCATCGTTACGCGCGGACCAGGACCGATTCCTTCACGCTGTCCGCGGGAACGACGTTGCGCGTGTCGACGACCAGCTTCGCGTTCGCGTACAGGCCGGCGTCCTTGAACTGATCGTGCGGCGTCGAGAGCACGATCGCGTCGTACTTTGCGAATTCTTCCGCGGTACACGGCACCGAGGAGAGGTCGAGGTCGAACTTGCGGACGCGCTTTGCGTGCGGGATGTACGGGTCGCAGTACGAGACGTCGGCGCCGCGCTCGCGCAGCAGCTCGATCAGCTCGAACGACGGCGATTCCCGGTCGTCGTCGATATTCGGCTTGTAGGAGAGGCCCAGCACGAGCACTTTCGCGTCTCTCACGCTCTTGCCTTGCGCATTGATCGCTTCGGCCGTGCGGTCGATGACGTAGCGCGGCATGCCTGTGTTGATCTCGCCGGCGAGCTCGATGAAGCGCGCCCACGTCCCGTGCTCCGCGGCTTTCCACGTCAGGTAAAACGGATCGAGCGGGATGCAGTGGCCGCCCAGGCCGGGGCCGGGGTAGAAGGGCATGAAGCCGAACGGTTTCGTGCTCGCCGCGGCGATCACTTCCCACACGTTGATGCCCATGCGGTCGAAGACGACCTTGAGCTCATTCACCAGCGCGATGTTCACGGCGCGGAAGATGTTCTCGAGCAGTTTCGACGACTCGGCCACTTCGGTGCTGCTCACCGGCACGATGCGATCGATGGCCGCGTTGTAGAGCGCAACCGCGGCGCGCAGCGACGGCTCGTCGATACCGCCGACGACTTTCGGGATGTTCTTCGTATGGAACTTCTCGTTGCCGGGATCTTCGCGCTCGGGGGAGAAGGCGAGGAAGAAGTCGGTGCCGCACTGCATGCCGCGCTCGTTGAATCGCGTGAGCAGCTCTTCGCGCGTGGTGCCGGGATACGTCGTCGATTCGAGGACGACCAGTTGTCCCTTCCGCAGCCGCTTGGCGACGGCTTCGGCGGTAATGCGAACGTACGACAGGTCGGGCTCGCGATGCGCACCGAGCGGCGTCGGGACGCAGATCAGAATGGCATCGCATTCCGCGAGGCGATCGTAGTCATCCGTCGCCTCGGCGCGACCACCGCGGAATGCCGCCGCGACGCGCTCGGGACCGATATGCCGGATGTACGACTCGCCGCGCGCCAGCGCCTCGGTCTTTTTCTTGTCGACGTCGAAGCCGACCACGCGGAATCCGCTCTCGCTGAAGAGCAGCACGAGCGGCAGTCCGACGTAGCCGAGGCCGATCACGCCGACGGTGGCGGAGCGGGAGTTGATCGAGTCGAGCAGCGTCTGGACGGGTTCCTGTTGGGTCATCGGGTGCGGAAGATATCAATTGAAAATTGAAAATTGAAAATTGAAAAATCGGACCACGAGCGCCACATTCATATTTTTCAATTTTCAATTTTCAATTTTCAATTTCCTTTCTAGGCCATTTGCACGCCGCGGAAACGCGCCGCGGGCGCGCCATGCGCGACGCGCATCGTCTGCATGGGGTCGCCTTTGCCGCAATTCGGCAGGCCCCAGATCTGCCACGAGTCGCGGTCGGCTACGGCGTCGCACGAGCGCCAGAACTCCGGCGTGCTGCCGGTGTAGAGCGGATTGCGGAGCATGCGGCCGAGGCGGCCGTTATCGATCTCCCACGCCACTTCGCAGCCGAACTGGAAGTTGAGGCGCAGGTCGTCGATCGACCACGATTTGTTCGTCTCGACGAAGATGCCGCGCTTGGTGTCCGCGATGATGTCGGCCAGCGGCGTTTCGCCAGGTTCGAGGTTGATGTTGGTCATGCGGATGATCGGGATGCGCGCGGCACTCTCTGCGCGTACCGTGCCGTTCGATCTGCGGCCGATGAATGGCGCGGTGTCGCGGCCGGTGAGGTAGCCGACGAAGATCCCGTTTTCCACGAGGTGGAAACGCTGCGCGGGCACGCCGTCATCGTCGAACGCGAACGAGCCGATGGAACCGGGGATGGTGGCGTCGGCGACGATGTTTACGAGCGGCGAGCCGTAACGAAAAGCACCGAGCATCGCTGGTTGCAGGAACGACCCGCCGGCCAGCGAGATCTCCAGTCCCATGGCGCGATCGAGCTCGGTGGGATGGCCGCACGATTCATGGACCTGCAGGGCGAGCTGCGCGCTTCCGACGATGAGATCGAAACGTCCCGCGGGCGCTTTCGGCGCGGAGAGCAAAGCCAGCGCTTCATCGCGAATCTTGAGCGCGGTCGCGGGCATGTTCAGCCGCTCGATGAACTCCCATCCTTCGGCCTGAAAGTCGCCGCCGAACGGATTCGGATACGTGCGCCGCTGAAAGTCGCCGTCGTGGATGGCCACCGCCTCGATGCCGCCGCCCATCTGCGTGGTGGTCTGCTCGATGAAGCTGCCCGCGGTCGATGCGAAGAGTTTTTCCTGCCGGTAGCAGGAGATCTCGCCGGAGACCTGATGGATGCGCGCATCGCCGCGCATCGGTTCCGTGGCGGACATCAGATGTTCGATCTTGCGCTCGATCGGCACGGACCATGGGTCGATGCGGTACTGCGAATGGACGGCTGCGACGTGCGGCTCGACGTCGCTGAGCGTGATCTCCTGCGTCGAAGCGATGTTGCTCGCGGCGGCGACTTCGAGCGCGCGTTTCGCGGCCTTCCGCATCGACGCCTCGCTCGCGTCGCTCGCCGCCGCGAAGCCCCAGCCATTCCCCACCAGCACGCGCACGCCGATCGCGCGATCGACGGTCGAGGAGAGCTGATCGACTTCGCCGTTGCGCACTTTGACATGCTGCTGATGCGTGGCCGTGTAACGAATGTCCGCATACCGCAGCGCCGGATCGCCCAGCGCTGACAACACGTCCTCGAGCTGCGCCCGCTCCGGCGTCATGGCGCGGGAGTATAGAGGCTTAGAATGACCCCATGGGCATCGGCGACAAGCGCGAAGAAATCCTGCGCATTGCCGCGAAACACGGCGTGACGAGCATCCGCGTGTTCGGGTCGGTCGCGCGCGGAGATGCTCGCGCCGATAGCGACGTGGATTTCATCGAAGCGGGGAGTGACGTCGCGCCATGGTTCCCCGGTGGGCTCGTCGCCGATCTCGAGGCCCGTCGCGCTCCATCCGTATATGAAGCAAACGATCCTGTCGGAGGCCATCGCGCTGTGACGGGATCCGCGCGCGTACCTGCACAACATCGGACGGTCGATGGAGCTCATCGAAGAGTGGATCGCCGTCGGTCGTGATGAGTTCATGAAGACTGAGCAAGTGCAAGCCGCCGTTCTTCGCAAACTCCACGAATCTGGCTGATCGCCGCTGAGCATCTTCCACAGCTGAGGCCGCACCTCGAGAAGATCGCTCGCGACCTCGAGATGCCTCTCCCTCCGTACCGGCCTCATTCTTGAACTATTGTTGCCGCTGATGAAGCGCGGCCTTCTTCTCTTTCTTCTTCTCTTCACCGCCAGCGTGCATGCCGAGTGGCAGAGCGTTGCGCCGGGGGTGGAGTATCAGCGGTTCACGCAGGGGCAGCTCGATGCGCATGTCGTCCGCATCGATCTGCGCAATGGCGGCTTGCGGGTCATCGCGAGCGAAGCGAACGATCGGGGGCTCACGGTCAGTGAGTTCGCGAAGAAGCGCGAGGCGATCGTCGCGATCAACGCCGACTACTTCGATGAGCAGCAACGGCCCATCGGACTGTCCGCGGGGGCGTGCGGCGTCTGGACTGCAGGACAGAACGTCGGTCGGAGGCAGGGACTGGTCGGCGTGGGACGCAAGCGTGCCGAGATCCAGCACAACACGATGAAGAAGCGCTGGTGGATGTCGGGCGCCGTGTCGGGCTGGCCTTTGTTGAACAAAAACTGCGAGCCGCTGGCGACGCTGCCTGGGAGCGATCACTTCACGCGTGCGCCGCATCCGCGCACCGCGGTCGGGCTCTCGAAGAACGGCAAGACGATGTACTTCGTGGTGGCCGATGGACGTCGTCCGGGTGTTCCTGGCCCAACGCTTCCGGAGCTGTCTGCGTTTTTCGACGAGCTTGGAGCATGCATCGCCATGAACCTCGACGGCGGCGGCTCGAGTGCGATGTGGATCCGCGACGCAATCATCAACACACCGAGCGACGGCACGGAGCGGAAGGTGGGTAATCACCTTGCCGTGATCGCGTCGCGCGACTACGAGGGCTGCACGAAATGAAAGTACTGGTCACCGGCGGCGCTGGATTCATCGCATCCCACGTCGCCGACGCGTACGTCGAGCGCGGACACGAAGTGGTCATCGTCGACGACCTGAGCAGCGGGCAGCTCGAGAACGTCAATCCGAAAGCGGAGCTGGTGGTCGCCGATCTGCGCGATCCCGCTACGATCGACAAACTGCGGGGACGCAATTTCGATCTCGTCAATCATCACGCCGCGCAGATCGACGTGCGCGTGTCGGTCGCCGATCCGGCCGCGGATGCGGAGCTCAACATCGTGGCGACGCTCCGCCTCTTCCGCGCCATGATCGACGAAGGGGTGAAGAAGATCATCTTCGCCTCCAGCGGCGGCGCCGCGTATGGCGAGCCAAAGTACGCGCCGCAGGACGAGGCGCATCCCGTTGCGCCGCTCTCGCCGTACGGTTGCGCGAAGCTCTCCATCGATCAATACCTTTACTTCTTCCGGCACGTGCACGGCATCCGCGCGACCTCGCTGCGTTATGGCAACGTGTATGGCCCGCGGCAACGGAAGGACGGCGAAGCTGGCGTGGTGGCGATCTTCGCCGGCGCGCTGATCGACGGACAACCGGTGCGCATCAACGGCACCGGCCAGCAGACCCGCGATTACGTGCTCGTCGAGGACGTCGTGCGCGCGAACATGGCCGCGTCCGAGCACCAGACCGACGGCATCTTCAACGTCGGCACCGGCGTCGAGACCTCCGTCAATGAGCTCTTCGAAGCGCTCCGCGACACGCTCGGCATTCGCGCGGAAGCAGAGCATGCGCCTGCGAAGGCGGGCGAACAGATGCGCAGCGTGCTCGATGGTCGGAAGCTGCGGCAGCTCGCGAACGTGCCGGAGCCGATTGCGTTGCGCGAAGGACTCAGGCGGACGGTGGCGTGGATGCGGGGGGACTGATTCGCGTCCACGCGTGCGTGCCCTGTCCGCTGATCAGTTTGCACAAGCCGACGAACGCCGCGGCATTCACGAAGCAGAAGTAGTACGGCACCGAGAACGGCTTCCAGTACCCCGCCTTCGTGTCGCGCAGCAATGCGCCGATGATCGCCAGCACGTACACGAGCACCTGCCCCGCGAGCATCACCGCGTAGAACACCGACCGCGTCGCCAGCACGATGCTCGCGAAGAACATCGGGATCAGGAAGAACGGGATCATGTGCCGCACCACTTTGTGCGACAGCACTTCCACCGCGTAAAAGCCCGAACGGAAGAGACGAGAACCGTTGCCGAGGAGCGCGCGCGTGCAGCGATTGGCGATGCGCACTTTGCGCTTGAACTCCTGCTTCGCATGAATGGTGGCGTTTTCCCACGCCGTCGCATTCGGCTCGAAGATCAGCCGATAGCCCTGCAGCGGAATCTGCGAGGAGATGGTCATGTCGTCGCCGCGCGACGGATCGGTCAGGGGCACGTACAACTCTTTGCGGATCGCGTACAGCAGACCGTCCGCGGCGAACACGCTGCCGATGCGGCTCTCCAGGATCTTCTGCAGCTTGTCCCAGCGGACGTACATTCCTTCGCCTTCGCCCGTCGCATCGCCTTTGCGCGTGATGCCCGGCTTGCGCGCGCCCGACACGCCGCCCACTTCCGGATCGGCGAACTTGCGCGCCATCAACCGCAGGGTGTGATGGTCGAGAAAGAAATCCGCATCGCTGAACACGATGATCTCCCCCGTCGCCTCGGCCACACCTTTGTTGACCGCTTGCATCTTCCCCGGCTCTTTCAGCTCGATCAGGCGCACGCGCGTGTCGCTGTAGCCGCGCACGATGTCGCAAGTCCGATCGGTACAGCCGTTCGACACGACCAACACTTCGAGCTTGTCGTTCGGGTAGTCGAGCGACAGCACGTTCTCGATCTTCTTTCCGATCACACCTTCTTCGTTGTACGCCGCGATCACGAATGTCGCACGCGGCGTTACGTCCGCTTCACGCACGGGACGGTTGCGGAAGCGGCTGATCACCCACAGCATCGCCGGATAGCCGAAGTAGATGTAGACGCAGACGGCGAAGCAGATCCAGAAGACGATGGTGGCGGCGGTGATCATGGGATGTTTTCCCGGATGTTCTCAGCGTCAAGTCGGGAGATGAGCTGGCTGACGACGTCGCGGATGTTGAATTCGCGCACGATGCGCTCGCGTCCGAGCTGGCCCATGCGCCGCGCGCGCTCCGGGTTCGTGAGTAACTGGCGGATGGCGTCGGCGAGCGCGACCGAGTCTTCAGGCGGCACGAGCAGGCCGGTCGTGCCGTGCTCGATCAGCTCCGGAATGCCGGCGATGGTCGTGCTGATGACCGCGCGTCCCGTGGCCATTGCCTCGATGAGCGCGTTTGGCATCCCCTCCATCGTCCCGTCCTTCTGCACGATCGACGGCAACACGAAGAAGGTCGTCTCTTTCAGCAGCCGCGCGACTTCTGCCTCGGGCTGTGCGCCGAGGAGGTGGACGGTGTCGTCGAGGTTGCGGTCGCGGATCATCCGGCCGAGCTCCTCGCGCATGGGACCGGTGCCGACGAGGTTGCAATCGAAGATGTGCCCTTCGTCGCGCAGGATCCGGCACGCCTCGATGAGATACGGCAGCCCTTTGTACGGACGATGTGATGCCACGCAGAGCACGCGCGGCCGCGCGGGTGCGACGGCGCGGCGCATGTCGTCGACGTACAGATCGGGATCGACGCCGTAGTGGATCACCACCATCTTGCCGCGCGATTCTTTCGGGTACAGCTCCTCGAGCAGTTTCCGATTGAATTCTGTGCACGTCCGCACGAACCGCGCCTCGGCGATCTTCCAGTCGAGGAGATTGCGGAACACCTGGATGTCGTGCGCGTGCGCGGTGATGCTGTAGGTGATGTTCGAGAACTTCGACACGATCAACGCGAGCGTCGCGGGATGCGAGGCCCAGTGCACGTGCAGATGGCGGATGCCTTCGCGCTCGAGCTGCTTCGCGAGGAATACGGACTTCGGGAAGAGCGCGAGCGTTGCGGCGAGGACTTTCGGTTTCGCGATGGTGCCGGCGATGAGGCGCGCGAGGAGGCCGAGGTACTTCAGCGGATTGCGCGCGAGTACCTGCAGGTTCGCGATGAGGATGCCGGGCGACAGGAACCTCGTGTAGAGCGCGCGGCCGGTCCATGGCCTGGCCGCGTCGTGAATGACCGGCGGCGTTTCCTTGATCATCGGGACGAGCCGCACGGGCTGGCCCTGCAGCTCCATCTCGACGAACTCGCGCAGGATGAAGGTCTCGGTGACGGTCGGGAAACGCGAGAGTACGACCGCGACCGCGGGGCGGGCGGGAGTGGGAGAGAGAGCGTGCTGTGCTGTGGCAACCATGCTGAAGCGCGATGCTCCAGAGCAAACTTGCCGCCAGTGTTTTGGAGTGCGGCAGCGAAGCTGCCGCGCTGGAACCGAGCGCGTGCTGAGTTGCGGCAGCTAGCGCTGCCGCGCTCCATACCAGGCCTGCAACATCAGCACGGCCCAGAGCTGATCCGCGGACGCATTGCGAAGCGCCTTCCCATCGACGAACCCGTGCTCGCGCAGATTGCGCTCGCTGAGCAGGTCCTCGGCCCACTCGCGCAACGGACCGCGCAGCCATGCATCGATCGGCACTTTGAAGCCCATCTTCGGGCGCTCGATCAGCTCGCGAGGAACGTAGCGATCGAGCAAGCGGCGCAGGATGCGTTTGCCCTGACCGCCGTGCACTTTCATCGATAGAGGCAGCGTCCAGGCGAGCTCGACGACGCGATGATCGAGCAGCGGCTCGCGCGCTTCGAGACTCGCGGCCATGCTCGCCCGATCGACTTTGGCGAGGATGTCGTCGGGGAGGTAGGTGACCTGATCGAAGTACATCATCCGCTCGATCGGATCGGCGACGTCGCTCGACGGACGCGAGACCTCTCTGTCGCGCCAGTGGCTGACCAGCTCGAAGTAGAGATCGTCGAGTTTGCGCAGCGACAGCGCGCGGCCGAGCTTCTGCATCTGCGTGCCGCCCTGCTTCATCACGCGATCCCACACGCGCGGCGGCACCGCGAGCACGCCCTGGCCAATCGCGCGCCGCAACAATGACGGCACGCGGCCGAACGTGCGCAACAGACGCTGCCCTTCGAAGTAACGCCGGTAGCCGCCAAACACTTCGTCGCCGCCTTCGCCCGACAGGCTGACCGTGACGTATTGCCGCGCCATCTTCGAGACGAGGTACGTTGGGATCTGCGACGAATCAGCGAACGGCTCGTCGTACATCTCCGGCAACGACGGGATCACGTTCAGCGCGTCCTGCGGAGTCACGTACAGCTCCGTGTGCGCGGTGCCGAGATGCTTTGCGATCGCCGCCGCGTATTTGGCTTCGTCGTACGCACCTTCTTCGAAGCCGATGGTGAATGTCTTCACCGGCTGCGACGCCTGCGCCTGCATCAGCGCCGTGACCAGCGATGAATCGACGCCGCCGGAGAGGAACACGCCCAGCGGCACATCGGCCACCATGCGCAACGCCACCGCATCGCGCAGCAGCGCGTCGAGCGCATCGGTCGCTTCTGCTTCGGTCCCGCGAAAGCGATTCGCGATGCCTTGCGCTGCGGCGTCGGCGGCGGACCAGTACGTGCGCGTCTGCAGGTCACGCGAACCGGCGCGTAAGGTCACGATCGTCCCGGGCATCTGCTTGCGAATGCCTTCGTAAATGCTCAGCGGCGCGGGCACGTAGAGGTAGCGTAGATACGCGGTCACCGCGCTGCGATCGACGCGGCCGTCGAAATCGGGATGACGCCGCAACGCCTTCAGCTCCGAGCCGAAGAGGAACGTCGAGCCGGAGAAGCCGTAGTACATCGGCTTCACGCCCATCCGGTCGCGCACGAGATGCAGCACTTTCTCGGTGCGATCCCACACCGCGAACGCGAACATGCCGATGAAGCGTTTTGCCGCGCGCTCGATCCCCCATGTCTCGATCGCGGCGAGCATCACTTCCGTATCTGAATGTCCCCGATAAGCCGCTTGCGGCAGCTCCGCGCGAATCGCCTCGTAGTTGTAGACCTCGCCGTTGAAGGCGATCACGAACCGCCCGCTCGCCGACGTCATCGGCTGATGTCCCGCCTCGGACAAGTCGACGATGGCCAGGCGGCGGAAGCCGAGCGCGATCCCGTCCGCGGCTTCGATGCATTCGCCCGAGTCGTCCGGACCGCGATGCACGATCGCGTCGCTCATCGAACGCACGACGGCGCGCAGCTCATCGGCCGATCGAGGTACGCCGGCGAATCCCGTCAGCCCGCACATGACTCAGCGGTGCGCGATCCAGAGGCTGCTGGCCGGCACCGTGAGCTCGAAGCTGCTCGGCTTCATCGCGGCCGGCATTTTTTCGCGCACGAGATTGCCGTGGAACGTGGCCATGAAGTCGTTGAAAAAGCGGATCTCGAACGAGTCGTTGAACTGCAGGAACGCGCGGAGGATGTATGCCTCGTTCCACGCGCGGCCGGCCTGCAGCCAGTGCAGCGGGTACTCGAACGGAAACGGGATGTCGTGGAAGTGCACGATCACTCCGGGCGCGAGCCGCGGCAGGATTTCGAACACGATCCACGCCACGTCGCTGCCGACTTTCACGACGTGCGACGAATCGACGAACAGGATGTCGTTCGCCTCGAGCTCCGTGAACGCGGTCATCGGCACGTCCTGGACTCTCTTCGGCAACACCGCGCAGCGATCGCGATCGCCGGGACGGAGGAGCGATTCGAGGCGCTCCGGGTAGGGATCGATGAAGGTGAGGTGCGTGTCGCGATCGAGAAACCAGTCGCGCGTGTCGAGCATGACCGCGGACGAAAATCCGGAACCGACTTCCACGACGCGCCGCGGCTTGTGATGGCGCAGCATCGTGAACAGCACCACCGCGTCAAAGTACGAGTAGTACTCGTTGTCGAAGTGATAGCGCAGCTCCGCCGTCGCGCCATCGCCGAACGGCACGTCGTACACGCTCGCGAGCTCGTCGATCAGCGCGAGCTGCGCCTCTTCGCGCAGGTCGACGCCGGGGATCTGCCTGGTGGTCTTGTCGATGGTCGCCGGGATGTCCTCGACCGCCGGGATCGGCGAGTAGAACGAGCCCGGCGGATACGAACGGAGGAACGGAGAGCGCATCGCCACGGCGGCGGCGCGCACGGCCATGTTCGCGTTCGGCAGTCCCGGAACGCGCTTCAGTTGATTGCGCAGACGGTTCATGAACGAGCCGCACTTGCGGCGATCGTGCCGAACTCGGGTTCCTCGGGTTTCCCGAGGAACCCCGAGGAACCTGCGTACGCTCAGCGCTTGCTGAGGTCCGCCAGCGCTTTCGCGATGGCCGCGTCCTGCGGGTGGAGCTCCGCCGCGATCGAGAGGATCTTCAGCGCCGCCGGCTTCCCCGGACCGCTCGCCAGGAAGCCTGCCACGCGCAGCACGTTCGCCGGTCCGGCGTAGCCGTTCGGATTGAGCGCCGCGGACTTGCGCACCAGCGCTTCGCCGCCGGAGACGTCGCCGGTGAGGATGAGCAGCATGCCGAGGAGGCCGGCCGGGCCGTCCGCGTCTGGGTAAAGCGAGGCGGCGAGCCTGGCGATGCGCAGGCTCTCCGGGATGTTGCCTCGCATCGCGTTCTGCTGACCGGTCGCGACGAGCTCGCCGATGAAATCGGGGACGACGGTCGCCGTCGCCAGCGACGATGCCTCGCGCGCCAGCGTGGCGGCGTCCGCGATGGCCGCCGCCTGCTTCGCGTCGGTACTCCATTGCGCGACGAGGTTCGTCAGGTTCGTACTGAGTTTCGGCGTGCCGCGGTACGCATCGAAGAACGCGAACGGTCCCTCGCCGTGATACTTCGCCAGGTCTCCGCGCGACGCGAGCGTCTGCGCGACATGCGAACCGGCCGCGATCAACTCCTCGCGCATGACCGGCTTTCCTTCAGCCGCGCCATTCAATGCCGCGAATGCCGCGGCGAGCTTCTTTCGATCGGTCGTCGATGCTTTGCCGTAGCGTTCGTAGTACGCCAGTCCATGGTTGAAGGCGGTGATCACGGCGCTGCCCGCCGCGCGATCGTTCGCCGAGCCTCGGAACCACAGCCGCTGCGACCATTGATCGCCGAGGAAGATCGAGGTGAGGCGGTTGGCGAGGGGGTGGAGATTCGCGTTCTGGACGTTCGCCGCCAGCGCGATCGCGAAGCGCTCCTTCGGAAAGTACGCGAGATACGTTTCGGTCTCGGGCTGCGAGCCGTCGTGATACACGCGGAAGCGACCCGCGGCCGGCGACACGTCCCAACCCAGTCCCCACGAGCTGAAACGTCCGTCTTTCGTCGTCTGTGGCGTCCACATCTGCTCGACCGTCGCCGGCGCCAGCACTTTTCCATCCGCGACACCGCGTGCGAACGCGATCATGTCGAGCACCGTCGAGCGCGTGCCGCCCGCCGCGAAGCGGCTGCTCACGTCGACGTACTCCGCGTTGCGCAGCTTGCCGTTCGCGACTTCGTAGCCGCGCACGCGATTGGGGATGATGGCGCGCATGTCGTCCATCACAGTCGCCTGCATGCCCAGCGGTCCCCACACTTTCTCGCGCATCACTTCCGCGTACGGTTTGCCGGCCGCCGCTTCGATCACGGCGCCGAGGAGGACGTAGCCGTAGCTCGAGTAGCTGAAGCGTGTGCCCGGTTCCGCGACGAGGTCGAAGTCGCGGAAGACGTTCAGCGCCTCGGCGGTGTTCTTCGGCTCGCGGAAGTGCAACTCCGCCGCGAGGTCGCGGTAATGGCTGATGCCGCCGAGGTGGGCGAGGAGCTGGCGGACGGTGACCGGCCACTGCTTCTTCGGGAACGCCGGCACGTACTTCTGCACCTCGGCATCAAGCTCGATGCGCCCTTCCTCCACGAGCTTCAGCACCGCGACGGCGGTCATGGCCTTCGTGACCGACGCCAGGCGATACGACGATTCCGGCTTCGCGGGTACGCGATTCTCAACGTCTGCGAGTCCGAACGCGCGACTCCAGACGAAGTCGCCTTTCATCACCGCAATGGAAAGTCCTGCCATCGGCGCGGCGGCGAGTTGTTGCTCGGCGAACGCTTCGAAGGCGCGGAGTTGTTCGTCGTACCGTTGCGCGTGCGCGACCGCGGGAACGAGCAGACAGACGAATAGCGCGAGCAGCCGAAGTGCTTTCATGAGAGCTCCTGTGATTCGAATCAGTTGAAGTTGAACGGACGCCGCGCGCTGACGACGCGCGGGTCATCGTGGTTCGTCATGGCAGTCGGGAACAGTGCGGCCGCCACGAGCGCAAGAAGTGCGATGCGCGCGAGAGGTCCGCATCGTCGCGGTGGTGATGGTGTGAGGATGGCGTCGATGCGCGCGCCGACGGTGCGTCCGTCGAGCATGCCGGTCACGAGTACGCGGCGATGCGTGTGCGTCATCGTTCGCAGCAGGTCGAGGACGACGTTGGCATACTCGTGACGATCGCCACTCGCATCGGCTCCTTCGCGATCCGCGGTCTCCTCCGCGATGCGCTCGAGCGACGCCGCCGCCAGCCACGCGAGCGGATGGAACCACGACACCGCGCACGCCGCCTTTCCGATCAAGCGCCACAGTGGATCGCGACGCAGCACGTGCGCGCGTTCGTGCGCGAGGATCGCGGACAATTTCGCGGCGCTCCACGTTCGCGCCTCGGGAGGAAGCAGCATCGCCGGCGCGAAGAGACCCGCGGTGACCGGCACGCGCAGAGACGCGCAGAGGTAAGCAGCGCCGAACGGCTCGGCATTGCGGCGTAGCCGCCACGCTGCGAACGTCGCGATTGCGAGCCGCGCGAGCAGCACCAGCGTGACCGATGCATAGGCGATGTTGAAGACCGGCCACGCGAGATCCGTCGGCAGCGCGGGTTGCGGACGCGAGGTCAACATCGGATCGGCGTCGAGAATCGGGATGCGGAATCCGAGGTCGAACTTCGGCAGGAAGGCGAAGAGCGGCGCGGCCAGCATCACCAGCGCCATCAGGCGCCACGCGCGCTCCTCGAGATCGCTGCGGAAGCGGCGCGCCATCAGCGCGACGGCGAGCAGCGGCAGCGCGATCATCGTGGACGCGAAGATCATTTTTTCCCCTTCCGCGCGTCGTTCCGCACTTTGCGCACGAGCGCGTCGAGCTCGGCGCGATCGACGATCTTGTCGTCGACGATGCCCACCAGCAACGCTTCGACCGAGCCGCCGAGGAAGCGGTTGAGGATGTCGCGGACGCCGCTCATCGCCACGCGCTGCGGCTCGAGCACCGCGCGATAGACGTTGGTGCGCCCGTCCGCATCATGAGCGACGAAGCCTTTTTTCTCCATCCGTCCGAGGATCGTACGGATCGTGGAGTCCTTCAGTTTCTTGCGGCCGGGAAGTGCGCGCGTGACGTCGTCGACGGTGGAGGGTCCGCGGCGCCAGAGGACGTTGATGACTTTGGTTTCGAGCTCGCTGAGGTCTGCCATGCGCGACAGAGTGTAGCGCTACATTCTGTAGCGGTCAACCGGAAGACGTCCTCTGGTCGATCTTCGCGATGATCGCTTCCGCGATGGTGGTCCAGGCAAAAGGACCGTGCGCATCTTCGCGGAAGCGGTTGCCGAGGCGTTGTGCGAAGTCGCGATCGGTCAGCATGCGGGAGAGTGCGCCGGCGAGTGCGTCGATGTCGTTGGGCGGCACGAGCAGTCCGGAGACTTCGTGCTCGAGCACGTCCTGCATCGCTCCGATGGCGCTGGCGATGGTGGGCACGCCGAACGATTGTGCGACGTGCAACGCGCCGCTCTGATAGATGTCGCGATACGGAAAGACGATGGCCGAGGCGAGCTCCATCCAGGCGGCGACGTCGCCGGAGTCGATGTACTCGGGGACCCACGTCACGGCGTCGGCGATGCCGAGCTGGCGCGTCAATTCCTGATGCGCGGCGACGTCGAAATCGTGGAACGGGAAGCCCGCGAGCACGAGCTGCGCACCGGTGACTTTTTGGACGCGCGCGAATGCTTCGATGAGCACGTCGGTGCCTTTGTAGCGCGACAGTGTGCCGAAGAAGAGGACGACCGGTTGCGCGACGGGCAGACCGATGCGGCGGCGCAGCGCGCTCGCGTCGACGCCGGGTGTGCGCAGCTCGCGGAAGATGTCTTCGTTGCCGTGCACGATCACGCCGACGCGTTTCGGATCGATGCCGAAGGATTTCAGCAGCTCGCCGCGATTGCGCTCGAAGTGCACGAAGACGATGTCGAAGAGTTTATAAATGCGGCGATAGAAGAACTCGCGCCACCGGTTGCGATCGAAGAGACCGCTCGTCGAAAACGGATGGACGTTGTGGCAGATGTCGACGAACACGTTTGCCTTGCGGCGCAGGAGCAGGAGCGGGAAGAGATCGAACGGGAAGCGGATGTCGCCGATCAGCACGACGTCGGGGTTCAGCTCCTCGACGCGGCGGATCTGCCGCAGCCATTCCTTGTAATAGCGCACGGCGCGCGTAACGCGGCGTAGCTTGCGCCACGCGACTGCCCACGGTGCGGTCGACACACGGCCTGCGGGCTTCGGATCCCACAGGTCGATGGTGGTCTCGACGCGAAACGGATGTTCGAGCGCCGCCAGCTCGTAGTTCCGCTCCGTGATGAGCGTGACGTCGGCGCCGGTTTGCGCGAGCGCGCGGCAGAGTTGAAAGGCGTAGTGGATCATGCCGCCTTTGCCGGAGGGCTCGAGGTAGGCGATCCTCCGAGTTCCTCGGGGTTCCTCGGGTTCCTCGGAGTTCCTCGGAGGGGCTGGGGAATCCGCCTCCGTCTGATCGCTCCCTCCGAGGAACTCCGAGGAACCCGAGGAACCCGAGGAACCCGAGGAACCCGAGGAACCCGAGGAACCCGAGGAACCCGAGGAACTAACTTCGGCGTACACGCGCGCCAGCCGCTCGATCCATGCTTCCGTCGAAAATTTCTGCGACGCGGCGACCGCTGCTTCGCGTGACGCGTTCGTTGTTGCGTGAATCGCGGCCGCGAGTTGTGGAGCGTCGCCGGGCGGCACGAGTCGTCCGGTCCTGCCGTCGTCGACGATTTCCGGAATGCCTCCGACGCGCGAGGCGACGATCGGTAAACCCGCGGCGAGCGCTTCGAGGAGCACGGTGGGAAACGCATCGTCGAGGCTGGGGTGGACGAAGAGATCGCAGCCCGCGAGGAGCGTGTCGACGTCGCGGCGAAAGCCGGCCCAGCGCATGCGATCGGCGATGCCGGTCTGTTCGGCGAGCGCGCTCCATTCCCCGCGCATCGGTCCGTCGCCGACGATCAGAAAGTGCGTATCCGGCACGAGGCGCACGGCGTCGAGGAGCACCTCGATCCCTTTCGCGGGACGCAGCACGGAGACCGTCACGGCGATGCGCGCTTCGGGCGGCAGGTCGAATTCGCGAAGCAGGCGCGCGCGTGTTTCCTCGCGATCGCGGCGGAAGCGTTCGATCTCGATGCCGTTGTGCACGACGCGCAGTTTGTCCGCGCGCAGGCCTCCTGCGGCGAGATAAGTCTTCCGCAGCGCGTCGGAGACCACGATCACGGCACTCGACCAGCGGTCGAGTGCGAAGCGCATCAGACGATCGCGCACGTCGGTCATCACGCGATGCGCCGCTGTTTTCTTCTGCTCGCGCGTGGCCGATGGCGCGACGTGCAGCGAGGCGACGGATGGGATGCCGGTGATGCGCGTGAGCAACGCGCTCCAGACCGCGGAGTAGGTGAGGTGTGCGTGTACGAGGTCGATGCGCTGTTCGCGCACGAAGCGCAGCAGGCGGCGGAAGGCGCGGACGTCGCGAAGGTTGCGGGCGCCGAGGTTGGTGACGGCGATGCCGGAGGCGCGGAGCTCGGCTTCGACGTCATTCGTGCCGACGGTGCCCATCGAGCAGATGAAGAGATCGTACCGAGTGCGATCGAGGCGCTTCGCGAATGGGAGCACGAGCGATTCCGCGCCGCCCCTGTGGAGCGAGTCGATCAGACAGAGGATGCGCATGCGCTTCGCGGCGCTGGTGCAGAAACGACGCCACGGTGAACCAGATGGTTACCGCACCGCGCGTCGGCGTGGGTTGGCCTGCGTCTTCACCGGCACGCCGATGCTGCGCGGCGATTCGTTTGCGCCGGCGAACGCGCTCACCTGGTACGTGTAAATCGTATTCGGCGTCAGCCCGGTGTCGATGAACTCCGGCGTCGCGACGGTGGCGATTTTCGTACCGTCGCGATAGACCGCGTACTGCACGTTGGCGGTGCTCGCCCAGTTGAGTGCAATGGAGCGCGTACCGGTTGCGGCGCCGCGCAGATTCGCCGGCGATGCGAGTGCCGGCGTCACGGCCGAGCTGTTGGTGAACTGATGCGCGCCGATGTCGAACGCGGCGCTCCGCGGCGAACCGAAGAAGTCCTTCGTCACGATCGTCGACAGATTCGCGCCGACGGTGAGCGCGGGCGAGAGATTGGTCAGCTTGTAGTCGCTGGCCTTGAAGCCCCCGGGATTGACGAACTTCGGATCGGCCAGGACGTCATTCGCGCTCGCGATGGCGACCGGCGCGCCGTACCAGACGTTGTTCTTGTACGTGACGCCGCCGCCGTGCACGTCGAGCATGCCCCGTCCGCCGAGCTGATAGAAGATGTTGTTCTCGAAATGATTGTTCGCGTGTGAGTCGTCTTCGATCCAGAGCATCGTTGATGCGGACTTGTAGAACGTGTTGTTCGCGACCACCGCGTTGCGCAGTCCGCCGCCGCGCTGGTACGCGCCGTAGAAGAAGCCCCAGCGCGAGTTGATGACGATGTTGTTCGTGAAGATGTTGTCGCTCGACGGCAGCGAATGGTCGTACCACTCGTTCGCCGTGGCCATGCCGGAGGCGGGATAGCCCTCGCGGTAATAGCGGCTGTTGCCGGTGCTGTACATCAGGTTCGCGTTGACCTTCACATAGCGCGAGTTGTCGACGTAGATGCCGACGCTGAAGTTGTCGGAGAGCTCGTTGCCTTCGATGTGCGTGTACTTCGCGAGGATCGTGACGATGCCTTCGCCGTCGTTCTCGTAGATGCGGTTATTCGTGACGCGGCCGCGATCGGTGTAGTTCATCGAGACACCGGTGGCCCAGCCGCCGTTCGGGAACTCGCGGTTTGCGTTCTCGAGCACGTTGTTGTGCACGGTGTTGCCGTCGACCACGTTGTCGTAGCTGACGCCCATCACGTCCCAGCCGACATAGATGCCGTTGCGGAACGAATGGTGGACGCGGTTGTTGAGGATGCGGACGTTGTTCGAGCCCCAACTGCAGATGCCGATCTGGCCGGCGTTGCGGACTTCGAATCCGGAGAGATCGACGTAGGCCGACTTGTAGAGCGTGAGCACGTTCTCGTTGCGGCCGGTGCCGGTGCCGTCGAAGATTGCGGTCTCGCCGGGGTACGAGCGGATGGTGATGCGCTCGGCGGCGGTACCTTTCACGTTGATCTGCACGGTCTCGAAGTAGACGCCGCCTCTCACGTTCACCACATCTCCGGGACGCAGCCCCTCGGTCGCACGCGTCAGCGTGCGGAAAGGAGCGTTGAGCGAGCCGTTGTTGGAATCGCTTCCGTTCGTCGCGACGTGATAAGTCGCGGCGTTCGCGGTACCAGCGAGAAGAACGGTGATGACTGCAACAGCGGCTGCGTTCGAGAAACGCATTTCCAGGGCCTCCGGGTGCGGTCACTCACGCTTGCTCCGGACGTCCTGCACGTTCGGTAACCCGGCGATCTGACCGATGTCAGACCCGTGGCTTTGCGTCCCTCCGTCGCCGAAGGTTTGCCTTTATCGCGTAACCGCTATTGTTCGAGAACTACGCGCAAATCATTGAGCTGACTGAAGCAAGCTCGACGGAATGCGCGGTGCTAACGATGCAAATAATAAATCAAACCGCGTTATTTCGCCAGCGAAACTGTGGAGACATCTGGAGCGACGGGCTCTCCAGCCCGTCGAATTACACCCGACGGGCTAAGAGCCCGTCGCTCCAGAAAGCAGCCTGTGCAGCACGGCGCGCTGCCATCGTTCCGGCGTTCCCGCGCGTGCGAGTGTCTGCAGGGTCTTGGTGAGCATGAAGAGCTGCAGTTGCGCTTCATCGTGTGGGCCGTAGCCATCGAGCAGCGCGCGGCGCATTCGCGGCAGATGCCGCCGCAATGTGAGCCCGCAGAGCTCGAGGTGCACGAGCAGTTGCGCGACGTCTTCCAGCGGCAGGCCTTCGCGATAGTTGCTGAAGTCGATCACGTCGACGCGCCGTTCGCCGATGAAGATGTTGTCGGGCGCGTAGTCGCCGTGATGTCCAACCAGCGGCAACGGGCGTTCCGCGAGCTTCGCTTCGAGCGTACGCAGGCGCTCGATCAAGCCGTCGCGACGGCGCCGCACCGCGCCATCCGCGGCCGCCGCGAGGTCGAGATCCTGCAGCGCGAGCACGACCACCGCGGTGAGCACATGCCGCGCGTCGTCGTCGCTCTTCGTGTGCGATTGCATCACGCGCAGCCACGTGCCCGCGCGGCGCAACGCGGTGGTCAGCCGCGCCGTGCCGCGTGCGCGCGCCTCGCGCATGATGCCGGCGAGTGCTTTCCCATCCGCGCGCTCGGTCACGAGCGCGTGATGCGGCTCGTCAAACATCAGCAGGCGCGGCACGGAGCAGACGATCTTTCCCGTCGCGTCCAACTGCTCCGCGATCATGGCCTCGCGCAGCATCGACAGTACTTCGAACTCGGCGCGCGCGCGTGCGAGCGGATCGGGCTGCCCTTCCTCCGCGCGCGGCTGCCTCACGATCACATCCCGCTTCGTCACCCCATCCGTGATCGTCACCTCGGCCATGAACGAATCGTGGCGCTCGTGCACGCGCCGGACGCCCAGCGCGCAGGTTTCGAGGCGCGACCAGTGCAGCGCAGCGACGCGATCGAACGCGGCGGCGTTCGGCGTGTCGACGTCGGCGTAGCGATCGAAAAGGCGGATGAGAGACATCGCGTTGCGCCGGACGTCGAACTCGCGCTGCACCTTCTGCTGTCCGGCGCGGCCGAGGCGCTCGCGGAGTGCGGGGTCGGCATAGAGACGCTGCACGGCCTCGGCGAGCTTCCCGGCGTACGCGGCGTCGACGAGGATGCCGTGCACGTTGTGCGTCACGAGCTCGGGGATGCCCGAGATCATCGATGCGATGACCGGCTTGCCGGCGGCCATCGCTTCCATCAGGGATAGCGGGATGCCGTCCATCTGACCGTCGACGGCGATGACGCTCGGCAGCACGAACACATCCGCTTCACCCATCAGCCGCGCCACTTCGTGCTGCGGCAGGGCGCCCAGGAGTTTCACCGAATCCCCGAGGCCGTGCTTCTGGATCCACGCTTCCGTGATCTCGCGCAGGGAACCGTCGCCGACGATGCGGCACTCGATGTCGAGTCCGGCGCGCACGAGCCGCGCGCACGCGTCGACGAGGAACGGGAAGCCGCGACTGGGCGTCATGGCCGCCACGGACAGCAGCCGCAGCTTGCCGGTGCGCGGTGGGGACTCGAGCGCGGCTTGTTCGTAGATCTCGGGATCGACGCCGGTATAGACGACCTCGACTTTGCCTTCGGTGAGCACGGGATACAGGCCGCAGAGGAAGGCCTTGTTGAACTTGGAGATCGTGCGGATGAACTTCGCGCCGGCGATTTTTTCGCGCAGCAGCAGGCGATGCACGAATACATCGGGACCGTGCACGGTGAAGCTGTACGTGATGTCGCTGAGCGACGAGATGATGTACGCCATCGTCGTCGCGTGCGTCGCAAAGTGCGAGTGCACGTGGCGGATGCCGCGCTTCGGCAGGACGCGCGAAAGATGGACCGCTTTCGGGAAGAGCGCGAGCGTGCGCAGGAGCGTCGACGGGCGGATGAACGTGCCGGCGATCAGTTGGCCGAGGAGACGGAGATAGCGGCGCGGCTGATGGGCGAAAACTTTCAGGTTCGAGAGAAGAATCGACGGCGAGAGCAGCGGCGTGTAGAGCGCGCGCTTGACCCACGGCTTCGCTTCTTCGTGAATGACACGGCCGTGGCCGCGCACGATCGGCATGACCAGCACGGGCTGACCGTTGCGCTCGAGCTCGTGGATCTCGCGGAGGATGAACGTCTCGTCGACTTTCGGGAAGCGCGTCATGATGACGGCGATGGCCGTCCGGATGCGTGGTTCGGGGATTGGCGTGGACTGGAGCGGCGGGCTCTTAGCCCGCCTGTCTTGTTCGAGTGCCCGACGGGCTGAGAGCCCGTCGCTCCAGGTCGAGCTCACACCGCGTCTCTTCCCGTAAAGACCACTTCCACCGTGCGCAGCAGGATCTCGAGATCGAGCGACAGGCTCCAGCGGTCGACGTATTCGCGATCGAGCTGCAGGCCTTTGTGCCCGACGCAGTTGCTGCGGCCGCTGACCTGCCAGAGGCCGGTGATGCCGGGCGGTGTGGCGAAGCGGCGTACGTTGCTGCGGCGCACGAGCTTCTCGACGTCCACCTCGCGCAGCGGCCGCGGTCCGACCAGGCTCATGGTCCCTTCCAGGACATTGAAGAGCTGCGGCAGCTCGTCGAGGCTGTATTTGCGCAGGAACTTTCCGATGGGCGTGACACGCGGATCATCTTTCGGCTTCACGAACGCGGTGCCGGTGCCGCTCTCGAGCTTGTCGGCATCGACGACCATCGTGCGGAACTTGTACATCGCGAACTGATTGCAGCGGAACCCGATGCGGCGCTGCCGGAAGATGATCGGGCCGCGGCTGGTGAGCTTGATCAGCGCCATGATCGTCAGGAACAGCGGGCTCAGGAGCGTGATCAGGATCAACGACGCGAAGACGTCGATGGCGCGCTTGACGCGAGCGCCGATGGGATGACGCGTAGCGAGGTCGTAGTAGTAAGCGCTCGGGCCGGTCTCGTCGTTGATGACGAAACCCTGAATGCGGCGATGCTGGTGGCGCTCCGGCCGCGGCAGCGTCTGGAGGCCACGGTGTTGCGGAACTTCGTATTCGAAGTGGTAGTCGGACATCGGGAACCCTGCTGAAGCACGCGGAAGTCGGCAATTGCGCAGAGGAGGCGCACTGCAAACCAGTCGCCAGATGGGTTTACTCGCTATGCGCTGCATGCAAGACGATGCGGCGCTGCATGTGGCGGATCCACAGCCGCAGCGGCAAGACGTGCGCGGCTCCGGGCGCACGCGCGAGGGCATACAACGTCTTGGTAAGCGTGAAGAGGCGAAGCGCGTCTTCATCGGGCGCCGCGCCGCCGAAGTAGCCGTCGAGGAAGGCTTGGCGCAGCCGCGGCAGGCGGCGGCGGAAGCGCGGGAAGAGGAGGTCGAGCTGCACGAGAAAGTATGCGACGTCCTCGAGTGGCAAGCCGAGCCGGTAACCTTCGAAGTCGATGACTTCCACACGCGTGTCGTCGAGAAAAATATTGCCCGGCCAGTAGTCGCCATGATGGCCTGTCACGCCCGACGTGACGCGCCGCGCGAGCGACTCGAGCGCGTTGGCGATTCGTTTGCGGCGCCAACGGATGAGCCAGTCGGTCTGCGTGAGCGTGTCGAGATCGTGGCGCGCGCGATCGAGAATGTTCTCGAGCAGCGGAGCGGGGTCATCCGTCGTACGTGTGTGTGTTTGCATCAGACGCAGCCATCTGCCGGCACGCCGCAGGAACGGAACGAGACGCTCAGCGCCGGCGTTGCTGCGCTTGCCTTCGCGGATCAACTCGTCGAGCGCGCGACCGCATGCGCGCTCGATGACGATCGCACCGAGCGGCTCATCGACGAGCAGCGGACGCGGCACCGAAAACGCGGGATCGACGTCGCGCAGTGCGCGCAGCACGTCGTATTCGTAACGCGCGCGCAGGCCAGCCGAACGCTGCGCGTCCGTTTCGGGACGATGCTGCTTCACGATGACGTCGCCCTGCCCGTCGCGCCCGGTGATCGTGACGAGCGCGATGAGCGAGTCGAGCCGCTCCGACTTCCAGCCAATGCCCAGCGGTTTCGCCCCCAGCTCCTCCCATCGCAACGCCGCGACGACTTCCTCGGACGTCATCACCGGTCCACGGGCTGAGAGCCCGTCGCTCCAGGGCTCACCTCGCGCGAGAGACGCGAGATCGCGATCGCGAATCCGAAGTAGAGCGCGAGGTAGCGCAAGTGCGTTTCGTGAAGGAACACACTCGCGATCAGATACCCCGCGATCGCAACGGCCAGCGATGCTGTGAGGATCGCGTACTCGCGTTCGCCTTCGAAGAGCAAGCGGCGGCGCGCGTTGTACATCGTGAGAAACGCCGCTACGACCGCGAAGAAGAATGCGGACAGACCGAGGATGCCGGTCTCGCACGCGATCTCGACGTACAGCGAATGCGGATAGCGATCGAGACCGGTCTCGACGTAATCGATCCACGACGAGCCGACTTCGTTCGAGAACTTCGGAAAGTACCAGGCGTAATGACCGGCGCCGACGCCGAGCCACGGATGCGCGTTGAACATCGCCACGCCGGACATCGTGAGCAGCTCGCGTTGCGCGAGCGAGCTGTCGTACGTCTCGCCGACGTTCTTCTCCGGCAACAACGCTTCGATCGTGCCGAGGCGGCGCGTGATTGATTGGGGCAGCATGAGCAGCACCACGATCCCTGCGACGCCAGCCATCGCGATGTGGCGCATGCGCACGTGCAGCACGAGCGACAGCAGCACCGCCATCACCGCGAGCGTGAGCATCGCGCCGCGCGAGTACGTCGCGAGCGTGCCGGCGGTGATGATCGCCGCCGCTGCCGCAAAGAGAAAGCGATGGCGCGTGTTCCTCGTGTTCACCGCGAGGCCGACCGCGAGCGGGATCGTCATCAGCAGGATGCGCGCGTAGAAGTTCGGATCGGACACCGGCGGTCCCGCCGCGCGCGGCATCGCAACATCGCCGTAGATCGTTCCAAATTTCAACTCGACGAGGCCGCCGAATGCATCGGCGAAACGTCCGGTCACGACCTGCAGCACGGACAGCGATGACAACAGCGCGGCCGACGCGACCAGCGCGATGAGCGCGCGCCGCAGCGACATCCACGAGGCGGCCAGGCTCGCGGTCAATACGACCACGCACACTGCTTTCACGCTCTCGGAGAAACGTTTGTCGGCGAGGTACGTCTCCTTCGCCCAGATGCTCGTGCTGAACACGACCAGCGCGTAGACGACCATCGCGAAGACGATGGGATGGAGCGCGGCCAGCGACGGATGCAGCTCGCCGCGGTACTTCCAGACCACGAACGCGAGCAACAGAATCAGCGGCTGCAGCAGCGACGGCACTGGGAAGTTCTCCATCATGACGTCGGAGAGGTCGGTGTAGAGCACGACCACGAGCAGCGGCAGTCCGAGGATGTACGGGAACGGTCGCGCGGGTACGGCTTCAACGGCGGGCGCCTCGACCTCGCCGCGCTGAATCGTTC
>Ga0196978_1000281_pt1 | contig 26585 bp, 35 predicted proteins | sample S3v_2013CmetaG_FD_155491 | JGI IMG/M metagenome (GOLD analysis project Ga0196978, IMG submission 155491) | Soil microbial communities from Anza Borrego desert, Southern California, United States - S3+v_20-13C | ecosystem: Environmental > Terrestrial > Soil > Desert | place: USA: California... | reverse complement strand
GAGCTTCGCGTGCTGTGCTTCGGCACGGCCGAGGAACAGGCGGCGTACAACGACGAGGCGTCTGCGCCAGAAGGTCAGAGCGCCGCTGCTGACGACCAGACGAACACGCCGGAAGACCGGGACGCCGCAGCACCGCAGGGTGCCGAGGCAGCCCAGGTCAACGCCGAGAGCCCGGAGACCTCGTCCCCCGAGGACTCCCAGGGTCCCACGGCAGAAGAGCTGGCGAACGTCGCGGAGCGCGGCTCGGAGTCCCTCGTGGACCTCGTGGACGAGCCCGAGGCGCCTGTTGCGGAGCCCGAGATGCCCCTGGCCGAGGAAACGGAGCCAGAGGTGGTCCCCGAGGCTCCTGTGGCGGCGGAGGAGCCCGTGGACGCCCCGGCGCCTGCGGAACCCGAAGCCACCGAGACGCCGGTCCAGGAGCCCGAAGCCGCAGCTGAAGAGCCGCGCGCCGATGCGACGCCAGAGATGGTGCCGCCGGCGCCCGAGCCCGAGGCTGTGGCGGAGGAACCCGAGCCGGTCCCGGCGGAGGAGCCTGCCGCGCCCAAGCTCGCGCTGCCCGAGGACTGGAGGAAGAAGTCGAAGACCACCCTCCTGGGGTACGCTGAGGCATTGGGTCTCGACACCTCTTCGATGCCCAGCAACAAGCAGCTCATTTCGATGATCGAGTCCGCCACCAAGGGGGCATGAGATGGAACTCCAGGGTCTTGGTCAGCTTCTGACACCGGCGTTCAAGGCGCACATTCAGATGACGCGGCTGTTCTTCCGCGACTTCAGCGAGCTCAACTTGCTGATTCGCGGTGAAGAGTCCAGCGACCGCATGATCGCCTGGGCGACCCTGGATTTCGTCTCCGACTTCAACGGCACGCCACACTTCACGAACTACGACATCGAAGGGCTCTACGGCCGTAACCTGCAGTCGTTCTGCACTCGGGGCACCGCAGTGTCCCTGATTCAAAGCCTGATGATGATCTACGCCCGGAACCACCTGCCGTTCAGTGATGGCGGGCTCAGCGTATCGATCAACGACAAGGCTCCTCTTTACCAGAGCATCCTTGCTCTGCTGCAGAGCGCGTACGAGCAACAGAAGCGCCAGATCAAGATCGCAATGAACGTCGAAGCTCTGCTCGACGTCTACCCCAGTGGCGTTCACAGCGACTACGCAGTATTGACAGGACTCGGTTACTTCTGATCGCAACACCGAGAGGTACAAGATGGCACAAGATTTTGATGATCTGTTCGACGCTCCTGCGGAGATCCCGCGGACCGTTGCGGCGGCCTACCTCGGCGGACTCAAGGTCGCGGTCAGTGACCTCCTGGTCCACCGGGTCGCGAGTCGCGCCGCGAAGAGCCTTGACGCAGAAGGCCTGGGCAAGCACCTCCGTAAGGCCACCAAGGCGATCACGGGGGCGTCGAGCGCACCTGCGGCGCGCAAGCAGGGCCGGATCCGCGACGCGATGAACCTCGAGCTGCACCAGCGCCGCAACACTGGCACCTACGACAAGGTCGCGGCCGACGAGGTGCCCGCGGAGCCCGCACCGGAGCAGCAGGCCATGGCCGAGCTGGCACCGGGTGCTGTCGAAGCGCCGGTGGAAGAGCCGACGGGTGCGTCCCCGGAGGAGCTCAGCCTGCACCTCGCGGAGCTGGTGTCCCACGAGTTCAAGATGCACCAGTGGTACACCTACTACGCCGAGATGATTCGCGGCGCGGACCGCGGCGGTCTCGTCGAGCTGTTCGAGGAGCTGGCGCCTCTGGAGCTCGAGGACGGCAAGTACTTCGCCCGGCGTCTCAGCGTGCTCGGACCAGGCACCGTGATCCCGGTGACGCCGAACCCCGAGCCGATTCAGGATCCGATGCAGATCGCGCAGAAGATGCTGCAGGAGGAGCAGCGCGCCGTGATGCTGCTGCAGAACTTCCACGCACTGTGCGGCGAGGATCCGATGCGGTTCCAGGTCGAACAGATGATGGCGGACGAGCAGGTCCATGCGGATCGGCTGCAGCAGTTCATGGCAGCTGTGCAGGCAGCGGCGCCGAAGAAGTCCAAGAGCGAGAAGCTCGCCGCTGCGGTGCAGCAGGTGAAGCAACAGCTCGTGGTGCAGCCACAGGAGCAAGAGCAGGCGCAGCAGCTCGCGGTGCAGGAGCTCCAGGCACAGAACGCCCAGCTGTCCGCGGAGCGTGCCGACCTGAGCCAGCGGCTCCAGGGCGTCTCGCAGATGGCGCAGCAGCACATGCAGCAGGCCCAGGATGCCGCGATGATGCAGCAGCAGCTCGGCGAGGAGTCTGCAATGGCACAGGAGCAGGCCATGATGGCGCAGCAGCAGGCACAGGCTGCGACGCAGGAGGCCGCGGACCACGCGCAGGTTGCCGCGATGGAGGCCGACAAGAAGATGCGTCTCGGCATCCGGATCCAGCAGCTCAGGCAGCGTCTCAGCGAGATCGTGTCCGAGGACCCGGTCGTCGAAGAGGGTGCCGACCTGCCGGCGATTCCCACGTCGACGCAACAGGCCGGAATGGCAGACCCCGGCATGCAGGACCCCGGTGTAGATCCCGCAACTGGCGCGCCTGCGGATCCCGCCGCAGCTGAAGCTGGCGGCGCGCCCGCGGAGTCTCCGGCCGAGACCACAACGGAGCCCGCGGCACCGTCGGCGAAGCCTGGGCCGAAGGATCCGAAGTCCAAGCCGAATAACGACGCCGACGATGCCAAGGTTGAGGTGAAGGTCGGTAGCGCTGCGGTACGTACACTTGCGGGACTCGGGGTGCTTGGTGCTGGGGCCTATGGCGGTTATCGTGGCGGTCAGATCGGCGCACAATCCGCACGAGAGAAAGCTCAGGGCAAGCCTGTTTCTGAAAATAGCCCGGGACTCCGTCGTGCCGCGCTCATCGGCGGTTCAATACTAAGTCTCGGTACACCAATCGGCTACGTTGCAGGCAGACTCACACCACACAAAGAGGAGAAAACCGCAGGCGTGCTGCAGCGCGCCGGCCAGCTCCTAACGGGTTCCAAGAAAAGAGAACTCCTCGCTGTTGCAAAACACAGCCTGGAGAACGAGGCGTTCCACCGTGCCCGAGGGGACCACGACGTTGCGACGCGTAGCTTGTCGCGACATCTACAGCACGCACGCGCAGCCAAACAAGAAGGCCGAAAGGTCAATGCCACTCGGGGTGCCCTTGCAGGTGTCGCCGTAGGGGCAGGAGTGGCAGCTAAGAAAAAGAGCGCAGAGGAACCTACGGCCAAGATGAAGATCAGTGGAGTATTGCAGCGCGCCGGGCAGCTCCTCACGGGTTCCCAGGCCAAGAGGCTGGCGCGCGAAGCCGCTGAGCACCTCAGCGAGGCCAAGGTCCACACGGGACGTGCCGCGGCTAGCCGCGCCGCCGCTCAGGGGCCCGGGCTGCATGGCGGGCAGAAGGCGATGCACCTCGTGGGCGCGCGCAATGCCGAAGCTGCCGAAGGCCGAGCGATCAAGCGCCACTGGGACGCCAGCAGCGCCGCAGCAACCGAGAAGGGCAAGGTCACCCGCGCACGCGTCGCAACAGGCGGCGTCGCTGGTGGCGCGGCCCTGGGCGCCGCGGGTGACTCGGAGCCGAAGACCGCCGCCGCGAATAAAGAGGAGCGCGACAGCTTCGCTCGTAAAGCAGCTCGCATCGGTGGTACCGCGGCAGGAGGCTACGCGGGTAGTCTTGCAGGCACCGCTTTAGTGCATGCGGACGGTGGAGCTTCTACACGAGAAAAGATACTTGCACGCGGCATGAAAAGGATCGGTAGTCCAGGGGGCATCGGACCCCTCGCCAAGAAGGTTCTTGCACGAAGCGCCGCGGGTGCAGGGGCGGGTCTTGCTCTTGGTGCCTACGGGGCAAATAAGGCCGTGAAGAAGCTCCAAGAGCACGAAAAGAAAGCCGGAATGTTGAATCGTGTCGTCAGCCGGATCCAGGGCGCGGGCAAGAAGCTCCAGGATCAGGCCAAAGAGCGCGCCGTCGTCAAGGGCAAGGAGGTTCTCCACGAAATCGCGGACAACCCCGAGACCAAGAAGCGCCTCGAGCAGGTGGCGCGCGATGCCGGACACCACGCCGTCGACCAGGCGGCGCGGCACCCTGCCGTGGCCCAGGCGAAGCGTGGCCTGGAGCGCGGCGCCAAGCAGCTTGCGGGCGTAACCGCAGGCTCCGCGGCAGTGTCCGCGGGAACTTCGATCTACCAGGGCAACAAGACGCGACGCGCGATGAGGGAGCTGGACCATGACCACCGCTAAAGAGCTCGAGGACTTCGTCAACGGCCTGCCCAAAGTCGCGCAGGAGACCACAACCACCGATGCCGAGATGGACGTGCTGCTCGGCCTCAAGATCTCCGAGGGTCCGCAGTACAGCGGCAGCCCCGGGGAGCAGGACTGGCCCAGCGCGGCCACAGGGCTGGAGTCCGCGGGGCGCCGCGCGACACCGGAAGAGGAGCGCAACCAGAAGAAGGTTTATCCGGCTGGCATCGAGCCCTGCGGTAAGGGCTGATGGCACCCGCGGTCAAAGACCTCCGCGTCCGTAGCTTGGACGTCGACATCAAGGAGGTCTCGTGGCGCTTCGAGGCTGGCCAGGAAGACGTCCTGGACTACGGCCTTGTGGTGCTGCGCTCCGAGTCTCCGGAGGGGCCCTTCGAGGCGGTGTCACCGCAGTTCCGGGATCGCTACCTGTTCGTCGACCGCCGGCTGCCGCACGGCGACAAGTTCAGGAAGCTCTACTACAAGATCCGCGTCATCAAGCTGCTGGACAGCACCACGACGGAGTCCGAGATCGCGGCACAGCAGCCGGACCCCGATCTTGTGGCCAACTACATCCGGCGCAGTGAGATGACGCTGTTCACGCAGGCCATCGGGCGCCAGGTCTGGCTGTTCAAGCGCAGGACCTTTGGCCCGCGCTGCGCCGGCTGTTGGAACGCGACGCTGCACAAGAAGGTCCGGGAGATGTGCCTGACGTGTTTCGACACGGGCTTCTTGCGGGGGTACCACAACCCCATCGAAGTGTGGATGCAGATCGACCCCGCGGGCAAGGCCAAGCAGAACAACCCCCAGCAGGTGGCTCAGCAGACCTTCACGTCGGCTCGCATGTCGTTCTACCCCGAGGTCAATCCTGGTGATCTCATCGTCGAAGCGGAGAACCGCAGGTGGCATGTCCAGAAGGTCCAGCAGTCCGAGCGGCTGCGTGCTGTGATCAAGCAAGAACTGCAGATGCATGAGATCCAGCCGACGGACATCGAGTACAAGCTGCCCATCAATCTCACCGAGGCGATCCGTGACATCCAGCCGAGTCCGGCTCGTATGTTCGAGAACGCCACGGACCTCAACTCTGCCGTGTCGAACCGCGCGCCCGTGGTTCACGCGGCGTACCCCACCTTGCCCAAGGACACCGAATGACCCCGACGACCAAAGCGGTGGGCACCACAGAGGAGTTCGAGGTCCTGGACCGCCCGGGCCTCGAGCAGACCCTGAAGGACCTGCCCGTCACGATCCTCGGCTCGGCACTGGGTTACGCCGTGGGCCAAGCCGCGACGCGCCGCGTGCTGCAGCGCTACGGGACCCCTGGTGCTCCGGACTGGATGCGTCACGTGCCTACGGCCGTCGGTGCCGCTCAAGCCATCGCGGTGCCGCTGCTCCAGTCGAAAATCAACCAGATCTTGAAGCAGCGCCGTGCCGCTGCTCGTGAGGCAAAATGACGGCGGTACTGCCCACAGATCCGATGCACCCCATGGCCAGCATGGACCACGGGTTCTTGCCGCCGCATGTGCGGGCGATCTCGCACGTCGTGGATTTCCTGAAGTGGAGGTTCTCCGCACTGCCTGCGGGGGCGTATCGCTGGAACCCCGAGACTGAGGACGCACCCGACCAGGCGGAGTCCGAGATCTTCATCGGGACAGACACGCCTGTCAGCGTGGTTCAGGTGGGCAAGCGTCCTGCCATCACCGTGCTGCGCAGCACCTTGGCGTTTCAGGGTGTCGGTATCGGCGATCTGGCGTTTCACGACCTGCGTACCGGCAGCAAGGCCTACATGGACCTTTTGCCTACGACGCTGTGCATCAACGTGCTGAGCCGGCTGCCTTACGTCGCGGAGCGCCTGGCCTGGTACGTCACGGAGCAACTCTGGACCCTGCGCGAAGAGCTGATCAAGACCGAGCGTTGCATCCTGCTCACGGGTACGAAGCCCGTGCTGGGGCCTCCTAGTCCTGCGGGTGCGTTTGTCGACACCGAGAAAGAAGACTGGAGCGTCGTGACCGTGACGCTCCCGCTGTATCTACAGCACACGACATCGAAGATGCCGTTGAACCGTCCGATCTGGAACCGTACCAAGTGGAATCTCCGCATCCGGTGAGCTTCCCCTAACCGTCGAGTCGGTGGCACAATCGTGGTGCCGAATCGACACAGGATAAGAGGTAGATCATGGCAGACGCCCCGCAGATGGATCGTCCTTCCGTAGAGGTCATCCAAGAGTTCATCCAGCAGAACCCCACGGTTCTTCGCCCCACGATGCCCGCGTGCATCGTGGGCCCGGCGTATCAGGTGGTCGAAGCTGTGCAGGACGACGGCACCCTGAACTCCGGCAGTCTCATCGCTATGCCGGCGCGAATCGCAAGCCCGTTCATCAGCTCGCCGTTCGAGCTGACTGGCGCCGGCGGTGACACCCTGGAGCTCATCGTGAACAATGCCCCCGCGGAGCAGGTCACGCTCCCCGGGACCAACCCCACCATCACCGACGTCGTCGACGCCATCAACGCCGCGGAGATCACCGGCCTGGTGGCACTCGTCGAGACCAGCGGCACGCAGCAGCGGCTCGTGCTGCACACCACGGGCAAGGACGAGAACGCCTCGCTGAAGATCGGCAGCAGCACGCATGCCGACGTGCTGGCGGCCCTGGCCGTGACCAGCGGCTACACGCAGAACGGCACCTCGGGGTACACCAACTACCACAAGGCACGCATCGCGAAGGCCGACTACCCGGATCCCCGTGGCAACATCGTGGATCTCGACATCGACTACGACACCGTCCGTGTCTTCGTGAACCCGGGCTCCGGATCGCCGCGCGAAGCGCTGCGCACCGAGAGCTTCCTCGACGGCGCGAGCTCCGCGGTGTCGGTGCAGGACGACGGCGACGGCGACAACCTGAGCCCGTACCTGAACTTCGCCAGTGCGGTGTTCCGCGCCACCGCGGCAGTGCTCACGGGCAACATCGACCTCAGCACGACGTTCGGTGATTTCGACACCGACACACTGAGTCTCGCGATCGACGGCGTCACGATGCCGCTCGTCACGTTCTCCAATCCGGCCAGCGCTGCAGATGTGATCTCGCAGATCAACGCTGGTCTGGGCGGCACCTACGCCTCGCTGGGTGTCGGCAACGTCCTGGTGTTGACCAGCACGACTACAGGGCCGGGCAGCAGCATCGAACGTCTCGGCGGCAACGTGCTCGCGGCGGAAGTGGGTTTCGCCACGGGCGCCTACGCCGGCGGTAAGCCCAGCCGTGCCCGCGCCCAGGGCACCACGGACCTCACGGCCGTGACGTACAGCACTCAGGTCCAGGGTCGCGTGCTCCGCATGGCGGTGAACGGTGACCAGTACCAGAGCCTGGTGATGCCGGTGTCGGTGACCGACGCCGCGACGCTGGTGGCCGCGATCAACGCCCTTTGGGGCGCGGGCTTCGCCACGTCAAACGGTGCCAACAACCTGGTGCTGAAGTGCACCAGCAGCATGTCGCAGTTCGGCGGCAACGAGTCGGTGATCCGCATCGACAAGAACGCCAGCGATGCCACGCTGCTCTCCGCGATCGGCCTTGCAGGCAGCGGCGGCATGCCGTTCCAGCTGGTCTCCGCGGTGCACGGTCTGGCGTTCGCGCCGATGGTCGGTGACGAGGTGTGGGTCGACGGCGTCCGCGCCGGCACCGTCACCGAGCTGCCGGCCGCGGCCACCAACAGGCTGCGGCTCGACAACGAGAAGCTGCTGACCTTCAGCGGCTCCACGTGGCTGATCGTCGCCAAGGGCATCGACAACCAGGCCGCGACGGCGACGCGCCCCAGCAGCAACCTGCAGGTCGACGAGAACAGCGGCACCGTGACGGTGAAGCATGAGATGTTCCACGACACCGCCGGTGGTGAGACCGCCGCGGGCCCCTTGGGGCTGTACCTGGCATACACCGCGTTGCGCCTCGACCTGTCCCCGGACAAGACCATCTCGGACTTCAACCTGATCCGCATCGGGGACCTCGACACGCTCGAGGAAGAGCTCGGTCCGATCGACACCCAGAATCCCCTGGGCCTGGGCATGTACTTCGCGATGCTCAACGCGCCTGGCGTCGAGATCACCGGCTGCGGTGTCACCGAGGCCAGCGACACAGCACCGAACGGCACCCTCGAGGGCTACGTCGAGGCGTTCCAGTTCCTGGAATCCAAGGACGTCTACAGCATCGTCCCGCTGACCCACGACATGGACGTCGGCGCCGTGGGCCAGGTTCACGTCGACACGATGTCGGAGCCCGAGATGGGCCTCGAGCGCATCGTGATCCTGAACCCGAGCCGCCCGGTTCGGAAGTCCAGCGTCATCGTCGCCAGCGGCGCCACGGCGAACGTCAGCGGCGCGCCCACCGACGTCGTGGAGACCGGCATCGCCAACCTGCAGGCGCTGCTGGCCGCCGCGGGCAAGCCCGGCCCGACGTACACCATCAGCGACGGGGTTTACCTGGAGATGGAGTCCGACACCAAGAAGTACCTGGTGTTGTCCGTCAGCAGCGGCACCGTGACGATCAACGACGGCCCCCTGACGACGGGGAACTCCGATGGGTTCTTCTACGACGCCAACAACGGCGACGTGTTCCCCGACGCCATCGTGGATCGGCCTTTCGCCATCAAGATCCGTGGAGACCTGCTGGCGAACCGCACCGACGAGGCGGCGGCCTACGGCGACATCGGCCGCGGGTTCAAGGACCGTCGCGTCATCTGCATGGCGCCGGACCAGGCGCGCGCCAGCATCGACGGGCTCGAGCAGAGCATCGCGGGCTTCTACATGGCCGCGGCGCTTGCCGGCCGCAAGAGCGCCAAGGAGCCGCAGCAGCCCCTCACCGAGGACACGCTGGCCGGTTTCACCGGCGTCATCGGGTCCCAGGAGCGGTACTCGGAACCGCAGCTGCGCATGCTGTGCGGCGGCGGCCTCTGGGTGATGTACCAGGACGCCGACGGTCAGCCGATCCGCACGCGACACCAGCTGACCACGGACGTCTCCTCGGTGCAGACCAAGGAGAGCAGCATCACCGACGCGCTGGACTACGGCGCCAAGGTGCTGCGCGGCGCCTTCCAGACCTTCATCGGCCGCTACAACATCACGACGTCCCTGATGGACGCCCTGAGCATGGTGGCCGACGGCATCCGCGACTACTTCCTGCGCATCGGGTTGTTCGCGGACTTCAACGTCGTCTCGATCTTCCAGTACGAGAACGAGCCCGACGCCCTCGGTATCATCGCCGAAGTCGAAACCCTGAAGCCCGCGAACAAGATTCGCATCACGCTGAGGATCTCCTGATGGCCGAGTTCCGCTACAACGACACGGCACGTCGACTCGACGAGGCTCTTGCCGAGGACCTGAAGGTCGCGGCACCCGCCGACGTCGAGCCGCCGGCCGGCGAAGAGCCCGGGCTGTTGCGCCTGGGCCGAAGCAGCATCTTCGACGACATCGAGGCGAACAAGCTCGCCGCGCATGCCGGCGCAGAGCGCGCCATCCTCGAGCACCGAGTCGGTGAACGGCTCCGTGAGCTCGACCAGGCAAAGACCGCTACCTTGGAGCGTTTCTCCGCGGCAGCAAAGATTGCGGCGAGTCGCTTAGATCGGGAGGTCTTGGAGGGCAACGTCACGTACAGCGACGTCGATCCTTCGCTCCCAAAATCGATGGGGCGTAGCGCTATAGGAAAGGCGTACACACGTAACGCCGCGCTACGCCCTGCAACTGCAACCGAGGAACAGCTTACGCGAAAGCGTACGCTGGATTCTGCGTTGTTCCGAAATGCCTATCGCGCCGAGAATGCGGAGTGGCTACGGAACTCTCATGTTCCGGGCATCGGGCCCGCCACGGGCGGGGGCGTGGTGAACGTACCCGCGACCTCCGGACAGTTCATAAGGACTTTCCAGCGACCCTTCGGCCGTGCTCGAGCGGCACTTTCGACGCTCAGTGATGCGGTTCCCTCCCTGAGTCGCGTCTTGACGGCACCTAAAGGTCAAGATGCGACTCTGAACCGTGCGCTTCTGGAACACGAACTTGGTGAGAAAAACGTGCTTGGTGGAAAGGTACACCATACACACGCCTCACATGCCGGGGTGGAGCCCATTCTTCGTGAGAATCTCGTCCTGAAAGGCGATCACGAAGCCGCGGGCACCATGAAAGCGGTGAGGGGTATGGATCGTGATGATGCCTTGGTGCAGCGCTTGATCAAGCAAGTCGGTGGAACCACCGATGCACCGCTTCCCGTTGGCGGCAAACACCAACGGGCAGTGGAGCGACGCCTGGAAGCTAACGCCGGAAACCTCGCAAAGGGCACCAGGCGAAGGCTGTTAGGTAATGAAATCGCTCAGCACTTGGCAGGCGCTAAGTCTGAGGTTGCGGTTCGAACGCTGCCTATCTCTGTGAAGGAAGATCTCCGGCACGTACTCACATCAAATACGGATCCGCAACGTGCTCTCTCCTCTCTTCGTTCTCTGTTCCGCTATGCACGGTAACGCCGTGCGAGAAGTAACTCGACGATCGCGAACATGGAAGCTTTCGTCAAAAATGATCAAGGAGGCATGTCATGGCTAGTGCGTCTCAGTGGAGCCCGTACGAAAGATTTCTACAGTCCGGAGGTGCTGGGCCCGGCATGGTCGACGGCCAGTTCGTCAGCGGCGCCTTCATGGGTCTGTTCGCGGGCCCACCACGCCTCAGCAGCATCGGTGGCGCCGTCGCCGTCGGTGCAGCCATCGCGAAGCCCGCGGCAGCGGCACAGCTGGTCTACCCGATTGGCATCACGCAGAACTTCAACCTGAGTCAGAACATGCAGCTGGCTCGCATCTTCGAGCTCGGGACGCAGCGCAGCTACTTCATCCCGGGCCGCACCGTGGGCCAGATCGGCCTGGGCCGCGTCTTGTACCACGGTCCCAGCCTGCTCCGGGTCCTGTACGCGTACTACCAGGACCTGATTCCCGCCACGATCGTACCCTCGGTGTTCCCCAACGTCGGTGCCGCGTCGATGCCCAACCCGCACGACGTGATCATCCCGCCGGGCTTCGAGAACTTCTTCATCAACCTGGCCTCCGACCTGTTCGGCCAGCCCACCGGGCTGCTGTGCATCCTGAAGGACAGCAACCTCGACACGTACGGGGCGTTCTACGCCGAGGACTGCCACGTGCCGAGCCACAACTTCGCCACGGACTCCCAGGGCGTCGTGGTGCAGGAGCAGGTCGGCATCCAGTACGAGCAGATCATCCCCATCGCGACCCGCCAGCTTCAGCTGATCAGCTGAAGTAGGCAAAAACATCTCAGCGCACGGGGCCCTTCGCGGGGCCCCGTTTGCTTAGAGACGACTGGGCGCACACTTCAGCCTGCGGAGCTCCTTTTCGATGGCGGCAGCTTCGGCCGGGATCAGATTACGAAGGCAGCGCTCCAAATACTCGTCCCCGGATCTGTAGATGTAGGACCACGGCGACAGCGTCTCGGCGCACACCACCAAGGGATACTGCTGGCAAGCCCAGGGGTACGGATCGACGATGTAGCTGGGGTGTTCCTGCTCCGTGAGCCAGCTGTGCGCCGCGCTGTGCGGGCCGAAGTAGCCGTCATGCAGCTGGACCTTGAACCCGAGGTCCTTGAGCACCGGGAGCAGCCCGCGGCACAAGCTGTGGCAGGTCACGTCAGCTGGTACGTGAGCCACGTCCAGTAGATCGCGAATGAAGTCGGCGAGACGTACCACGGGAGCCGGAAACACTGTGGTGGGTTTGAAGATCATGGGGCTCTGCTCCGAACGATGATGGACATAGCGGGTGCGGCACTACTGACTCCGTTACCGCTGGCCGCTGTACCGAGCTTCTCCTCGAGCTGCCTCATCAGGACTCGACGCTTCCTAAGGAGCGTCAGGATATCCACGCTCAGATCGTGCAATCTGGAGCGCGACAGGTCTGCGGCGGTAAGCGCACCGAGGTGCTCCGATGCCGAGACAAATCTCTTTAGTATCTCTAGAGCCTCACTAGGCGGCAAGTCGGCCGCAAGAAATAGTGATCTCTTGAGTATGTCTAGGCGGTAGAGCACGTCGTCGCGCGAAAGACCCATAGATTGCCTCCAACAAGATTGTTCCAGCTTCGATCTCTTATAGGACGATGCTCCTCGTTTTTTCGATGCTGTGGTACACTTGCCCCCATGCATGTTCCTGAAGACAAGACCAAGCGCAAAATGGAGTTTGCCGGCCTCCCGATCGACGTGCAGTTCGACAAGGGGGACCGCAGGCACTATCCAGCGGCCAACGGCTACCCCGAATACAACGTCACGATGCGTGCGATCTATGGCGAGGTGCCGCAGACCAAGGGAACCGACGGCGATCCCGTGGACGTCTACATCGGACCGAACGCGAAGAGCACCAAGGTCTTCGTTCTCCGTCAGATGAAGTTCCCGAAGTACGAGAGCTTCGACGAGGAGAAGTGCATGCTGGGCTTCGACTCCGAGGACGAGGCGAAGTCCTGCTACCTGAAGCACCACCAGAACAAGAAGATCTTCGGTGGTATCAAGGAGCTGACCATGGACCAGTTCAAGGAGCGCTTGGCGACCAAAGGACGCGAGGGCAAGAAGCTCGCTGCAGCGGCAGAGATCGTCTTCGCTCTGCAGAGCAGCGGCGTGAAGCTCTCCGCGGACCAGACCTCCGCGATCTACCAGAACCGCACCGCCCGAGGCGTGCTCGGGGTGCAGCCGGACACCTCGGCGCCTCCGGCAGCTACGCCGTTCGGAGAAGCGACGCAGGATGCCGCCAAGGTCGCGCTGGACCTGAAGAAGCTCATGCAGCACGGCGCCGGACTGACGGCACACCCGGTAGCTCAGCGCGCGCTGCATGCTCCGACTCCAGAGGACGGACTCCTCGAGCTGGCGCAGCCCGTGATCAGCAAAGTCATGGACAAGGCGAAAAAGCTGGTGAAGAAGGCCAACGATGTCTCCGATCTCAGGGCGTCCTGTGGCGAAGGGACGCACCGGCCGAAGCGCGACTACGGCAAGCTGCTTCAGGAGCTCGAGGCCCGGCGCGCCGGTAAGAGGGATCGTCACGGCAATCCGATCAAGGAAGCCAGTACCGCCCCGGGCCGCGTCGGGCGCATCGCGGAGCGCGTCGACGACGTCGGCATCGGCATGCTGGCGGCACCGTATGCAGCACGCGGGCTCGCCACGCTAAAGAACCGCGGCGGTCGGCTCGGCGCCGTGGGTCAGGTCGCGGACCGTGCCGCCAAGGCGATGCACCACCACGAGGTGCCCCTCGAGCTCGGCGGGCTCGCCCTGGTGGCACCCGGCGTAACGAACCGCGTTGCTGCTGGCCTCGACCGCATCCTACCGGGTCACCGTCCCGTGCCACCGGCCAAAGTTGCTGCAAAAGCTACAGGGATAAAACGCGTCGGGCAGTTGCTTACGGGATCGCACGCGAAAGAGCTGCTGAACGAAGCGGGGCAGAGAATCAGGGGTGAAAGCTATGGGGTGGATCGGATCCTTCGTGATGCGACCGAGGAACGCGGCAAAGTACGAGCCGCCCGTACGGCGACGGGGGTGGCCGGCGCGGCACTCGGTGTCAAGGCCTTGAGGGACAAAAAGAAGACAGCGGCCCTGGAGAAGCTCGCCATGGAGCTGCGCCCGGACTTCGAGTACCTCACGGAGCCGGAGAAGACCGCGTATCTCGGCGCGCTGCGCAGCATCGCTGCTCGAGCCAAGCCGATGCTGCAGCGTGGCGTACAGGCGGTCCAGCAGGGCGTCCAGGGCGCCGTGAACCCCGGGGCCGCCAAGACCCTGGTTCCTGGACAGACCGGCGTCGTAAACCGGCTCCTGTCGCCGGGGAACATCGCCAAGGCCACGATGCTCGGCGCCGGTGCCGTGGGGGCCGTCGGAGCCTACAAGGGCGTCAAGGGCATGGCGAACTTCCTGGGGTCGCAACACCAGCACCCCGTGGCGCCGCCGCAGTACGAAGCACCGAGAGTGCTGTAGGCAAAAAGGGAGCGGGCTCCCTCGCGGCGTCAGGCCGCGACTGTCCTGTTGCCCGGACTCAGGACCGCTTGAACTGCGATCTCCAGGGGGCTGCGCTCCTCGTAGGCCTGCTGCCAGACACGGTCGATGTACCACACGGTGTTCAGCTCATCCATCTTGAGCATTCGCAGGGTGCCCTGGACGCAGAACTCCTGACGCACGATCAGCAGAGTTTCGATGGCCGTGCTGGGTAGGAATCCCGTCTCGATTTCGATCTCTGCGACTGCGAACTGTATCATGGCGAGTCCCTGCTGGAAGTTCTGAACCAGACGCACCAGCTCCAGGGCCTTGCCCTCCTGAATCATGCGCTGAACACTCTTGATCGAATGCCTGTAGTTGAGCTTGTTGTTGATCATCGTTTCCCCCTTCAATCACTTATAGGGGAAAATGCGATCTTTTTGGCCTATCAGCGGGTAGAGGAGAACAACACATGTCACTGACCTACTACACCGCGATCCTATCCGAGCTGTACGCACATATCGCGATGCAGCGCCCGTACCAAGAGATCGCGAGCCTGGTGCTTCGCGGTTCGACCTACAACTTCGATACGCACCGTGTTCTGGACGACACGTGTGCCCTCGCCCTGGAGATGTCGAAAAGCGAGAAGAACAGCCACTCAGTTGCCATGTTCGAACGGGGTCTTCTCGTGTTTCAGAAGACGTTCGCCGCGAGCTCGGAAGATCTCTACAGAGGCCTGGGCTTCAAGACGTATTTCGAAAAGCACCCTCCGAGCTGTGGGTGACCGCGGTTCCGGGTCGCGCCGGATCCTATTTTGCCTAGATCAGGACGATGGCGCCCTTGATGGTCTGCTGCTCCTCGAAGGCCGGCAGGTCCTTGGCACGCAGGGGACGTCGCGCCGCAGCGGTCTTCGCGGTCGTGATGCGGCGCTGCGTCTCTGCGGCCTCGGTGGGCCTGGTGTATTGCAGCACCAAGTCGTTGAGCCGATGTACCGGAACCGACTCGCCGCGGCGCCGGCGCTCCAGGAGCTCGACGTAACCGGCACCGTAGTGCTCCGGGCGCCGCGCCATGTCCGATTCGATGTGCTGCGTCGAGCCGCCGAAATAGATCTCGAGCAGGGAGTAACGCTCCGGGTTCATGGATCAGTTGTACCACGACAGCGGTGCCGCGGTTCCTTGATACCGCACATGGGACACGGAACCCCTCGAAGGGCCACGTACCTCGCATAGGCTGCCCTGGCGTTCCCGATGTCGTACTCCGCGATGCCAATAGCGCCCGAGATCTCGGCGTCGGTCATCGTTGCACTGAGGCGGTCGATGGCGATGCACAGCCCGGTGTAGTCCAGCGGGATCCTCAGGACGTAGGTGGGGACCTTCCACTTGCCCCCGAAGGTATTGCCCACGACGTGCTTCGCCGGCTCGTAGGTCGGGCCGAGGAGCTGTAGTGCTTGCTTCGTGACGTCGGCTCCGCCGAGAACCCCGCCGGGCTTCTTGATGCCCAGGGAGGTCCTCCACTTACGTACCGAAGCAACGCTGCACCCAGACTTGGTTGCGATCACTTCATCGGCTACGCCGTTCTGGGCATCTGCCAGGTACGGGTCCAGCTTTCTCTTCATGGCAACTCCTGTGTTGTGCTTTGAGTAGAGAAGAGGAATACAGGATTGATCAGTAGAATCTAAATCTCTTATCTATACAAAACATAACACAATACTACAGCCTGAGGCTCTTAGACGATCTAAGACCCACCCCTCTCCATCCCGGATGGCTCCTGTGGTCCTTGCGGCTGAAGTTTGTCCGACGTACCTCCGGGTACAGACGTCTGAGCTCGGTGCCAAGCTGCCTCTGGTTCTTGGGCTCGATCTTCTCGGTACCGCACCAGGCCACGTAGTTCTCGTAGAGCTTCGACTTGTCCACGGTGGCACTGTCCTCGATGAAGCAGCGCTCCCTGAAGAAGCGCGCCATCTGGATCCGCCAGTCATCTTTCTCCGGGGAATCGTACAGCGCGAGCCCGAGCCATCCGAATCCTGTGCCGCCGCGCTGCGAGATCCTGATGTCTTTGAATCCCAGGGCTCGTAGCCCAGCACAGAACTGCCAAGTGGTGAGTTCCGGGGAGCCTTCGGTGAAGCACCACCGGAGGAACGCCTCGTAGATCTCAGAACGGGTCACGCGCAACTCGGTACCGGTACGGCACTGCTCGGCAACGAACCTTGCGATCTCTTCGTGCATGGAAAAGGGCCTCCGAAACGCTTATAAGGGAATGAGGAGGGAAGTTTCAATGGCGGACGAAAAAGCGAAGAGGGTATCGGCACTCATCGGATTGTTTGCGGCGCACTCGCCGCTCAGCGCCGTGGCGCAGCAGGCCGTGATTCGGGAATGCGAGGCTGGCCACGTCGAGGAGATCACCGAGGCGCTGGCACACGCGCTGCTGCAGGACGGGCTCACTACGGGAAAGATCCCGCCGAACACCGGGAAGAAGAAAGAGGTCCCCGATGTCGATGCGGCCTGTATCCACGCGGTGAAGACCTACGCGGATAGCGGCGGTGCGCTGATGGCGCGCGGCTGGGTCGAGAGCTGGCGTCTCGCCGCGGTGATGCTGCGACAGTGGAACGCGGACTTCAGCCCCGAGATCCCGGTGTCGCGTCGTCTGGTCCTGGGGATGCCGGAGCAGGAGGTCGCGGATCGCATCTGTGTCGCGGTGCTGAACTGCCGGGAGAAGTTCCTGGAGCTCGTCGAGCCGGACGAAGCCTTCCGCGGCACCGACGGGAGCGGTATCGAGGCCTACGTGTGCTACCCCGTGGCAAAAGAACAGCTGGAGACCCTGCTCAGCGCGCTGGTGAAAGCCGCGCTTGAGGCGTTCGATGACCCGAACGCCGTAAATCACAGGCTGCTCCATAAGCCCAAGGACTAGACCTCGGGTTCCGTGGGGCTGTCCTCCAGCATTTCTTTTGTCCCTGGATCGATGGCACCCTTGTTCTTCGCGACGTTGATCGGAAGGAACATGGCTTCCTCGAGTCCAGAGAGACACATCGCGTGGGTCACGCTCTCCTCGTGAGCAAACGGTCGTCCGATGTTTTGTCCGTTGCTGTAGTCGTCCGGGGCGAACGCGAACGCGAAGCTCGTCGGGATCTTTTCGGCGTCGTAGCCGTAGAAGTCCGCGCCGGCGCTGTTCACGATGTCGCGCCACGCCGCGTTGTTCTCCCGGAACGGTGCCTTCATCAGGACGCGTTCCGGTAGCCACGTCGCGGAACCCGGCCACATGCCGTGCGGGTACCCGTGGGCATAGATCACGGGCTTCCGATAGTCGGCCGGAGTGAATCCGGTACGGTCGATCTGTGCACAGGCGCGGTCGAAGCCCAGGTTGCCGCCGTGCTGCCAGCTCTGCGATACCAGTTCGAAGGCCCAGGCCGTGGCCACGTACCGGATCTTCCAGACACGGGGCAGCCGTGTGCCGCGCCGTCGCAGCTGCAGAGGGACTTCCTTCAGCATCACGAGGTCCCCGAGCTTCAGCCGGGTCTTCGGTGCGTACATCGCACAGCCGTTGATCATCTCCTGGTCGTTCTCGGTGATTCTGTGAGGATCGACGATGGCCAGTGGGATCTCGTAGGTAGGGTCTTCGAGGCAGACGATGCGCGGCGTGATGACCTCGATTTCGGTCGGCCGACGGGTGTGAATGAGCATGGTATCCTCCGTTCCCTGATAGGTGAAATCGAAACGGGGTTCCTCCTATCAGAGATCGGAGGAGGCTTTAGATGAAATTGAAATGCAAAGCGTGTGATCACTCAGAGCTCCATGCGCACATCGAGCTGCAGCGTAACGTGCCCTTGGCTGCGCGGGGTGGAGGCATCAAGGTGGGTGGCGTCAAGGTCAGCCAGCTGGATCTCAAGGAAACCTGGGAGACCGAACCTCTTGAGGACGGCAGTACCCAGGAACGCGTGCTGCGCGGACCGATCTTTTGCTCCAGTTGTGGCGCGGAGCACTTCTACGTCGTGCGTGCCAAGGATCCGCTGTTCCTCGGAAGTTACGCCGAGGCACTCGAGCTTGGGGCAGAATCGTTTCTGGAGGCATAGATGGACATCCAGTTGAAGCAGGCGCAGTACGACAAGTTGATGTACTACGCACAGATCGGGGCCGCCGGCGCCGGAAGCCTGCAGCAGTTCGAGGAGCTGCGACAGGCCATCGAGACCGACAACGGAATCAAGACCTACGTGTTGGTGGTCTCGTACCAAGAGGTCCCGCTCGAGCCGGCGCCGTTCAACGTCCTGGCGCCGTATCCGCCCGGGGTACGGAAGACGCTCAGGCTGAGCCGGCCGATCACGCGTCAGGACGTAGACGATGCGCTGCGCAACGTCGCAACGACCGACGAGCTCACGCTCGTGACTCCGGACCCGCTCGGCGTCGTGGGCTGGACTCAGCTCGGCGCCTACAACTTCAGCACAGGAGGATGAGATGCGCAGAGGTATCGTTCATCTGATCTGCTGGGTGTCGCAACCCAGCAGCCCAGAGGAGCTCAACTCGATTCTGGAGGCACTCACCGATGAAGAGCTGGTACGTGCTGCCACGGTGGTCCGAGGCAACGCCGGCCGCATCGCGTGGGTCGAGCTCGCCAAGCGCTTCGGCTACTTCGACTTCAAGCTCGGCGTCACGCGCGGAGTCGGTGGTCTCAAGCTGACGTTCGATGCGCCGGCTGTTCCGGTGCACGACGCGCCCCAGTACTGCTGATGCGCGGATCCGCGTTCTTTGGCTGCTTCGACGCGCTGTGCGAGCGTGGAGATCTAGTAGCCCTAGCAGAACACCTCACTGACCCGGCGAATCACGAAGCTGCGCCTGTGCTTCATGCGGTTGCACCTCAGTGCCCTGACCCTGGCGCTGCTGCGTGTGCCGTAGTCGTGTTCGTTCTGCTGCAGGATCCCCAAGAGGGAAACGATGGCATCTGTGAACACCAGACGTCGATTCGCTTCGTGCGGGGCTGCTCGCCACAGACGATGCTTCGGTGGGCCAGTCACATGGATATCTTGAAGGACGGTTCGCGCGTCGTATCTGTGCAGGTTTCGAACTACTTGTATCGTGTAATCTGTGCCGTCGAAGATCTGTTCGGCGTAGCTGGTCATCTTGTTCGGAGGGAAGTATGAGAACGACTCTGATCGTGGACGCGGACAACGTCCTGTTTCGGTTCCAGCGCGCCGCGCGGCTGCTGGCCAAAGTAGAAGGAATCGAGACGCAGGACTGCGACGTGAATCCCTGTGTACCTGGGACCTGGGACGCGTTCGCCGCCGCCGTCGATCGGAACCCCGGTTGGGTGCGCAACCTGCAGGTTCTGCCTTTGGTCGAGGACGTCTTGAAGGAGATCCGCGGCATGGGTGCGGACGTGATCTGCGCGACGCGCGTCCTCAAGGGCAGCTTGCGTTGGCATTCGGAGCGCGCCGCAGCGCTCGAGGACCTGGGCTTCACCCACGAGGACATGTACTTCTGTGCCGACAAGTCCAGGATCCCGGGTCACGTTTTCGTCGACGACGATCCGGTACACATCAGGAAGTGGCAGCTTGCCCATCTTCACGGCATCGCGGTGCTCTGGGACTACCCATCGACGCGCCAAGAGCCGATCCACCACAACAGCATCAGAACATCGGATTGGAATCACGTGATCACGGCGGTGCGTTCGTATCTCGCGTACCACGAGGGGGCCCGATGAGGAGACGGAAGGACCTGGGGAACGGCGAAGAACTGCTGCTGCGCCCCCTGAAGAACATCGACATCAGCGTCAAGGGCTGCGAGGGGATGCATCAGGTCAGGCTGTTTCGCGATGTTACGAAGGACCGCAGGTCCGCTGGCATCTTCGTGCTTCTGGCGAACCAGCACCAGCGCGAGGGCACGACACTGCAGCCTCATCACGTCGCCTGGTTCACCGGCAACGTGTCGAAGGACGCGATTCCGGTGCAGTTCATTGATCTCGACAAGGTGTACTACGCGTTCGAGGAAGCCAAGCGCATGCAAGCGGAGTTCGAGAAAGAGGAGCAGCATGGGTCAGAAGAAAGTGACACCGCTGGGCAAAGACCCCAGTGATCCTGGTGACTGCGAGAATCCCAGGAGCCTGACGATTCATCTGCACGAGGATCGCTGGGGCAATCACGGCGTCGTCGTCCTGCAGGGCAACGAGGTGAAGCACCGCGGGCTCATCACGCATCGAGGCCTGGAACGGGCGCCGCGCCGCCGCCCGTTCAGTGCATCTGCCGACATCCTTAGAGCGATCCTTCGGGAGGTGGAACATGGGGAGTAAGCCCTGCAAGCAGTGCCCGTTTCGGCGCGGCTCCTTGCCGGGCTATCTAGGGGAAAATCGCGTCGGCGACTTCGTCCAGGCGGCAATGGGCGACAGCAAGATGCCGTGCCATAGCACCATCGACTACGAGGACCCGAAGTGGATGTCCAAGTTCCTTGCCGGCAAGCGCGGCACCCAGTGCAGGGGCCGCGCGATCTTTCAGGCGAACAACTGCAAGCTGCCCCGGGACCGAGAGGTGCTGCGGCTCGAGTCCGATTGTAAGCTGGTGTTCTCCACGCCGCAGGAGTTCGCCGAGTACCATGCAAATCAGAGCTACTTGGAGGAACGATGAGTTACTTGAGCGATCTGGAGTTGAGGCGGGTACTGACATCCGGGAGCCTGAAGGTGACACCGGAGCCCGAGGACCACAGGCTCCAGCCCTGTAGCATCGATCTGCGTCTCGGCCCGGTGCTGAAGCGCTACGCGCGCAGGTGCATCGACCCCATTCGGCGCATGCAGGGGCAGCGCCTCGAGGCCATCGACCTCGGTGCTGAGGAGGACATCGCGATGCACTACTATCCCCACGACACCGATGGCTACGAGCTGGAGCCCGGGAGCTTCGTGCTTGGCGCCACCTTGGAGCAAGTCAGCGTGGACGCGACGCTGTGTGCCCACGTCGACGGACGCAGCACGTTGGGGCGGCTTGGCCTGATGATCCACGTCACCGCGGGATTCGTGGACCCGGGCTTCTCCGGCAATATCACGCTCGAGATCTTCAACGCGGCGCCCTATGCCATCAGGCTCAGGAGCGGCATCGGCATCGGGCAGCTTCTGGTATCCCCGGTTTGTGGTACCGTGGAGCGCCCTTACGGAACCAGTGGTGTGAAGTCGAAATACGGCGGCGTCCAAGAAGGACCGGTGCCGCCCAACCTTGGGAGGAAGCTGTGAGTGATGCAAGTGATGAAACCGGCAAGCTGAAGGAAGAGATCCTCGACTTGATTCGACGCCTCGAGCAGGCCGAGATCAGGGAGAAGTTCCTCTGCAGCGACAAGCTCAAGATCCAGCAGGAGAACGCCAAGCTCAAGGAGCGCAACAAGGTGCTCGAGGATAACGCGCGCAACGACGCGACGATCCGTAAGGCACTGCTCCTGCTAGTCGGCGTCATGAAGCACGACGTTGAGCATCTGCACAACATGGGCAACGACGAGACGCTGCCCAGCGAGCAGTTCACCGCAGCGGCACTCGAAGTGCTCGACAAGATCCATGGGGCGTTTCAGTTGGCCGACTTGCCGTTGGCACGCACCGCGGAAACCAAAGAGGCCGAGACCACCGGGGTCGTCGCCAAGATCGTGGAACTCAAGCAGGAGGCGGGTTGATGTCAGAGCTATTGGAACGAATGGAGCGGCAACTGATGCAGGACGTGGTGAACGCAGCACTGCGCTTCGGCGAGTTCACGTTGCGCTCCGGGCAGAAGTCGACGTTTTACTTCGACAAGTACCAGGTGTTCGCTTCCCCGGGTCTGCTGCACCGGCTGCTGCCTCGCTTCGCTTATTTGATCCCCATCACTGCTGAGGTGCTGGCGGGGCTCGAGCTGGGCGGCGTGCCTCTGGCGACGGCACTATCGCTGCACGTATCGCTGCCCGCAGCGTTCGTCAGGAAGCAAGCCAAGGCCTACGGTACGTGCCTGATCTCGGAAGGCACCGAGGTGCGCGGGCGAAACGTCTGCATCGTCGAGGACGTAATCACCACTGGTGGTCAGGTCCTCGAGAGCGTCAAGGAGCTCCGCGTCCTTGGGGCACAGGTGCACAACGTCATCTGCTTGATCAACCGGGGCGGCGCGGCTTCGTACACGAAGTTCCAGGAGCACGGGCTCGTGCTGAAGAGCCTGTTCGATATGGAGCAACTCCAGCCGATGGTCGATGCGGCGCGGAAGCACAAGGAGAGCGGTGATGGCTTATAGATGTGAGTTGCTCACGGCCTCCGTGAATCCGTGCGGAGTCCCGCTGTATTCGATCTTACTGACATACCCGCGCGTTATGCATGCAGAACTGCTCACCCATAGGATGTTCAGTAAAAACTCGGCATCGAGTCGTGCGATTCCTACGGCGAAGATGATCTCGCTGCTGGAGGCCGACCCCTACTACCCGATTCGGTGGGGGAAAAACCAGAGCGGAATGCAGGCGAAGGACGAGAACCTCGATCAGTACGAGGAAGCCCAAGCGCGTGCGATCTGGAACAACATGATGCGGGTCTGCATCGATGGAGTCCGGCGCCTCAACGAGCTGGGGCTACACAAGCAGTGGGCGAACCGGCCCCTGGAGTGGTTCAGCTGGATCACCGTGGTGCTCAGTGCCACGGACTTCAGCAACTTCTTCGGGCTCCGGGACCACCCCGCGGCGATGCCGGAGTTCCAGTTCGTGGCGCACGGCATCAAGGAGCTCATCGCTTCCACGGAACCCAAGCAGCTCCATTGTGGTGACTGGCATATGCCGTTCACTGATGACTATGCCGATCTTGTGGCTGCGGGTTACGAGCACAACGACATCGTCAAAATCAGCGCGGGGCGCTGCGCTCGCGTCAGCTACTTGAATCACAATGGTACCCGTGATCCGAAAGACGACATCGCGTTGGCCGATCGGTTGGCGGGTCAGAATCCCGGGCATTGGTCTCCTTTTGAACACGTCGCCATGGCGCAGAACGATCGGGAGCGTTGCCGGAACTTCCGCGGCTTCACGCAGCTTCGCGCCTTCTTGGAGCAGAGCAGCGTCGAGACGTAGAAACGTGACGTGGTTCCTCCTATAAGAGAACGGTCAGGCAGCCTTGTAGTCGCCCCGCCCCGCGCGTAGACCCCCTCCCCGGGGCCCTGGCTGACGCGAGGCTGCCTGACCACTTTCTCTTGGAGGGACCATGAAGTTCATGTGTTTCACAGATCGGGAGTCCTGCAGCGGGCTTACGGCGCCAAACATCATCGGCTCGCCGTTGACGGCGGCCTCGTGGTATCTGGATACACTGGCGCCGGAGGAACGTTCTCTGGTTCATCACGTCGAAGTCCTCTGGAACGACGGCGAAGATCATCGACAGGTCTATCAAGTCACAGAAGCAGCACGCCTCGTTGCGCTGTGACTCTTTTTTGCTAGGTGGCCCATGAAATACAACCACGGCGATCCTGTAGAAATAAAGGGTGTGATCTCTGATCTGAACCCGCGCGTCTGGGCGCGGGGTTGGACCACGGGTAAGCTGCGTGCGCTCGCAACCCGTACCGAGTACAAGATCACGGGCATCTTGGAGGGCTACGTAATCGGGACGCGCGTCACGGTTCGGGGTACCTGGAAAGAAGACCCGAAGCACGGCGGCGGCATCGCCGTAGACGCAGTGCTAGTCGACGAGCTCACCGGCGCCGCGGTTGTCGTGGAGTCGTGGTTCCAGAAGAAGCTCGAGGACTACTTCCACGTGGCGTTGCGGGTCACAGAGGTGGTGCCCGTGGAGCGGCGCTGGGAAGTGCTGCGTAGTGCCGACGAGCTACAAGCGATCGGTATCGCGTCAGATGACGCTGAAAAGGTTGCGGCGGAGGTGGACCTCTACCTCAGGAACCTTGAAGCGATGAAGCACATCATGGCGAAGGGCTTCACGGAGCAGGAGGCGAATCGGATCCTCGGGGAGTACAGGACACAGGCCGAGCTCGTGATGGAAGCCGACATTTACACTTTCGTCCATGACGAGGTGGTGCCGTTCCATCGCGTAGATCTCATCGCGCAGGAACACTACGGAGTCGAGCGTACCTCGGTCTCCAGGATCTGCGCGGGGGTTGCGGCCGCGTTGATTGAAGCAGCGCGAAACGGCCACACCGGTCTCGGGGTCCACGAGGCCTGTGAAGAAGGGGCGAAGCACGCGGGGCTTTACCCCGACATCGTTCATGAGGTTCTGCCTGAGTGCATGCAGCATTTCAGGATCTACGGCGATTTGATCCAGCTGCGGCGCCTGGCCAGTGACGAGGCCAGCATCGCGCGGGCTCTCATCGTGTTGGCGCAGCGCAACAGGGAGGAGTGATGACGGCTGATCCAAAGCAGGAAGACGCCATTGCGATGTTGGAGTACTGCAAGGGTGGCGTGATCACGGGTGGTCCCGGGACCGGCAAGACCTTCTGCACCAAGGAAGGACTGCTGCGCCTCGAAGGGCGAAGCGTCGCGCTCGTCGCGCCCACGGGCAAGGCGGCACGACGCATGGCCGAGGTCACGGGCTTCGCGTCGTCCACGATTCACAAGCTCCTGGGCCTGCGCCCCGGCGTGCCGCCCACGTACCACCCGGGCAACCCGCTGCCTCACGACGTCGTACTGGTCGATGAGGCCTCGATGCTGGAGGTCCCGCTGTTCGCGCGTCTGGTTGGCGCCATGGATACCAGGCGTACCGCGCTCTTTTTGATCGGCGATGCCAACCAGCTCCCCAGCATTGGACCGGGTCGTGTGTTCGCGGACATCATCGAGTCGGATCTTCTGCCGGTGGTTCGCCTCGAGACTGTCCACCGTGCGGCACAGCGGTCCTGGGTCTGTCGTACCGCACCCAAGATCCTGGAGGGCAAGTTCGACTACGAAGAGGCCGACGACTTCTTGTTCATCGAAGCCGCGGACGAGGAGGAGTTTGCCAATGAACTGCTCAGCGTGACTCATACGTTGGCGAAGAAGTACGGCAAGGAGGACGTTCAAGTGATTGCACCGATGAACGTGGGGGACTTCGGCACCAACGTGATGAACGAGGCGCTGCAGTCCGTTCTGAACCCAGACGACGGGTCGGACAGCTTCGCCAGCAACGTCGCCAAGGGCGTCAGTCACCGGATCCGAGCCGGAGACCGCATCGTAGCAACGGCAAACGACTACGACCGCGTCGTGTTCAACGGCGAGACCGGCGTCGTGAAGCAGGTCGAAGGTCGCGGCCAAGGTGCTGTTGTGGTGGACTTCTACGACCGCGAGGTCGAGTACTCGAAGTCCTCGGCAAACGAGAACGTGCGTCTGGCCTATGCGCTGAGCTGTCATAAGGTCCAGGGCTCCGAGTACCGCTGGGTCGTCGTGGCGATCCACGAGGCACACGGGCGCATGTTGAACCGGCGGCTGCTCTATACAGCGGTGACGCGTGCCCGCGAGGGCGTCGTGGTCATCGGCCAGCGTACCGCAGTGGAGCGTGCCCTTCAGGTAGTCGAAGACACCTCGCGTCGGACTACTCTGCAGCAGCGCCTGTCTGAGGCTGTCTATGGCCCGGTGGAGTGATCGAGCCACTGACGTCTTCGTGGGCATGTTTGCGGTCTGGTTGCTGCTGGTCGTCGGGACGGTCGCGGCGGTGTTGTTCGGCGTGTACGTCGCCAGCATCGGCGCGTTGATCTTGCTGTTTTTGTCCCTGCGCTGGCTGCTGAAAAAGGTGCTCTAAGTCCCTATCAGCAGCTGGAGGGATCATGCAGTTCTACCAGCAGCGCTACCCACGCGTCGTGAAGCTCAAGGGGCAGGAGAAGGGCCTCGTCGTTGTGGAGGATGTCCACAGCGGGGAGAGCTTTGGCTTCGACCATCCGCACTTTTCTACGATCTACGAGAAGATGAGCCTGCGCCATGCTCTGCGTGTGATGGAGCAGGGCGGGAGAAGCGTGACGCTGGAGGACATCCACAGCAGCTTGTGCAAACGGCAAGGCACCACAACGATGGACCGTGCAGTCCTCGTTGTGGCGCTGCTCCTCTCTGTCCTACTGCTGTTTGCTGGGGTCCGGGACTCGCGCCTGTTGCGCGTGGTGTTCGTCCTGGTTCGTCTTTCGGCGGCGCACGGCACCAGCCTGGAGCGCATCATCCTCAACCAACAGCTCGTAGGAGATCGCAATGTGTGAGTTCTGCCCCGCTCTCGCCGACCATCTGCTTCTACTGCTGCGCTGCCCCCAGCAGGGCGTCGCAGAGATTCCCGATGCCATCTGGGAGCTCGACACGCCGGACATCGCGGCGTATCTCGGGGTCGTTGCGGCGAACCCGCACAAGCTGTACGTCGGTACCCCTTCCGAAGAGGACTGGAGCCGCGTGGTGCACTACCTGACCGTAGTGGGCGCCGAGTACGGTGCCGGCGGCCGCGTCAGAGAATGCATGCGCCTGGCACGCAAGGCGATCGCAG
>Ga0196978_1000280_pt1 | contig 26764 bp, 16 predicted proteins | sample S3v_2013CmetaG_FD_155491 | JGI IMG/M metagenome (GOLD analysis project Ga0196978, IMG submission 155491) | Soil microbial communities from Anza Borrego desert, Southern California, United States - S3+v_20-13C | ecosystem: Environmental > Terrestrial > Soil > Desert | place: USA: California... | reverse complement strand
TGTCCGACTTCAGCGTGTCGCGCACTTCGAAGCTGTCGACCGGCGCATCCGGCAGCGGATCGAGCAGTGTGCCGGAAGGATTGTGCGAAAGACAGGTGGCGATCACGTTGCCTTCTTTGCTGACGTAGCTCACCGTCGAAGTATTGTTCTGATCGGTAGCCACAGTTTTGTGCACGCTGATGTCGGCAGGCGCTTCGTCGCCGAACACGCGGATCAGCTCGATATCAGCTACGCCGGAAAAAGAATTGCGAACGGTCTTCCCGCTGCCGAGCTTGTGCATGCCGCCCGCCATCGTCTGCTCTTTCGGGCGGTTGTTGCCGTCAGCCATGTAGCGCGTGCGCACGTAAGGAAACGCATCACCGGAAACATCCGTGCTGGAAGGAATGGTGAGGTCGCTGTTCTGATCCGAATAATATTTCGTGAGCTCGCTGTTCGCATGCACTGGTGAAGGCGAGAGATAATTCGTGCTCATATCGAAATCTTCCGCCGTGTAGAGATTGTTTGAATTATCTCTCACGTAATTCTCCACGTAATTGAATCCCGTTTGATTAACGGGTGCGGGCAGCGTGCTTAGCGAAGGACGCGCGCTGAAGTCCTGCACCGTCTGCGTCACGAGCATCTGCTGCTCCGACTGAATTTTCGCCTGGCTTTGCTTGCCCATCAGCAGCGGGCTGGCATATTGCATCTGCTCGCCGATCGTTACCTGCGAAGCGCCCGAGGCGTCGCCCTCAATGAACGTACGGCTGTAGATCCAGTTCTTGTCGTCGTCCAGGTTGGTGTAGGAGTAGAAGAACAAGCTCGCCGGTGAAGTAGTCGAGGTCGGCGTGCCGGTGTTCACTGTGATCGTTGCGCCCTGCGCATAGTGATTGCTCCACAGGCCCCAGTTTCGCGCATCCGAGATCCCTCCTTCAAATGCGGTGCCGATCGGACGTACGCGCCAGATGTAAAATCCTTGCCCTTCGGGAATGGTGATCGTCAGCTGCTGTGTTTTATTTCCCGTCTCGATGCTCAGCGCTTTGGTCCAATCCACTTGTGCGACGATGCTGTTCTCATTGGTGAGGTAAGGCGATACGCGGCTGGTGTTGTACAGGCGCAGCAGCTGGAATTCGTAATTCGGTGCGGCCTGGCACAGCGTCGTCCAGTTAAACGTGACGGGATTGGCGCTCACCGTTGCAGGCTGCGCCGTAATGGTAACGGCAGGTGTAAGCGAAGCGACGCTATAAACGAATTCCTCTTCGTAGTGGGCCTGCAGCCTGACCGCATTCTGCGCCGCTGCGGGTGTCACCGTGTGCGTGCCTACCGTCACCTCGAAGCGATTTACGCTGAGGTACATGTACGTAAAATCCTCCAGGAACAATTGCTCCGGCGCGCCTTGTGTGACGCTGAGCGTGACGTTGTACGTTTTAAGCAGACCGCTTGTGCCGGAAAACGTGTTGTATGCTTTGATGGTCACCGGTACGCTTGCGCTGACGGTGTTCGAGCCGAGGTTATAATCGTCGCCGAAATCGAGCTTCGCTTTCAGCACCGCTTTTTTGATGTACGGCTGAACCGAGGGCGGCGGGCAATGCAGGGCCATCGCATCACGCACGTAGAGATTTTTCACCAGGCCGAATTGACCATAGGTGTACGTGACGAGCGGCGTTTTCACCTGCGCCTGCGCGAATGCAGGCACGAACGCCAGGAGGAAAAACAGCAGAAAACGTTTCATGAAAAAGGTCATCAGGGTGAATTATTTTTTTCGGCTATCGATCAGTCGGTAACCCGAATAAGCGGGAAGCAGCGCGCTCTTTCCTTTGACGAAAAGACTGCGCACAGGTTTTTTCAGCGGCCTGCCCGCGTAAGCCAGGTCAATTTTGTGATAGATCAATTCAATGCGATCGACGGGTCCTGCTTCCGTTTTTTCGATCTGCACTTTGCGGATCGACCTTGTTTTTCCATTGATATAGAAAAACACTTTCCGAACGCCGAATATCTTTCTTGCTTTTTCATTCGGCGTAAGCACGACGAGCCGGTCGGCCCCGTCCTGGCTGATGGCCTTATCCTCCACCTGAGTGCACATCGCCAGCAGCGAATCCTGCAGCATAGATTTGCTGCGGATCAGCTCATCCCGCTGGCGGTCGCGATCCGAATCCGACCAGTAGATCGTTTTGCGGGAAGGCAGCACGGTGAACATATCGTCGCCGTCGGTATACACTTCCACCTGCTTGCTGAGGTAGTGCGCCTGCTTCGCGCTCACGAACAGTTCCACGTCGGAAACGCTTTCGCGCTGCGCGGGATCTTTCACGCTGCGCAACGTGGATTTGACCGTGAGGTTGAAATAGAATACCTGCTCGCCCGAGGGGTGGCGGTTCATATCGCGGTAGATGCTGCGCACCAGCGTCAGCCCTTCGCCGGCGCCGGCAAGCCCCAGTTGCGCAACAAAAAGGAAAAGCGTGCTGAAAATGATCTTTTTCATGGCTGAATGATTTAGCGTGATTGCAGCGGCGTGTGATACTGCGTTTCCTGCACGGTCTTCATGCCGCGCTCGGTTTCCACCAGCTTGCGCACCAGCTTGCCTTCGGCGTTGTACTGGTAGAAGAGGCCGAAATGCTGATCGTCGAAGCTGGCGAGCAGGCGCAGCGTTTTCACGTCGTACACGTAAGTCGTCACCTGCGCATCGTACGGCTGCACGCGCACGTCGTCGATCCAGATCGTTTTCAGCGGGCCGCTGGGATAAGCGTTGGTGATCGTCAGCTCCAGCGTATTGCCCAGGTTGAAGTTGGACGGCGCCAGGCCCGTGGCCAACGTCGAGTACAACGACCATTCGCCGACCGAGGCAACTTTTTTAAAGTTCAGCGGCAGTACGTAACTGTTGAACGTGTTCTTCAGCTGGCCGCTGAGCGGTGCAGGATTGTAGTTCGGATCACGCACCCAGACTTTCACCTGCACGCCTTTGTCCATCATCTGCTGCGTGAGTGCGAAATTTTTCACGCGGAAATAATTGTTCGGGCTGCCGGTATTTTTCAATTGATACGAGCTGGCGCCGGAATGCGCAACAGTATTGTCCCATTGCGAAGCCACCGGCAGCGCCACGCCTTCCTCTACTTTATCCGAAGGATATTTATTCTCGAAGCTCTCGAATTGAATTGAAGCGTAATCCGTATTGGCGCCAACGAGATACGGCAGCGTAGCATGATACCCGAACTTGGCCGCGCTATAGATGCCGAGAATATTCTGCTCTTCGATCGCTTCACCGTGCGGCGAATACTTTTTAACCTCGGTGCCCTTCAGCCATTTCGCACCGTTGTACTGCGGGTACTTCCAATTAAAGAGCACCATCGGGTAAACACCGGCATCCTCGTAGATGCGTGCGCTCGTGCTGGTCCAGCTGCCCGGCGTGATCGCTTCGTCGTAGTTGAAAATGGATTTCGTGCGCCACTTGCCTTTCATGCCCGTTTCGTAGGCATTCAGTCCGGCAGTAAAAGGATTGAGCAGGCTGTTGTTATCGTACGTCCAATTGTCGTCGAAGATGGAAGCGGAGGACGCCACCACGTTGAACGCTTTAAATGAATGGATGGGATTGCAGAATCCGAAAACCGTTATCGGGATCGGGGCACATGCTGCGCCCGGCGGTACGTACTCGATGGTGCTGTTATCAGGGTTGATCTGGAAATGACCGCTGTCGGGCGTTAATACCTGGGTGAACAGAACAGGCCAGCAGCCTGTCAGGCCCAGCGTCACCTGGTCTCCGGCGTTCGTGATCGACACGGTAGCCATCTCACAGCAGGAGCCGCCCGTAAGCTGGAGGGCGGTGCCTGCGCTGATCATACCGCCGGTGTTTACAATGCTATTCAAATTCGTAATGAAGGTGTTCCAGCTCGGAGGAATACCGCTGCCGTTCGAATACTGCAGCGTGGGTTCCTGTTTCACGCCGTACGTGACGAAGCTTCCCGCCATCGCCTTCAGCTGATTGGTGCGGCCGCTGTTGATGATCTCCAGCACATCCACCGCACCGGCCGGCGCGCTGGATGTATAGTGCGCAGCGGGAAGCAGCGTGATCGCATTGCCGACGACGCCGTCGACGTGAAAGAAATATTTACTGCTCCCGATCTGCAGCCGCACAAAATCACCGCGCGTGAACGAGCCCATGAAATTGCAGATGTCCGTCGACCCCGAGGGGATCATCGTCAGCGAATACGGTCCACTGCCGCTGCCCGCAAGCGTCATTCCAACCGCAGGAGAAGTCATCACCATGCGCTCGCCGAGCGCTTTCTGGCCCATGTTGTCATATTGCGAGGAAGCGGGGATCGAATACGAGTGATACGATCCGTCGTGGTCGCTGGAGAGCTCCAGGTCCTTCTGATCGAAACCGTCGGTCGTGCGCGTGAGCACGGCCATGCCCGTGTGCGGGTTGAAGGCTTTGTTCTCGATGACGTGCCTGATGCCGTCCTGCATCGAAGTGACGCTCCTCACGATCGCAGGATAGCTGATCACTTTCGTGGTGACGTGCTGGCGCAATCGCTTCTCTTCGTAATTGACCATCGGGAAAGCCGTCACAAACGGTATGAACAGGAAAACGCTGGCGCTCAGGTCGAGCTCGATGCTGCCGTCTTTCGAAATGTCTTCCACCTCGCGGCGCTCCATCACCACCTCCACTTCTTTCCCGGGATTCGCATATTCGATCGCCCCCACACCGCTCATCATCGGGATGGTCTCGCCCGGCTCGAAGTAATCGTACTCGGTGCTGCTGGTGAGCACGCAACCGGCCGGATTGTTGATGTTGGCGTAATCGCCGGCGTAAGTCGCCACGGTCTTCGGCTTGCCGTTCATCTCGTTCATCACGAAACGGTAGCCCTGGCTGTTCCAGATGTTGTCGATGCTGACGTTCACCACGCCGCCCGGCACGTACATGATATCGCGCTCCATCTCCAGCTCCGTGGCGTCGACGGCATTGCCGTAAATTTTCGTCGTGTTGTAAAATTTGTCGAAGTAATAATCGTACGTGGTGTGATACTCGTTCACCGCAAAGCCGGTATTCGTTTTCCCGCTGTGAATATTTTTGATCACCACGCGCCGGTGCCCGACGGATGCGCCCGGCAAAAGACTCTCGCCGATCGGCCCTTCGAACTCTTCCTTATCGCGTCCCGAAGAAGCTTTCTGCCAGAAATTCTGCTCGTCACGCTTAGGCAAGAAAGTCACCAGCGCATTTTCTTCGCGGATCGAGGCCGGCTCGTTGCTGGCCACGCCGCTGCTGCTGTATTGGTGAGTAAACGGATCTTCCGCCTGGTAAACGTACTCGCTGCCGTATAGTGCAGCGTCGCCCGTTTCGATGCCGCCGTCGTACATCAGGATGCGCTTCACGCGAACGCCTCCGCCTTTTTTCGGATGCAACACGGGAACGCGGAGATAAGAAATAGAAGGATTCTGCGTCATGCAGACGAGAGAGGCATCAAACGAAATCACTTTGCTCAGCAGTTGCTGCACAACCTCTTCAACGCCCGTACTGTTGTCGACGCCGTCTGAAGCCGCGTTGCAATCGCCGAGCGGCTTCAGCTTGCCGCCTACTTCGTTCTTCACGTAGTCGCGGCACACGTGCAGCGGAAGATCATGCGCATCGGAACCGCCCGTAGTATTCAGCGTGATGTAGACGTTGCCGCTGCCGTCGATGCCCGCCGTCTGCACTGAGGCATAGCCGTCGACGTAATCGCCGTCGCAGCTCCCGATGTTCTGCGGCGCAAGGCCGAGCATGGTGTAGAAAATTTTGAAATAGATCTTCTCATCGGCGAACGCGCTCGTGATCAGGTTGACAAGATTTCCTTTATCCGTGGGCGAGGTAACGCCGATATCCGCTGTGTTCAGCGTGAACGTTTTGCCGTCCGAAGAAACCGACTGCAGGCTGACCATGGACATCGCTCGGCGGTTCTGCACGTAGAGATAATCTTTCTGTTCGTATTGCACGTGGATTTCCCCTCCGCTCGGCAGCTTGATCGCTTTCAATTGCCAGGCCGCGGGATCGAACGAGGAGGCCGGCGTCTGATCCACCCAGTTCTGCATCAGGTCGTGGCGCGTCTCGCCGTTCTCCTGGTAGCTGCCCCAGCAGTCGAGGTTGTGCGGATTGTAAGGTGGATTCTGCTGCGCCGAGCTGAAGCCGCCGAAGCTTCCCAGGCTGCTGTACATCGAAGGATAAGCCGTAGTGGGGTACTCGTAGACGAATTGATACGGGCTGATGCGCGCATTGGCGGTGCCTTCGTATTCGAACCAGACTTTTTTCAGCGTGAGCTTGCCTTTGTCGGAGCCCGTGCCTGCGGAGTTGGGAAGGTTCTGGCACAGCGAATAGTCGTAAGAAAAATAAGTCGTCTTCAGCAACTTGCAATCGTTCGAGCCGCCGGCCGGCTTTGCATACAACTCGATGCGCTCGAGGTATTCGAGCTGCTTCGTTCCGATCGCGGTGTTGCTCGATGCGGCGGTCAGATCGTCGTCGGCTTCCATCGCGTCCTTCCGGTCGTTGAGCGTTCCGCTGATCGTACCCGCGCCGTTGAACGTATATGAAGAATGCGTGTAGCTCGTTTTGTTCGTGACGAATACGGCGATGTGCGTTTTCGTTTCTACCGTCTGCAAGTAATACACTTCCTTGTCGCCCGACGATTCCGAACCCATATCGTCCATGTTGTCCACCAGTACGCCGGGATCGTATTGCAGGCCGCGGTACGGGATCCGCCAGTGGTACCAGGAAGAAGCTGCGCCGTTCTTGTCATCCGTGCCGTATCGCCTGTTGTAACCGAACTTCGTGTAGCCGCCCAGGTCGTCTTCAGTAGGGCCGTCGAGCGTGCGATCGACATAATTCGGCGCAGTGATCTCCGTGAGCAGATAAGACGTCGCATAAGGCTTGCTGTGCTCCTCGCCCACTTTCATCACGGTGCTGGCCGTATTCCTGTAAGCGATCTGGTTGTGCTCGATGCTCGAAGCAGGCACGCCGCGCAGGTCGTAGCGCATCGATTTCTCGTTTTTCGAATACACCGGTAACGCGTACACGTAGCGCTCCCCGTCCTCGTTGTAAGTGGCGATCTCACCGATGCCGTCGGGAACGGATGAGCGCAGCACGTGGCCGGCGATCGAAGGATCATGACTGTATTCATAATAGTTGTGACCGGAAGCGACCATGTCGAGCTCGGCATTCGTGCGGTAGCCGATGTAGGAAGAGCGGCCGCTGCGGGGAACCTCATCCATCTGCGAGGTCAAGCCGGGATTGACGTCGGACGCGCTGATGCTGGGATAATATTCTTTCACGCCGGGCACGTTGATGTCGTTGTAAATGGACGCTTTGGTGGCAGCATCCGTTCCGCCATATTCCACGCTTCCGCCGAGGTCGTTCGTGAAGCGAAAAAAATAGTTGTCGCCGACGGGCGATGCGAACGCGTAGCTGCCGGTATTGCCGTTGTAGGTGCTGCCGCCGCGATCCCAGTTCTTTCCTACTTCGAGCGTTTGCTTGCCGATGCCGATGTCAAGGCCGGGCCCGACGGTGGTGGCGGCGTGGAACTCGATCGACGCCTGCCCGATCGTCGTTTCGCTGCTTACCTGGTTCGGAAAAAAATGTCCGGGCGTCGTGTGGTGCAGGCGGAACCCGCCGGCAAGTCCTTCGCCCGAAACCGAATAATTATCCGCCGCGCTGAACGGGATCGACAGGTAACGGTCGCGCTTATTGTACGGCGCGGCTTTCTCGACGGAATAATCCATCATGTCTGCATCCGAAGCATCGGCGGAGTACATATAGCCGTATGTCTTCAGCGAACGCAGCGGCACATTCTCCTGGATGTTGTAGTAACCGCTGATCCCGGCCGTGCCGCCGATCGGAACTCCTCCCAGGTCGATCTCGCCACTAATGGAAAGATTCGTCGATTCGCCGACGTAAGGCGTCAGGTTTGTTGCGCGATACACATCTTCGAGCGCTTGCAGGCCATACGCGCTCGCCGGCCCCAGATGCCTTCCGACCAATCTCTTGTTATGTTCAAAACGCTTCTGGTCTTTCACTGCGGCAACTGCTACCATCGCCGCTTTTACAAGCTGGTTGCCATTTTTATACGCAGGATCTTTCAGCACTTTATCCAGCTCTTTATTTTTCTTGTGCATCAGTCCGGCCGGATTCACATTTACTGAAAAAGATCCTTCGCCATCGGTACGGTTGTAGCCGAGACTCACCAGTCCATCCTTAAACCCGATGCCCACGCGCGCCGCCGTGCTGAAACCTTTGTAATTGTTGTAACGCAGCGAAGCGCCGAGGCTGAGTCCCACGAGATCGGAGCTGAAGAACTCGAGGTTCGCCGTCGGCCCCGCGCCTACGGTCCAGTTTGCCGGCACGTCGTTGTAATATTTTACCTCGTCCCCTTTGCTGTCATCCGCAAAACCGCGCTTGCCGCGATTGATCGCACCGGGATTCAGCGTCCAGCCGTAACCCACCCACGAAGCTTCCTCTTCCATCGAAGCGCCGCTGTGATACGAGAGCGACATCGAATAGCCGCCGCCGTTCGCGCCCGGCACGTTCAGCACGGGAAGGTTGTAGGTGAAGTCGCCTGAAAAATCATTCACCATGCTGGTGGTGGCCACCGGCTCGAAGCTGGAGAACTCGGGCGAGCCCGGCCCGCTGGTGAGCGCAAACGCAGCGGCAGGCGCAACGGCCTCGGCGATCATGATCACCGCCATGGCGAAGGCCGCCTTGCGGATGAAACGGTATTTTTTCTCGATGCGGTTCATGACGGAACGGTATTACCGGCCGGGAAATGCCGGCAGCTGTTGAAGATCTTTTTGGTTGAAAGCGAAATGCAGGATGCCGAGCTCGAACAGCTCGTCCTCGTAAATAAAATCGATGTCGCCCGAGAGCAGCTGCGTGCGCTGCGCAGGCTCCAGCGCGAAAGCGAAAATGATGCTGCGCGATTCCTGCAGGCCGTAGGTATTCTCCATCGCAGAAAGCACCGGGCGCACGCTGATGCCATTCCCCTCCACGCGCACCAGTTGCTCGAGATCGAAGTTCATCGTGTGCACGCGCTCGGCGTATTCGCTGTACTTCTGCAAACCGCGCTGCATGACGTCGCCGCGCTCGCCTTTCGCCGCATCCGGGCCGAGCGTCATCAGGAACGAGAGGCTGCTTTCGTACAGCTTCAGCAGGCTGTCGCGTTGCTGCCGCGTCGAAGAAACGCCGAGTTCGCGGTGAACGAGGTATTCCGCGGGAAGATATTTGACGCGCACTTCCATGCCGTTCACGTGATGCGCACGCACGAGCCCGTTCGCTTCGTCGTCCATCCAGGCCAGGTAATCGTTCGCCGTCAGCAGCTGCTTCTCGCGGTTGCACGACCACAGCACGAGCCCCGTCGTGAAAATAAGCGCGGTGATCCCGGCGATCGCTTTTGTCGTTCGCTTGCTCTTCTTCATGAGGTTTTATTTTTCCTGCGCGGGCGGCGATGCTTTATAAGAGGTGTTCAGACCGGTCAGCACTTCGTCCGTAATGTCCACGATGTCTTCGCCGTACAATACGTTTCCCGAAAGCGTGGTACCGAGAATGACCGTATAGCCTTGCTCGCGGCCGTACTGCTCCACGAAGCTGTTGATCTGGTTGAGCACGCCCTGCGTCATTTCGCTTTCCTCTTCCCCGCTCCGTTCTTCCATTGCGGCCACGTACTGCTGCATCGCGTTCTGCTGCATGCCCAGCAGCTGTTCGCGTTTTTGCTGTTCCTCCTTGCTCAGGCTGCTGCGCTCGGCCGAATAGCTGTTGATGCTTTGCATCAAGCTTTTCTGCAGCGAATCGATGTTCGCCTGCGTGGTTTGCGTTTTCTTCGTGAAGGATGCGCGCGCTTCTTTCATTCCTGTAAATCCTTCGACAAGCTGTGCCGAGCGTACGAAGGCGATGCGCGGCGTGTTGAGCGTGCGGTAGAATGTCCATCCGCTGAAGGCGGCGATCGCTGCGATAGCGATCCAGGTCAATTTGGTTTTCATCTGCGGTGAATTGGAAAACTGTCAATACTCAACTGTGAATTGCCCGCCGAGCGTGTTGCCGTCCAGCGTGAGCTGGAAGAAATACGCGCCGCGGTCCACCAGCTCGTTCGAGCCGTTGCGGCCGTTCCACTCGGAAGAAGGATTCGAAGTTTGATAGATCGTGGCGCCGTCGAAGGAAGTGATCGTCAGCTGGTAGGTCGTGTAAGCGCCGCCGCCCAGCACGCGGAAGTTGTCGAAGATGCCGTCGCCGTTCGGTGTGATGCGCACGCCGCCGTCGATGTCGAGCGTGACGGGTGCGGGAAGCTGTTCCGAGTACACGTGCCCGTTGTTGAACAGTACGAGTACTGTATCGGTGAGCACGTCATACAAATTCGTATCCAGCGCGGCAGGCCCGGAACCGACGTCGATCAGCACGTTGGAAATCTCAGCGTAGTGATCGATGTCGAATTTCACGATCGCCGTGTCGGTTGCGCCCACGTGGAAGAAACGCAGCTGCACATTGCTCGTGCTCCCGATCACCGGCGTGTAAGGCAAGAACGTTTTCAGTTGCCCGACCTTGTAAATGCCCGAAAGCTGCGGCCCTGTGATCTTGTATTTCAGCGTATCGCTGCCTTCGAGCGAATCGACGCCGAGCGTGTTCAGGATAAAAAACTGATCCTCCTTCTTCCGCGCCAGCGTGAGATAGGTGCCTGATCCCGATCCGACGAACACCGTCGAGGTCACCGAGCCCGTGCCGCCGGCTACCGTGTACCCGCCGTTGCCGTCGTTCAGCCAGCTCGTGCCGCTCCAGCGCGTCACGCGCAATCCTGCGGGTCCGCCCTCCAGCACGCAGTTGTTGCTGTTCCAGCCGAGCGTAGGCTTTACGGTGGATGAGCCGGTGACGCGCCTCAGCACCCAGTACTCGCAGCTGCTGATCTCCTCGAGCGAATCGCCGGCGAATGAAGCACCTTGCGTTTGCGCCGCGGCGATGTAGTTCGTTTCGAACTCGTCCGTAGCTGATGACGGCGCCGTCATCGTCAGCGGATGATACGCGCCGGAGCTCAGCGTGGTGTCGCCCATCGGGAACGTGAACGCGGTGTTGCCCGTCTTGCGCACAAAGCCGTGCACGTAAGCCGCGTCGGAGCCGCCGCTGACGGTAGAGCCTGCGAGCAGCGAGATGTAATTCGTCAAAGTGGTCTTTAATTTCCCGCTCGTAAGGATGAGCTGGTTGCTGACCGTGGCGGGACAATTCAGCGTGAGCGAGCCGCTGCTTTTGTTGACGCGGAATTTGTAGAACGCTTCCGTGCCTGATGATTTGATGACGCGCTGGTAACCGGTTCCGTTAAACATCACTGTCGAGGTGCCCATCGTCCAGGTGCCGCTGTTGTTCCAGTCGCCGCCGACCTCGATGCTCTGCACCCCGGCGCTTAACGTAGCGCCCGAAGTGATGTTCAGGTTGCCGGACGCGAACAAGGTGCTGCCCAGCGTGCGCGTGCCGGTCTGGATCGTCACATGGTTGAACGACATGTCGCCCCAGGGGCTGGCCAGGTCGATCGTGTTGTTCGAGGAATTGTTCGCGCTGGGTGTCACGAAAGCGACTGTCGACGTTCCTGCGCTCACCGTGCCGTTTCCCCACGACCAGTAACCGCTGACGCTGATCGTGCTGCTGAGATTGAGCGTGCCCGATGTTTTGCTGATGGAAATATTCGGCAGGCTGCCGCCCGTTGCAGAGCCGCTGCCGGTGAGCGTTTGCGTGCCGGTGCCGTTGATGACGATCACCGCGTTGCCCGCGCTTCCTGTTGCCGTTGCGGAGACGGTGACGTTTCCTTTCGCATGAATGGTGCCGGTGTTCAGCTGCATCGAGTTCGGCGCGGCGCCCAGCATCGTCAGCGTTCCGTTCACCGTCAGTGTCGTGCCGCTGGCGATCGTGTAAGTGGAAGCGCCCAGCGAAGGAGAAAAACGCAGGTTGTTGAACGTCATGCTGCCGGTAACGGTGTTGTTCGAGCCCCTGATGTCCACCGTGCCGCTGTTGTGCGTGAACGAGCCGGAGGAAAAAGTAAAATCATCGTTGGCGTTCAGCGTGGCGGTGGTGGACGTGAATGCGCAGCCGGAGATCGTCAGCGTGCCGTTGATCGTGATGTTGTTGCTGCCGCCGGTGAACGTGCCGCCGCTGAACTGCGCATTGCCGTTCTGCACCGCTATATTATTTGCACCCTGGCTGATCGTTCCCGTGTAGCCGCTCTGCACTTCGAAGCGGCGCACACTCACCGCGGCGTTGATCGTGCAGCTGCCGTTGCGCGAGCCTGTGAAATAAGCGGTGTCGTTCACGGCCGGAACAGACGATCCGCCCGCACCCGTCGCCGTGGTCGACCAGTTGGCGGTAGCGTTCCAGTTGCCCGTGCCGGTGTTGAGGATCCAGTAGCGCTTGCCCGCGAGCGAAGGCAGCGTCATAATTAGAAAAGCTGCGAAGCAGACGAGCCTGGCCATGCGAACGGTCTTATAATAGGTGTGATGAAAGGGCATGTCGCTAAGGGTTATCAAAATGTCATATCTAAAGTAGATCGCGAAAAACCCGTAGTGCGCAGCACTTAACGAATGACGCCGGCTTCGAAACGAACGGATCATTTCGGGTAAGCAACGGTTGCCGATTTTCAGATATGTACATCTGAAATCTGAATGAATACCTTTGCAGCATGCGCATCACTTCCGCCGAATACCTCAGCAGCAACGTGCTCGCCGAAAAATGCCCGGCGCCGGACAAGCCGGAGTATGCGTTCATCGGTCGCTCGAACGTGGGGAAGTCTTCTCTTATAAATATGCTCAGCGGCAACAGCGAGCTCGCGCACGTGTCCGCGCGACCGGGGAAGACGCAGGTGATCAATCATTTTCTCATCAACAAAAACTGGTACCTGGTCGACCTGCCGGGCTACGGTTTCGCGAAAGTGTCCAAGGTGCAGCGCGAAAAATTCGAGCGCATGATCCGCGGTTACCTCACGCGCCGGCCCAACCTGATGTGCGTGTTCCTGCTCGTCGATGCGCGGCACGAGCCGCAGGCGAACGATCTCGCCTTCATGGAAACCTTAGCAGAAGCGCGCCTGCCCTTCACGCTGCTGTTCACCAAGTGCGACAAGCTTTCTTCCAACGCGATGCTCACCGCGCTGCGCCGTTATAAAGAGGTCATGCTGCAGCACTGGGAAGAATTCCCGCCGCACATTCTCACTTCCGCGGAAACAGGAAAAGGCAGAGACGAGGTGCTGCAGTTCATCGAAGACACGAACCAGCTGTTCAAAAAAATGCACTGAGCCGCTTCCAATAAAAAACGCGCTGCGAAAAGATCGCAGCGCGTTTTTTATTCGTTCAGATTTTTAATTGCTGCCGGTCGCAGGCTGAAAAAAATCGCAATAAAAAAACCGTCCCCGCTTTTCGCAGAGACGGTTTTTTTTGAGCGCTTTTATTTCTTCGAGCCGATGAGCGTGATGAAGCCCGTCGTGCTGTAGTCTTTCAGGTTCGACACCGCTTTCAGGATGAAGTAGTACGTGCCGTCCGTGCAAAGCTGCCCGGAAGTCGTGCGGCCGTCCCAGTGAATCTCAGGCGCGGTGCTTTCGAAGATCTTCACGCCCCAGCGGTCGAAGATCTCGATGCTGTATTCTTTCAGGCCGCTGTTGGCGATGTAGAACTCATCATTGGTGCCGTCGCCGTTCGGCGTGAACACGTTCGGGATGATGATGCCTTCGATGATCGTCACAAAACCGGTCACCGTATCGGTGCAGCCTGCGGAGTTCGTCACGGTCAGCGTCACGGTGTAGGTGCCGCCGGCGAACGTGTGATTCGGGTTCTGCTGCGTGGACGAGTTGCCGTCACCGAAATCCCAGTTCCAGGCCGTGGGCGTGCCGGTAGACTGATCGATGAAGCTGTAGTCGTTGCCGAACATGCCGCTGTTGGTCGTGTCGGTGAAGAAGCCCGCGTTCGGAACGGGATTGATGGTGGGCTGGCAGCTGTCGGGCAGCGAGTTGCACTGCACGCCGGTCGCTACGACGTAGACGAAGCCGGTGCCGCTCGTCCAATCCACCTGCAGGGTATCCGTTCCCTGTCCGCCCGTGATCGTGCCGTTGCCGGGGATCGTCCATTGGTAACCGGTTCCCGTGCCGCCGTTCGCGATGAAAGTCGTCGACGTGTTCGGGCAGATCGAGGGACAAACGATCGTGGGCGCTGCCGGACGAAGCGCCGTCAGCAAATAAGGTTCGCCGGGATTCGCAAACTGCCAGGCCGGACGATTCAACGTGCTGAAGCCGCCGGAAGCGCCGGGCGTCGTGGTCTGCATGTCGTTCCATTGAACGTTCGTCGTGCGCCAGTGCGCCATGCCGTCCCAGTTGCCGTCGGTAGCGGGCACGTAGTACAGGCGAATGTCAGCCGAGGAAGCGCCGACCGGGCGAAGGATCGCGTGGTAAAACGTGTCGATGGTGGCGCACATCAGGCCGTCGTTCGCGGTGCGCAGGAAGCCGTCGTTGTCGGCATCGTGGTTGACGAAGCGCGCGGTGTAGGTGCTGCTGCCGGTTTGCGGGATGATGTCGACAGGGCGGTAGCGTGTGATGTTCACGCTGGAGCCGGTCGGAAAGTTGTAGGTGCCGGGAGCGCCGGTCACGCGCGAGAAGGTTCCGGGAGCGGTGCTGCTCACAAAACCTTCGCTGCCGAAAGTCGTGTTATTTGTCACGGCGGCGGTCGCGTTATTCAATACGAAGAACGTGTTCGTCTGCGTTTCGAGCTCGCGGTCGTCGATGTTGAGAATGCCGTTCGGGCCGGTGTTCGCGTCCACGCCTTGCAGCGTTTTCTTGCGGTTGTTGCCGGTGCCGGTGCCGTCGAGCGTAAGGTTGTTGAACGTGGTCACCTGCGTGCCGGTGATGAATTGCTGCGTATTGCCGTAAAGGATCACGGTGCTGTTGCCGCCGGTGAAGGTGGCGTTGTTCACCCAATCCTGCTCGACGTTGTACGTGCCGTCGCCGCTGACGGTGGATGCGTTGTTGATCGTCACGGTGCCGGCCAGGGGAAGCAGGGAGTTCTTGGTCACGGTCACGTCACCATCGTTCTGGAAGGTGCTGCCGTTGTCGAACGTCGCGCCGCCGTTGATGTGAACGATGGAGCCGGCTGTTGCGTGGATCAATGCGCCGTTGGAGAAAAAGATCTGTGCTTTAGCCTGAAAAGCGAAAGCGCCGAGCGCAAGACCAAGGAGTGGCAGGTAATGTTTTTTCATGGGTCGCATGTATGGGTCGGCCGCGAGCCAGGCGCGGTTAATAACAAATATAGAAAAATCCGCTAAATCAAAACGATATGCGCTCAGACGTGCAGATTTTCAAACAGGCGGATGTCCAGGCCGCTGCGTACGCTGAAATGCATATATCGCTGCAGGGCGCATTTTTAGCGAAAACGCTGATTTTTGAGCGATTTACGCTTCTTTCGGCCCCGCGATCTGCATTTTTTCGGCGAAAAAGTCTCCGAAACGGCGCATTTCTTCGGCCATCTCTTCTTCGCCGGTGGCGCGTTTGAAGGTGTCGGAAAGGGTCATGATGTTCTGGTGCACGAACTGCTTCATCTCGTCGACGAGCATCTCTTTCGTCCAGAGGTCGACGCGCATGGTGTTGGCTTCTTTTTCATCCCACATCGTGAGCATGACGGCTTTGCAGGTGCTTTTTTCCCCGCCGTCGCTGGCTTCCCATTGGATGCCGGTGGGCAGGTTGTTCTCGTCGAGGGTGACGGTGAATTTGATCTCGGCTTTTCTCATCGGGGGCAAAGGTAAAAGATCGTGGGCTGGATGGAAGCGAATTCGTACTTCGCTTCAGTGATTTTAAGCTCACCTAAAATTTCGGCTTGTACTTCGAGCGCGTGAGGATGGTTTGCGCGTCGCTGAGCTTCATCAACTCCTCCAGGCTGACGGAAGGATTGTTCTCCATGTACGTTCGCACGATCTGCAGGCCGATCCAGGAGGCTAAGCGCGGGGGCGAATCGTGGCTGAAGCCGGTGGTGAAAGGCCCGTCGTTGACCAGCGGGAGAATGTCGGTGACGTTCGTGTTGTAGACGAGCTTTTTCTCGATCAGGTACGCCCACACTTCCGCTTCCGCCGCCTGCGCCCATTCGAGCTGCCTGGCGGTGTAGCCGAGGCGGAGGGTGTCGTGCGTTTGAGGCAGCAGGGCTTCGGTGAGGTACATGATCTTCCCGTCGTAGATCATGCGCGTGAGCAGGTCGCCTTTTTCATCCGCGAGCGGGAATTCGTTCATCATCCAGGCGCGCACGAAATCGGGGAGCATGTACGGCGCGTCGAGCTTGCGCTGCCGGTAGAGCGGCCACTGCAGACGGGAATAATAAGGCGTTTTGCCGAGGTACATTTCCAGGCCGATGCCGAACTCGTTTTCCACCTGGCTGATATTATAATTGAAGCCCGACATCATGGCGTGCACTTTTTTCGGCAGCGTGCGCTGTGGAAAATGGTAGCGGAAATATTTGTACGCGTTCTGAATTTCTTTCTCGAGCCCGGACAGATCGGCGTATTTTTTTTTGCAGGCCTCGTACACCTCGCGCATGGCCGGATCGGAGATGAAGCTTTTGAACTGCTGGTTGCAGATGGGCTGGTCGAAGGAGCCGGGACAGATGATGCGCTCGGTGTAACCGATGTAGAATCCGTTGTACGTTTTTTCCAGGGAAGCGCGCAAAGCGGGGATGTTGCCCGTGTCGTTCTCGAAAACCGCTTTATCGAAACGGGAGATCTGAACCGGGGCTACGTTAATGTCCGACACGTCGACGTCGAGACGGCTTTGCTCCCCGCATCCCAACAGCACGAGCAGCACCGCTGCGGCGGTTGTTAAGCCTCGCATAAAACGAAAATGTGTTATAATTGCATGATATTTGCTCAACCGAACGCGCACCTAAAAACAACGCGCAACCAAACTCAAAAGTATGAAAAAGCTGCTCATTCTTTCCGCCCTGTTCCTGTTCGCCAAAGGCGGGCTTTTCGCGCAGGACGAAAACAACCTGAAGAATTTCCGCTTCGGCCTGAAGGCCACGCCGACATTCAACTGGCTGCGTCCCGACGATAAAAAGCTGGAAAAGGACGGCACGCTCGCCGGCATCAAATACGGCCTGATCACCGAGTTCCGCCTCAACGCCGTGGCTTCTTTCTCTACCGGCATCGAAGGCTCGCACGTGGGCGGCAGGGTGAATTATACCGACAGCGCTTATTATTTCGTGCACGACGACGCGTACATGGCTAAAGAAGATACGGCAGGCCACTCGAACGATCTTGCGGTCTACCGTTTGACCAACCGCGAGTTCCGCATCACCTACGTGACTGTTCCCGTTACGCTAAAGCTGAAAACAAAAGACATCGGCGGCATGACCTACTTCGGCATGTTCGGCGGCGACCTGAACTTCCGCGCCGGCGCGAAAGCCACGGACAAGAACGTGAGCAGCTTCGTTCCCCCGAACACGACCTTCGACCCCACGAAAGTGGACATCACCAAGGACGTGAACCTGTTCACCGTGAACCTGAACGTCGGCGCGGGCATGGAATACAACCTTTCCGGCACCACTTCCTTCGTCGCTTCGCTGAACTACAACCGCGGTTTCATGAGCGCGCTCAAAGCCGACTCCGAATACCTGATGAACCCGGATGTGGATGCCACGCCGTACCGCCAGAAAGCGTACCTCGACGGCATCGTCGTCACCGTGGGTGTGATGTTCTGATGCGGATTCACGTATGCAGATTTCAGGTGAGCTGCATGGATCCGCACCTCTGAAATTTGAAATCTGCACATTGGGAATACGTAACTTTGTCCCGTCTTTCACCAGAGACGGGACATTTTTTTTATGAAGATCGCGCTGGCCCAGCTGAATTATCACATCGGCAATTTCGAGCTGAACACGTCGAAGAGCATCGCCGCGCTGCAGCGTGCGAAGAAAGAAGGCGCGGATCTCATCGTGTTCCCCGAGCTTTCCGTTTGCGGCTACCCGCCGCGCGATTTCCTGGAATTTTCCGACTTCATCAAGCGCTGCGAGAACGGTGTGAAAGCGATCGCGGAAGAATGCAAAGGCATTGCGGCGATCGTGGGCGGACCTTCGGTGAACCCGCAGGTGGAAGGAAAGGGCCTTTTCAATACCGCGTTCTTTTTGGCGGGCGGTGAAGTACGATCGCTGAGCAGGAAAGCGCTGCTGCCGAATTACGACGTGTTCGACGAGTACCGCTACTTCGAGCCGGGGCGCGAGTTCCAGGTGATCGATTATAAAGACAAACGCATCGCGCTGACCGTCTGCGAGGATCTCTGGGACGTCGAGGAAGACCTGATGTACACGCTGTGGCCCATGGACGAGCTGAAGAAGCAGGGCGCGGACCTGATGATCAACATCGCCGCTTCGCCGTTCAATTACGGGCACGCGGAAAAACGCCGGCAGGTGCTGATGCGCAACGTGGCGAAATACGAAATGCCGCTGATCTACGTGCAGCACGTGGGCGCGCAAACCGAGCTGATCTTCGACGGGGGCTCGATGGCCTTCAATAAAAAAGGCGAGCTGGTGGCGGAGCTGAATTATTTCGAAGAGGATTTCCGCATTATCGATACGGAGAAATTAGGATCCTCCCCTGCCCTGCCCCCTTACGCCGCACCGAAAGCGGAACGCATCCACGAGGCGCTGGTGCTCGGCATCCGCGATTATTTTTCGAAGATGGGTTTCTCCAAAGCCGTGCTCGGCCTCTCCGGCGGCATCGATTCGGCGCTGGTGCTCGTGCTGGCGGCGCGCGCGCTGGGCAAAGACAACGTGCTGCCCGTGCTCATGCCTTCGGAATTCTCTTCGCAGCATTCCGTCGACGATTCGGTGCAGCTCTGCAAAAACCTCGGCTGCCGTTACGAGATCATTCCCATCCGCGAATCTTACGAGACCTTGCTGCGTACGCTGCAGCCGGTGTTCAGCGATCTTCCGTTCAACACCGCCGAAGAAAATATCCAGGCGCGCGTGCGGGGCATCGTGCTGATGGGCATCGCGAACAAGCTCGGCTATATTTTACTGAACACGACGAACAAAAGCGAAGCCGCCGTCGGCTACGGCACTTTGTACGGCGACATGTGCGGCGGCATCGCGGTGCTGGGCGACGTGTACAAAACGGAGATCTACGAGCTCTCGCGCTGGATCAACCGCGAAGAAGAGATTATCCCTGAAAACATTATCGCCAAAGCGCCTTCCGCCGAATTGCGCCCCGGGCAAAAAGACAGCGATTCGCTTCCCGAATACGCCACGCTGGATGAAGTGCTGTTTCAATACATCGAGCAGCGCAAAGGTCCGGACGAGCTCACGGCGGCGGGTTTTGAAAAAGCGCTGGTCGACCGCATCCTCAAGCTCGTGAACACGAATGAATGGAAACGCGCGCAGGCGCCGCCGATCCTGCGGGTGTCGCCGAAGGCGTTTGGTACGGGGAGAAGGATGCCGATCGTGGGAAAATATTTGAGCTGAATTTTTTTGAATACCCGCTGCGTCCGCAGCTGCGCGAAAGCGATGCGCAATGACTGATCCAAAAAAGTAACTTTGCGCTCGATCTGAAATCACTATGCAAAAACCCATCATCGCCGGCATTCAGCAAGTGGGCATCGGCGTGCCCGACGTGAAGGCTGCTTTCAAGTGGTACCGGCAGCATTTCGGGATGGACATTCCTGTTTTCGAAGAGGCGGCGGAGGCGAACCTGATGCTGCCGTACACGGGAGGAAAACCGCATTCGCGGCATGCGATCCTGGCGATCAACATGAAGGGCGGCGGCGGGTTCGAGATCTGGCAGTACACGAGCCGTACGCCGCAGCCGCCCGCGTTCCAGCCGCAGCTGGGTGATCTCGGGCAACTGGTGACGCGCATGAAATCGGCGGACGTGAACGGCTCGCACGCATTCCTGAAATCGAAAGGCGCGGAATTGCTGAGCGAAGTGCTGCGCGATCCGGGCGGGCAGGCGCATTTTTTCGTGAAAGATCCTTACGGAAATATTTTCCAGGTCGTGCCGGGCGATGACTGGTTCGGCGGCGGGAAGCAATTGACGGGCGGGCCGGCAGGCGCGATGCTGGGCGTGAGCGAGATCGAGCGCTCGAAAAAATTCTATGCGAACATTCTCGGCTACGATCAAGTGATCTACGACGAAGAAGGCGTGTTCAGCGATCTGAAGATGCTGCCGAGCGGAAGCGCAAAAGTTCGCCGTGTATTGCTGGCGCACAGCCGTCCGCGCGCAGGCAGCTTCAGCAGGCTTTTAGGCGCCAGCCGCATCGAACTGATACAAGCGCTCGACCGCGCGCCGCGAAAGATTTTCGAAAACCGCTTCTGGGGCGATCTCGGCTTCATCCACCTTTGCTACGATCTGAGCGGCATGAAAGAGATGCAGGCGCTCTGCGAAAAGCACGGCCACCCGTTCACGGTCGACAGCGCAGGCAATTTCGACATGGGCGAAGCGGCGGGACATTTCAGCTACGTGGAAGATCCCGACGGCACGCTGATCGAATTCGTGGAGACGTTCAAAATTCCTATCCTGAAAAAATTCGGCTGGTACCTCGACCTGCGCAAACGCGAAGCGGGAAAAGCGCTGCCGGGCTGGATGCTGAAAACGATGGCGCTGAACAGAGTGAAGGATTAATTATACGGCAATGTTAATTGAAGAAATTAAGGCTTCTAACTTAACATTATAAACTGCTGGGGCTTCGCTTTTAAGACCTAGCTCTTCCTCTAATTGAGAAATTAATTGATGGACTTGAGCTGCATTTGAGAGGTTTATTGCGTGATAGCTATTTAGTGGAGCTTTCATGATTTTATAATCTTTTTCACTCTTTACTAAGGGTATTAATTTCATTTTTTGCCCCCATCTGGCTCCAAATTCAAAAAGAACATAATGCGAACTAAGGCTTTGTTCCGTCACCAAGCCTATAAATACTCTTGATTTAAAAATCTCTTCTCTAAGCTGCTCGTCAGAATTAGCTCCTCCTTTAAGCATAAATCCAGGAACTGAAGTGCAACGAATTCTTTCCGATCTAATATGAAATGCAGATATAATCAAATCGACTAGGTGTCTTACTACTATCACGTCAAGGGAACTATGACTAATAAAAACGTCCAAATTATACGACTCTCTTCCACCTAAAAGCTCAGCATCCCGCTCTTGAACTTTTACAAAGCTCTTCGAACTAATACTATTTGATTCGTTTTCTATTCCTTCTATTATGTTTAGATAGGCAAAGGAAATACCATAATCAGATTCATCAATATCATCTTCATGATCTGTTATGAACTCTTTTAATTCTTGCAAGAAGTCCGGCTTATTCTTTCTTAAAGAAAGCTGATATTCAACAAAAGCTGTCCGCTTCGATTTTCTGATATGTACTAGCTTTTCTGCGAATTCACGGTAGTAGCAGTATTTGCAGATATTAGAGTTCCCAATTCGCGGATTGGTTTCTGATATTTGGCATGTCTTTTTACGTTCAAATTGAATGTCAAAGACCTCGTCCTTAGTTCTGGGATCTATACTGTCTACTAATTGAATTATCTCTTCTGAGAATTTGAAAGAATCGGCTATTCGCATTCTTGAAATTTTGCTCATCTGCTTTGAGGTTTTAACTCAGTAAATATGCGGGTAAAAAACAATTGCATCGGAAGAATATCAAACCAACTTATTAATATTTTCTGAATTTTATTAACTCTTTAAGGTACACCAGCCTTGTCCTCGAAGAACCAACTTTCCCGCGCTCCATTTTTTTCTGCTTAACTTGCTGGACAACCTCCGGCATGACCCGCCTGCTTGCTTTTCTTTTTTTGCTTTCGCTGCTCGCTTCCTGCAGCATCGAGAAGCGGCTGTACCGCCCGGGCTTTCATTTTGAGCGCGCCGGAAAAATTTCTGCCGCGAACGAAACACCGCGGCAGGAAAAGCAAAACGGGCAGGAACCCTTCGTTGCTGCCGGGCTCCCCGACACGGTTGCAGCATTACCCGTCACCTCCACTTTCGCCGAAGAAAAAACAGGAACGACTGAAGCGCCGCGCGCTGCGCCGGTGAGCCGGCGCGTGATTCACTCCGCGCAAAAAGAAATACGCGCGCAGGCGCAACAGGTCATTGACAGAACGGATGCGAAATTTCAATCGCGCCGGCAGCGCAGCCGCGTGCCCGAGCCGATCCGTGAAGCCTTCTGGGCGGGATTGCTGATCACGTTTCTCGCAGGGCCGATCAGCGCGGCGGTTATTTTCGCTCCGGAAGCTTTTCTCAGCGGCGGCGCGGGCGGGGAAGATATTTTCTGGCTGCTCACGACGCCCATCATCAGCGTGGCTTTTATCTTTTTCGCCCCCGGGCTCATCCGCGATTGCGCGCGCGCGATGGGACGCGTCCGGGAAACCGGCAAGGACGGCCCGTTCGTGATGGGAATGTTCGGGATTCTTTTTTGCGTGATCGGCTCGCTGCTTTCTGTCGCTACGTTCGTCGGCTTGCTGCTGAACCCGGTCGTGCTGCTCATCGTGGCGCTGGCCTGCCTGCTTTGCCTGCTGTACCTGGTATTGTCGTAAGCTTTTTCAAAAAGAAGCGGCGCTGTTAACGCCGCTTCTTTTTCACCCGCCCGTTATTGAAGAATTATTTTCAGGCGCTCCGTTTTTCCGTCTTTTTCGATCTGAACGATATACATTCCTGTCGCTTGTCCGCTGATGTCAAACATTTCCCGCTGCGTCGTCATGTTCTTGCTTAGTACGCTGCGTCCGGTCATATCAAAAATTTCAAGGTGATGCGTTCCCTGCTCCGGCACCTCGATCGTGAAGTTGCCGCTGCCGGGGTTAGGATAAAGCCGGATGCCGGGCAACAGCAATTGCTCTGCAGTTTCGTTATTCGCGATCCGCAAAGTGCTTCCGGGCAAACTGCCGCATGGGGGGCAGTTACGCGAGGGCGTAACGAACACGCCGCTCTCTCCGAATGCGACAAGGTCATCGGCGCCATCGCCGTTCACGTCTGCAGCCATGCGCGGATGATGCTCCACGCGGAACGCGCCGGCGTCATTACCGTAGCAATACCAGTTCATCGTCAGGAACGGCCAGCGAAATCCGGGGCCATTCGCGTCCTCGTACGAATAAGAAATGTATACGCCGCTGCTGCCATACCCGACGACATCAGCCCTGTTGTCATTGTTCATATCGGCCATCAGGCGTACATGCTCGTTCATGTTCCAGCCGCCTGCATTCGCGTTCGAACCGTAGTTGCCGATCCAAAGAGCGGGTGTTCCGAAGATCAGGGCCTGGTTGCTGTTTGAACTGCTCTGCGAAACCGTCACGCCCGTCGAACCGAAACCTACGAGATCCATCTTTCCGTCGGCATTGACGTCGGCCAGCATGCGCGGATGATCGCTTACTGTCCACGAAGGTGAATTGCCGGTGCAGAACGTGTTCACCTGGCTCTGCGTCGCTACTGTTGAGAAGGCCGAGCCGGTCGACAATGAAACTGCCACTGCACTGTTGCCACAGCCTACTACGTCCGCTTTTCCATCCCCGTTCACATCTCCGACCATGCGCACGTGGCTCGCATTGCTCCAGCCGCCCGCACCTGCATCGTTGCCGTATTTATTGATCCACAACGAAGGCGAAACGAATGCGTTCGTACCGTTCGAAAGCGAAACGTAGACACCTGCGCCGCAGAAACCGATGACGTCTGCTTTTCCATCGCCGTTCGCATCAGCGAGATAACGTTTGTGCAGGTTGATCGACCAGCCTCCCGCCGAGGCGTCCGAGCCGTAACTGCCCACCCAAAGCGTTGGCGTCGAAAATGAAGTGCCGCTCGACAGTGAGACGTATACACCGGCGCCAGCGAAGCCCACTACGTCCGCTTTTCCATCGCCGTTCACGTCCGCCATTGTGCGCGGGTGATACGCTGCTCTCCAGCCGCCCGCCGCCGCATCATAACCGAATTGCGCCACCCACAAAGACGGTGAGGTAAAGCTCACCAGGCCCGTGGAAGAATTGACCTGCGCCAGCGATACGTAAACACCAGCGCCGCCGAAGCCTACCACGTCCGCTTTTCCATCGCCGTTCACATCCGCCATTATTCGCGGATGCTCGCTGACGTCGAACCCGCCTGCGGAAGAGCCGTGGCCGAAAGATTGTATGTCGATCTTTTTATAGATGCGGATGTAGTCGATCGACATTTTCGCAGGCCCTGCCCCGGGAGCTCCGTATCCCCATTCCACAGGCGCGATCGCCAGGTTGGCGATCACTGTGCTGATGATGTCGGGCACATGGCAATTGTTGTTCACGCTTCGCACCAGCGTATTGTCCAGGTAGAAATCAAATGAATTGGTTGTCCATTCCAAGCTGAATGTATGGAACGCCTGGCTGAAATCGGACTGGGAGGAATGCGCGCTCATCACGACATCCGAGGGAAAACAGTGATGCAGGTACCCCTGCTGCGCCGCTGGCAGGGAGCAAACGCCGTATGGATTGGAATACGTCTGGCTGCACGTGGAAGGACGGTCATAATGAAAATTCGTCATGTCTTTCCTGAGATCGTTGGTGATGATCTCGAAGATGTCGATCTCATGTCCACGATCGTGATCACCGGCCGGATCGTCAGTGAACAGCCAAAAGGCAGGCCAGTAGGAATTTCCGGCCGGAAGCTTACAGCGCATTTCAAAAAACCCATGCTTGAACGAACGCAGCGTCTCAATCCAGCCGGACGTAAAGTTGTAATTACTCGCCATCGTGTGCGGCGGAGTTTGCCCCCAAGCGTTGATGACCAAGCACTTGTTGTTCGCATTCCAGGTAGAAGAGCAACTTTCGCGCGAGTACGTTTTTTGACCGTTGGGCGTGTTAGGGTCATTGGCATAATTGTGATTGATGTCGTCGACGTAACACTGCATCTCCTCATTAGCATCACGTATGTTATCTGTATCACCTCCATGATAATAGTTCTGCGCCAGCCAAAGCGAAGTGTTGGGATTGTAATAAGGCCCCGGCGGGGAGTCATCGAACTCGTCATTAAAGATCAATTGATAACCGCTTTTGCTCTGCGGATTATCCGCAGGCGTGAAAAACGCACCCGGCGCGATAAGCCAGTGATTCTGGGCACCGACGTCCATTAAATTTCCTGCGCTCAATAGCGCAACGAGTAGAATTCTTCTCATGTTCAACGTTTTTTAAGACAGGGGATCAATACTGCAATCAGGATATACTACAATATACGCAGGCGAGGCTTTCATTCGACCTAATCAGTAAACAGAAAAAAAACGATGTTGTTCTACAGAGGCGCGGAATGTACTGTGATCTTATTTCCTCACTGCAGCTTCAAGCTGCGGTTACCCGCGCAGTGCTTCTATTTCCTGCTTGATCTCGCTGCGCTGCAGCAATAATTCTTTCGCCGCGTCGTGGTTGCTGCTGACGAGCGACAGTAATTTACGGCGGCCGTTGAATTTTTTCCAGCGCACGTAGAACCACCAGGCGAATCGTCCCAGCGGGTAAAGCGAGACGAGCACGATCAAACCGATCCACCAGTTGAAAACGCAGGCGGCGGCGACCCACAAAATAATGTACCAGAACAAAAACATGAACGCGGCAAAGCTCACGTTCAGCGAAGCATGCCATTCCATGTGCTTCACTTTTTTACTCGCCATGCGGTGCGGCAAAAAGAACGGCAGCGCGTTGAGCAAAAGACCCGCGAGGAACAAGGGCCAGGCCAGCAGGAAAAGCAAAGTGTCGCTGAAGAATTGGCCTGCGCGCATGTTCAGGATCGTGTCTTCGCGCAGCAGCCAGTCGCGCAGGCCGCGTTTTTTTACCGCGTCGAGATAGATCTTCGTTTTTTCCCGCAGACCGGCGACGCGTTCAGGCTGCGTTTTCGCAGCAGCGTTCACCAGCTCCGCGATCTCTTTTGAAACCGGGTACGTTTGCTTCTGATCTCCCGGGTCGAGGCCTTTCGCTTTCGCCCAGGGCGCGAGGAACATTTCTTCCAGGTCCGCGACGAGCTGATCGTTCTCCTTCTCCTCGACGATCAGCAGCTGCTCCCGCATGCGCTCTTCGAGGTAAGCGGTGAACTCGTTGATGCCGCGCGCTTTTTCATTCCTGTAACGCTCTTCGAACTGGCGCACTTCGAACGCCTCGCCGAAACGGACGTGTACCGGCTGCCGGAATTTCCAGGGACGATGCGTGTAGTTCACGCCGACGGGAACGATCGTCAATCCCAACCTGAAATCCGCCGCCTCTTCCGCGCCGAAGGCGATGCGCGCCGTACCTTTTTTCAATTTGCGCAGGCGGCGTTCCTGCACGCAATAGCCTTCGGAGAAAATAATGATCGAAGCTTTTTCCTTCAGGTGCTCGTAGCAGAGGCGGAACGTTTCATCGTTCTTCTGCAGGTTTTCCAAACCTTCCTGCCGGCGGTAAATGGGAATGAGGAAAAGAAATTCCAGCAGCCTGCGGTGCCAGGGCTTGCGGAACACGTCGGAGCGCACGAGGAAATACGTTTGCTGCGGCACGGTGCAGGCCACGATCATCGCGTCCATGAACGCGTTGGGATGATTCGAGCAGAGCAGCAGCGGCTTGTCGCGGGGCACGTTCTCCAGCCCGCTCGAGTGCATGCGGCGCCCGTAGCGATAGAACACGCCGATGGCGCAGTTCATCAGGGTCCACAAAAAGCGGTTGAAGAGGAATTTCATCGGGGGCAAAGATAGCCGGTTACTGCGCGTCCCTGCGCTCGAGCCGGATCGTGCGCGAGGTGTACGAAACGGAAAGCTCGCCGCCTTTCGCCGCTTTCTGCTCGAGCTCCTGCTCGAAAGAATATTCCAGCACAAGCGTCAGGGGCACGTCGGCC
>Ga0196978_1000278_pt1 | contig 26886 bp, 22 predicted proteins | sample S3v_2013CmetaG_FD_155491 | JGI IMG/M metagenome (GOLD analysis project Ga0196978, IMG submission 155491) | Soil microbial communities from Anza Borrego desert, Southern California, United States - S3+v_20-13C | ecosystem: Environmental > Terrestrial > Soil > Desert | place: USA: California... | reverse complement strand
ACGGTGAGCGTGCCGCCGGTGCCGGTGGCGAAGTCGCCGGCGCGGATGCCGGTGCCGCTGGTCACGTCGATGTCGAGATTGCCGCCGGTGAAGTCGATGTTGGCGCCGTTGTTGGTGATGTTCACCGCGTGGAAGGTGCCGGTGTTGAGCGTCTTGGTGACGCCCGAGAAAGCGATCGTGCCCGACGCATTGTTGTTGAGCAGGATGCCGTTGTCCTCGCCGGTGACCGGGCCGTTGCCGTCGGTGGCGGAGATGTTGCCGGTGAAGCTGATGTTGCCGACGCTGTGGCCCTGCACCTCGACGATGTTGCCGGATGTGGTCTTGGTGATGCTGGCGTTGATGTCGACCTGGCCGGTGCCGTTGGTGATCAGAACGGCCTCGAGGCTGGGATCGTTGGTGCTTCCGATCGCGCCCGCGTCGATGTCGACGAGCTGGGTCGCGCCAACGATCTCGAGGCCCTGGCCGCCGGCGCCGCCCGTGCCGGTATTCTGGAGGCTGATGCTGTCGATGTCGACGACGCCGTTGGCGCCGTTCAGTTCGATGCCGTCCTGGAAGCTGTTGCTGACTCCGACATTGTCGAGGTCGAACGTCGCCGCCGAGCCGTTGCTGATGTTGATGCCGTCGCCGGCCAGCGTGCCGGTGATGTTGATGGTGTTGGCGTGGAAGGTGCCGCCGTCGAGATTGTCGATGATGATGGCGCCGACGGTGGTGGCCGCGCCGGTGCTGAGCGTGTCGAAGCTGACCCCGCTCGTCCCGACCGAACCGCCGCTCATGTTGAGAAGCGTTCCGCCGTTGGTCGAGCTGACGTCGTTGTTGGCGCCGGTGATGTTGAGGACGACGTTGCTGGAATTGATGCCGGTGCCGGCGCCGGTGTCGATGTCCATCGCGCCGCCGGTGATGTTGATCGTCCCCGAATTGTTGTTGGTGATGTCGAGGCCGACCCCGGACGTGGTGTCGAGGTCCACCGCGCCGGTGATGGTGAGCACGCTGCCGCTGCTGTTGCCGGTATAGTTGATCGCGTCGCCGACGCCGCTGTTGACGGTGACCGCGGCGAAATTGGTGGTCAGCGTATTGGACGAATTGGTGATGTCGATGCCGCCGCCGCTATGCGAGCCGCCGGTGAGGTCGGTGGCGCCGGTGACGGTGAAGCTGCCCTGGACCCCGTTGAGGTCGATGGCCCCGCTGCCGGTGACGCTGCCGGTGGACTGGCTCGAGGCGAGGCTCTCGAAGGTGACGGTGAGCGAGCCGCCATTGTCGACGTCGATGATCTGGCCGGTGCCGGAGACTTCGGTCTGGGAGATGGTGAGGTTGCCGGCGGTGCTGCCATTGTCGCGGATGGCGACTCCGCTGGCGTCGCTGCCGACGAAATCGACGCCGAGGATGGTGTTGTTCTGGCCGAGCTCGATTCCGAACGCGCCGTGGTTGATCACAGAGTCGACGCCGCCGGCGGTGATCGTGATTCCGTTGGCGGTGAACGCGGTGCTGGTGCCCTCGCCGCGCAGGACCTGGCCCTCCTCGAGCTGCAGGCCGCCGGCCAGGCTGTTGGTGCTCTGATAGACGAAGATGGTGTCGCCCATATCGTCGAGAAGGTCGGAGGTGCCGCCGTTGACCAGCGGGGTCAGCGAGTTGAACGGGCTCTCGTAGGTGCCGTTGCCGCCGCCGGCGGCGTCGGCATCGACATACCAGACGGCGTCGACGACGTTGACGGTGACGTTGCCCGGGGTCGCGGCGACGCTGGTGACTCCGTCCTCGTCGGTCACTTCATAGGTGAAGGAAGCGGCGCCCTCGAAGCCGACGGTCGGGCGGAAGGTGAAGCTTCCGTCGAGCTCGCTCGTGACGGTGCCGTTGGTGACGAGGACGGTGACCGAGACCGGATCGCCGTTGACGTCGACCACGGAGGTGCCGTTGATCGCGCTGATCGTCAGGTTCGGGGTGACGGTGTCGTCGGGATCGATGTCGTTGGCGGTCAGGGTCGAGGCGAGGATGTTGTAGGGGGTGTTGCCGACGACTCCGTTGATCGTGTTGTCGACCGCGATCGGGCCGATGTTGACCGAGCCCGGGTCGATGGTCAGGCCGTTCTCGGTCTCGGTGTCGAGGACGTTGAGGGCATCCTCGCCGGCGCCGTTGGCGATGATGATGGTATGGCTGAAGGTATCGAGCGGATCCGCGACATTGTCGCCGTCGGCATCGTTGAGAAAGCTGCGCAGACGCGTGACCGAGATGGATGCCGGCATTTTTCTGGACTCCCCGCAACGCCGAACTGCTTCGCTGCCCCCGCACGCGTGAGTCGGCTCCAGTCGAGCCAATGGCACAGAAGGCGACGATAATCTAGGAAAAAACCACTCAGTTCAAATCGATGCAGCAGTCGCTCGCACGCGCGCGAGCGGGCTCCGCAACGGCCCTGCGCGCGACGAAAAGGCCCCGGGAAAGGGTTCCGGGGCCTCAGTTGGTGCCTGCTACTCTCTTGGGAGTAGATGGGAGTTACCCGAAATGCGGGCCGCTGTACAGGGGCCGCCGCGCGCATCGACACGGCCCCGGCGCCCGCTTATGGTCCGCGCCGGCCATGCCCGAGACCGTCTCCAGCGCCCGTTCCGAGCTCGCCGATCCGCGCCGGTTCCTGGCCGAGGCGGCGCGCGACCTGCGCCGGTCGCTGGGCGTCGGCTGGCACCTGTTCCGGGCCAATCTGCGCGCCCGCCACCGCCGCTCGCTGCTTCGCTACCTGTGGCTCGTGCTTCCGGCGGCGGCGGCGACCGCGATCTGCGTCTATCTCCAGTCGCGCCGCATCTTCGGGATCGGCGGCACCGAATTGCCCTATGCCGTCCACGTCCTCGCCGGGATGGTGCTCTGGCAGGTCTTCGTCGACTCGCTCAACGCGCCGCTCCAGCAATTGTGGGGCGCCCGGCCGATGATCACCCGGAGCCGGGTGCCGCACGAGGCGATCCTGCTCGCCGGCGCCTATGAGGTCGCGCTCAACGCCCTCGTCCGGCTGGCGGCGCTGGCCGCGGTCCTCGCCGCCTTCGCGATCGTTCCGGCGCCGTCGGCGCTTCTGCTTCCGGTCGGCATGGCCGCCCTGGCGCTCTTGGGCTTCGCGCTCGGACTGCTCGCCGCCCCGCTCGGCCTGCTCTACGACGACGTCCGCCAGGGGCTGCTGCTGATCGCCGGCTTCTGGTTCTTCCTGACCCCGATCATCTACCCGGCGGCGGAGAGCGGCCTGCTCCGGCTCAACCCGGTCACCCCGCTGCTCGAGACGAGCCGGTCGTGGATCACCGCCGGCGGCATCGGCGGCGGCTTCATGCTCGTCGCCGGCCTCGCCGCGATCATGCTCGTCGCCGCCTGGCTGTTCTACCGGCTCGCCCGGCCGCACGTCGTCGCCCGCCTGGGCTGAGCCTCAGCGCCGCCGCCGCCACTCGAAGGCGAGGCGGCCGGCCAGCTTCCAAATGTCGAGCGCCGAATCGAGCGGCCGCCGGTGGAAGAGCAGCAGGTGTGCCGCGAGCGCGACGAGGTCGATCGGATGGCGAAGGGCGCAGGCGGCCAGCACGGCGAGCGGCAGGAACACGTCGTAATATTCGTGAAGCAATATCAAGTAATCGGGCCGAGGCTCGACGACGACCGCCCTCATCTTCCAAAGCCTCACCCGAAGCGCCACGAGCAAGAGATAGAAAAGCAGGAGCAGCGCCGGGAGGGGGCTTCCCAGCCGCCAGAGCAAGGCCGCCAGCCCGGCCAGCTCGAGCGGAAAGGCCAGGAAGAGGCCGAGCCGAGCCGCCACCGCGGGCGGATGGCGCTGGGCGAAGGTGCGCACTCCAGCGGCTCGGTCGTTGTCGCGGTCGCTGAGCTGGTGCCACAGGATGCCGCGCAGCCCGTAGCCCAGAGCCCAGGCGGCGCCGGCGGCGATCCACGCCGGGTCGACGGGGCTGCCGGCGGCGCGGAAGGCGAGCAGCATGGCGACCAGGGTCGGGAAGAGATGGGCGCCCGAAGCGTCGGCGAGCACTCCCCAAAGGCCGCGCGCCTTCAGCCGGAAGGGCGGCACCGAATAGAGGGTGAAGGCGATCCAGGCGGCGAGATAGGCGGCGAAGAGCAGCGGATCGTCGCGCCACAGGAACAGGAACAGGATTCCGGCCGCCAGCGGCAGCGCCAGGGCGGCGGCCCGGAACGGCCCGGAGCGGCCCTCCATCCGGTTCGCCTTGCCGGCGGCCCGGTCCTCGTCGAGGTCGGCGACGTCGTTGACCAGGCTGACATAGGCGGCGCCCGGAACGATCGCGAGCAGAAGCGCCAGCGCGGCCGGCCAGGCCGAGGCCACCGGCCGCTCGAGCATCGCCAGGGTCGCGTAGAAGGCGGTGAGCAGCGGGACCAGCTTATAGTCCCACCATTCGGGCGCGCGCACCGTCCCGCGCAGTCCCGCGCTCATCGGGGTTCCGAATGGTGGCGGCGGCTCGGTGGCTTCAATCCCTGTCTCCCCTCCGCCGCTTGGTAGCCGGTCGACGAAGAGGTCGGCAATGCGGCCGCGTCGCGCGGCCCGCCGGCCGGCCGGCCGGCAAAAAAAGGGCGCCGCCTCCCGCGTTGGGAGGCGGCGCCCGCAAAGCGGCGGTGGCTCGCTCAGCCGCCGTAGATGATGAAGTCGTTGTGGGTCAGCGCCGTGCCGGCGTCCACGGTCGCGAACAGCTGCGCCGCCGCTCCGCCGGCGCCGTCGGCGTCGTAGAAGATCCGTCCGGTCGCCGAATCGTAGACGATGCGGTCGGTGTCGTCCGCGGCGGCGGTGCCGTTGCGGAAGGCCGAGGCGCTGAGCCCGGTCGTGTTGCCGACGTTGGTGAAGGTGTAGCGGGCCAGGTAGATGGTGTCGTCGGCGGTCGAGAAATCGAGGATCTCGTCGACATTGCCGGCGCCCAGCACGGTGTTGAAGGTGAAGCGGTCGCGGCCGGCGCCTCCTTCGAGCACGTCGGTGCCCTCGCTTCCGTAGATGACGTCGTCGCCGGCGCCGCCTTCGATGATGTCGTTGCCGCCGCCGCCGTTCAGGAAGTTGTTGCCGCTATTGCCGGTGACCGTATTGTCCTGGAGGTTGCCGCGGCCCGAAATGTCGAGCGTCCCGGTCAGGATCAGCTTCTCGAAATGCGGGAGCAGCGTGTAGTCGCGCGAGCTCTGCACCGTGTCGGTGCCCTGGTTGGCGAGCTCGACGACGACGTCGAGGCTGTGGTTGACCATGTAGGTGTCATGGCCGGTGCCGCCGGTCATGTGGTCGACGCCGGTGCCGCCGTTCAGGGTGTCGCTTCCCGCCGCTCCGACGATGACGTCGTCGCCCGGGCCGCCGTAGAGGACGTTGTGGCGGTCGTTGCCGATCAGCGTGTCGTCGCCCGACGCGGTTCGGGCGTTCTCGACCGTCACCCCGTTGGCGATGGTGAAGCCGCCGTGGATGCCGTCGGCGTAGGACATGCGCCCGCCGCCGCCTACCTCATATTGGAGGGTGGCGGCGCGCAGGTCGATGGTGGTGTCCCTGCTGCCGCTATAGGCGATCTCGTCGATTCCGCCGCCGTCCCAGATGCTGCTATAGTAGGTGCCGGGAGCGTTGACGTTCTTGAGGACGTAGGTGTCGTTGCCGGTCGCCCATTCCTCGTTGACGCCATATTTGTCCTGGATCACGGCGATGTCGAACGCCATCAGCCCGCCGAGATAGCCGTAGCCGACGTCGGTCGGCGCTCTGCCGTAGGGCGAAGTCTGCCAGCCGTCCTCATAGGACATCATCGTGTGGACGCCCTGGTTGAGGTCGTAATCGCCGGTCGTGTAGTCGGGCCACACGCCGACCGGATCGGGGATCGTTCCGCCGGGCGTGTTGATTCCGGCCGGCTCGACGCCGCGCATGATGCCCGATCGGCCGCCATTGTCGTGCGGGTGGGCGAGGCCGTGGCCGTGGCCGAATTCGTGGATCAGGGTGACGAAGGAGAAGCCGCCCTGGGCGAGGTTCTGCTCGTTCCAGCGCTCGTCGCCCGAATTGAACTGGGCGAGGCCCTCGTCGGGCTCCTGCGGCGGGCTCATCGAGCCGAGCAGCGAAATGCCCGGGCCCGGAGTGCCGGTATAGGTGACGTAGTGGAAGTCGGCTTCCTCGCGATTCTCGGCCTCGACATAGACGACGTCGGCGACCTTCTCGAACTCGCGCAGCGAGGTCCAGACGGCGTCGATCTCGAAATCCTTGGCGCCGACCGCGACGATGGCGGGCGGGATGCCGGGCTGCGACGGATCCTCGGGCGTGTAGACGTCGCCGGCCTTGGCGAAATAGATCTTGATGACGTTCTTGCCCTCGGTGGGCTGGCCGAAATGGCCGACCGTCTCGCCCTTGCTGTCGGGGTCGCCTTCGGCGTTGCCGGTCGGCCGGCTGCCCTCGTCGCCGTCGGGGTTGCGCGCGGTGCCGTCGACCTGGGTTCCCCAGTCGATCGCGTAGAGCGGGCTGTCGGGGTCGTAATAGGGGGTGTAGATGTTCGGATCGTCGGGGTCCTGCTCGCGCACGAACAGCTCATAGTCGCCGACGCCCTCGCCGTTGGTGCCGTCGATCGGGCTGTTATCGAAGGCCCGGGCGTTGATGTAATAGGTGCCGGAAATCTTGGCCTCGAAGGTCAGGAGAACGTCGAGCCCGGAATTGACCAGGTTGGGCGGGGTGTCGGCGCCGCCGTCGGCGCTCACCACCAGGGTCGTTCCGTTCGACCGGTAGAGCTCGATATAGGGATCCTGGAGCGGCACTCCGCCGGGGCCGCCGACGAAGCCGTACATGCCGATTTCGTAGGTCTTGCCGGCGATCAGCGTGACCTTGAAGAAATCCTGGTCGCCGTTCGTGTCGAGCGTGCTGATCGTCGAGGGCGCGCCGACCGTGATCGTCGGGTTGCCGGGCGCGACGCCCTTGCCGTCGCCGACCTGATCCTCGGTGACGACGAGCAGCAGGTCGTCGGCCGGCGAATGCCCGTCGCCGATGCCGTCGGCGGGAAAGGCATGGCTGTGGTTGTGCATGTGGCTCATCAAGGTCTCTCCTATTTCGAAGTTTTTATGAGTGGGAAGCGCAGGGGTGCGCGCGCTCGGGGCGGCGCCGGTTCGTCGTCGGGGATGGGAAAGCGCACTGGATCAGGGGCGAGCCCTCGGGCGCGGCACACGGCCGCCCGCCGGGCGCCGCGGCGGCCGGGTCGCTCTTTGTCGAGAAGCGGACCTCGCGGGTCTCGCGCTCAGCCAAACTCAGCCCCCCAGCGATCGATATTAACGGGAATTTCATCATAACTCTCAAAAATTCAGTAGGTTCCGAGCGCCGCCCAGCCGTTCGGGGAGCGGCGCGGGGAAGCGGGCGCGGTCGTCGCATCAGCCGTAGACGATGAAGTCGGCATTGGTGAGCGCGGTGCCGGCGCTGACCGTCGCGACGAGCAGGGCGGCCGCCGAACCGGTGCCGTCGGCGTCGTAGAAGATTTTGCCGCTGGCCTGGTCGTAGACGATCCGGTCGGACGAATCGCGGGCGGCCGTGCCCTTGTGGAAGGCCGAGGCGTTGAGCGCTCCGGGCGCGCCGAGATTGGCGAAGGCGTAGCGGGCGAGATGGATGCTGTCGCTCGGCGCGTGGAAATCGAGGATCTTGTCGGCATTGGCCGATCCCGGGCTCGACGTGAAGTAGAAGCGGTCGGCGCCGCTTCCGCCGCTCAGCAGGTCGTTGCCTTCGCCGCCGTAGATGCGGTCGCCGCCGGCGCCGCCGTCGATGGCGTCGTTGCCGGCGAGCCCGTTGAGGACGTTGTCCGCCCCGTTGCCGGCCAGGCTGTTGGCGAGGGCGTTGCCGGTGCCGTCGGTGCCGGAGCTCCCGGTCAGGATCAGCTTCTCGACATGCGCCGGAAGCGTGTAGCCGATCGCGCTCTCGACCGTGTCGGCGCCCTGGTTGGCGCTCTCGGTTACCGTGTCGGCGCGGCTGTTGACGACATAGGTGTCGTTGCCGGTGCCGCCGGTCATCCGGTCGCCGCCGGAGCCGCCGTTCAGAGTGTCGCTGCCGGCCCCGCCGGACAGGCTGTCGTTGCCGGCGCCGCCGTTGAGGATGTTGGCGGCGTTGTTGCCGACCAGCCGGTCGTTGCCCGATCCGGAAGTGGCGTTCTCGATCGTCACTCCGTTGGCGACGGTGTAGCCGCCGTGGATTCCGTAGGCGTAGGAGATCCAGCCGCCGCCGCCCTCCTCATATTTGAGGGTCGCGGGCCTCAGGTCGATATTGGCGTTCTTGCTGCCGTTATAGACGATGCTGTCGATGCCGCCGGCGTCCCAGATCGATTTCCACGAGGTGCCTTCGCGGGTCATGTTGCCGGCGGAATCGAACTGCGCGGCGGCGTTCTGGTCGGGAAGGAGGTAGACGTTGTTGCCCTTGGCGAACTCCTCGTTGACTCCGTATTTGTCCTGGATGACGGCGACGTCGAACGCCATCAGGCTGCCGATGAAGCCGTAGCCGAGGTCGTTGGCCGGCTGGCCGTAGGGGGACTTCTCCCAGCCGTCCTGGTAGGACATCATCGTATAGACGCCCTGGTTGAGGCCGTAGTCGCCGTTCGTGTAGACGAAGGTCTCGATCTCCTCCACGCCGCGCATGACGCTCGATCGGCCGCCATTGTCGTGGGGATGGGCCATTCCGTGGCCGTGGCCGAGCTCGTGGATCAGGGTGCCGAAGAAGACTCCGCCCGGGGCCAGGCCCTCCGGAGTCCAGCGATAGTCGCCGGCATTATATTCGGTCTGGCCTTCGCCGGCCGTGTCGGGCGGGCTCATCCGGCCGGCCAGGCTCGGAGTCTCGATGCCCGGAGTGCCGTTATAGGTGACGAAGACGATGTCGGCGGCGAAGCGGTCGTCGGTCTCGATATAGATGAGGTCGGCGACGTTCTCGTAGCGCTCGAGGCCGAGCTCGATCGCGTTCTTCTCCCACTGGGAAAAGCCCTTGGCGACCATCGTCGCGGTGAGGTTGAGCGGATTGGCCGAATTGTCGACGAAGAGCTCGCCCTCGCGGGCGAAATAATAGAAGAGGACGTTCTTGCCGTCGAGCTTGAGCTCGGCCGGATTGCCGGTGACCCGCGAACCCTCCTGCCCGTCGGGATTTCGCGACGAGCCGTCGAACTGGGTCCCCCAGTCGAGCGAGTGGAGCGGGCTGTCGAGCGTATATTCCGGCTTGTAGTCGGACACTCGGGCGAACACCTCGTAATCGCCGACGAGCTCGCCATTGTCGCCGTCGGCGGGCTCCTGGTCGAAGGCGCGGGCATTGACGAAATAGGTGCCGCTCTTGGTCGCCGTGTAGGTGAGGCGGGCATCGAGGCCGAGCGAATCGTTGGGGCTGCCGCCGTCGGTCGAGGTGAGCAGCTTGCCCTGGGCGTCGTAGAGCTCGACGAAGGCGTCGGCGAGCGGGACGCCGCTGAAGCCGGCCTTGGTGCCGTAGACGGCGAGCTCGTAGGTGACTCCGGCCTGAAGCTCGACCTTGTAGAAATCCTGGTCGCCGGGCGTGTTGATCGTGGAGATGAAGCGCGGCCCGCCGACCGTGATCGTGGCGGTGGTGCTGGTGTCGTCGGCGACGCTGTCGAGGATCGGCACGGGAAGCGTCGTCACGCCGTAGGTGACGTCGAGCTTGTCGCCGATTCCATCAGGTCCGAGGAAGGCGTCGAGGCCGAACGAGCGGCCGTCGGTGGCGGCTTTCTGGTAGTGGACCGAAACATCGTCCACGATCCCGCGGCGGGAGGCCGGCCCAAAGGTCCGCGAGTGGCCCTCAACGATGGAAGACTTGTCGAAATCGCACATCCAGCACATTGCCATTCCCCTCTAGATCAAAGAAGAAATGAAGAATAGTCTACGCTGATTACTTGGACCCCGGATATGTAAACCCGCCGTTAAACATGTTAATCGGCCGTTTACATTTCATTTCGTAGGAGAAATGTTGTCGGGTAAACCCCGTTTCGCGATTTTAGTTCCATCGCTGCTCCGGGCCTCGGATTCCCGCTGCGCGCCCCGCCGCCAGGGGGGCCGGGCGCTTCTCATCGCCGCCGCTTGCTTGTAGGTTCCGGAGCGATGACCGCGCGCATCCTGCTCGTCGAGGACGATCCCGCCTTGCTGACGATCCTCCAGGCGTCGATGGCCTATGGCGGGTTCAAGGCGGAAGCCGCCGGCAGCGGCCGCGCCGCGATCGAGGCGTTCCGCAACCGCGACTTCGACGCAGTCCTGGTCGACCTCGGCCTGCCCGATCTCGACGGCGCCGATCTGCTGCGCACCCTGCGCGATATTTCGGACGTGCCGATCCTCGTCGTTTCCGGGCGCGGCACCGAGCGCGACAAGATCGACGCGCTCGACCGCGGCGCCGACGACTTCATCGCCAAGCCCTTCCTGCCGGGCGAGTTGCTGGCGCGAATCCGGGCGGCGCTTCGCCGTTACCGCTCGCTGCAGAGCCGGGTCGCCCAGGACGAGACCCGCGGCGATTCGGCCGAGCGGCGCGATCCGATCCAGATCGGGCCGCTCACTCTCGATCCCTTCCACCGGACGGTCGAGCTTGGCGGGCGCAAGACGGTGCTGAGCGATGCCGAGTTCAAGGTGCTGAACACGCTCGCCACCAGCGACGAGGGCGTGGTCAGCAAGGCCGCCTTGCTCAAGCGGCTCTACGATTCCGAGGCGCTGGCCGAGACCCGCATCGTCGAAGTCTATATTTCCAACATCCGCAAGAAGCTGCGCAGCATCCACGAATATGATTTCATCCTCAACTTCCGGGGCCGCGGCTGGAAGCTGATGATCCCCGACGACTGAGTATGGCTCGGCGCGCCTATCTTCGCCCGACGGCCTTCGTCGACGCGCCGTTCGGCCTCGACGGCCGGGTCGCCCGCCTGGCCGGCGGACTGCTCTGGTTCTCGGCGGTCGAGATCGCGGAATATGAGGACGGCGAGCGGAGGCCGCCGCGCCTGGTTCCGGTCGAGGCCATGGAGGAGGCGCTTGCGGCGCTTCCGGCCGAGGCGGGCGCCGCCTGGGCGCGGCTGGCTGAGCCGCGGCCGCCGCTGGTGCTCGGCGAGCGGATGGTCAGGCTCGATCAGCCGCAGGTCGTCGGAATCCTCAACGTCACTCCGGACAGCTTCTCGGACGGGGGCCGGTTCGAGCGGGCCGAAGCGGCGGTCGCCGCCGGCCATGCCATGGCCGCGGCCGGCGCGGCGCTGGTCGACGTCGGCGGCGAATCGACCCGGCCGGGGGCGAAGCCGGTCTGGGAAGGCGACGAATTGGAGCGCGTGGTGCCGGTGGTCGGGGGCCTCGCCGCCTCGGGGACGGCGCTGTCGATCGACACCCGCAAGGCGACGGTGATGGAGGCGGCGCTGGCGGCCGGGGCCGGGCTGGTCAACGACGTGTCGGCGCTGACCTGGGATCCGCGCTCGGCCGAAACGGTCGCCCGCGCCGGCTGCCCGGTGGTGCTGATGCATCATCAGGGCACGCCGGAGACGATGCAGCACGATCCCGGCTACGAGCGGCCGGTCCTGTTCGAGGTCTATGACTGGCTCGAGGCGCGGATAGCGGCGGCCGTGGCGGCGGGCATCGCCCGCGACCGCATCGTCGTCGATCCCGGCTTCGGCTTCGGCAAGAACGTCCAGCACAATCTCCAGCTGATGAACGGCCTGGCGCTGCTTCACGGCCTCGGTTGCCCGCTCATGGTCGGCGCCAGCCGGAAGCGCACGATCGGCGCGCTGTCGAACGAGGCGCCCGCCGATCGGCGGCTCGGCGGGTCGCTCGCTTTGGCGCTGAAGGCGGCCGGGCAGGGCGCTCAGCTGATCCGGGTCCACGACGTCCCCGAGACGGTGCAGGCGCTGCGGGTCTGGCGGGGGCTCCGGGACGTCGCCCTGACCCCCGGCTGATCGGGGCCGCCGGGCTGGGGGCGGGCCAGGCGCGGGCCGGGCGCGGCTTCAGCCGGGCGGACCGAGCAGCCTCTGCATATGGTCGATATAGGCGATCCAGGCTTCGCGGCCGGCCCGGCTCAGGTGGCAGAGCGTCTGCGGCTTCTTGCCGACGAAGCGCTTCTCGACGTCGATATAACCGGCCTCCTCGAGCTTGCGCAGGTGGACCGACAGATTGCCGTCGTTGACGCCCGCCCGCCTCTTGAGCTCGTTGAATTCGGCGCTGCCGGCGCCGGACAGATAGGCCATGATCGCCAGCCGCGCCCGGCCGTGAATCACCTCGTCGATGCCGCGATAGTCGAAATCCTGGTCCGGCGCGTTCGCCATCGCGTCAGTTCGCCCGTCTGGCCGCGCGCAGATGGCCGAGCCCGGCCGGGATCGAGACCAGCGCGATCCCCGCCGCCGCGACCAGATGTTGCAGGGGATCGTCGATCAGGAAGGCGGTCCCGGCGGCGAAGGCCAGGGCGACCAGGACATAGGGCCTTGCCGTTGTGCTGGCGCCGGCGACGGCGCTGGCCTGAAGCGCGACGGCATAGGCGCCGAACGTGACCGGCGGCATCATCGAGAAGGACTGCCACGCTTCCGGTTCGCCGCTGGCCAGCGCGCGCGCGAGCAGCGCCAGGGCGAGGATGAGGAGGACGGCGCCGGCGGTCGTCCAGGCCGCATGCTCGACCCGGTTGCCGACCGACGAAGCGCCCGGCTCGCCGGCCAGGCGCCGGCCGATCATCGCCGAGCCGGCCCAGGCGGCCAGGACGATCCCGAACCAGCTCAGCGACAAGGCATAGCCGGGCCAGGGCAGGATCCGTTCGATCACGGCCCAGTTGATCAGCAGCGCCAACGTCATCGCTCCGCCCCACAGGATCAGCTGCCAGCCGCCGAGCAACGGAACGCTTCGTCCCTGCTCGGCGATGGCGCGAAGCCGGGAGAGGTCGTCCTGGGCCGTCGCGTTCATGTCGTCTCGCTCCCAATGTTCGGCGCGGGCCGCGCGGTCGCCCTCACCGGCCATAGACCATCGCGAGCCGGATCGCGGCATGCGCGCTTCCCACGACGGTCCTGACCTGGTCGAAGGTGGGCTCCCCGCGCAGCTGGGCGGCGTTCGACAGGGCCCAACCGTCGAGCGGAACGAAATTCTCGTCGTTGTCGAAGGCGCCGTTGCCATTGTCGTCGTGCCACACCGACACCGCATATTCTCCCGCCGGAACTTCATATTGGAAGCGGTGCGATCCGGCCTGGGGCGAGGGAAGGACGCTGCCCGCGACTCCGCCTTCCCGCATGAACTGCTCGCGCGTCTGGACCGAGACGTAGAGGCTGCCGCCCGAGCCGCGGACCCCGTCGAGATCGACCGTCAAGGTCGCGCCATGGCCGGGCGTCGCCGCCGCGAGACCGAGCCCTGCGGCCAACAATAGCGCCTTCATCGCATTCTCCTTTTCGTGAACGTGTACTTGGTAAAACAAAGTACACGACCGAGTCAAGTGGATTCATGGCTAAGTTGGGCCCGGACGGTCGGGCGCATGACGGATGGAGCCCGGTCTCAGGAACGCGGCGGGGAGGCGCGGCGAGCGAGCCGGGCGAGGAGGGTCCGGTCGCGGCCGTAGGAATCGGGCTGGAAGACGATTCCTTCGCGGGTCGGAAGGGCGGTCAGGTAGGTGATGTAGACCGGCACCGGTTCGGGCAGGTCCACCCTCTGCTCGGCCGCCCCGCTCGGGCGCGGCGGACGGCCCCGGAACAGCCAGCGCGCCAGCCGAGGCGCGTCCTCGAGCCGCACGCAGCCCGAGCTGATCCGCCGGTCGGCGCGGGCGAAGAAGTGGCGCGACGGCGTGTCGTGCAGATAGACCCCGAGGTCGTTCGGCATCATGAACTTGACCGCGCCCATCATGTTGTGCGGACCGGGCCGCTGGCGAAGATTGACGAAGGCCCGGCCCGCGGCGACCGCTCGCCAATTGACCTGGCGCGGGCTCAGCGGGCGCGCCCGCGGCGACCAGTCGGACAGGATCTGAAGCCGCTCGGCGGCGATCGCTCCGGGGCCGCGCCGGACCACCTTGCGGGCGCGCTCGCGGATGAGGTCGGGGGGCAGGTTCCAATAGGGGTTGAGGACGGCGTAGCGGATCAGCCCGGCCATGACCGGAGTGGCCATGCCGCTCTTGCCGACGATGACCCGCATGGAATCGCGGATTCGTCCGTCCTCGATCATCCACAGCCGCGCCGAGGCCGTATCGACGAGCAAATAGCGGCCGAGCGGCCTCGGCGGGATCGCTCTTGCGCGCTCGATATTGGCGAGGATCAGCCGCTCGTAATGGGCCGCGCCGGCATTGAGAGCCGCGGTCGTGGCGCTGTCCGCCGCTCCCGTGACGGCGAGGCCGTGGACCCGCTGGAATTCGGCCAGCCGCGCCGCCAGCGCCCGCTCCGGAGCGCGGGGCCCGAGACCGAGGCGCCGCCGCAGCAGCGCCTGTCGCTGGGCCGACCCTGCCGCCGGGATGGTGAGCTGAGGAAGCCGGGACCATTTCCCGCGATAGACGGCGAGGCCCCGGCGAAGGCCGCCCAGAGCGGGATTGATCTGCTCGGTCGCGGCGAGGTGAGCGGCCAGCGACGGCGCGGCCGCCGCCGCCTCGAGCGCCTCGCGGACGTCGGGCTCCGCCGGGGCGAGGCCGGCATCGATGTAGCGCATCGCGCCCGCCGGCCCCGGACGATGATGGTCGCGGACATAGTCGGCGAAGGCCCGGGTCAGCAGCAGGTCGGCGCGGGTGAGGGCGCGGGGGTCGCCGTTCCCGGCGGCGCGGACGGCGGCGGCCAGCTCGGAATCCCGCCTCCCGGCACCGGCCAGCATCGCCAGCAGCCGCCCCGCCTCCGGCCGAAGCGCCGAACGCTCGACCCAGAGCGGCCGGAAGCCGCGGTCGCGATAGAAAGCGGCGATGTCCTCGCCGAGGTCGAGCGGCGGCTCGGCGGCGCGGGCGATCGGGGCCGTCGGCGGCTCGGGGAGCGAGCCGAACGCCGAGACCGCTGCCAGCCCGAGGGCGAGGGCGAGAGCGCGCATCAGGCGCGCCAAATAGGTCGACCCGGGGATGCGACCGCCTCCTTTCCCAATGGGCCTCCCAATTAGGCCAAGCGGCGCCCCGCTTCCAGAAGAGCGCGCCTGAAGCCTCGGCCTCCCCGGTCCCCTGTCCCGGTCCCGGACAATGGCCGGCTCATTCCTTGTCGGGCGCCGCCCTTCGGAAGACCGCGACCAGCGGCCCGAGGCTGTCGCGGCCGTCGCGGCGGCCAGCCCCGGGATCCCACAGGCTTGATACCGCGCCGTCGAGATAGAGGGCGTTGCCGCAGCCGAGCGAGTCCCGGAAGAAGCGGGCGAAGCGGCCGAAGGAGACCGGCTCGTCGCTGATCGCGAACCAGGCGGTCCTGCCGTCGGCGACTCCGACTCCGTTGCGGACATAGAGCGAGTCGCCGTTCGGCTGGATGCCCGGATGAAGGCGGCCGTCGAGGATCAGCATCGGCCCCGATTGAGTCGCCCAGCGCGGCGGCGGTTCGGCCGGCCAGGCCGGAGTCGCGACGATCGCGACGCTGCCGTCGGCCGCGGCCGCGAACACCCCGTTGGGTTTGAGGTGGAAATTGCCCGGGCCGTCGCGGCGGCTGACAGTGTGGCGCTCGCGCCCCTCCTCGACATAGAGTCCGATCGGCATCCCGGCTTCGTCGTACATTCCGGCGTTCATCGCGAAGAGCAGCTGTCCGGCCCGGTCGCCGAGATTCGCCTCGAGCGCGGCGAAGCTGCGCAGCGGCGCCGAATCCTCGCCGAGAACCAGCCGAAGCTCGTGCTCGTCGGCGTCGTAGCGGCAGGCGGTGAAGCCGGAGCCTTCGAAAAGCCGCTGCTCGCAATGGCCGGCGACCGCCTCTTCGACGGGCAGGGGCGCGGCCTCCGGCTCGGCCCGGCAAGCCGACAGGGTCAGGGCGAGCAGGGTCAGCCTAGAGCGAATAGCCGCCATCGCTGACCAGGCAGGCGCCGGTCATGAAGCTGGCGCGATCCGACAGGAGGAAGGCGACCTGGCCGGCAATCTCCTCGGGGCGCGCGTAGCGACGCAGGGGAGTGGCGATCTCGCCCATGGCGCGAAAGGCGGCTTCCTCGCTGCCCGTCGAGCGGACCAGCTCCTCGAAGAAGGGCAAGGCCATCCAGATCGGAGTCTCGACGCCGCCGGGCGCGATCGAGTTGACCCGGATATCGTCGGCGGCTCCCTCCTTGGCGGCGATCCGGGCGAGGTGGATGACGGCGGCCTTGGAGGCGCCGTAGGCGGCGATGGCGGGCTCAGCCTTGACCCCGGCGACCGAGGCGGTGAGGACGATCGCTCCCCCCTGGCCGGCCGAGCGTATCGCCCGCATCGCCGCCTGGAGGGTGAGGAAGGCGCCGTCGAGATTGACCGCCATCACCCTGCGCCAGTCGGCGAAGGCCATCTCCTCGATGGTCCCGCCGGCGGCGATTCCGGCATTGACGACGGCGTGAGTAAGGCCGGTGAGATCGGCCGCCGCCCACAATTGCGGATCGGCGACGTCGCCGATCATCATCTGGCGCTCGCAGGGCAGCGAGAAGGCGAAATCGCGCAGCCGGTCCTCGTCATGGTCGGCGAGGATCAGCTTCTTGACGCCGCCCTCGGCGAGCCGCGCGGCGACCGCGGCGCCGATCCCCGAGGCGGCGCCGGTGACGAGGATGACTCCGTTGTCGAATTCGGCCATCGCCCGCGTCTAGCAGCGACGGCCGGCGAGGGCTATGCGGCGATGTCGCCGATGCCGAGCTCGCCGAGCTTGCGGTAGAGAGTCGAGCGGCCGATGCCGAGCCGGCGCGCGACCTCCGTCATGCGGCCCCGATAATGGCCGATGGCAAGCCGGATCACGTCCGATTCGATCTCCTCGAGCGGCCGCAAATTGCCGTCCGACTGGTAGAGGGTGATTCCGGGGCCGTGGGCGAGGGCCGCGGTCTGCGACTGCCCGTTCAGCGACTTGGCATGATAATCGTCGGAGCGCCGGCCGTGAGTCGCCTCGGCCGCGATGTGGGGGAAGTCGGCGGCGGTGAGCGCGTCGCTGTCGCAGAGGACGGCGGCGCGGAAGAGGGCGTTCTGGAGCTGGCGGACGTTGCCCGGCCAGCCGTAGGACATCAGCACCGCCAGGGCGTCGTCGGTGATCGAGACATGGCGCATTCCGGGCTGCTCGGCGATCCGCGAGAGCAGGTGGCGGGCGAGCGCCGGCAGGTCGCTGATCCGCTCCCTCAGCGGCGGGATCGGCACGTGGACCACGTTGAGCCGGTAATAGAGGTCTTCGCGGAAGCGGCCGGCGGCGACCTCGTCGATCAGGCGGCGGTTGGTGGCGGCGATGATCCGGACGTCCACCGTCTGGGTGATCCGGCTGCCGACCCTCTGGATCTCGCCGGTCTCGAGCGCTCGAAGCAGCTTGACCTGGGTGTCGAGCGGCAGCTCGCCGACCTCGTCGAGGAACAGGGTCGATCCGTCGGCATCCTCGAAGCGGCCGATATGGCGGTCGAAGGCGCCGGTGAAGCTCCCCTTCTCGTGGCCGAACAGGACCGATTCGACGAGGTTGGCCGGGATCGCGCCGCAATTGACCGTGTGGAGCGGCTTCTTGCCGCGCGGGCTGGCCGCGTGGATGGCGAGGGCGAGTATCTCCTTGCCCGAGCCGCTCTCGCCCTCGATCAGGACCGAGACCCGGGCGCGCGCCGCCTTGGCGGCGATGGCGAGGGCGGAACGGAAGGACGGCGCCGATCCGACGATCTCCTCGAAGCCGAGCGCCTTGGCGATCTTCTCCGAGAGCGGGCGAAGCTCGCCGGCGCGCCGGCGGCGGTCGGTGGCGGCGTCGAGCGCGCTGAGCAGACGGTCGGGCGCGATCGGCTTGACCAGGAAGTCGCTCGCCCCGGCTCGCATCGCGTCGACCGCGCACGAGACGCTGCTCTGGGCGGTGAGGACGAGGAGCGGAAGGTCGGGCTTCCAGGCGCGGATCTCGCGGATCAGCTCGGCCCCTTCCTCGCCCGGCAGCCAGTGGTCGAGCAGGATGGCGTCGAACTTGGGTTCCTGCGGGTCGGCCAGCATCTTTTGCGCCGAGTCGAGATCGTTGGCGCCGCGCACCCACCAGCCCGCGCGGGCGCCGATGGCGGTGATCAGGCGGCGCTGCGCGGGCTCGTCGTCGATCAGCAGCAGACAGCGTGTGGGGTCCGGCCGCATCTGTGTCCCTCGTCCTGAAGAGGGACTGGCAATAGGCGAAACGGGTAAAGGCGGACTTAAGAGGCGGGCCGCGCCCTCACCGCGCCGCCGGCCCGACCACCGGCAGCTCGATGAAGCTCTGCCGGCCGGGAGCGAACCAGATGCGCTGGGTGGCCGGCCGATAGTCGGCCGGATTCGCCTGGGCGATATTGGCGACGTAGGTCTGGGGGTTGCGGTCGTAGAGGGGGAACCAGCTCGACTGGATCTGGACCATGATCCGGTGGCCTCGGCGGAAGGTGTGGTTGGCGTGCGGAAGGCGCACTCGATAGGCCGCCGGCGAGTTCGGCGCGATCGCCTGCGGGCGGCTCGGGCTCTCGCGGTAGCGGCCGCGCATGATGTCTCCCGAGACCATCAGCTGATAGCCCCCCAGCTCGGGATTCTCGCGCACTTCGGGCGGGTAGACGTCGATCAGCTTGACCACCCAGTCGGCGTCGGTTCCGGTGGTCGAGGCGAACAGGTTGGCGGTGATCCCGCCCGCGATCGTCAGCGGCTCGGCCAGCGGCTCGCTGACGAAGGTGAGGACGTCGGTGCGGTCGGAGAAGGGCCGCTGGTCGTCGACCAGCCAGCGGTTCCAGCTCGAGCCGCCGTCGTACATGGCGAGCACCGGCCGCACCCGGTACGGCACCGGCCGAGCCGGGTCCGACACATATTCGGCGAAGCCGCTGCCGGCGGCGGCCGGGGCGGAGAAGGCGACCCGGCCTTGCGGGGCGAGGTAGAGCGGGGTGGCGACCGCGCCGGGCGCGGGCCATGATGGGTAGCTCCGCCAGGCATTGGCGCCGGTCTCGAAGGCGAGCACCGGGGCGAGCGGCCGGCTCGGCGCCTCGCCCTTGAGATGCTGGTTCCAGAAGGCGAGCAGCGGATTCTCGCGGAACCACCGGCCGGTGTCCGAATGCCAGGCGATCGGGCCCAGCGACGAAGCCTCGCGCTGCGACTGGCCGTGGTTCCACGGGCCGACGGCGAGATAGACCATGTCGTTGTTCACGTCGCGCGCCTCGAGCGCCTGGTAGGCGGCGATGCCGCCGAAATTGTCCTCCTGGTCGAACAGGCCGTGGACGATCAGGGTCGGTACGCGCGGCGGCGTGTCGCGAAGCATGTCCTGGACCGCCTGGCCGCTCCAGAAGTCGCTGTAGGCGGGGTTGTCGACGATCTTGCGCCAGGTGCGCAGGCCGTGGGCGTTGTAGCGGCGAGCGACCGCGTCGGCCGAGCCGGCGTCGAGATAGGCCTCGTACATGTCGCGCCAGCCGAAAGGCGGGCTATGGTCGCCGTCGCGGCTCGTCGCCATGTTGTAGATCCATTCGAACATGGTCTGGCGGAGCGCGCCGTTGTGGTAGAAATCGTCGCCGATCCAGCCGTCGACCATCGGATACATCGGCACCGCCGCCTTGAGCGCCGGATGAGGCTCGAGCAGGCCCATCAGGGTCAGCCAGCCGGGATAGGAGACCCCGGTGAGGCCGACCCGGCCATTGTCCTCGGCCAAATTGTCGACCAGCCATTCGATCGTGTCCCAGGTGTCGGTGCCTTCGTCGGTCCGGCCCCGGTTGAGCGGTCCGCGCGGCGGCAGGGTCATCACCCATTCGCCCTCCGAATCGTAGCGCCCGCGAATGTCCTGGTAGACTCGGATATAGCCGGCTTCGAGCAAGGTCTCGTCGGCCATGGGCAGCACCATCGCGGCGCGCGGGCTGGTCCCCTGCTCGGTCGCCTTGTCGGCGCCGTAAGGGGTGCGGGTGAGGATGATCGGCGCCGGCCCGGCGAGGGCGCGGGGAATGACGATGACGGTGTGCAGGCGCACTCCGTCGCGCATCGGGATCATCACCTCGTGGCGCTCATGGTCGAAGGCGGAGGTGACCGGCGAGAAATCGCGCGCGACCTCGTCACGCTGTGCGGCCGCCGGTCGCGCGGCTGCGGCGAGGCCGAAGGCGAGCGCGAGGGCGAGCAGGGCGGCGCGGCCGCCGGCGGGGAGCTTCATTCGGGCCTCCACGGCAGGTCGGCGGGGAGGCTAAGCGCGCCGCAAGGACCGCGCAAGAGCAGCCCGGGGGCTCAGGCGGCGAGCGCTCGGGCCGGCGCGAGCGCCGCCTCGGCGGCGAGCCTTCCGGTCTGGACGGCGCCGTTCATATAGCCGGGCCAGGCGTCGGACAGCCATTCGCCGGCGAAGAGCAGCGGGCCGGCCGCGCTGGCTCGGACCTCTCCCTCCTCCTCGACCGCGAACAGCGAGCCGAAGCGGGTCAGCTGACCGGGGCGGAAGTTGCTATAGGCGCCCTGGGTCAGGGGATCCTGGCACCAGCGGGTGCGCCGGACTCGGCCGTTCGGCTCGGGCAGGCCGGGCAGGACCCGGCGGGCGATGCCGGTGAAGCGGTCGGCGAGGATTCTCGTCTCGACGTCGGCGGCGGCGTCGACCTGGTTGCCGCCGAGGAAATAGCAGAGCGCCCCCGGCTCGGGGCGCGCGGAAGGCGGCATCGAGGCGGCGTCCCAGACCGCGGAGAAATCGCCCGCGGCCCAGAGCGCGCCGCCGAAGCCGAGCCGGTGCCGCCACGGCATGGTGTCGTAACCGACGATCACCTTCTCGTTGCGGCCCAGCCTCACCTCGTCGATCAGCGCGCGCCACAGCGGCGGCAGCGGCCCGGTGATGCGCACCTCGCGGATCAGCGGCGCCGGCAGCGCCAGGATCACCCGATCCGCCTCGATCTGCTCGCCGTCGGCGAAGGCGAGGCGGGGCGAGCCGGCGGCGAGGTCGATCGCCGCCAGCCGCTTGTTCAGCCGGATATGTGCCTCATGCTCGGCGAACAGCGCCTGCGCGACCTGACCGGAGCCGCCGGCGATGACGTAGCGCTCGTCGGAGGTGCTGATCCGGCTGACGTGGCGGCCGTCGACGACGGGCAGGTTGAACAGCAGCTCGAGGGCCGAGGCCTCCTCCGGCTCGGCGCCATATTCGGTGCGGATTCCGGCCTCCAGCGCGGCGCGCGCGTCGCCGGCGCGAAGCCCGTGCCGGTCCAGATAATCCTTGACCGACATCGCATCGATCCGGGGAGCCACTCCGGCATAATCGGCATCGAGCCGGGCGGAATCGGCGGCGATCCGGGCGGCGATCGGGCGCAGCGCGGCGGCGAGGCGCTCGTCATCCACGGCGCCGCCGTCCCCGCCGATCTGGATTTCGTCGGCCGAGCCGTAGCCATGGCGGTCGACCAGGCGAAGGCCGAAGCGGTCGATCAGGCGAAGCATGTCGGCATGGTCCGAATTGACCAGCTGACCGCCCTCGTCGAAATGGAAATCCGGCGCGAAGACTCCGCGCACCGATCGGGTCCTGCCGCCGGCGGCGCCGCGCGCTTCGTAGAGGATCGCCTCGATGCCGCGGGCGCGCAGGATGTCGAGGGCGGTGAGTCCGGCGAGGCCGCCGCCGACGATGGCGACCCGAAGCGGCGCCTGGGCGAAGGCCGGCCAGCGCGGCAGCGCGGAAGCGGCGATCGTGCCGCCCAGCCCGGCGAGCAGCCGGCGGCGGGTGATTCCGTCGCCGCCCGCGACGCCCGCCGGCGCCCCCTCGCCGGCGAGGTTCATCGCCCGCGCCCGATCGAGCGCCCGCCATATCCGGTTCATGCCCCGCATCGTCGATTCCCCCTCTTCAACCCTCAAGGCTTATTACGAATCCGCGCCGGGAACGAGTCCTCGATCACCCCGCAAATCGCTCCCGCCTGCGGCGCCGGGAAAGTGGCGGACGCCCTTGCTCTTGCCGTCGCGGCCTTGGTAAGGGACCGCCGGACAGGGAGACGGACGACATGGCAGCGGATGAGGCCGAACGCGCGGCAAGGTCGCATCGCAACAGCTACGGGCTGTTCACGGGCCTGATGAAATATGGCGCGATCGTCAGCTTCGTGACGGCGATGCTCGTTATCTTCATCATCAGCAACTGAGCCCGGGTCGCGGGGGGTGAAGATCGCGGTCCTCAAGGAGACGGAAGCAGGCGAGCGCCGGGTCGCCGCGACGCCCGAGACGGTCCGCAAGCTGATCGCCCTGGGCGCCAGCCTCGCGGTCGAGACCGGCGCCGGAATTGGCGCTTCCATCGCCGATGCCGACTATGTCGAGGCCGGCGCCAGCATCGGTCCGCGTGTGGAAGCGTTGCGCGACGCCGAGGCGGTGCTCGTCGTCCAGGGTCCCGATCCGGCCGGGCTGGCCGGCGCCAGGCCGGGCGCTCTTCTGGTCGGAGCGCTCAATCCCTTTGGACGGCGCGCCCAGGTCGACGCCTATGCGGCCGCCGGAATCGAGGCGCTCGCGATGGAGTTCGCGCCGCGCATCACGCGGGCGCAATCGATGGACATCCTTTCCAGCCAGGCGAACCTCGCCGGCTACAAGGCGGTGCTCGACGCGGTCGCCGAATATGGCCGCGCGCTGCCCATGATGATGACCGCCGCCGGCACCATTCCGGCGGCTCGGGTCTTCGTCATGGGGGTCGGTGTCGCCGGCCTTCAGGCGATCGCGACGGCTCGGCGGCTCGGCGCCCAGGTGTCGGCCACCGACGTTCGGACGGCGACGAGGGAGCAGATAATGAGCCTCGGCGCCAAGCCGATCTTCGTCGAGAAGGTCGCCGGAATCGAAGGCGAAGGCGCGGGCGGCTACGCCACCGAGATGTCGGAGGAGTATAAGGCGGCCCAGGCCGAGCTGGTCTCGAGCCATATCGCCAAGCAGGACATCGTCATCACCACCGCCCTGATCCCGGGGCGGCCGGCGCCCCGGCTCGTCTCCGACGCCCAGCTCGCGACGATGCGCACCGGCAGCGTCGTCGTCGACCTCGCCGTCGAGCAGGGCGGCAATGTCGAGGGCGCGGTCGCCGGCGAGGTGGTCGAGAGGCACGGAGTCAGGATCGTCGGGCACCGCAACGTGCCGAGCCGACTCGCCGCCGACGCGTCGGCGCTCTACGCCCGCAACCTCTACAATTTCCTCAGCGCCTTCTGGGACGGGGAGACGAAGCGGCCCGTGCTTCCCGACGAGGACGAGATCGTCCAGGGCGTCCGGCTCACCCGCGGCGGCCAGGTCGTCAGCCAGCGGCTGCTCGGATGAGGGCGGCCGCGGCCACGGCGGGGATGCTCTCCGCGGCCGTGCTGCTCGCGCCCGGCTGCGGCGGCGGGTCGCCTTCCGGGCCGGGCGCCGCCGACGAGCCGCTCCGGCGGGCGAGCTTTCGAAGCCTCGCCGCCCGCGACTTCCTGGTCACCTGCCCGGGCGGCGCGAGCCGGCCCGAGACGATTCGCCAGATCGGCCGCCTCGGCGAGCTCAAGCAGCTCGCCGCCCGCAAGCAGGCCGGCCACGCGGTCTGGCTCGGCGAGAACGACTGGGCGGCGGTCGCCCGCTATTCCGATCGCGAGCCGTGCGAGGCCGGCGAGGAAGCCTACGGCCAGGCGCTGGCGGCGTTCAGCGGGACGCTCGACGCGCTCGCCGCCCGAATCGCGGAATATCCCCGGTGAAGGCCGCGGCGGCGCTTCTCCTGGCGGGGTTCGCCGGCTGCTCGACCGCGCCCGGCACCGGTTGGAGCCGCGCCCCGGATCTTTCCGTCTATTCGGCGATGACCACCTTCGGCGACATCGCCCGCGAGCAATCGACCCTGTGCGCCGGCTTCCGGCCGGCCGGAGTGGCGGAGGACTGGCGCGGCGATTTCGGCGCTCGCGAGGCGGCGGTCGCGGCGGCCCTGGCCGCGCGGCACGGCGCCGCCGCGGTGAGCGACGCGGAAGCGGCGGCGGTGGCGACCCGGCGGGTCGCGTGCAGCGATGTGCTCAGCCCGCGCTGGCGGCGGCATTATGTCCGCCTGCTTCGGCTGCTCGAGGCTCGGCTCGGACTGGCCTGAACGGAGGAGAGCGAATTGGACTTCATCAGCATATTGTCGATCTTCGTCCTGTCCTGCTTCATCGGCTATTACGTCGTCTGGTCGGTGACTCCGGCGCTTCACACGCCGCTCATGTCGGTGACCAACGCCATCTCGTCGGTGATCGTGGTCGGCGCTTTGATCGCGGCGATGGCGGCCGCCGTGCCCGGCGCGAAGTGGCTTGGCCTGGCGGCGGTGGTGATGGCGAGCGTCAACATCTTCGGGGGCTTCGCGGTCACCGAGCGGATGCTCGCCATGTACAAGAAGAAAGAAAGGTGAGGGGGGCTGCGAGCAATCCTCCCCGGGACGGGGAGGTGGCGCGCCCTTGGGCGCCGCTTGCGGCGTCGCTCAGGGTAAACTGCCCCTTCGGGGCAGCGCGTCGGAGGGGGTTGGGCACCTGGCACGGCCCCGCCTCCACCATGCTCCGCATGGTCCCCCTCCCCGTCCCGGGGAGGATGATTCATGCATGAGACCGCCGCGGCGCCGGCCTGGGTGATGCTCGCCTATCTCGTCGCGGGCGTGTGCTTCATCCTCGCGCTTCGCGGCCTTTCGAGCCCGGAGACGTCGCGCACCGGCAACCGCCTCGGCATGGCCGGAATGGCGGTCGCGGTCGGGACCACTCTGGTCAGCCACGACATCGCCGACCTGTGGGAGATCGCCATCGCGATCGCGATCGGCGGAGCGATCGGCTTCGTCACCGCTCGGCGGATCGCGATGACGGCGATGCCGCAGCTGGTCGCCGCCTTCCACAGCCTGGTCGGGCTCGCCGCCGTCGCCGTCGCCGCGGCGGCCTATCTCAATCCCGGAGCCTTCGGAATCGCCGATTCGGCCGGGCAGATCCTCCAGGTGAGCCGGGTCGAGATGGGCCTCGGCTCGGCGATCGGGGCGATCACCTTCTCCGGCTCGGTGATCGCCTTCCTCAAATTGAACGGCAACATGTCGGGCAAGCCGATCATGCTTCCGCTCAGGCACGTCATCAACCTGGGCACTCTGGCCGGGATCCTCATCCTGATCGGCTATTTCACCCAGGACCAGAGCCCCTGGGTGTTCTGGACCCTGACCGGCCTCGCCTTCGCCATCGGCTTCCTGCTGATCATCCCGATCGGCGGCGCCGACATGCCGGTCGTGATCTCGATGCTCAATTCCTATTCCGGCTGGGCCGCCGCGGCGATGGGCTTCACCCTTCAGAACAGCGCGATGATCATCACCGGCGCGCTGGTCGGAAGCTCGGGCGCGATCCTGTCCTACATCATGTGCCGGGCGATGAACCGCAACTTCATCTCGGTCATCGCCGGCGGCTTCGGCGGCGGCGACTCGGCGGCGGGCGCCGAGGCGGCGATCGACCGCCCCTGGAAGCGCGGCAGCGCCGAGGACGCCGCCTTCCTGATGAAGCAGGCGGAGCTGGTGATCATCGTCCCCGGCTACGGCCTCGCCGTCGCCCAGGCCCAGCATGCGGTGCGCGAGCTGGCCGACCTGCTCAAGCGCGAGGGGGTGGCGGTCAAATATGCCATCCACCCCGTCGCCGGCCGGATGCCGGGCCACATGAACGTTCTGCTCGCCGAGGCCAACGTTCCCTATGACGAGGTGTTCGAGCTCGAGGACATCAACGCCGAGTTCGCGCGGGCCGACGTCGCCTTCGTGATCGGCGCCAACGACGTCACCAATCCGGCGGCGAAGACCGACAGGAGCTCGCCCATCTACGGGATGCCGGTGCTCGACGTGGAGAAGGCGAAGACGGTGCTGTTCGTCAAGCGCTCGATGGGCGGGGTCGGCTATGCCGGAATCGACAACGACCTCTTCTACCGCGACAACACGATGATGCTGCTCGGCGACGGCAAGAAGATGGCCGAGGAGATCGTCAAGTCGATGGGCTAGCGGCGCTGGCGGCGGGCCGGCCGGCGATCGGCCGGCGCTCGAAGCTGGCCGCTCCGAACGGTCCGAACTATATCCGTTTCGGATAAATTGTCTGACAGCCTCCCAGGGAATTGCGACTATGCTGTCGCAAGGCGCCTTTCGGGCGCTCCAGCCGGCTGGGGGACGAATGCCCCGGACCGGCGAAGCGACGAAGATTTGCTGGAAAAACCGCGCCGATGAAGCCGTCCGGACTGCCCGATCCTCGCCGCTCCGAAGCCGGATGCGATCCATCGGCTCGCCGCGCGGGCGACCCTTCGACACCCGCCCCGGAGTCCGGCGAGGAGGGCGTCATGGCGAATGACTCGCTGGGGACGATCGAATATCGCGACGAGCCGGCGATCCTCGTCTTCGGCGACAGCGAGGCGGCGGTCGAGGCCGCGAGCCGGATCGCCCGGCTCGCCGGCTGCCGGGTCGCCGGCGCCGCCCTGACCGCCGAGGCGGCGGACCGGCTGGACCGCCACGCGGCCGCTTGTCCGATCCTCGTCGAACTCGGCGAGCCGGAAGAATCGGGCGCCGTCGCCCCCTTGCTCGACCGCCTCCGGGAGGAAGCGCTGACCCGCGGCCGGCGAAGCGTCGTGGTCGCTCCGCGCGCGCTGATCGACCTCGTCGCCGCGCGCGCCTGGGACGGTCATATCGTTCATTTGTGCGAGCCCGATGAAGTTCAGCGCGTCGGCGCGCTGGTGACGGCGACCCGCCGCCAGCCGCTTCGGCTTCACGACGTCGGCCGGGAGGGCAACGCCCTGCTCCAGCAGCTTTCCGAGGAGGTCGGGCGGATCGCCAACATCCTCGCCTCCCTGTCCGAGGAGGAAGCCGAGCTCGGGGCGCCGAAGGCCCTCGGCGCGCGCGAGGCGGACGAGCCGCCGCTCGACGCGGCCACCGTTCGGGCCCTGATCCGGGCGCGGCGGCTGCGCGACCAGTATTTCCGCGGCGATCTGTTCGCCGATCCCGCCTGGGACATGCTTCTCGACCTGATGGCGGCGCGAATCGAAGGCAATCGCGTCGC
>Ga0196978_1000275_pt1 | contig 27110 bp, 19 predicted proteins | sample S3v_2013CmetaG_FD_155491 | JGI IMG/M metagenome (GOLD analysis project Ga0196978, IMG submission 155491) | Soil microbial communities from Anza Borrego desert, Southern California, United States - S3+v_20-13C | ecosystem: Environmental > Terrestrial > Soil > Desert | place: USA: California... | reverse complement strand
GCGGGAGCGGGCGCAGCAGGCGGAGCACGGCCCAGTCGGTGGTCGTCATGATCGCCATCTTACGTTCCCCTCTACACTGCCGGGTTTGAAGCGTCGGGCTTCGGCGTGGAAGAGGCGAGGCGCGCCGAGGCGCCTCGGCGGCGAGTTACGCCACGCCTTTCACGGCCGCCTTCTGCCTGAGCCTCCCCGCGCGCGAGACGGTTTGATGCCTTCGGAACTCCTGCCGGAAGCCTTCTTCATCGAAGCGCGCCCCCCGCTCCCGCATGAAGTCGCGGATGAGTTCGAGCGGCAGTCCGTAGGACGACGAGAGCGCGAAGGCGTCGGCCCCGGTGAGTGTGAAAGGCGGCTTCTCGCACAGACGTTTGAGGCGGTCGAAGCCCTTGCGGATGACGCGCGCGAAACCTTTCTGCTCGTTCACAAACTTCTCGACGATGCCCGCGCGGTTCCGGGCCAGCGAGGGGTAATCTTTCGATGACCGTTCGACGATCCCCTCGATGACGCCGGCGAAGTCGAAGTCGTGCGCGCCCGCGCGGGTGACCGCCGCGACGCACCTCCGGATGAGGCGGCGCGGGATGTAGCCGCGCCCCTCGTTCGTCGGAACCACCTCTTCGGACAAGATGAACGTCAGCGCGCGGAGGTGGTCGGTGAGCACCCGGCGGTCGGCTTCGGACATGCTTTTCCCGCCGAGGCGCTGTCCGACATCCTCGAAGATGGGGCGCAGGAGGTCGGTCTCATAGACCGTCGAAAAGCCGTTCGCCACCGTGACGACCCGCTCCAGCGCCGAGCCCGTGTCCACGCTGTTGAAGCGGAGCTTGCCGAAAGTGCCGTCCGGCCTCTTGTCCAGCTCCATGAAGTTGCCCGCGTTCCAGATTTGGATGACTCGCGGGGCCGGTTCGGCGTCGGGCGCCTCGGCGCGCGCGTCGCCGGTGTCGAAGAAAACGTCCGTGCTCGGGCCGCACGGCCCGTAGTCGCCGGCCGGCCCCCAGAAGATTTCGTCGCCGAGGAACACGAGGCGGTCGCCGCTCAACCCGACCCTCTCCCAAGCCCTCGCGGTCTCGAAGTCCGGCGGAATGTTCAACGCCGGGTTCCCCTTGTACACGGTCGCGTAGAGCCTCTCGCCGGGGAAGCCGAACCGCTCGACGAGGATTTCGTAGGCCAGCTCGACGGCGGTCTCTTTGAAGTAGCCGTCGATAGACCAGTTCCCCAGCATCTCGAAGAAGGTCAGGTGGTGGCGGTTGCCGACCTCGCCGATGAGCCGCGTGCGGACGCACGGCTGAATGCTACAGAGTTCCGGGCCGGGGGGGGCGGCCTCGCCGACGAAGAACTTCTTCAGAGGGGCCATGCCCGAATTGACGAAGAACAGGGTCGGGTCGTTGGCCGGGATGAGTGAGGCCGGCGGGACGCGCAGGTGACTTTTCCCCTCAAAGAAGCTGAAGAAAATCTCGCGCACCTCTTGACTGGAAATCCCCATAGAAATACCCCGGGAGTGATGCCGGTGCGAACCCCGAATGCAAAAAGCCTGAGTGGTTGGCTACATAGTACACGTTACGGGACGAAATCCGCCGAAAAGTTTTTCGGCCGTCGCCCGCGCGCTTTAATCGTGTCGAACCCGTCGATTCGCGCCGCCGCGCGCCGCGCGTCGAAAACTCCCCCGGCGGTTCACGGGCGCGGCCGTTGCTGATAATATCAACGCTCGGCCGCCCTCTACCGGCGCCGAAGCCCCGGGAACATTTGAAGCCGCGCGCAGATTTCGCCCCCCACTTCGGGGAGTCCTGCCCGCGCGCGCCGGAACCCTGACTTGACGGAGCGCTTTCATAGATGAGCCTTTCAACACCCGACCGGCTTCTCATCCCCCCGTACGGCGGCGGGCTGATCAACCTGCTCGCGCCGGGCGAGGCGAGGGAAGAGCTGCGCGCGCGCGCCGCCGGCCTCCCGCGCATCCAGATCACCCCGCGCAGCGTCTGCGACCTCGAACTGCTCGCCACGGGCGCCTTCTCGCCCCTCGACCGCTTCATGGGCCGCGCCGACTACGAGCGCGTGCTCGAAGAGATGCGGCTCGCCTCGGGCCACCTCTTCCCCCTGCCCGTCACGCTCTCGGTCGGCCGCGACGCGGGCCTCTCGCTCGACTCCGAGATCGCGCTCACCGACTCCTACAACAACCTGCTCGCCGTGATGCGGGTCGAGGAGGTTTACGAGTGGGATCGCGGGCGCGAGGCGCGTCTGGCCTACGGCACCGGCGACACGCGCCACCCCACGGTGGCCGAGATGAACTCGTGGGGCGAGCTTAACGTCAGCGGCGAGCTGCGCATGCTCGCCCTGCCGGAGCACTACGACTTCCGGCGGCTGCGCCTGACGCCGGCCGAGGTGCGCGCCAAGCTCGCCGGCTTCGGCCGCCCCAACGTCGTCGCCTTCCAGACGCGCAACCCGCTCCACCGCGCGCACGAAGAGTTGACGGAGCGCGCCGCCCGCGCCATCGACGGCGCGCTGCTCCTGCACCCGGTCGTCGGCCTCACCAAGCCCGGCGACATCGACCACTTCACGCGCGTCCGCTCCTACCGCGTGCTGGCCGAGCGCTACTACGACCCTTCGCGCATGATGCTGGCCCTGCTGCCGCTGGCGATGCGCATGGCCGGCCCGCGCGAGGCGCTCTGGCACGCCCTCATCCGGCGCAACTTCGGCGCCAACCACCTCATCGTCGGGCGCGACCACGCCAGCCCCGGCCGCGACTCGCAGGATCGCCCCTTCTACGGCCCCTACGACGCGCAGGAGCTGGTCGCCGCGCACGAGGCCGAGACGGGCGTCAAGCCGCTGCCGTTTTCCGAGCTGGTCTACCTGCCCGACGGCGACCGCTACGAGGAGGCCGTGCGCGTGCCGGCCGGGGCGCGGACGGTCTCGCTGTCGGGGACGCAGGTGCGCGAGCAGTACCTTCAGCGCGGCCGCACGCTGCCCGAGTGGTTCACGCGCCCCGAGGTGGCCTCGATCCTCGCGCAGGCCCACCCGCCGCGCCACCGGCAGGGCTTCTGCCTCTGGTTCACCGGGCTGTCGGGCGCGGGCAAATCGACGACGGCGGAAATCCTCGCCGTCCGCCTGCTCGAACACGGCCGGCAGGTGACCGTGCTCGACGGCGACGTGGTGCGCACGCACCTCTCGAAGGGTCTGGGCTTCAGCAAGGAAGACCGCGACACCAACATCCGCCGCATCGGCTTCGTGGCGGCCGAGATCGCGCGCCACGGCGGCGGCGTCATCTGCGCGGCCGTCAGCCCCTACCGCGCGACGCGCCACGAGTGCCGCGCGATGGTCGGCACGGATCGCTTCGTCGAGGTCTACGTGGACACGCCGCTCGAGGTCTGTGAGGCGCGCGACACGAAGGGGATGTACCGGCAGGCGCGCGAGGGCAAGATCAAAAACTTCACCGGCATCGACGACCCTTACGAGCCGCCGCACGCGCCCGAAATCCGCCTCGACACGGTCGGCCGCGCGCCCGAAGAGAACGCCGAGCTCGTCCTCGCCTACCTCGTCGAGCAGGGCTTCCTGCTGCCGCCTTCGGCGTGGGGCGAGTGACGGGCGCGGCCGTCGGAGGCGGCGGTGGCGGCGGGCCGCCCGCGGGGGCCGGCTAGATTTGGCGGCGGATGATGCCGGTCAGGCAGCCGAGGCCGCCGGCGGCCTTGAGGTATTCGCCGACCTCGGCCTCGGCGACCGACACGCCCGCGTCGGAGAGTCGGCGGCGCAGCGAGGGGCAGCCGCCCGGCATGACGACGCGCCTCGGGCCGAGGGCGACGAAGTTCATGCCGAGCCGCGCGTTGACCTCCTCGCCGGGGTCGCAGAAGATCGTCTCGACGCCCGCGTCGCGCAGCACGCCGAGCAGCTCGTCCGTCGCCTTGTCGCGGCGGACGGCGGCGAGGTCGCGGTCGGCGAAGTTGACGACGCCGAGCAGGTGTTGAACCCCCCGCGGCAGCCCGACGCTGACCGAGCCGACGCCCATCTCGCGCAACTGCCGCGCGACGAACCCCGCCCCGGCCTCGTTCGTCCTCACGCCAACCCCGATCATCACGGTCTCTTCGTCGAGCCACAGCGCGTCGGCGCCCTCGAACAGCTCGCCGCGCCGCGGCGTGGCGAGAATCGGCACGCCCAGCTGCGCGAGCGCGGCGGCGGCGAAGCGCGCCTCGCCCTCCCTCTGCGCCGCGGCCGGGCGCGCGAGCAGCGCGCCCTCCGGCGTGATGAAAAAGAGGTCGCGCTGGAAGAGGAAGTTGGGCGGGGGCGCGGCTTCGGGCTCGGCCCAGCGGACGGCGACGCCCTGACTCCGGTAGAAGTCGGCGAGGGCGTCGGCCTGCGCCCGCAGCCGCCCGGCGTCGGGCCAGTCGAGGAAGAGGAAGTCGTTCGGCTCGCCGCCGGGGAACATCTCGCGGCGGGGCCGCGCCAGCATCACTTCGAGCAGCGCGGAGGTTTCCGAGCGCGCCCCGCAGCGGTGCCACACGTCGCCGGCCGCCACGTCCTCGCGGTGCTCGCGCTCGCGCGGGCGCCAGCCGCTCCCCCCGTAGGTGGCGGGCGTGTCCGCCGAGTCTGGCCCTCGCCCCGCGCTCATCCCGCCCCCGGAAGGCCGCGCCTCACTCCGGCTTCCTCGCGGAGTAGATGCACCAGCGCCACTGGTCTTTAATCTTGCCGTCGGCCGAGACCTCGAAGGGGTGAACCTCGCGCACGTCGTCGGGGGCGTTGTAGTAAAGCTCCCTGATCTCCTGCCGGTGCAGCGCGCTGGTCTCGTGCGTGTCGATCCAGAGGTCGATGTCCTCCCACTGAAGGTACTCTCTGACCTCGACGTTGCGGAAGCCGCACTCGCCGAGGAGTTGTTCGAGGTCTTCGGCGAGGAAGTTGTTGCAGAAGAGCGGCTGCTTCTTCTTGAAGACGCGGAACATCCACGCCGCGTCGGCCTCGCCGAAGGGCACGGTCTGGCCGAAGATCAGCTGCCCGCCGGGCCGCAGGACGCGCAGGATTTCGGAGAGCGGGCGGCTCGGCTGCGGCAGCAGGTGCAGCACCTCGCGCGTCACCACGAGGTCGAAGGAGTTGTCCTCGAACTCCATCTCGTAGACGGAGCCGGCGCGCACCTCGTCGAGGCGGGTGCCGGCCAGCGCGCGCATCTCGGGCGTGATGTCGAGGCCGACCTTGTGGCCCACGCGGCCGGCGAAGGAGCCGCCCACGATGCCGCTGCCGCAGCAGACGTCGAGCATGCGCGCCTGCGGGCCGACGGCGCACATCTCGACGTGCGCGCTCAGCAGGTTGTCGTCCGTCAGCCAGCGGCAGGACTCGTGCCAGTTCTTCGAGCGGATGCCGAACTGCTTCCGGTAGATTTCGAGCGAGCGCGCCATGTCCTGCGGCGAGTAGCGGGCCGGCGTGCCCATCCGGCGGGCGGCGAGCCGCGCGTGCTGCGCGTCGAGCACGCGCCCGAGGACGCGCCGGGCCGGCTCGCTCTGCTCGGCGAAGAAGCCGGAGAGGGCGTCGGCCACCACCGACTCGACCGCGTCGCCCACCTCGGGGCTGACGAGCCGCGACTTGGCCTGACTGTCGAACTGCGGGTCGGCCGCCCGCACCGACAAGACCGCGCCCAGACCTTCGAGCACGTCCGAGTGCGCGACCTCGCCGCCCGCGCCGCCGTGCGCGGCGGCGTGGCGGTTGATGACGGCCGTGAGCGCGCGCGTGAGGCCGTCGGTGTGCGAGCCGCCGCGCGAGGTGCGGACGCTGTTGACGAAGCCGTAAATCTCCTCGGCGTACGAGGTCGTCCACTGGAGCGCGGCCTCGACCACGATCTCGCCCCGCGCGCCGCGGCAGCGGATCGGCTCCTGATTAATCACCGCGCGGTTGCGGTTGACGCTCTCGACGAACCCGACGAGGCCGCTGGTCGAACGGTACTCGGTGTCCAGCCCCTCGCGCTCGTCCTCGATGCGCAGCGTCACGCCGCTGTTGAGGTAGGCCAGCTCGCGCAGCCGCGCCGAGACGCGCTCGTGGGAGAACTCCTGCGCCCCGCCGAAGATTTCGGGGTCGGGGCGGAAGCGGATGCTCGTGCCGCGGCGCGAGGTCGCGTCCGGCTCGCGCGCCTCGCTGCCCGGCACGCCGCGCCGGAACTGCTGCGAGTAGTGCAGCCCTTCGCGCCAGATGCGCAGGTTGAGCCACTCGGAAAGCGCGTTGACGCAGGTCAGGCCGAGGCCGTGGACGCCGCCGCTCAGGTAGTAGGCGTCGCCCTTGAACTTCCCGCCCGAGTGCAGGTCGGTCAGAAGTATCTCGGCGGTCGGCCGGTTCTCGCGCGGGTGGAGCGCGACGGGGATGCCGCGGCCGTCGTCCGTCACCGAGCACGAGCCGTCGGCGTGCAGCACGACCGAGATGTTGCGGCAGTGGCCGGCGAGGAACTCGTCCACCGCGTTCTCGACCAGCTCGAACAAAAGGTGGTGCATCCCGTCCGCGCCGGTCGAGCCGATGTACATCGCCGGCCGCTTGCGGATCGCGTCAACGCCGGATAAGACGACGACGCTCTGCTCGTCGTAGCTGTGGCCGCCACCGTTGGCGCGGTGCGTCTGCGCGGTGAATTCCATCCTATCGCCCCCCCGTCTCCTGACCGTTCGCCATCGCCTCAGAGATGCGCCGGCGGTGCAGCCGCTTCGACGCCGCCGTGGACTGGAGCCAACTGGCGATGTCGACCAGCCCCTCGCCCTCGGCCGTGCGCGAGGCGAGCTGGTAGAGCTCGCCCGACGAGTCCTCGCCCGCGAGCGCCGCGCCGAGGTTCTCGCCCGTGTGCCCGAGCGGCAGCCCCGTGAGCGGGTCGCCGACCATCCGCAGGAAATCGAGGTGGCCCTCGACGAGCACGGCCTGATTCTGCGCGAGCCGCTCGAACATCTCGGCGACCGCCGCGAACCCCTCGTGCTTGGCGGTGCTGGCGAAGCGCCGGTAGCAGATGAGGGCCTGCGCCTCCCTCGCGAAGAGTTCGATCAGGTTCCTGACCGTCCTCGACTCTTTTAACTCAAGCGACGTGGTCTCAGAAAGCATACTCTTTCGGCCCCTATGTCCATTCGGATTGGTCTTCGTAACCGAGGTCGCGCGCGAGGCCCCGGATGAACGGCTGGTTGATGACGCGCTCCAGCACGGCGGCGTTCTCCCGCCAGCGGCGCGGGCGCGGGGCGGCGGTCGCCATCACGGGCGGCAGCGGGCGCGCGAACGTCTCGGGCGGCGTGTCGGCGCCGACCCCGAGCCAGCCGCACAAGTCCTGACAAACCCGCAGCCGGCTCTCGTCGCCGCCGGCGAGCTGCTCGAAGCGCACGCGCCTGTAGTCCCAGCCGGGCCGCCGCGCGAACTTCAGAATCGCCGCCTGCGCCGCGCCCCACTGGAACGCGCAGACGCTTTCGAGCGGCGCCCGCCGGTAGTCCTGCCAGCCCGGCGGCAGGTCGAATTTCCACCACCCGCGGTCGGCGCCGCCCTCGCCGCCGTAGCCCTCGACCTCCAGCTCCGGGCCGACGTAATGCGAATGAAAGCCCCAGTGGCGCCAGCCCTCGTACATGCCGTTGACGGAGGCGGCCGGGTTCCTCGTCAGGTGGACGACGCGGAAGCTCGCCGCCGGGAAGAGCGCGCGCAGGAAGCCGAGCCGGTAGGCGTTGCTCGGCGTCTTGATGAGCAGCGGCTGGCGGGCGAGCTCTTCCGGCCGCCAGCGCGCCCACGGGCGGACGAGGATGAACGGCGGCTCTTCGATGATGACGGGCGACGGCGGCCCCGTCGGCACGCGCAGCTCGGGGAAGATTGACCTGACGAGGGCGCGGTCGAGGTCGTAGTAGAACGGGTTGACCGACGGGCGGCCCGCGCGGATTCGTTTCAGGAAGAGCGCGTGGAAGAGTTGCAGGTCTGTCTCCCAGTCGCAGGCGCGCCCGCGCATCTCCCTCACCTCGGCCAGCGCCGCCGCGCGCGCGCCGGCCACGTCGCCGAGGCCGAACTCCTCGAAGGGCCACTGGAGGCAGAGCCGCCGGTAGAGGCTCTCGTCGAACTCGCCCCCGGCCTGCCGCTCGCCGCCGCCGACGGCCGGCGTCCCGACCTCCAGCGCGAGGTGGCCCTGAAGGACGCGCCGCGCGCCGGCGCCGCACGCCTCGGGCGCGAGGCCGTCGGACGTGCCGCTGTCGGGCCACGCCAGACCGGCGAGCCGCAGGTACGGGTTGATCTCGCCGGGGAGGCAGAGGAACTTCGACGAGCGCGTGAGCGTCTCGGTCAGCATGCTCGACCCGCTGCGCGAGCTGCTGGCGATGAGCACCACCTGCCGCACCGAGTCGAGGAAGCCGGAGGTCTCTTCCGCCAGACGGCGGCGCGACTCGTCGAGGCGCGAGGCCGCGGCCGCGAGCGTCAGGCGCCGCAGGGCGTCGCCGCCGAGGCCGGGGGCGTCGAGGCCCGTGACGGCGTGGTTGGCGGCCTTCATCCGGCCACCTCCCGCGGTGAGGGGGCGGCGGCGGGCGCCGCCTCGCCGGGCAGGGGGCGGAAGCGGTAGAGGTCGCGGCTGGCGAGCGGCAGCCCGAGCAGCCGCGCGTAATAGAAAAGCTCGTGCTTGTGGTTCACGAGGTGCTCGAAGTTGCCGAGCAGCAGCGTCAGCACGGCCTCGCCTTCGGGCGCGAAGACGGTCGGCAGCGGGCGCGCGAGGTCGTCGTCGCCGACGAGGGGAAACGCGGCGCGGACGGCCGCGCGGTACTCCTCGATCCGTCCTAGCGCCTCGTCGCGCTCGCAGACGTGGTTGACGGGCCGCCGCTTGAGTTCGAGCAGGTGGGCGAGGCGTTGCGGGTGGGCGGCGTGGAGGACGGCCACGAACCCCGCCAGACATTGGAGCAGGTGGCCCAAGACCTGACCGAGACTTTTCGGCTGGGGGAAAGTGGCGGCGGGCAGTTCGGGCGTGAAGTGGGTCTGCCCGGCGGGCAGCCGGCGGACGATGCCGGCGAGGAGGTCGATCTGCTCGTCGAGCTTAGCCAAAAACAGCCCGGCCAGACCGCCCGCGTTTTGGTGAGACTGATCCCCGCCTTGGCGAGATTCCCGTAAGCCGGACATATGCGTGGAGTCCGCGCGCACCGCGCCGGGCGGTGCGCGCGCGAGAGGTGGCCGGGCACGAAACTCGGTGCGCGGTCGGCGGGGCGGGCCGGCAGGCGGCCGCGCACCGTCCGCCGCCGCCCCGCTAGACGTGAACCGGGTTGCTGTCGACAATCGGCGCGGGCAGCCCGTTATTCAGGCGGGGTATCGACATGTTGTAGGAGACCTGAGTCGGGGTGCCGGTGTTGGCCAGCGTGAACTGCTCCGAGCCGGAGAAGATCGGGGGGGCCGCCGAGCTGTGGGTGCTGCGCCAGTCGGGGCCGCCGCCGCCGAGGTAGTCGCGGTAAGCCGCGTTGGCGGCGTTGCCCGGGTCTCCGTTCGGGTAGAAGTAGAGGAAGTTCTCCGGGTAGTGCTTGAAGTCGAGCACGGGGCCGGGCTGGTAGCTGTCGTAGATGCGCTGGTAGGCGCGGCGCATGACGCTCTCCGGCAGGCCGTTGTAGTTGAGGAACTCGTCCTGCACGAGCGCCTGCTCGATGGAGAGCCAGCGGACGTGGTCGACCTCGCTGCGGATGATGCCGTCGCGCACGGCCTGACTGTAGACGCTCGTCCCCGGCATCGCCGAGAGGTACTTGACGCGCGTGATGTGCTTGTTCTCCTCGGCCCACTCGCAGGCGTGATTCAAAGACTCCTCGGTCTCGCCCGGCAGCCCGACGATGAGCAGGCCGCCGAAGCGCACGCCGGCCTCCTGCGTCACGCGCATGGCGCGCATCGTCCCGTTCTCCGAGTTGCCCTTGCGCGCCGCCTTCAGGATGCCCGTGCCGAGCGACTCGACGCCGTAGAGGATGATGTCGGCCCCGGCGCCCTTCATCGCGCTCGTCACCTCAAGGTCCACGTCGGCGCAGCGCGTCAGGCACGTCCACGAGAGCCCGTACTGCTTGATCACGTCGAGGTATTCGAGGGTCTGCTTCTTGTGCGCGGTGAAGGTCAGGTCGACGAAGAAGACGAACCCCGTGTTGTAGTTCTCGCGCAGGTGGCGCAGGTCGCGGTCGAGCGTGGCCGGCGACTTGACGCGCTCCTGCGGCGTCGTGCGGTAGCAGAAGGAGCAGTCCATCTTGCAGCCGCGGCTGTAGGAGGCGATGACCTGCGGCTGGAGGCCGAGCGGGCCTTTCGACTGCGGCCAGAGGTCGAGGCGCATCCGCGGCAGGCTGTCGAGGTTCGGCATCTGCCCGCGCGCGGGCGTAGACCTCGCGATGCCCTCCTCGTCGCGGTACCAGATGCCGTTGATCTCGGGCAGCTTGGCGGGCCACTCGCCGCGCGTGTAGGCGTCCATCAGTTCGAGGATGGTCAGCTCGCCCTCGCTGATGACGGCGATGTCGGCGGGCGTGTGCGCCATGAGGACGTGCGGGATCGAGGTGACGAGCGAGCCGCCGAGGATGACGGGCATGTCGGGGCGCGCGTGCTTGACCTCGCGCAGCAGCTGCTCGACGAACGGGAAGTTGTCCTCGAAGGTCGCCACGCCGAGCACGTCCGTGCCCTCCATGATCTGGTCGTAGGCCGAGCGCAGCGGGTCGAAGTCGTAGCGCGCGTCGATGATGCGGACGGGGTAGCCGGCGTTGTGCAGGACGGTGGCGATGTAGGTCACGCCCTCGTAGGGCGAGGTGAGGAAGAACTCCCACCCGCGCGGCATCGTGAAGGGCGAAGGCCCGACCACGAGCGAGACGCGCGGCAGCGCCGAGTTGGTCGGCACCGGGGTGATGTCCTGCTCCCTCATCCGATCCATCAGCGCAAGGTCGTTCCGGGTGTCTGAGCTAACGTAAAGGTAATTTGCCAGCGAATGAAGTTTTGTCATGGTCACCTCCGGAGCCGAAGCGGGATAGATGGTTGAGAGCGCGCGGCCGCGGCGACTGAGCCTCCGCATGACTACCGCCCGTGGCGCGAGGGCTGACTACGCCGACGCTGCTCTTAAGACTCCTGCGCTGTGAAGTTAAGGGGTGCGTGCTTACCCCGGAGGGACGGCCCCACGTCGCGGCGACTCCCGCCCACCCGGCTGCGCTTTCGCAAACTGGCCTGCCGTAACTTTCAACTGTGATTGGGTATCACAAGAGGCTTTTAACTGTCAATATTTATTCCGCCCCCGCCCCCCGCGCCGCCGCGCCGAAAGCGCCCCCCGGCCGCGGCGCGCGCCTCAGCGGAGGCGCAGCCTGAGCCGGGCCGTCAGCAGCAGGATGCGGCACCGCCTGCGCCAGCGCAGCCACTGGTTGCGGTCTTCCCGCACGGAGCGGTACTCGGCGCGCAGCCGCAGCGCCTCGTTGGCGGCCCTGAAGCGGGCGCGGCCGAGCGCCCCCGGCGGCGGCCCGCCCGCGCCCGCGGCGGCGGCCGGCTCGTAGCCCAGTTTCAGCATGGTCGCGCCGGCCGCGGCCTCGACGGCGGCGAGGTCGCCGGCCGGCATGCGGCCGCGGAACTTGTTCGCGTTGTCGGAGATGATGGGGGAGGCGGTGTTGCGCCAGTCGCGCGCCTGCGTGGCCGACACGCGCGCGTCCTCCGTCTCGAAGAAGCGGAGCATGGCCGGGTCGAAGTCGATCTTCAGGAAGTCGCAGACGCCGGCCACGGTGGCCGCCGGGTCGGCGATCAGCGCCTCGTAGTGGACGCGCAGCAGGTTGGCCGGGCCGAGCCGGGCCGCGAGCCGCAGCCCCAGCTCCTGCTGCGAGGCCCAGAGCCGCGCGGTGTAGAAAGGGTGGTAGGGGTTGAAGACCGAGTCGCGCGACGAGAGGGCCACGTCGCGCGGGTCGCGCACCAGCCAGAGCAGTTGCGCCTCCGGGTAGCGGGCGAAGATGCGCTCCGTGTAGTGGATCATGAAGGTGCTCTTGCACCCCCAGCGGCGCTTGCCGGCGGCCGCGCGGTGCTGCTCGTAGACGGCCGCGAAGAGGCCGAACAGGTCGCGCGGCGCCGCGTCCCTGACGAGGGCTTCCCGGTCGACGGGGGTGGGCCACGGGTGGATGTGGCTTTTGATGTGGCGGAGCACGTCGTCGGCCAGCCGGCCGAAGTTGGCGTCGCGCGAGAGGTCTCCGTAGAACCTTTCGAGCGGCGCGAAGAAGGCCATGATGTGCGGCGGGTGCGGCACCGTGATTTCCGGGTGCGCGTTGAGGATGAGCCGCAGCAGGTTCGAGCCTGACCGCTCGGTCCCGACGATGAAGATGGGGGCGGCGGGCATCGTGTCCGGTGCCTCGGCGGCGGGCGAGCGCCTACGGGACGCCGACCGCGATGGCGAAGAGCATGTGGTCGACGATGCGGCCGTCGTCGCGGAACTCCACAAGGTGGAGTTCGCGGAAGGCGGGCGAGGCGTCGCGGTAGAGCTCGCCGATGCGCCCGGCGCGCGCGTCCGTGATGGCCCCGTTCTCAGACCACGCGGCCACGTCCTCGCTGCTCACATGGTAGTGGGTCTCGACCTCGCGGCAGCCGGCGTCCCGGAGCAGCCGCCCCGGCTCGTCGGGCATGAAGAAGACGCGGCGCGCGGGGTTGCGCAGCCGCAGGATTTCGAAATACTCCTCCCTGTCCTCCTCGCCGTAGGCGCACAGGTTGACGAGCACGACGCGGCCGCCGGGGCGCGTGACCCGCACCATCTCGCCGGCGGCGCGCGGGGCGTCCATGAACTGGATGCCCTGCCGGCAGATGGTCAGGTCGAACGAGCCGTCGTCGAACGGCATGGCCTCGGCGGAGCCGATCACCAGCTCGTCGAGCCACCCGGCCGAGTGCTCGGCCATCGCCGGGGTGAGGTCGATGCCGACGATGCGCTCAGCCCGGTCGCGGAAGGCGCGCGAGACGAGGCCCGTGCCGCAGGCCACGTCGAGCATCCGGCCGACGCGCTCCGGCGCGGCCGCCGCCCTGACGCGCTCCATCATCTCGGGGTCGGTGCACCAGCGGCTCGACTCGTCGTACTGGCGCGCGCGCGCCGTGAAGTGCTCGACCACGTCGGGTGAATCTTGCAGGCTCATAATCGGTTGCGAAGCGAACCCCTTCCGGGCTCGACCGTCGGGACTCGGGTGCTTGATTTCGAGAAAAGAAAGGATCGGTCTTGATGAGGCTTCCGGCCCGACCCTTCGGGGCCCGAAACCGGGGCCGCCAGCCGTGAGGACTTTTTACTCGAACTCGACTTTTAATGCAACCTCTCGGTCCGGGGGCGCGGGCCGCCGCGATAAAAACCGACGGGGGCAAGCCTTCCCTCCCGACCGGCGAGGAGACTGTCGCGCTGCGAGCGCCTCGGACAGTCTCGACTCGCGGTCGGTGGGGGAAGGGCTGCCCCCGTCGAAGCCTGAAAATAAGAAGGCGCGGGGCCGGACGAGGAAGTCCGTCGGCCCGCGCCTCCCGTGAACGTGGTCGAAGCCTTACTCGGGCGTCGCCGTCGAAACCTTCGTCGGGTTCATGTCCGGGCCGGGCGTGGCGAGGCCGCGGTTGACGAGGACGCGAATCTCGGCGCGGCGGTTCTCGGCGCGGCCCGCGCGCGTCGTGGTGTCGGCCACCGGGTTCGCCGAGCCGAGGCCGTAAGGCGTCACGATGCGGCGCAGCGGGATGTTGTGGTTCTCGACGAGGTAGCGCACGACCGACTCGGCCCGCTGCTGGCTGAGGCGCGTGTTGGCCGCCTTGTTGCGCGACTCGTAGGCGAAGCCGGTGACCTCGATGAGGTAGCCGGCGGCGTTCTGCGCGAAGGCGGCGACCTCGTCGATCTGCTTCTTGGCGTCGGGCGTGAGCACGGCGCTGCGGTTGCGGAAGTTGACGTTGATGCTCTGCTGCGGGGTGAACTCGTCGAGCGAGCTGATGCGGTCGTTGGCGACCCTCACGCCCTCGACGGCGCGGTCGGCCGTCTCCTGCGCGGCCACGGCCCCGCCGTTCGCGGCGTTGGCGATGGCCGAAAGCTCGTCCACCTGCCCCGACATCCGCTGCGCGTTCTGCTCGACCTCGCCGAGCCGGCCCTCGGCCTGCCCGACGCGCCCCTCGACGGGGACGATGTTGGCCTCGACGGTGCGCGCCGTGCGCAGGTCGCGGTCGTCGAAGCGAATCTTCGTGGCGACGAGGTTGCCCGCGTCGTCGCCGCGCCCCTCGACTTCGAGGTTGAGGCCGCGCATGATGGCCGTCAGCCCCTGCCGCGAGCCGCCGCCGAAGAAGCCGCCCTTCGTCTTGACGCTGGTCTGCTCGTTCAGCATCACGGTCGTCTGCGCGCCCGAGACGGCGTCCTGCACGACGAAGCTGTCGGAGCCGCGGCTGACGACGAAGCCCTTGACCTTAGCCTTCTGGCCCGAGGGCACCGAGGCGCGGGAGGCGGCCGAGGCGCTCGTCGTGCTCTGGGCGAAGGCCGCGGGCGCGAGCGCGACGGCCAGCGCGGCGGCCGCCGCGAAGGTTCGGAGTGACGCGGAAATTTTCATGATCGGGTTCCTCTCTCCATGTAGATTCCTGATTCACTGCGACCTTGAGACAAGCGGCGTCTTAAGCGAGGCGAACTGTTAAGACAACTGTCGGGGCAGTGATGCTTCCGGAGAACATACCCGCAACCGCGCCGCGCGATGGTTGCGATTAGCTTGCGAGGGGGTTGCAATAAGGAAGTAGACAGTAGCCAGTAGACAGTAGTCAGTAGAAAACCCGTCGCCGCCGGACTGTTCGGGCGTCGGCGGCGACAGCGGCGGCGCGGAAGCGCTACTGACTACTGACTACTGACTACTGACTACTGACTACTGACTACTGCTTTTTAATGGCGAGGAGGTGGGCGATGCGGTCGTAGCCGCTGAGGAGGACGGTGTCGCCGAGGCGGGCGCAGTCCTCCGCGTCGGGGTTGATGATGACGACGGGGAGGCGGCAGAGCGCGGGGTGCGCGGCGAGGCGGTCGGCGAGGTGCGCGTAGGCCGGGAGCTCCTCTTCGGTGAGGATGAGGGCCGGGCGGACGCTCTCGGCGAGGGCCAGCGCCCCGGCGGCGCTCGTCGCCTCGACCACGTCGTAGCCGTGCTCCCGCAGTTGGCGCACCATCCCGTCCCTGATCCAGTCTATGTCCTCTACCACGAGGACGAGCGGGCGGCCTTCATCTTTCGTCATAGGTCTCTTCCGTCTCGGTGGTCGCTTCGTACGCCTGCGGGGAGATGCGGCCCGGTATGAGCGAGGGAGAACTTCACCGGCTGGCAATCAAGCTGAAGGGAGTATGGCAGAGGCGGGCTGCGGCCGACAGTCCCGTTGCGTACAGACGAGGGGGACGATTGCGGATTCGCGGCCCGGAGGTGGTCGGGTGGGCCTTCGGTTCGTTTCGACGCGGAGACCGGGCAGGCACGGGGGGCACGGGGAAAACCGACCGTCTTCCCCGTGCCCCCCGTGTGAACTACGCGTTCCCTGTATTAAATCCGCCGCTCCGGACGCCCGGTCAGCGCGGGGGCCGCGAATCCGCGAACTTAATACGTCGCGCGCATCACGCCGTAGCACTCGCAGGCGGCCGCTTCCAGCCCGGCGCGGTCGAGCACGCGCAGCGAGCCGCGGCTGTAGCCGATGAGGCCCCGCTCCTGAAAGCGCCCGGCCGCCTCGGTGATGCCGGCGCGGCGCGTCCCGAGCCGGCGCGCGATGAACTCCTGCGTGAGCGGCAGTTCGTCGGCCCCGGCGCGGTCGTGCAGCATCAGGAGCCAGACGGCGAGGCGCGCCTCGACGCGGTGGCGGCCGATGCAGGCGGCGCGCTGCGCGACCTGCGCGAAGTGGCGGCCGGCGTGTTCGAGCAGCAGGGCGCGCAGCGCCTCGCCCCCGGCGAACTCGCGCCGGAAGGCGTCGGCCCGCATCCGCAGCGCGCTGCCCGCCAGCGTCACGCGCGCCCAGTGCGACGGCGTGTGTTGGCCGAAGACGGCCCCGAGGCCGACCACGCCCTCGCGCCCCGTCATCGCCGCCTCGACCGTGCTCCCGTCTTCGAGCAGCACGAGGTGCGAGACGACCGAGTCCTCGGGGAAGTAGACGTGCGCGGCGTCGCGCGAGTCGTCGAACTTGTCGCGCGACGAGAGCGAGACGGGGTCGAGCGCCGGCAGCAGCCGCTCGAAATCCTCGCCCGGCAGGGCGCTCAGAAGCTTGTTCGCCAGCAGTCCGCCCAACGCCCTCACCCCGACTTTCTCCGGCACGCGCCCGACGGTGGTCGCGCCGCCGCGGCCCTCGCCGGAGCCGACCCGGCCGTTGTAGAAGCCCGCCGGCTTCCGAATGTCACCTCTGCCCATCGAATCATTTGTCATGCTCAAGCCTTAACGCTTTCCGTACCCCCGCACGCCCGGCCCCGCGCGGCCTTAGTGTCGCCGCCGGATGTGGATGAGGACTGACTTGGTGCTGTCGCGATCCGTGCGCTCGCGCACGCGCGCCAGCAGAACCCGGACGGGCACGGGCCCGTCGTCGTACTCGCAGGTGAAGTCGAAGCTGGCGGCCTGCGCCCCGTTTGACCTGAAGCTGTTGATGCGCTGGCGCAGTTCGTCAGCGTTGGCGAAGTGGCAGACGCCTCCGAAGAGGGCGCACCCGTTGAGGTCGGGGGGCGGGACTAGCGCGCTCCCGTTCCCGTCGCCTTCGACCCGCGAGTAGAGCACGGTGTTGGCCGCGTCCAGCTCGAACATCCCGAAGAGTTTCGCCCGGGCGGTCGGCGCGGTTGTCGTGGTGGTGGTGGTTGTCGTCGTCGTGGCGCTCATCTCTGCAAAACCCCCTGAGATTCTTTCGGCACGCCCTTCAGGCGGCCCGCTCGCCGAGGTGGCGCGTCAGCACCGCGCCCAGCGTCTCCAGCCCGTCCGGCTTCACGAGGTATTCGTCGCAGCCGGCGTCGAAGGCCGCCGTGCGCGCGCCGGCCTCGGCGTGCCCCGAGAGGAAGACGATGGGCAGGCGCGCGGCCTCCTCGCCGGCCCGCAGGCGGCGCGTGACGGCGAGGCCGTCGAGCCGCGGCAACCCGCCGTCGAGCAGGACGAGGTCGGGCCGGGCGCTCTCGACGAGGCGGACGGCCTCCTCGCCGTCGGCCGCTTCGAGCACGTCGAAGCCGCGCCGCTCCAGCAGCAGCCGGAGCAGTTGGCGCGTGTCGTCGTGGTCTTCGGCGACGAGGACGCGCGGGCGTTCCGGGGCGTGCGGCCGCGCCGGGGCGGCCGTCGAGTTCTTTGTCCGGCGAGGCGTCGTCATCGTCACGCTGGTGACTCCGTCGCGGGGGCGGCACACGCCGCAGCCGCTTCTATCGCCTGTTTGTTGGGGGAAGAAGGCGAAAGCAGTGTGAGAAAATAAAAGGCGAGCCGATCCTGATAATGCTCACCCCCTTGACGCAGGCGCGGCCGGGTTGGGCTTCACTCTGAGGCGCGAACCCCGCACACAGGCCGGTCTAATTCTCCTTGCGTTGTAAGAAAATACCCGAATCCGGGGGCGGCCGCTATTAGGAAGATAAGAGAAAGCGGTAGGGATTAACCCTAAGCGGCTCAGGGGGAAGATTGCGGAGCGGTGGCGGGAGATTGCGGTTTCGTGGCCGATTCGCAGGTCGGGCGCGGCGCGCGCAGGGTTTAACGCGGGGGGCGCGGGAGATTCTCAGAGTCCGCGGAGAAGAAGCCGGTCTTTCTTTGTTAACTCGGCGTGGTAAAGGAGGCCCGGCCGCCGCCGCGCCGCGACCGTCTCAGGTATCTTCCAGCCAGCCCTGAAGCAGCGCGTAGCGGACGATGTCGATGCGGCTCGTGAGGCCGAGCTTCTTCATGGTGTTGGCCTTGTGGGCCTCGACCGTCTTGACGCTGATCTGGAGGCGCGCGGCGATCTCCTTGTTCGAGTGGCCCCACGCGATCAGGCGCAGCACCTCCGACTCGCGCTCGGACAGCTCGCCCTGCGCGTCGTCGCCGACGCGGGCCTGCTGGCTGATGTAGCCGCCGATGACCTTGCCCGTGATCTGCGGGTCGAGGAAGTTGCCGCCCGCGGCGACGGCGCGGATGGCGCGCACCAGCTCGGCCGAGGCCGACTGCTTGAGGACGTAGCCGGAGGCCCCGGCGGCGAAGAGCTGCTGGATGAAGCCGGCGTCGGTGTGGCGCGTCAGCGTCAGCACGCGCACGTGCGGGCAGACCTGCCTGATGCGCTCGGTGGCCTTCAGCCCGTTCAGCTCCGGCATCGAGATGTCTATCACGATCACGTCGGGCTGCACCTCCTGCGCGAGCTGGACGGCGAGGCGTCCTCCGGACGCCTCGCCGACGACCTCCATGTCGGGCTGCGCGTTGACGAGCGCCTTGATGCCCTCGCGCACCATCTCGTGATCCTCGGCGAGCAGGACGCGCAGGACGGTCGGGGCGGTCGTCGGCGACTGTTTGGCCATCAGTCCCTCACTTCTTCTCGGCGTAGCGGGCCGGGACGCGCGCGAAGACGGTCGTGCCCACGCCCGGCGCGCTCTCGACTTCGAGCGTGCCGCCGACGAGGGCGACGCGCTCGCGCATGTTGACGAGGCCCATCCCGCGCTCGCCCTCCGCCCCCTCGGCCGGGTCGAAGCCGCGGCCGTCGTCCTCGATGATGAGCGCGAAGTGGCGGTCGCGCCGTTCGAGGATGACGCCGACGCGGCGCGCGCCGGCGTGCTTGGAGACGTTGTTGAGCGCCTCCTGAGCGACGCGGTAGAGGTTCGTTTCGAGTTCGGGCGCGAGCCGCCGCTTGCCGAGCCCGGCCGCGTGGTACTCGGCCGCCACCTCGAAGTGCTCCGACCACTCGTGGACGAAGTTTTCGAGCGCGGCGGCCAGCCCCAGCTCGTCGAGCGCGGCCGGCCGCAGCTCCCACGCCATGAAGTCCACCTCGGCGTCGAGGCGGCTGGCGACCGCCTGCGCCCGCTCGACCTGATTGAGCAGCGAGGCGTCCATCTCGGCGCAGCCCTCCTTGACGGCCGCGAGGTTGAGGCGCAGGGCCGTGAGCTGCTGGCCGAGCACGTCGTGGAGGTCGCGCGAGATGCGGCGGCGCTCCTGCTCCTGCGTCTCGACGATGCGCGTGACCAGCTCCCTGACGCGCTCCTCGGCCGCGCGCCGCTCGGCCACCTCCGTGAAGAGCGCGCTCGTGCGCTCCTCGACGCGGGCTTCGAGCGTCTCGCGCTCGGCTTCGAGCTGCGCCGCCAGCTCGGCGCGCTCCATCTCGTCGCGCCGCCGCTCGGTGAGGTCGCGGGCGACCTTGACGAAGCCGCGCACGTCGTCGCCCTCGCGCAGCGGCGTCTGCACGCCCGAGGCGTAGAAGCGCGAGCCGTCCTTGCGGACGTGCCAGCGCTCGTCCTCGGCCCGCCCCGCGGCGAGCGCCGTCTCCATCTCCTTGAGGTGGACGCCCGCGGCGCGGTCTTCCGGCGTGAAGACGATGGCGGTGTCCTGCCCGACGGCCTCCTCGGCGGTGAAGCCGAAGGTCTTCTCCGCGCCGCGGTTCCAGCGCGTGATGCGCCCTTCGAGGTCGAGGGTGAAGATGGCGTAGTCCTCGACCGATTCTAAAATCAGGCGCAGCTCTAACTCCGAAGTTCGGAGTTGGAGCTGCGCCGTCCGCTCCTCGGAGATGTCGTGGAGGACGGCCGCGCCGCCGACGGGCCGTCCGTCCGCGCCGCGGACGGGCGAGGCGGCGACGGAGACCTGCACGCGGCGGCCGTCCTTCGCGAGGCAGACGGTCTCCAGCCCGCTGACGCCCACGCCCGTTTCGAACACCCCGAAGACGCGCTCGACCTCCTGCGCCCGGTCGGGCGGGAGGATCAGCGCGATGTCCTCCCCCACGGCCTCCCCGGCCGCGTAGCCGAGCAGGCGCTCCGCGGCCGTGTTCCACGTGACGACGCGCCGGTCGGGGCCGTAGGTGATGACGGCCTCGCCGGAAAGCTCGACGACGGAGGCGAGGCGGGCGCGCAGCTCGGCGGCCGCCCCGCCCTCGGTGGAGTCGATGACGACGCCTTGCAGCCGCGGCCCCGCGTCGGCGCTCGCCAGCACGCGCGCCTGCGAGTGGATGCGCCGCCGGCCGTGCTCCGGGTGCTCGATGCGGAAGTCCGTGACGAAGTCGGTCTGGCCGCCGCGCGCGGCCTCGATGGCCGCTTCGAGCCGCGGCCGGTCTTCGGCGACGACGGTGCGGAAGAGGGCGTCGAGGCCGCGCGCCGCGCCGTCGGGCGCGAAGCCCATCACGGTGCTCCAGCCCTCGGAGGCCGCGCCGGCGCCGGTCGCCAGCTCAAGGCTCCAGAAGGCGGCGCTGGCGGCGCTGGCGGCGAGCCGGAGCTGCTCGGCGCGCTCGGCGGCGACCAGCTCGGCCAGCTTCCGGTCAGTGATGTCGGTGAAGGTGATGACGACGCCGGCCACGCGGCCCGCGTCGGTGCGGTAGGGGAGGACGCGCGCGGCGTACCACCGGCCCTCGGCGCTGCGCGCCTCGCGCTCGACGGTCGAGAGCCGGCCGAGGACGCGGGCGGCGTCCTGCGGCAGCCCGTCGTAGTCGAGGCGGTGCGTGAGGTGCGCGAGCGGGCGGCCCGCGTCGGCCGGGATGACGTTGAAGAGTTCGGCGAAGTGCGGCGTGTAGCGCGTGATGTTCAGCTCGCGGTCGAGGAAGACGGTGCCGATCTCGGTGGCGGCGAAGAGGTTCGAGAGGTCGGCCTCGGCGCGCTCCAGCTCCGCGACCCTGTCCTTGAGTTCGGCGTTGACCGTGTGCAGCTCCTCGTTGACCGACTGCAACTCCTCCTTCGAGGTCTCCAGCTCCTCGGTCGCCGAGCGCAGCTCCTCGTTGAGGGACTGCAACTCCTCGTTCGAGGCGCGCAGCTCCTCGGTCTGCGTCTCGTACTGCTCGACCGTGGCGCGCAGCACCGAGCGCGTCTGGTTCAGCTCGGCTTCGAGGGTGGCGATCACGTCGCGGTCGGCCTCGCCCGCCGCCCCGCCGCCGGCCCCGCCCGCGCCCTCCGCCGCGCCCTCCTGCTCCTCCTCGAAGATGACGAGCAGGTAGGTGGCGCGCAGGTCGTCGCGCGCGGCCGGGCGCACCCGCACCCTGACGCGGCGGGTGCCGCCGTCGAGGCCGACTTTGACGGCGCGGCTCGACTGCCCCGCGTCGCCCTTCACGGCCGCGTAGAGCGCGGCGCGCACGTCGAGCCGCAGGTCGGGGTGGACGAGCGTGAGCAGGTTGCGCGTCGGCTCGCCCCCGCCGACGCGCAGGTACCTGCCGGCGTCCTCCGAGACGTGCACCACGTCGTGGGCCTCGTTGACGAGCACGCTCGGCGGCGCGTACTCCTCCAGCAGCGCCCGGTGCAGCTCGGCGAAGCGGTATGCCTTGACACCGACGGCCTCGGCGTCCGGCGCCGGCCGCGGCTCCCAGCGGCCGAGGGCCGGCACCGGCGGGAAGTGCGGGAGGGTCGAGGCGAGGGCGGTGCGCTGGTAGACGCGCAGCTTCTTGTCGAAGGGCGAGAAGTAGTCGGGCAGCAAGTCGGCCGACTCGGCCGAGCCGAGGAAGAGGAAGCCGCCCGGCCGCAGGCCGAAGTGGAAGACTTCGAGCACCCGCTCCTGCGTCCCGCGGTTGAGGTAGATGAGCAGGTTGCGGCAGCTCACGAGGTCGATGTTCGAGAAGGGCGGGTCGCGCAGGATGTTGTGCGACGCGAAGAGGATGGTCTCGCGCACGCGCTTCCTGACGTGGAAGTGGCCGTCGCGGAAGGTGAAGAAGTTCTGGAGCCGCTCGGGGCTCACGTCGGCCGCGATGGTCTCGGGGAAGACGCCCGCGCGCGCCTGCCCGAGGGCGTCTTCGTCGAGGTCGCTGGCGAAGACCTGAAGGCGCGGCGGGCGCTCCAGCCCGGCGGCGTGCTCGTCGAGCAGGATGGCGAGCGAGTAAGCCTCCTCGCCCGTCGCGCAGCCCGTCACCCAGACCCGCACCTGATCGGCCTCCCGCTTGCCCTCGAAGAGCCGCGGCACGACCTCGCGGCCGAGGTAGTCGAAGGCGGCCGTGTCGCGGAAGAAGTTGGTGACGGAGATGAGGAAGTCCTGCTGCAACTCGGGCAGCTCGTTCGGGTGATGGCGCAGGTAGCGGTGGTAGGAGGCGAGGTCGGGCACCTCGAGCATCTGCATCCGGCGCGTGACGCGGCGCAGGATGGTGGACTGCTTGTAGTCGCTGAAGTCGTGGCCGGTGCGGACGCGCACCATCGAGAGGATGTCGCGCAGGGCGTTCAGCTCCTTCCCCTTCGGCGGCTCGTCGCCCTCGGGCGGGAGCTTGATGCGGCGCGACGCGTCGCGGATGCCGATGAGCTTCTCGGGCATCGCGGCGACGGGCAGCACGAAGTCGGCCAGCCCCTCGCGGATGGCGCTGCGCGGCATCCCCTCGTACTCGGCCTCGCCCGGCTCCTGCGCGATCGAGACGCCGCCCTCCTCCTTGATGCGGCGCAGGCCGAGCGTGCCGTCCGAGCCGGTGCCGGAGAGGACGACGCCGATGGCGTGCTCGCGGTAGGCCGCGCCGAGCGTGCGGAAGAGGAGGTCGATGGGGACGCGCCGGCCCGGCTCGGCGGGCGGCTCGGCGAGCCGGATGCGCCCCTCCTCCATCAACAGGTGCTTGGCGGGCGGGATGACGTAGACGCGGTTCGGCTCGACGCGCAGGGTCTCGTTGACCTGCTCGACCGGCATCGAGGTGTGGCGCTGGAGCATGGCGGCGAGGTTGCTCTCGTGCTCCGGCGAGAGGTGGAGGACGACGACGAAGGCCATCCCGCTGTCGTCCGGCATCAGCCCGAAGAACTCTTCCAGCGCCGTGATGCCGCCGGCCGACGCGCCGAGGCCCACGACCAGAAAGTCCTGCCCGCCGTCAGCGCCGGCCCGCTTCGAGGATTTACTCATAAAGACTTCGCCCGCCCGCGCCGGCGCTTGACGCCGCCGCCGAGGCGCGAACCCCGCGCGCCTCGCGCTCACTCCTGCGGCTATAAAAAAAGGGGAAAAGAGATCAGGCTCGGGGTCGCTGACAGGGGAGTATAAGCCAAACGGTCGGGGCCGGTACAGCGCGGCGTCACGCGCGCCCCGCGCGGGACATCCCCGGCGACGCCGTGTTATAAAGGCCGCGCCGATTTCCTCCTCAACTTCGTCACTGACGCGCCGCCTCAGCGGGGCGCCGGGAGCGTTGCATGCCGAACAAAGACATCGTCGTCGTCGGGACTTCGGCCGGTGGCATCGAGGCCCTGCGCAAGCTCCTCGGCGCGCTGCCTCCGGACTTCCCGGCCACGGTCTTCGTCGTCCAGCACCTCTCGCCGGACGTGCCGAGCCTGCTGGCCCAAATCCTTGAGCGCGCCACGAGCCTGCCCGTGCAGACCGCGCGCGACGGCGAACGGTTCCGCCGCGGCCGCGTCTACGTCGCGCCGCCCGACCGCCACCTGATGCTGGGGGACGGCGACCTGATGCGCGTCACGCGCGGGCCGAAGGAGAACCGCTTCCGCCCGGCCGTAGACCCTCTCTTCCGCTCGGCGGCGCGCGCCTACGGGCCGCGGGTCGTCGGCGTGGTGCTGACGGGCGGCCTCGACGACGGGACGACGGGCCTGCTCGCCCTCAAGCAGCGCGGCGGCACGGCCGTCGTCCAAGACCCGGCCGACGCGCTCGTCCCCTCGATGCCGCTCAGCGCCGTGACCCACGTCAAAGTAGACTACTGCCTGCCGCTCGCGGGGATCGGGCCGCTCCTCGTGCGGCTCGCGACCGAGGCGGCCGAAGATGGGAGTCGCCCGGTGAGTGACGAACTCGACATCGAAGTTAACATCGCGCTGGAGGACAAGGCCCTCGAAGCCGGCGTGACGGAACTGGGCGAGCCGTCCTCCTACGCCTGCCCGGACTGCCACGGCGTGCTGCTGCGGCTCAAGACCGAGGGGCTGATCCGCTTCCGCTGCCACACGGGCCACGCCTACACGGCCGACAGCCTGCTGGCGGGCGTCAGCGAGGGCGTCGAGGACTCGCTCTGGAACACCATCCGCGCGCTCGAAGAGGGCGAGATGCTGCTGCGCCACCTCGCCGGGCACATGACCGAGGGCCCGCAGAACGGGGCGGCCGAGGCGATGCTCACGCAGGCCGCAGACCTGCGCCGCCGCGCCGCCCTCGTCCGGCAGGCGACGATGGGTCGCCCGGAAGTAGACGCCGGAAAAGCCTGAAGGCGTCCGCGCGGGAGGCGTCTCGCGGGCCGGGGTCGGGCGACGTTTCGGAGCCGCCGGGGGCGGCGGCCGCCCGCCCGCGCCCGACCCGCCCGGAGGCTTTTTCGCGCCCGCAAAGCGAACGAAAACTACGAAGCCCGCGGCGCGCCGTGCCGCGGGCTTCGTGGTTTTCGTGGTCTTCGTCGCGGCCCTCGTCCGGCCGCCACCGGCTTCCCGCCTCCCTGCCTACGGCCTCTCCTTAAACTGATCGTAGAGCACCGTGTGGCGGCTGACGAGCGGGACGGGGCGGCCGGCGATGAAGAGGTGGCGGACGTTGGTGCGCGCTTCGAGCAGGTCGCCGTCGGTGATGACGAGGTTGGCGATCTTGCCCGCCTCGATGGAGCCGAGCCGGTCGGCGACGCCCATGATCTGCGCCGGGTAGAGCGTGACGGCCTTCAACGCCTCGGCGCGCGGCAGGCCGAAGGCCGCGGCCATCCCGGCGTGGAACGGGAGGTCGCGGACGTGCGCGCCCGCGTCGCCCGTCGAGATGGCGAAGCGCACGCCGGCCGCCTGCAACTTCGACGCGCTCTCGTACAGCGCGTCGTACGGGTCGTCCTCGCGCAGCGGCAGGTTCAGAATCGCGTCGAGGATGACGGGCACGTCGCGCTCCTTGAGCAACTGCGCCACCTTCCACGCGTCGCTGCCGCCGAGGATGACGGGCCGCAGTTTCATCTCCCGCGCGAAGTTGACCGCGCCCCGGATGTCGCGCTCGCGGTCGGCGCGCAGGATGACGGGCCGCTCGCCGCGCGCGTACGGGACGAGCGCCGCGAGGCGCAGGTCGGTCTCGGGCCGCGGCACCGCCTTCGGGTCGCGCGCGTAGGCGTCCTGCGCGCGCCCGTAAGCCTCGGCCTCGCGCAGGAGGCGTCGCATCTCCTCGACGCGGCGGTCGCGCGCCGTGACGGCCTCGGGCGTGATGGCCTGCTGCGCCTGCTGGAAGCCGAAGCCGCCCCCGCCGCCGAGCCGCGGGAAGTCTATGACGAGCGCCGCCTGCGGCACGACGGCCATCTCGCGCTGCGACGTGCCGACTAGGTTGATGAGCGCGGCCTGCCCCGAGATCGTCCCGCCCGACGGCAGCGAGACGACCGTCGTCACGCCGGCCACGCGCGTCACGTCGATGTGGGCGCTGTGCGGGTTGAGGCCCCACAGCGCCGCCGCGTTCGGGTTCATGTCGCCCAGCTCGCTCGTGTCCACCGTGCCGGGCGCGCCCGACGCGATCTCGACGAGGCCCATGCTCGTCCCGGCGTCGATCATGCCGGGGTAGACGCTGAGGCCGCGCGCGTCTATCTCGCGCGCGCCGGCCGGGGCGCTGACCGTCGGCCCGACGGCGACGATCCGGCCCTGACTGATGACGACCGCGCCGTTCTCGATCTCGGGGCCGCCGACGGTGACGACGCGCGCGTTGCGAATCACGTAGGCGCCCGCCGCCTCGATCTGCGTGTCGGGCGTGACGGTGTCCTGCGCCGAGGCGACGCGCGCGCGAGGCAGCGCGCCGAGCGCGAGGGCGCACAGGGCGCAGAGGGCGAAGAGGGCGGCGGGGGGGCGCGGCGCCGTGACGGCCGCGCGGCGTGCGTCGGTCTTCATCGCTGTTCGTCCCCCTCGTCGTGGAGGTCGTCGGCGTGGTTGTAGGCGCGGCGGATGGCCGCGGGCGGGCGCGGCGGCGTGCCGCCCTGCGCGGGCGCGCGGTTGGCCTCGGCCTGTTCGAGCTGGCGGCGCTCCTGTTCGAGCTGCCCGCGGCGCGCGAGGTCGGCCGCGCGGTCGAAGAGCGGCTCGCCGTCCACGTACGTCTGCTCGACGCGCGCGTAGACCGAGAGCGGGTGCGCCGTCCAGATGGCGAAGTCGGCGTCCTTGCCGACCTCGATGGAGCCGACGCGCTCCTGAATGCCGAGCTGCCACGCCGGGTTCCACGTGATGAGCTTCAGAGCCTCCTCCTCCGTCAGCCCGCCGTACTTCATCATCTTCGCGGCGTCTATGTTGAGGCGGCGCGCGCGCTCGTCCGAGTCGGAGTTGATCGAGACGTTGACGCCTTTGCGCGTCATGACGGCGGCGTTGTAGGGGATGGCGTCGTAGGCCTCGACCTTGTAGCCCCAGAAGTCGGCGAAGGTGGAAGCGCCCGCGCCGTGGCGCGCGATGTCGGAGGCGACCTTGTAGCCTTCGAGCACGTGCTGGAACGTCCGCACCTTGAAGCCGAACTCGTCGGCGAGGTTAATCAGCATCAGGATTTCGTCGGCGCGGTAGCAGTGCGCGTGGACGAAGCGCCTGCCTTCGAGGATTTCGACGAGCGGCTCCAGTTGCAGGTCGCGGCGCGGCTCGACGAGGTTGCGGTTCGAGCGCGCCCGCTCGCGGTACTCGGCCCACCCGGCGCGGTAGTCGCGCGCGCGCGTGAAGGCGTCGCGGATGACCTCCTCGACGCCCATGCGGGTGCGCGGGTAGCGCAGCGCCGGCCCCTGCGGCGGGCCGGGGAAGTTGGTGCGCTTCGGGTTCTCGCCGAGCGCGAACTTGATGCCCGGCGGCGCGCCCGGAAAGAGGAAGGCCGAGGCCGGGTGGCCCCACTTGATCTTGACGGTCGTGCTCTGCCCGCCGATGGCGTTGCACGAGCCGTGCAGCAGCAGGAGCGTGGTGACGCCGCCGGCCAGCTCGCGGTAGAGGTCAACGTCCGAGGGGTTCAGAACGTCCTGCGTCCGCGTCATCGAGGTCACGCTCTGCGTACACTCGTTGACCGAGCCGTCCATCATCGAGTGCGAGTGGGCGTCGATGATGCCGGGCAGGACGAACTTGCCGGTCGCGTCCACGACGCGCGCGCCCGCGGGGGCCGCGAGGTTCGGCCCGACGGCCGCGATCTTCCCGCCGCGCACCAGCAGGTCGGCGTTGGCGAGCGTCCCGCGCGTCACGGTCAGGATCGTCGCGTTACGCACGAGCGTCACGCCGCCGGCCTGCGCCGCCGTCGCCGCCGCCGCGCCGCGCCGCTCCT
>Ga0196978_1000274_pt1 | contig 27129 bp, 17 predicted proteins | sample S3v_2013CmetaG_FD_155491 | JGI IMG/M metagenome (GOLD analysis project Ga0196978, IMG submission 155491) | Soil microbial communities from Anza Borrego desert, Southern California, United States - S3+v_20-13C | ecosystem: Environmental > Terrestrial > Soil > Desert | place: USA: California... | reverse complement strand
AATGTGCCCGGGCCGCTTTTTAAAAGAACGAAAGAGATCCTGGCGGAAGTTTTAACCAGGCAGGAATACGATGCGCTGATGCAAGCGCTGGATTAAAAGAAAGAGGTGCGCGCGCCTTCGTACCTTCGCCGCTCATGCACCCGCTCAACTTCCCGCAGTACCCGTTCCGCCTGCGCAACACCGCCGGCCGCACGCAGGTCTTCGACGAGATCCGCAAGCGCTGGGTCGCCCTCACGCCGGAGGAATGGGTGCGCCAGCACGCCGTGCAATTTCTCGTGCGCGAACGATCGTATCCCGCCTCGCTCATCGCCGTGGAAATGATCGTACAGCTCAACGGCATGAACAAGCGCTGCGACGTGCTCGCCCACGGCCGCAACGCGCAGCCCCTGCTGCTCGTGGAATGCAAAGCCCCCGAAGTGCCCATCACCCAGGAGGTCTTCGACCAGATCGCCCGGTACAACCTGTGTTTAGGAGTGCCCTTTCTTTTAGTGACCAACGGGCTGCGCCATTTCTGCTGCAGCATGGATCATGAAAAGCAGTCGTATGTTTTTCTGCCTGAAGTACCCGTGCTGAAATAGCGGTACCCGCTTCACTGGTCACCGGGCCACTGCTGAAATTGCTTTCGCGGGTGGGAATGCGTGCGGGCTTGCCCAATCCTCCTTTCGCCTAGCAGAAATCTGATTTCCAGCCGGGAACGATATTGCCGATTCGCATTTTATTAAGTAATTTAGACCCTTCACGAAACAACCACTCACCCTTTCCTCGCATGAAAAAACTCACTACTCTTTTGACCGCGCTCGCGCTGGTTCCGGCATTGCTGTCGGCTCAGCAGAACGTTTCCCTGGTCGCGCCGAAGAAGCAGAGCTACACCCCGCTCAGCCAGCTCCAGCCCGGCGATTACCTGCCGAACACGATGATCCTCAAAGTGCTGCCCCAGCACCGCGGGCTCTGCCTGGACGGCGCCATCAACATCCCGGCCGTCGGCAGCTACCTCGGCCACATCGGCGCTACGCAGGTGCAGAAAATGTTCCCGAACCACCAGCCGCCCGAGCGTCCGTTCAACGACTACGGTGCACCGATGATCGACCTCTCGCTCATCTATACGGTAAAATATTCCGGCGGCGTGGAGCTCGAGAAAGCCATCGGCAAGCTGTTCAACATGGGCTACTTCGAATATGTCGAGCCCTATTTCGTTCCGAAGGTCGAGATCACCACGAACGATCCTGCCGCTACCAGCTCCGGCCAGTATCACCTCTTCAAGATCGTTGCCGCCGGCACCGGCACCACCGGCTGGGACATCTCGCAGGGCGACACCAACCAGGTCATCGGCATCACCGATACCGGCGTGGAGCTTGCGCACAGCGATCTCCAGGGCAACATCAAATACAACTACGCTGACCCGATCAACGGCAGCGACGACGACAGCGACGGCTTCATCGACAACTACCGCGGCTGGGACGTGGGCATGAACGACAACGATCCCACCTGGCAGTCGAACGCCCACGGCGTGCACGTCAGCGGCTGCTCCAGCGCGCACACCAACAACGGCGTCGGTGTGGCGGGCAGCGGCTACAAATGCAAATTCCTCCCGATCAAGATCGCAGACGCCAGCGGCGCGCTCATCGCTTCCTACCAGGGCATCACCTACGCGGCCGATCACGGCTGCAGCGTGGTCAACTGCTCCTGGGGCGGAACAGGCGGCGGCTCCTTCGGACAAAACATCATCGACTACGCGGTGAACAACCAGGACATGCTCGTGGTCGCTGCGGCCGGCAACAACTCCGCCGACCAGGCGTTCTATCCTGCCGCGTATGATCGCGTGCTGAGCGTGGCCTCCACCAGCAGCACCGACAACAAGTCGAGCTTCAGCAACTACAACTACACCGTCGACGTCTGCGCTCCCGGCTCGAGCATCAACGCTACCTGGAGCGGCAACACGTTCACCACTTCCAGCGGCACGTCCATGGCTTCGCCCGTGTGCGCCGGCGCAGCGGGCATCGTTCGCTCGTATTACCCGGGCTACACGGCGCTGCAGGTCGGCGAGCGCCTGAAGATGACCAGCGACAACATCTACAGCGTGGGCGGCAACGGCTCGTATCCCGACAAGCTCGGCCGCGGCCGCATCAACCTCTACCGCGCGCTCACCGATCCCAACGGGCCTTCCGTTGTGTTCCAGAACAAGTTGACGACCGACGGCAACGACAACGCTTTCGTGATCGGCGACACGATGAAGATCTCGGGTGACTTTTTCAACTACCTCGGACCCACGACGAACCTCACCGCCACGCTGGCCGTGCAGACCGGCGGAGCCTTCGTCACGATCCTCGACAACAGCACCACGCCAGGCGCCATCGGCACGATGAATTTTGTGAACAACGCCTCCGATCCTTTCCGCGTTCGCATCAACAGCAACGCGCCCGCCAACCAGGCCATCACCTTCCGCCTCACGCTCACCGACGGCGCCTGGACGATCAACCAGTATTTCACCGAGGTGGTGAACGTGGATTACATCAACGTGACGGTGAACGACGTGTTCACCAGCATCACCAGCAAAGGCCTCATCGGCTACAACATGGATCAGCAGCAGCAGGGCCTGGGCTTCACCTACCAGGGCAGCGGCTCGCTCCTCTATGAAGCCAGCCTGATGGTGGGCACCAGCGGCACGAAAGTGAGCGACATGGCCCGCGGCACCGGCACTACGCCCGATGCGGACTTCGCTTCGCTGGTCACCGTTCACCGCGTTATTCCCGACGTGGTCTCCGATTTCGATCTCGACGGAAAATTCCGCGACAACATTGCGCCTTCGCCGCTGCCCGTGACGGTGCACCACCAGTGCTACGCCTGGGCCGCCGCGCCGCACCAGAAATACGTGATCGTGCAATACGTCATCACCAACACCAGCGGCAGCACGCTGAGCAACCTGCACGCCGGCATCTTCGCCGACTGGGATATCGACGCGACGACGTACAACGATAACGAGGCCGGGGAAGACACGCCCAACAAAATGGGCTACGTGTACCACACCGCAACGGCCGGGCTGTACTGCGGCACTAAGCTGCTGACGAGCACCGCGCCCTTCCACCATTACGCCATCGACAACATCAACGGCGGCGGCGGCGGAGTCGACCTGTACAACGGCGGCTACGACGGCACGGAGAAATTCACTACCCTGTCCACCAACCGCGCGCAGGCCGGCACCACCGGCGCGGGCAACGACGTGTGCGACGTGGTCAGCACCGGGCCTTACACCGTGAACCCCGGCGATTCGATCGTCGTGGCTTTCGCGCTGATCGCGGGCGACGACCTGACGGACATCCAGAACAGCGCCGTCGATGCGCAGACGATGTACGATACGCAGGTGCCGCTGGGCGTGAAGAACGCAGAGATGTCGCTCGTCGGCTCGCTCTCGCAGAGCTTCCCGAACCCCGCTACCGGCAACGCGACGATCCTGTTCAACCTGCCCGCTTCGGGCAAAGCCGAACTGAAATTGTTCGACGTGACGGGCCGTGAGGTCGCTGTTCTCGCCTCGGGCGAAATGGCCGCCGGCACGCACCAGGTGAACGTGGACGCTTCGCGACTGGCTTCGGGCATTTACTACTACCAGCTGCAGACCGCAGGAGGTAAAGTGTCGAAGAAGATGATCGTGTCGCGCTAAGCGAAAAAAAATAAAAAGAAAACGGGGCGGACAGCCCCGTTTTCTTTTTTAGAAAAGCCCGTGATCACGGTGGAAACGGCTTCGGGCAGCCCGCAACTTTTTTTACCTTTGTTTCTAAATAAAGAAGATATGAATCTGAGCAATATCATTTCGATCTCCGGTCAGCCCGGCCTGTACAAAGTCGTCGCGCAGGGCCGCAACGGCGTGATCGTCGAATCGCTGGTGGACAAGAAGCGCCAGCCGGCATTCTCCTCGAGCAAGATCAGCTCCCTGAGCGACATCAGCATCTATACTACGGGCGACGACATGCCCCTGAAAGAAGTGCTGCAGAAGATCTTCGACAAAGAAAAAGGCGGCCCCGCCATCGACCACAAATCGGCCGATGCCGAGCTGGCGAAATACATGGAATCCGTGCTGCCCGAGTACGACAAAGAGCGCGTGCGCAGCTCCGACATCCGCAAGCTGTTCTCCTGGTACAACATCATGCAGGCGGCCGGCGGCATCCTCGACGCGGAAGAAGAAAAGACCGAAGAGGACGGCGATAAGAAAAATCTTGTCGCCGACGCGAACAAGAACAAGCCGAAGCACGGCTCGGTGGACAACAAACCGCTGAAGACCAGCGGCGCGAAAGCCAAGCAGACGCAGACCGTCCGCAAGAGCGGCGCAGCTTAGATCAACGAAAACAGCAAAGGGCAAAAGGCAAAAGCAACCAACGAATGTTTGCCTTTTGCCCTTTGCCCTTTTAACAACAGTGCTTTTTAATTTCTTTCTATGAGAAGTGCCGCCGAAATTCCCGTCCGCCCGCGACGCCGTTTTTTACCGGAAGAGCTTTCCTTCGAATCGTGGGAAGCGCTGCAGCCCTGGCTGCAAAAATTGCTCGACCAGCCGGTCAATTCCGTGGCGGAGCTGGAAGAATGGATGAAAGATTTCAGCGAGGTGGAATCGGTGATCACCGAAGAAGAAGGCTGGCGCTTCATCCGCCACACCTGCGACACCGCGAGCGAGGACTGCGACAAGGCCTACAATTTTTTCGTCGAGGAGATCGACCCGAAATTAGCGCCGTACTTCGATCAGCTCAACCGCAAGCTGGCCAGCTCGCCGTTTCTTTCGCAGCTTCCCAAAGGAAAATACGACATCTGGCTGCGCGCCGTCAAGCGGGAAATTGAAATTTACCGCGAAGAAAATATCCCGCTCTTCACCGAGATCGACAAGCTGCGCCAGCAGTACACGAAATGCATTTCTGAAATGACCGTGGAGGTGAACGGCGCAGAGCTCACCCTCCCGCAGGCCGGCAACCACCTGAAAAGCGCCGACCGCAATCACCGCCGCGAGGTCTATGAAAAGATCGCTGCCCGCCGCGCGCAGGACCGCCGGGTGCTCGGCGATCAGTTCGACGCGCTCTGCGCATTGCGCCAGAAAGTGGCTGCGAACGCCGGCTTTGAGAATTACCGCGACTACAAATTCGCCGAGCTGGGCCGCTTCGATTACACTCCGCAGGATTGCTTCGATTTCCACGACGCGGTCCGCACCGAAGTGGTGCCCGCCATGAATGCCGTGGATGAAAAGCGCCGCCGCGATCTCGGCCTCGATCGGCTGCGTCCGTACGATATGGACATGGACGTGAAAGGCCGCGCGCCGCTGAAGCCTTTTGAAAGCGCGGCCGAGCTGGTGGAAAAAACGATCGTCTGCCTGCAGCGCATCCACCCGCGCTTCGCCGAATACATCGACGTGATGCGCGCCATGGGCCGTTTCGACATCGATTCGCGCAAGAGCAAAGCGCCCGGCGGCTACAATTACCCGCTGCACGAAACAGGCGTTCCCTTTATTTTCATGAATGCCGCCTCCGCGCACCGCGACGTAGTGACGATGGTGCACGAGGCCGGTCACGCCGTGCACTCCTTCCTCATGCGCGACCTGCAGCTGAAAGCTTTCCGCGACAATCCTTCCGAAGTCGATGAGCTCGCCTCGATGGCCATGGAGCTGATCACGATGGAGCACTGGGATGTTTTTTATCCCGATCCCGAAGACCTGCGCCGCGCGCGCGCCGAGCACCTGGAAAAAATCATCGATGCGCTTTGCTGGATCGCAGCAGTCGACAAGTTCCAGCATTGGGTTTATGAGAATAAAAATCACACTGCCGAACAGCGCAGCGCCGCCTGGCTGCAGATCGAGAAGGAGCTGGGCAGCGGCGTGATCGACTGGAGCGGCTACGAAACCGCGCATGCCACGCTCTGGCACCGGCAGCTGCACATTTATGAAATGCCGTTCTATTATATCGAATACGGCTTCGCGCAGCTGGGCGCATTGGCGGTGTGGCGCAACTACAAGCGTGATCCGAAAAAAGCCATCGCCAATTACGAGAAGGCGCTGCGCCTCGGCTACACGCGCTCCATCGCCGACATGTACGCCGCAGCCGGCGTGCGTTTCGATTTCTCGAGGGAATACGTGCGGGAGCTGATCACCTTCGTCCGGGAGGAACTGGAACGCTACACATCCTGATCGCCATGAAAACAAAAACGAAGATCACCAGGCCGGAAGCGGGCGAGTACGCGCCTTACTACGAGCATTACATCGGTCTCGTCACCGACCCCGATCCCCTGCACCTGATGAAACGCCAGGTGATGGATCTGCAGGCCCTGCTCGCGGAAGTGCCGCCCGAAAAAGAGGATTATCGTTACGCCGAGGGCAAATGGACGATCAAAGAAGTCGTAGGCCACATCACCGACAGCGAGCGCGTTTTCGCCTACCGCGCACTGCGCATCGCCCGCAATGATAAGACGCCGCTGCCCGGCTTCGAGCAGGATGATTACGTGGCGAACGGAAATTTCAACCAGCGCTCGCTCCCGGATCTCGCCCGCGAATACGCGCTCGTCCGTGAAGCCAGCAACGCGCTCTTCCGCTCTTTCTCAGAAGAGCAATTGCTGCGCAGCGGCACCGCCAACAACATGCCCGTCAGCGTGCGCGCGCTTTTATACATCATCGCGGGGCACCAGGTGCATCATGAGCAGGTGCTGAAGCAGAAATATCTTCCGGAGCTTTTTTAGTTCAGAGTTTTCGCACGGCCTCAGCGCGATCAGGAAACGGCGCTCAGCTTTTTCGTCACGTACCTGAACCGGACCAGCAATCCCACCGCCGTCAGCGTCAGCCCGATCACGAAGCCGTACCAGATGCCGTGCGCGCCGAGGTCGAGCGTGAATCCTAAAATGTACGAAGCCGGCAGCGTGATCGCCCAATAGGCGACGAGCGTGATCCACGTCGGCACCTGCATGTCCTGCACCCCGCGCAGCATGCCCAGCGCCACCACCTGCGCGCCGTCGGACAATTGAAAAAATGCGGCGATGATCATCAGCGAAGCGGCGAGCTCAGTCACGCCGGGATCTTTGTTGAACGCTTCCGCCAGCGGATCGTTGAGAAAAATAAAAAAGAGCGCGCTGAAGATCATGAAGCAGAGCGAGAGCAGCAGCGCGCTGTAGCCCGCACGCCGTACGTTGCCCAATTCGTTCTTCCCGAAAAAATTTCCCACGCGCACCGTGGCCGCCGCTCCGATGCCGCTGGAGACCATGTACGTGCAGGCCGCCAGGCCCAGCGCGATCCGGTGCGCCGCCATCGGCTGATCGCCCAGCCAGCCCACGAAAACGCCCGCCGCGCTGAACGCGCCCACTTCGAAAGTGAACTGCAATCCAGCGGGAATGCCCGTGCGGAACAGCTTGCGCAAATGCTTCGCCGAAAATCCGCGCATGCGGAATCCTTCTCGGAATTCTTTGTAGCGCCGGTTGAAATAAATGTACGCGAACATGCCCAGCGCCATCATGCAGCGCGAGATGAACGTAGCCCAGCACGAGCCCAGCACGCCCAATTCGGGGAAACCCAACTCGCCGAAAACGAGCACGTAGTTCAGCGCCACGTTGAGCACGTTGGCCGCGATGCTGATGTACATCGCCGCTTTCGTGTCGGACAAGCCTTCGGCGAATTGCTTCAGCGTGAAGAACAGGCTCAGCGGCAGCATCGAGAACATGATCACGTTCAGGAACGGGATCGCGATCTCCACTACGGCGGGCGGCTGATCGAGGAAGCGCAGCAGAGGCGTGCAGAAATAAAGCAGGGCGAACATCGCCGCGCACACGAAGAAGTTGGCGAGGAACGCGTTCTTCAGCAATTGCGCGATCAATGCGCGATCGCCTTTGCCCGCCGCTTCGGCCGTGAGCGTGGTCAGCCCGTACGACATGCCGATGGCGAATACCAGCGCGAGAATGTAGAACGTGCCCGCCAGCATGATCGCCGCCTGCGGAGCCGTCCCGATCTGCCCCACGAAATAGCTGTCCGCCACGTCGACGAGAATGTGCCCGACGTTGCTGAAGCAGACCGGCAGCGCCAGCACTGCTGTTTGACGAAAATGTGTTTTCCAGGTCAGCATAAAGCCTGCAAAGATAGAATAGCTTCGGGGAGTGCTGGCTTTTAAACTAGATTCGTCTTCTGATGACCCTTCAAGATATCGCTCAGCTCCGTCTCCGCAAGCAGCAGATCGCCGAAACGCGTTTCAAAAAGCCGGAAGAGATCGTTCGCTATCTGCTCGCTATGCAGGCGCAGGAATTTCGCATGGCGAAATGGGCGATCGGGCTGCGGCTGGAAAACGCCGGCGACGCGGAAGTGCAGCGCGCTTTCGACGAAGGAAAAATTCTGCGCACGCACGCCATGCGGCCCACCTGGCATTTCGTGGCGCCGGAAGATATCCGCTGGCTGCAGGAAACCACTTCGCACCGCGTGCATGCCTTCAGCGGCTCGATGTACCGCAAGCTGGGATTGGAAAAAACATTCAGGCGCAGCCACGACGTTCTCGCGAAGGTTTTGCAGGGCGGCAATTTTCTCACGCGCCAGGAATTGAAAAAAGAATTATTGCGAAATAAAATTCGCGTGCCCACCGGCCAGCACCTGGCGTACCTGGTGATGCGCGCCGAGCTTGACTGCGTGATCTGCAGCGGCCCGCTCAGGGGAAAACAATTCACCTACGCTTTGCTCGAGGAGCGCGCACCGAAAGCGAAACGCCTCGATCCGCAGGATGCGCTGCACGAGCTCACGCTTCGCTACTTCAGCACCCGCGGCCCCGCCACGCTCAAGGATTTCTGCTGGTGGTCGGGCTTGACGGCGAAAGAAGCGAAGCCGGCCGTCGACGCGCTGCCGAAAAAATTCCTGCGCGAAAAAGTGAACGGAAGCGAATATGTTTTCGACCCTTCCTTCCCGAAAAGCAAAACGAAAAAGCTGCACACCTCTTTCCTGATGCCCGATTACGACGAGTACGCCATCGCCTACAAAGACCGCCGCGCGCTCGCATCGAAAAGAGAACCGGGCCGCGCGACGAGCTTCAGCCATTTCATCGTGCTCGACGGTTTGATCGAAGGCACCTGGGAAAGAAAAATGAAAAACAAAAAGCCCGACGTCCGGGTCACGCCGTTCGGATCGTTCACCAGGCTGCAGCAGCAACAGGCGAAAAGTGCAGTAAAACGTTACCTCGAATTCACGGATGAAAAAGCCGGGGCCGCAACAATCCCGCAAAAGCGACGTTAAACCGCAAAGAAGTGGAAGATGCCAGGACTGAAATCCTACAATAAGCCCCTTTTCGCTTGTGCCTCCGCGCATTCCGCCTTATCTTTGCTCAAGACCTGTCGGCAAACACGGTCGAAACATATTCGCATGGAACGTTTTTCTGTCCCGGTACTTTTCGGAGCGGTCGCGTTTTTATTTTCCGCTTTTGCAGCTGATGCGCAGCAGGGCAATTCCATGCGCGTGCCGGCGCCGAACAGCGCGGCGTACGAGCAGATGAAAGCATCGGGGCAGTTCAGGCAAGGGCTTAATCTCGTTACGCCGAAAGGCAGCGCGGTTCCGCTTCAAACCATCATCCAGCCGCCCACGGCGCCGCAGGCCACCAACTGCAGCTGCATGATCGCGATCGACAACACCTGGTCGGTCGTGCCTTTCTCCTGGAGCCAGGGCCCCGATTACCGCAACGACGACGATTCGTCCCCGCTCATCCCGCTGCCGTTCACGTTTTGTTTTTACGGGCAAAATGAAACGGGCTGCTTCATCAACAACAACGGCAACATTTCTTTCGGCACGTCCTACGGCGCATTTTCCGCGACGGGATTTCCCACGAACCAGGTGGCGATGATCGCGCCGTTCTGGGCCGACGTGGATACGCGCAACGTGGCCAGCGGGCTCGTGTATTACAAGATCACGCCGGGCTACATGGTCGTGCGCTGGCAAACGGTCGGTTACTACAGCCAGCACACCGATAAGCTCAACGATTTCCAGCTCATCATTACCGACGGCAGCGACCCGATCCTTCCGCCGGGCAACAACGTGGCTTTCTGCTACGGCGACATGCAGTGGACGACCGGCGACGCATCGAGCGGCGTGGGCGGCTTCGGCGGTATCCCCGCAACGGTGGGCGCGAATCGCGGCGACGGCGTGAATGCGTTGCAGGTCGGCACGTTCGACCAGGCGGGCACGGCGTACGACGGCCCTTTCGGCGCGAACGACGGCATCAGCTGGCTCGACAATCAGCAGTTCTTCTTCAACGTGTGCAACACCGGCTCGGGCAACAACATGCCGCCGATCATGCAGGCTCCGCAGGTTTGCGATACGTTCCAGCTTTGCGTCGGCGATACGATGCAGCTCACTGCGAATTTTCTCTCCCCGGAGAACGGGCAGGTCACTACGATCGCTGTGAATGCGCCTGGCGTAACGGGACTCAACGTTGTTTCGAACAGCAGCGGGAATCCGGCGAGCATTCTCGCCGAGCTGGTCGGCATGACCTCGAACATCGGTTACAACACGATCACGATCTCGGGCACGGACAACGGTACGCCCGCGCAAACCACCAGCGGCGTCATCGTCATCGAAGTGGTCGCGGGACCGACGGCGCAGTTCAGCAGCATCGACGTATGTCCCGGCAGCCCGATGCCCTTCACCGATCAAACCACGCCCGGCAACCCGAACAACGGCCCGCTGCAAACCTGGACCTGGAATTTCGACGATCCGGCTTCCGGCGCGAACAACACGTCGTCTTCGCAAAATCCTTCGCACACGTACGCGAACAGCGGCAACTACGATGTCATTCTTACCGTCGTCGATTCGTTCGGCTGCAAAGACTCGGATACGATGCAGGTCACTGTTTTCCCGCTGCCGGTCGTGAATTTTACTTCCGACATCAACTCCGGCTGCAGCCCGCTCTGCGTGAACTTCACCGATCAGAGCACGGTGCCGAACAGCACGGTGAACGATTGGGTCTGGAATTTCGGCGACGGCGGAACCGGCAGCACGGCCACGCCGAACTATTGCTTCGAGAACGAAGGGCTGTTCACCGTTTCGCTCACCGTCACTTCGCAGGACGGTTGCACGAGCACCGATTCGATCGTGGGCATGATCAACGTGCTGCCCGGACCTGTCGCGAATTTTACGCTCGGCCCGCAGCCCGCCACCATCACCGATCCCACGATCCTCTTCACGGATGCGAGCACGAACAATCCGACCGCATGGCACTGGGATTTCGGTGATCCGCACAGCCCGAACAACACGTCGACGGACCAGCATCCTGCTCACATCTACGGGGACACGGGCACGTACTGCGTGCAGCTCATCGTTACCGGCCCCAACGGCGCCTGCCAGGATACGCTGGAGCAATGCCTGGAAATTTCGCCCGAGGTCAGCATCTGGATCCCGAACACCTTCACGCCGAACGGCAACGGCAACAACGACATTTTCATCCCGTCCTTCAGCGACGCCTTCTCCATCCGCGAATACGAAATGCTCATCTTCGATCGCTGGGGCAACCTCATCTTCAAATCCGTCGACCCGCTGATCGGCTGGGACGGGAAGGTGCAGGGCATGCCGAATCTCGCCATGATGGACACGTACGTGTACTCGATCCGCGCCGTGGAGAAATATCTCGGCAAGGAGTTTCGCTTCATCGGGCACGTGAACATGATCCGGTAAGCTCTTCCGGATCGCCGCTCCTTATTCTTTCTTGTCCGCCACGCCAGCCGCAAGCCGCGCGCAGTGCTCATCGAGCTCCGCCAGTCCGCGCAGGATCGCCAGCGCCTCATCGTTTTCCAGCAGCGCGCCAACAGGCCCGGCTGCGGCCGGGCGGTCCGGCAGGTGAAGCAGGAAGCGGATCACTTCCGGTAGCGACTGCAAAAATTTGCCACAGCTTTTTCGATTTAGGCCGAAAATAGACACAAACGCAAGGAAAGCTCTTTGCCGTGATTTTTTTTTCGCCGGCCGGCGGCCCGTGAACAGTACCGCGCAAAATTGAAGTCGGTAGCGCTCACGGGATTGCGGTAAATACCAGCTGCGGTAAAAAACTTATCAACGGATTTCGACGGCGTCTTTTCGTTAAATTTGTTTGACATGCCCCCTGCACGCACTCATATTCGCGCATTGCCGCTCTCCATCAGCATTTTGCTTTCGTGCAGCGGCGTCGCGCAGAACAATGAGCTGCCTGCCCCCGGCACGCCGGCGTACGAGCAGATGAAAAAGTCGGGGACGCTGCCGCGCGGCCTTTACGTGTTTCCCTCGAATGATGCGCCGAAACCCTTGCAGCCGTCCGTGCAGCCTTCTCCTGCCGGCTCGGTGGCCTGCGAATGCATGATCCCGCTCGACGGCAGCTTCTCCGTTGTGCCGTTCACGATCGGCACTGCGCCGGATTACCGCAACGATGACGGCTCTTCGCCGCTGATCAATTTGCCGTTCTCGTTTTGCTTTTACGGACAAAACCAGGCGAGCTGCTACATCAACAACAACGGCAACATTTCCTTCGGCGCGCCGTACCCCGTTTTTTCCGCGAACGCTTTTCCCGATCCGAATTTCGTGATGGTGGCGCCGTTCTGGGGCGATGTGGACACGCGCAGTTTGTCGAGCGGGCTGGTGCATTACAAGATCACGCCCACGCACATGATCGTGAAGTGGGGCCTCGTCGATTTTTTCCAGGCGATCGACCCGGCGCACGTTTCGCTCTACAACGATTTCCAGCTCATCATTACTGACGGCAGCGATCCCATTCTTCCGCCGGGCAACAACGTTTCCTTCTGCTACGGCGACATGCAGTGGACGACCGGCGACGCATCCGGCGGGCTGAACGGTTTCGGCGGCGTAGCGGCCACGGTGGGCGTGAACCAGGGCAACGGCACGGATTACATCCAGATCGGGCAGTACGACGCGCCGGGCACGAATTACGACGGGCCTTTCGGCAGCACCGACCAGGTGAGCTGGCTGGACAACCAGACGTTTTATTTCGACGTGTGCAGCAACAACGGCAACAACCTGCCGCCCATCGTCAACTCCGCGCAGATCTGCGACACGATCGAAATGTGCGCCGGGGATACGCTGGACATCGCCGCAACTTTTCTCTCGCCCGAGCAGGGGCAAACGACGAGCATCAGCGTGAATTCCGGCGGCATTCAGGGTTACACTACGCTGAGCAACCAGGGCGGGAACACGGCCTCGCTCAGCGCACAGCTCATCGCATTCCTCGCGGACACCGGTTATCACAGCATCACGATCACCGGCACCGACAACGGCAGTCCTTCGCAGTCGACCGTGGCGAACGTGGTCGTGCACATCGTCAACTCGCCGCACGCCAATTTCTCCTGGTCGCCGACGATGATCCTCGCCGGCGCGCCCGTGCAGTTCACGGATCAGACCAGCGGCGCCACGCAATGGACTTGGGATTTCGGCGACGGCGACAGCAGCGCGGTGCAGGATCCGGCGCACGTTTATACGACGCCGGGAACGTACACCGTCACGCTGAGCGCGGGACTTCCGACCGGCTGCCGGGGAACTTCAGTGCAAACGATCACCGTGCTCGCGGAGCCCGTGGTATCGCCCGTGGCGCCGCCGAACGTATTCACGCCGAACGGCGACGGAAAGAACGATGCGTTGGTGTTTGAAAATCTTCTGCAATACAAGAACAACCGCGTGGAGATTTTCAACCGCTGGGGCGCGCGTGTGTATGAAAGCGCGAATTACCAGAACGACTGGAGCCCCGCGAAGCTGTGCGACGGCGTTTATTATTTTCTTCTTTATGTGCCGGACATCGATACGCGGCTCAGCGGGTTCGTGCATTTGATCCGTTGATGAAAAAACCGCGCGTCTTCGTTCTCGGCGATGTGCACGGCGCATGCAAAGCGCTGCGGCAGGTTTTCCGGCGTTCCGATTTTGATTTTGAGAACGACACCCTCGTCAGCATCGGCGACCTGGTCGACGGCTGGCCGGAGCCGGCGGAATGCGTGGAAGAATTATTGCGCGTGAAAAATCTCGTCGCCATTCGCGGCAATCACGACGAATGGATGCGCGAATACTTGCAAACGGGCGAAGCGGATTCCTGGTGGTTCGGGCATTTCGGCGGGCGGCAGACGATCGCAGCGTACAAAAACAGCGGGAAGATCGACGATCCGCGGCACCGGGAATTTTTTCTCCAAACGCAGCGCGCGTATTTCGTGGATGAGCAGAAGCGGCTGTTCGTGCATGCCGGCTACAATTTCAACGAGCCGATCGAGAAGCAGCGCGGTGAGCAATTATGGATGAGCCGCAATTACTGGAACTATTTGCTGCGCGATAAATTTCCCGGCGAAACGCACAGCGACGTGAACGGGTTTTCGGAAGTCTTCATCGGCCACACGCAGACCGTCAACTATTTCAGCCACGACAAGCCTGTGCACCTGCTCAACTGCTGGAACGTCGACCAGGGCTGCAAATCGCTCGGCCGTTTGACCCTGATGAACGTCGATACCAAGGAATACGTACAATCCGATCCTGTTTTTACGCTCTACCCGGACACGATTTCTTAATCGTTTGTTAGCAACTTTTGTGCGGTAAGGCCGATTTATTGTCGTAAATTGGATTTGAAACTACGCACTGATATGAAGCGCGTTACGCTCATCCTGGTTGGCCTGTTGGCTGTTGTTTGCGCCTCCGCGCAAGCGCTCGGCGATTTCCGCAGCGCCGTTTCCGGGAATTGGGCGACGCCCGCCACCTGGCAGCGTTTCGACGGGACGAGCTGGCTGGCCGCCACCGCCGCACCTGCGATCACCGACGGCGTGATCACGATACAAGCCACGCACACCGTGACCATCGCCGCATCCGCTTCCGCGAACCAGGTGCTCGTCAGCACAGGCGCGACCTTGCAAACGGCGGTAGCAGCCGGCATCACGTTCACCATCAACGGCACGAACGGGCAGGCGGGCTCCGAGCTCACGATCAACGGCAGGTACAACGATCAATCGACGACGGGCGGCATCGCATTCACCAACGGCGGAACCTGGGACATGGGCGCGGCCGGCACGCTGATGAAAACTACCGCGACGTCCTCGAACAACTGGCAGAATAATTATGAAGGCGGCATCGCGAACATTCCCGCCACTGCCAATTGGATCCTGCGCAAGACCGGCACTTCGAATCCCGCCTTGTCGACTACCGCACCCGCTACCGGCGCCGTGTATCCGAACCTCACGATCGAGAACAACACCGGCGCTGCGTGGACGACGCCGAACGCCTCTTCTTTCACCGGCACTTCCGCATTCGCCACCGTCAAAGGAAATCTCGACATCGGCGGCAGCGGCTCGAACGTAGTGAGCTTTCTCAATGACGGGCAGCACGCCACCGGCTACACGCTCGTCATGGGTAACGTCACCGTGCGCAGCGGCAACACGTTCCGGAATTACGGGAACGGCACGGAGATACAAGGAAATTTCATCGTTGCAGGAACCGTTCTCTACGATTCGAACCACGGGCGCAAGCTCATCTTCAGCGGCGGCGGCAATCAAACGATCTCGGGCGCAGGCACGCTCAATGTATACGATCTGGTGATGAATAAAAGCGCGAACGGCGTTACGCTGAATCGTGCCGTGACGGTCGACAACAATGCGACGTTTACCAGCGGAGTTATGTACTCGACGGCGACGAACCTGCTCATCTTCGCCGACAATGCTACTGCGACAGGCGCGAGCAGCAGCAGCTTCGTGAGCGGGCCGGTGCGCAAGATGGCGGAAGACGCGTTCACGTTTCCCATTGGGAAAAACACCGATTACCAGCCGCTCGGCGTTAGCGCAAGCGCGATCTCTACCTTCTGGACGGAAAATTTCGGAACGGGCTGCAGCCAATTTCAGTCGGCGAATAATTTCAGCGGCACCGGCACCTGGACGGTTGCGTCGACGGGCATCAACGATGCTTTCGCGAACCAGTGGTTCGTGAGCGCGACGGAAGCGGGCATGGGCGCGGGCGTGTGCGGCGACGGCTGCCTCTCGAGCGGCGCGCTGACGGATCGCAGCCTGCACGTCGCCAACGTCCCGGGTTCCCCGCTCGATTTCTTTTGTCCCACCGGTGACTGCGGCGCCGCGTACGACGCAGGCTTCGGCACCAACGACGTGCGTACGAACATCCGCGCCGAATCGCCGGCGATCAATTGCACAGGGCGATACAATGTCCAGGTGTATTTCGAATACATGGAAAGCGGCGGCAGCGATGCGCAGGATAATTTCACGCTCTGGTATTACGACGGCAGCGCCTGGTCGCAGATCGCCGATCCCGCCGACGCTTCCACCTGCCCGCTGGGACAAGGACTTTGGACTGCGTATACGATCACGCTGCCTGCTTCCGCGGACAACAATGCGAACGTGCGCATCGGCTTCAACTGGACGAACGACGACGACGGCGCGGGCGGCGATCCTTCGGTGGCGATCGACAACATTGCGGTATCGGAGAGCTATCATTTCACCGCGGAATATTTTTACGCAAACCCGCAAACGACGTACAACAACGTGCTCGCTTCGGGACTGAACGCGATCAGCGCCTGCGAATACTGGATCCTCGACCGCATCGCCAACTCCTCGGTCACGAAGAACGTAACGCTGAGCTGGGACGCCAACAGCTGCAACGTCGTCAGCCCGCTCAGCGATATGCGCGTGGCGCGCTTCGACGGATCGATGTGGCAGGATGAAGGCAACCAAAGCACCACGGGCACCGTAGGCGCGGGCAGCGTGACGAGCAACGCGGTGAGCAATTTCAGCCCGTTCACGCTCGCCTCCGTGCCGCCCACGCCGCTGCCTATCGAGCTATTGGATTTTACAGCGCAGTACGAAAATGGGAACGTCGCGCTGCGCTGGTGCACGGCGACGGAGATCAACAATGATTTTTTCACGGTGGAGCGTTCTTCGGACGGCATGGAGTTTCATCCGCTGCTGCGCGTGGAAGGTGCGGGCAATTCCACGCACACGCTTTGCTACGATGACGTGGATCGCCAACCGTTCAGCGGCACTTCGTATTATCGTTTGCGGCAAACGGATTTCAACGGGCAGTACAGCCACAGCCCCGTGCGCGCGGTGCAGATCACCGGAGAGGGATTTTCCATCGTCAACGTTTCATCCGACGCTCAGTCGCTTTATCTCGATCTGCAGTGTCCGGCCGCTTCGCCCGTGCAGGTGCGCATTACCGACGCGATGGGAAAATTTATCACGTTGAATCAGCAGCCTTGCAGCAATCGTTTCGTATTCGATAAAGCGAATTTCTCGCCGGGAATTTATTTCGTGACGGTGATCGCGGAGGAAAAAGTGATCAGCAGGAAGGTGTTCCTGCATTAGTGTTTGCCTTCGGCGAGTGCCTGCACAAAAAACTTTAACCGCAGAGACCTCGCGCACATCCTCTGCCGCAGAGGAAAAACAGAGGTTCCGCCCTGCAGTCTTGCGCGCCGCAGAGCGTTTTCACCTTCGGTAAGTAATTACAAAAATTTTGGAAAAGCTCTGCGACCTCTGCGTCGCGTAGATATGTGCGGCAGAAACCTCTGCGTTCTCGCGGTTAAAGTTTTGTGTAGGATCTGCAATTTCACCCGCAGCTGCACCTTCACCACTCCCTGTTGTTGATGATCATAAACTGCGCTTTCCCATCGAGACCTTGCAGAAGTGAATCCGCCTGATCCAGCTTGAAAAAAGTAAAGCCCGGCTTGCTGCGCCTGACCAGGCGGCAAATTTCGTCATCGCTCAGCACCCTGTTGATCCATTGGTAAGTCGCTTCTCCACAATCACCGTCCGTATAGATCGTCGGGAAAATGCAGATCCTGTTCTGCAGCTCCGGCGTGCGGTTCAGCATGGAAGTAACGGAAGTGGAATTCCTGATGGCCCAGTCTTGCTCCGGCAGCAGGCACACGTGCGCATTGCCGAATTGCCCGAAAACTTTTTCGTCCGGGTGAGATTTTAAAAAGTCATAGAGAAACTCGTAGAGGTACTGCTCGCGCGCCGGCACCCAGGGCGATTTGCGCGTCACATAAATATCGGCGCCTGTTTTCATGCTGAGCACGCACTTCCGGAAATCCTCGTACTTGTCCCCGAGAAATTTTCGATACTCCCTGGGATATGCTTTCATATTTTCATCCAGCTCAAACGCCAGCCTGCGCGCTTTTTTTCTTGTGAGCCTCGATGGCCTTCGCATGCGATAGATCGTGGCGACGGTCGGGGCGATGCTCGGATGAGGCACGCCGCCGTCGAGGGCCATGCGGTGCAGCATCCAGCCGCTCCATCCGAAAGAGCTTTCTATATCGGCGCCGACGACCCGCAAACGTTTTTCGGCAGGAAGAGAGCGATTGTAGTCGTAAAGCTTTTTCCAATATTCACGGGAGGGAAGATCCTCGAGCAGGATCGTATCGCCTGTTCTCAGGTACTCATCTGCGCAAAGCCCCACCGCATAGGCTTGCTCGAGCACCAGCGTGCGCACGCCGAATTCACGGTTGAGATAACGCAGCATGGCGAAGGACAAATCATCATTCGCCTTCTCGTCATGCCGCTCGCCTGCCAGGAAAACGCGGTGCCGGCTCCAGGCGCTGTCCGCGAGATGGAATGAATCGAGCGCGAGCGGGCTCGTGTCGGGAAAATATTGAGCCGGCAAGAGATTCCAAAGACTATCCATCAGCCGCACTGAATCGATCGCAGCAGGAAAAGGACCGGGAAGCGGCGGCGTGTTTTGAGCGTACGCGCTGTCCTTTTGCGCCTTCGCCTGCGAGACGAAAAAGGAGAAAACAAGTAAAAGGAAAAGGAGTTTGCGAAACATGATTCTTACCGGCCTTATAATTTCACCCGCAGCTGCACCTTTACTTCCGTGCGCTTGTTCCCGGGAATTTCATTCAGCGAGCCTTCGCTGATCACGTCCTGGTTGTTGTAGAACGTCTGCGCCACCCGCAGCCACAGCTCCAGCCTGCGCGTCACGTCGTAGTTGACGAGCAGGTAGGCGCGGGAGCCGCGGTAATAATACGCCGGGATGGAGAAGGCGTAGAGCACGTCGTTCTCATATACGTAGATGCGCGAGTTGTAGCTGTCGGTCTGGAACAAGGCGTAGCGCGCGGTGAACGAAACGGGGCTGCCCATTTTTTTGAAGGTGACATCGTGGTAAATGATGAAACCCTTTTCGAGCGCGCCGCTGCCCGGCTCGTAATTCGTGAACTCCACGCGGTTGCTGAAGCGCAGCACGGGGCCGGCGGGATAGCGGATGTTGAAGCGGTAATTCGTCTGCGCCACGGGCACGATGTAATCCAGATCCGCTTCTTCATCGCCGGCGTTGACGAAGCGGTCGCGGTGGCGGTAGCGGAAATACATCGAGGTTTTTTTGTCGGGCGCGTAGCTGAGCTGCACCATGAAATCGCTGCCGCTGGAGGGCGCGTCGATGCGGTAGCGGAGCCAGGGGAACACGAAGCGGTCGTAGTACGCGGTGAGCGCGAGGGCCCGCGCGGGGCGCGCGCTCAGCCCGAAGTAAAGCCCCTGCTCGTTCGCGGGCAGGCTGCCGTCGGCGAAAGCGTTGGCGTATAAATTTTGGTAATCGCGCTGGAAGTAACGTTGATGCACCGAAAGCGAAAGCCGCGGGTCGGGACTCACGAGCAGGCCGTTGACCGTGGCCAGCGCGCCGTTGCGGCTCATGGCCGTCTCGCCGAAGAAGTTGAAATTGCGGAACACGTAGCTGTAATCCACGCCCACGTTCTCGTTGCGCTGCGCCGAAAATTCGAATTGATTGTAAAGGCTGAGATTGCGCTTCAGCGGCGCGCTGAAATCCGCATGCTGCGCCGTGATGCCGATGTTGAAGCGCCGCGAGCGGTACGACACGTTGCCGCCGAGCACTTGTTCCGTCACCGCATCCTTGTCTGCAATTTCATTCGGCGTGGTGTGCAGCCCGCTCAGCTGCAGCGAGCTCGCCTCCAGCACTTCGATGTCCGCGCCTACCGTGTCCACGCGGCTGATGTTCGCATCCACGCGCTTGCGGGAGTAGAACGCGGTCGCTTCCATTTTTCCGAAACGGACGCTGGCTGCGCCGCCGCGCAGGAAAAGGTTTTCTTCGGCGGAGAAGAACGGGCGAATGCCCATCGCGTTCCGGCGGATGTTCGCCGCGTCGGAAGTTTTGCCGAACGCAAAGCCCGTCCAGGCCGTCAGCCCTTGACCGAAGCTGACCTGGTAATCGCCGAGCACGAGGGCTTTGACGAACTTGATGTTGCGGACGGCCACGTGCGCGGAATAAAAATCGAAGCCGTTCTTCTGCGTGCCTTTGAAAAATTCTTCGCCGGCATCCTTGTCGCCGAGCACGCCCCAGCTCACCACGTTGCTGTAGGTGAAACGGTAGCGCGCGTAGATGCGCTCGGGCGAGCCGAGGTAGCGCGCGTTGGGATTTTCGGCGAGCGTGGCGCTGTCGGCGGCGGTGTAGCCTTTCTGCGTTTCGAGGATGCGCTGTCCGCGTGCGACGAATTCGTGGCGTCCTTCCTTGAACATTTCGCGAACGGAAAAATGCGCGGAGCCGAATGCGTCGTACACGCTCACGTACGGCAGCATACGCTGGATCGTCACGAGATCGAAGCCGTCGACGGTCTGCAGCTCGTAGATCGTCAGCAGCGCGCCGTGCTTTTCGATGTGTTCGAGCAAATTGCGGATCTGTATTTCATCGAGCAGGTGCAGCTCGCGCAATTCCTCCGCTCCGGCGCGATTCAAATTCAGCGGGTGCTCAATGTAGCGCTGCAGGTCTTCCACCAGCGCGCTGTAATCCGCATCCTCGTTCTCGAGCGTTTCCGAAAGATTTTCGATCTGCTGCTCCACGCCCTGGTCGGGGTTCTTCGGCTCTTCCACGGGCACCTGCGCGGAAAGTGTTCCCGCGAGCAGCAGCGTGAAAACGAAGAGGAGCGGGCGGATCATTTGCTGTTCGTGCTGGAACGTTCACCGATGCCGTACTGCAGGCCGACCTGCGGCGTGAAGCCGAGCACGGAGTGGAACGTGGAGGCGATGTCGAGGCGGAATTGCTTCAGCTGCATGCCGAACCCGAAGGAAGAGCTGCCGGGGTTCGAGCCGCCGCCTGCGCGCAGGTAAAGCTCTTTGATGGGACGGTACTCGAGCCCGCCGCGGATGACGGGTTTGAAGTCCATGTCCTTCTCCACCTCTGCGCTGATGAACACTTTTTCAGAAAAAATATACGTCGCGCCGATGCGCATGATCGTGGGCACGCGCTCGTCGTCGAAAGCGGCCAGCTTGCTGCGAATGGGATTGTAGAAGTGCGCGCCGAAGCGCAGGTTGCTGACGGGCTGCGCCACGAAGCCGAGCTCCGCGCTGGGTACGCCGTTGCTGCCGTAATTCTCGCCGATGCGCGTGGTGAGGTAATCCAACTGCACCGCCGCCGCGAATTTTTCTCCGAAGGGCATGGCGTACGACAACCCGTATTTGCCTTCCGCGTACTGCGAATAGCCGAAGGAGTTCACTTCGAGGCCGAACGTGCCGCGCTTGACGGGGATCGCCGCCGCGCCCGCTTTCATCGAGAGCGCTTTGACGAGAAAGCGATTTTCGTAATACACGCCGGCCTGCACCTCCCGCACAAAAGCCAATCCCGCCTGGTTGTTGTGCGCGCACCAGAGATCGCCCCAGAGCGCCACGCTCGCATGGCCCATGCCCGCAGAACGCGCCCCGAGCGGTGTGTTGTCGCCGCCCGCGAAAGCCAGCGAAGGTGAAAATGCGAGGAGATAAAGCAGCCGTTTCATTCGGAGGAAAAGGTACGGGATTCCGGCGGAAAATGCGTTAAGGGAACGTTATCCCCAAGCTTCCCGCCCGGCGAAAGAACGTTCGTCAGATCCTGTTGAAAAGCCGCAGGAATTCGTCTTTTCTGCGGGTCGACACTTCTACGAGCGCCCGGTTCGACATAATGATCTGGTTATCGTTCTTCAGCAGCTTTTGGATTTCTTTCAGGTTAACGATCCACGAGCGGTGGCAGCGAAAAAATACCGCGGCGTCCAGCAGCTCCTCGAACTCGCCGATGTTGTGCGACGATACCTGCTTTTCACCGTTGCGCAGGTGAAGCGTGGTATACTTGGCATCGCCCTCGAGGCAGATGATGTCCGGCACGTTGATAAAATTAATGCCATCCTTTACCGGCAAAGCCAGCTTGCCCACCTGCTTGTTATTGTTCAGGTTCTCGACCAGCACCGACACTCTTTTCGCGGTATGCGCCGATTGGCCGGATTGCTGTTCCCACCTGCTCACCGCGCTGATCAGCTCTTCGGGCTCGATCGGTTTTAAAATGTAATCGAAGCAGGAGCTGCGGATCGCCCTGATCGCATACTTCTCATGCGCCGTGGTGAAAATCACTTCGAAAGCGGGCTGCGGCACGAAACGAAACAGGTCGAATCCCGACTCGTGCTGCATTTCGATATCGAGAAAAACGATGTCGACCGGGATGGAGTTCACCAGCGTGACCGCATCCCGGATATTCCGCGCTGTGCCGCAGATCCGGACGCGGGGCAGAAATTTTCCGATGACGCCCGTCAGCGCACGGATGCAGTTGATGTCGTCGTCGACTATAACGCAGTTCGTCATTTTAAAACCTGGATATTAAAGGTATGCAAAACCGGACCTCCGTTCCCGACGGGAAGCCGGGCGCCTGGCCGATCTCGAGGTAGTTTTCCGGAACGGGCATGCTTTTCGTTTTGAACAACAGCAGAATTCTCGAGCGAACGATCCCCAGCGCGCGCGGCTCTTTCGTTTTTATTGCCGGTTTGTCCTGGATGCCCATGCCATTGTCGGTGATGCTGATCTGCAGCAGTTCTCCCGCTTCGGTGATGCGCAGCCGGATGAGCGGCGAAGGGACATTGTCAAGCCCTGCGTGCGTCAGCGCATTCTCGATAAAAGGCTGGATCAGCATGGGCGGAAGAAATACGTTCTCCGCATCTATTTCGTGAACGATCTCGAAACGGACCGGGTTGCTGAAGCGATCTTTCTCGAATGAAAAATACAGGTTCAGGTATTCGAACTCGGTGCTGAACGGGATCAGGTCCTTGTCCGAATTGTTCAGCGTTTGCCGCATGAGGCGCGTGAACTGCCGGAGCTTTTCGAGCGTCCTTTCTTTTTCATCGTGAACGATATGCCCCTGGATCGAATTCAGCGCGTTGAAAACAAAATGCGGGTTCATCTGCGACTGGTACAGCGCGATCTCTCTCGATTGCGCAACCAGCTTTTCCGACTGCGCCAGTATCTCGTTGTTCTTTTCTTCCAGGCGGACGTACGCTTTTTTTCTTTCCCGGATATTTTTCCGCAGGCTGACGATCAGCAGGGAGAACAGGACGGCGAGGACCGCGATGCCGGTCATGACGGTCACGAGAATATTTCTTTTCCGGATCTCTCCTTCCAGCTTGAAATCGCCGATCGCTTTTGCTTTTTTGGTCTCGGCCAGTTCTTTTTCCTTTTTCTCGTTCTCGTAGAGGTGGCGCAGGTCGAGCACTTTGTTGAAGTTTTCAAGATTGATGACCGAATCGTAAGCCGCTTTATACCGGGCGAAAAAATCGAGCGCTTTTTTATGATCGCCTTTCTGCTCGTGCGCGCTCGACAGGCCCTGGTAAAACTCGTACGCCCAGGTCAGCGAATTCTCCTGCCGCGCCAGGCTCAGCCCGCGTCTGAACGTTTCGATCGCCCGGTCCGGCTGGCGCAGGTCGAGAAAATGCCAGCCCCGGTAGAAACAGGTGAGCGGCAGGTATTCTTTATAGTTCAGCTTCAACGTGACGCGCTCCGCCTCGTCCAGGAAATACGCCACCGAATCATACATGCCCGCTTTGCTGAATACGAATCCTTTCAGTCCCATCGCGTAGATGTACACATCCGGGTTGCTCGCCTCCGTTACCTGCGACAAAGCCCTGTTGAGGTAATCGACGCAGTCGGAAAAGTAGTTGCTGTCGGTTTTTGCTTCGTAAACCAGGGAAGCAAGATTGAAGCAGCTGACGGCTGCCTGGTTGAGATCGCCTGCCCGCTGTTTGAGATCGATCGCCCGGATGTAATTTTTCTTCGCTTCCGCATACTGCTTGTTCGCCGAGCAGATGTTGCCGAAGATTTCGTAGCAGGAGGCTTCGGTCGCCTGGAAGCCGTGCTGCTGTGAAATTCTCAGCGCTTCGTTCAGGTACGCGGCAGCTTCCTGGTGGTCATCCGTGATGAAATAGATCCTGCCGAGCGAATAGATCGCGTGCGCTTCCACGGCTTTGTTGCCGATCTGCCGGCTTTTTTCCACCGCCCAGTTGCAGATCAGCTTGACCGCCGCGGCATCGGACCCGCCCATGGCGGCCGCGTCCCCGAGGTATTTTTCAATGCGCGCCGAGTCGGGGCGCACTTTGTCGAGCGCTGCGCGCAGCGAATCCATGTTCAGCTGCGCCTTCGAGGCGAGAGGGAAAACGAACGGCAGCAGGAGCAAAAGAAAGCGCCCGGGACTCATGCTCAGGTGTTGGTTTGAAGCGTTCGCGCAGACCAGCCGGTGGCGACAACGATCCGCATAGAAAATCTTTTTCCGGAATTACAATTGCGTATTCGCGGAGCCGGGATTTCACTGAACGCGTGGATTTCGTGCATCGAAAGATAACTGAAAATCGTTCTTGCTGCTTATTTCTTCAGGAACCGTTTATTCCCGCTTTTCCCCGGTTGGCGTTTTTTCCCCGGATCACGGCGTTCGTTCCCTAAAACCCTGCGCCGGTTAAAATCTTCCGTATCGTGCGTACCGGAATTCCATTTTTGCGGAGCCTCGAATGATCGATGCTGTTCAGACCTGCTAACGTTAACGAAAATTCCTGACCTCTATCCCTTATGCTCGTCAAAATCAACACCGCCGATACCCAGGGCCTGAGCGGCCTTGGCATCTCTTACGACACCGTCAACAAAATAAACACCGCGAAGAACAACGGCTTCGTGTTTCGCTCGGCATCCGATTTTGCGGCGCTCGGCATTCCGCAATATGAGATCGATATACTAAGCAACCACGTTTCCTACGAGGAGCCGGCGCCCGAGCAGAACATGATCACGGTGAACCTGTCCACGCAGCCCTCGCCCCTGCCGGAGTACACGGTTCACGTGCAGTACACCGACCGCAATACGGGCGGGCCGGTGCAGGATATTTATTTTCTCGATCACGACGGCACGACGAAGCTGCTGTACGACGAGCGCATTGCGGCGGAGCCTTTCGTGCTGTTCATCAAAGCGCCCGACGGCGGGATCGTGGAAACGGAACTGAACGGCAGCAAAGCATTGCAGCATGAATTCACCAAGTCGCAGTTCACCGCTGTTTCCCTGCTCATTCATTCCGGGAACGTGATCGAAGGAGCGGATGGCGCGGCATCGCGGCCCGCCAGGATCAGGGGAAAGCTGATCGCCGCCGATCCGTCGCTGCACCTGGAGAGCGTGCAGATCGTGTTCCTGGTCGCTACCGCGAAGGATGAGAACGGGGCGCCGGATTTTTACCCGGTCTGTTTTGCGCAGACGGAAACCGACGGTTATTTTTTTTCCAGCCCGCTGAATTTCCGCGCGCCGGGCGATCACGCGAAAATACTGAGCGCAAAAGCGCAGGTGGCGGTCGCAGGTGATCCCGAAATCCCGGTTCGCCTGCAATTTTCAGAAGCGGCCGGCGGCGATCAGACAACCGGGCAGCTTCCCGAGCGGGTCATTCTTTACCTGGAAAATTCCGCAGCCGCAGGAGAAGCGGGCGCGGATGATTGCGGCTGCGGTTGCAGCGATCTGAATTTCCACAATAAAAAAGTGCTGGATGAATTCTCGTATTTCACCGTGGTCAGAACCACCGAGCCGCTGATCAAAGCCACCGAGATCTCCGACGTGGAAGAAGTGCAGCTCTCCGACCTGATCGAGGGCGTGGTCACGGATCAGAAGATCAGGGATCAGCTCGCCGGGCTGAAAGCGCCGCGCGCGCTGCTGCGCTCGTTCGTCGGGCGCTACGGCATCATCACGCAGGCGAACGTGAACAAGCTCGTGCAGATGATCCAGCACAAGAAGCTCAAATCAAAGCTTCAGAAAAAAGAAACGCCTTTCAACGGCCGCCTGGCGCTCGACGGAAAGCACAGCGTGGACTGGGACGACAAGCCCACCATTTACGAAGCCGTCAGCATTTCGCACGGGCACCTGCTGCATTTCAAGCAGGAATGGATCAGCGACGGCTATTCGCTGGGCGATCTGCTGTATTCGTTGCCGCTTGCGCCCGGGCAGAAAAAGCAGGTGGTTGTGTTCGACTGGGATCGCAGGGATTCGGCGTCAAATACGCAGCAGCTCGATTACCAGGAATCCTTGTACAACACGTTGAGCCGCGACCGCGACGTGAACGAGGTGGCGAAGGCCACTGTGAAAGAAAGATCGTTCGGTGCGTCGCTGGCGGGTGCCGGCGGGCGTGCGGGCGGTGAAGGAGGCCTTAAAGGCGCATTGCTCACGGTGGCCGGCATCGCAAGCGGCTTCGGCCTCGCCGGATCCATCGCGGGCCAGCGCTCCTCGCGCGACGTGACGTCCAGCAGCCAGCAGCACGTGAACGATCGCACGGTGCAGGCCGCAAGCGCCGTGCGCAGCCAGCGCTCCACGGTCATCCAGACGGTTTCGCAGGGTGAGCGCTTCGAAGTGTCGGCGGAGTCGGTCGCCAATTACAACCACTGCCATGCGATGACGATGCAATACTTCGAAGTGCTGCGTCATTTCCAGGTCGGCACCCGTCTTGCGCACGTACAGGAATGTCTTTTCGTGCCGCTGGAGTTCAGCCCGTTCGACCGGAAAAAAGCCATGCGCTGGCGCGAGATCCTCTCCGCCAACCTGATCAAGCCGGAGCTGGAACCCGGCTTCGCCGCCACCGAACGCATCGAAGATGAGCTGTCCTCCGCCGCTGAAAATTATTACGACAGCATCGGTTACCCGCAAAACAACTACGCGGAAAAAACGCTGAATTATATCGACGGTGAATTGTACATGGAATTCCAGCTGGAGCGGCCGCTGGATAAGCTGGACGGTGACAGCTGGCTGTTCGAGCCTGATAACTGGACGCCGTACTTCTCTTTCCTCGGCGGTTTGAACCCGCAAACGTTTTTCGATCGTTACATCAAAAACCAGCAGCAGAAAGACGAGAATTTTTTCAAATACGCAGGTCCTTCCATTGCCCAGGGCATCATCGATTCGCTCAGG
>Ga0196978_1000271_pt1 | contig 27200 bp, 26 predicted proteins | sample S3v_2013CmetaG_FD_155491 | JGI IMG/M metagenome (GOLD analysis project Ga0196978, IMG submission 155491) | Soil microbial communities from Anza Borrego desert, Southern California, United States - S3+v_20-13C | ecosystem: Environmental > Terrestrial > Soil > Desert | place: USA: California... | reverse complement strand
TCTCGCGCAACGCGGAAACGGAGCCGCTGGCGGCGCTGCTGATCTGCATGGGCTTTTATTTTCACACGCGCCGGCGCTGGCTGGCTTTTGCGATCGCGGGGAGCCTGCTGCCGCTGGCGCGCCTCGAGCTGCTGGCGCTGCTGCCGGTCTGGGGCTGGCTGCTGCTGCGTGAGAAAAAGATCAAACTGGTCTTCCTGCTCGCCGCGCCTACGCTGCTCTGGAGCCTGCTCGGCGGCCTGGTCAGCGAAGGCATGATGAGCCTGGATTGGATCATGCGGCAAACAGTCGGGAAAGAAGACGTGGAGAACCGTTACGGCCACACGAGCTTCGGGCATTACTTCAGGCGGTACGTGTTCGTGCTGAGCCCTTTCGTGTTCTTCTATTTTGTGAGCGGCTTCGCGGAAGCGTTGCTGCGCAGGCGGGTGAGCGTGTTCGTGCACCTGCAGTTCGCGCTGGGATTTTTCCTGTACGTGCTCATGTCCTGGAAAATGAACATGGGCAACGCGGCGGGATTTTTGCGCAACCTCGTCCCGCTTTCTCCCCTGGCGGCGGTGATCGCGCTGCAGGGATTTAATTTCTGGATGGAATTTTTTCCGAAGAAAGAACCGATCCCAGGAAGCACGGCAGAGCCGCAGGCTTCCGCAAAGCCGCAGCCTTCGCGCAGGAAGGACAAACAGAAAATTTCACGCGAGCGAAAAGCGAACGGGCAGAAGAAAAAAACGCCAGCCGCCACGCCGAAAGAAAATGCCCGTTACCGTTTGCTCGTTTGGGGCCTCGCGGCGCTGCTGTTCGTGCTGCTGTTCAGCGCGTACGAGCTGAAGATCCATCACCAGCTTTCGAAGGAACCGCATTACGGCAACGTGCTTTTTATTGCAGGACTGCTGCTGCTCTCCGCCGTTTCATTTTTTCTCCTGCGGAAATTTCCCGCCTTCCCGTTCGCCGCTGTGAATGCGGGCGTAGTGCTTCCCGCGCTGCTGACCTACACGCTCGTCACCGAATCGCCGGACAGCAACAACAATCCCGAGCGGGAGACGATGGAGCGCATGGAGCAGCTGTACGAGGATGCCGGCTTCGATCGTTTTCCCACGCACGTGAATCACATCTGGTTCTATTGGGCGGGCAAACGCGATAAGTACGATGCAAATTATCACCCGGTGAAGCTGGAAGCGATCGCCGCTGCGCCGAAGAACGCGCTCGTCATCTGGGATTCGCATTATTCGCAGCGCCTCGACGGCGACGTTCCGCTGCAGCGCCTGCAGGGCGACAGCACGCTCGCAGAGCTGTACCACGAGCGGTCTTCCGACAGGAAATTCACCGTCTACTTTTTCCAGAAAACGATGGGCGACAGCGCCGCCGCTTTCGCGGCTTTCGATCGCCTGCTGAAAACCGCGGCCGATAAAGAGATCGTGCTGTGCAGCCGCGCGCTCATGCGCAGCGAACGTTTGAAAGATCGCGCGGGCGCGATGGCGGACATGACGCAGGCCATGCAGATCAATCCCGGCAGCGCCGACGTATTATTCTACCGCGGCCTGCTGTATTTCCAGGAAAAAAATTACGAGCAGGCGGTGAACGATTTCAGGCAATCGGCAACGCTGGACACGCTGAACTCGACTGCGTATTACAACCTCGGCTTCAGCTACGCGCACCTGCGCAAGGAGCAGGAAGCGATCGGGGCCTACACGCAATCGCTGCGCCTCGATCCGAAAAAAGTGGATGCGTACTTGAACCGCGCTTCCCTGTATGCGAAGCGAAAAGATCACGCCGCCGCGCTGGAAGATTGCCGCAAAGCCGCGGAGCTGGCGCCGGAGGATCAGCGTCCGCACAACGAGATGGGCAGCATTTACCTCGCGCAGCGGAATTTCAACGCCGCCGTTGCCAGCTATACCGAAGGTATCACGCGCGCGCCGCAGTCCGCCAGGCTTTACATGAACCGCGGCATCGCGCATGCCATGGCGCAGCGTCCGAAGGATGCCTACGAAGATCTCAGCACCGCCATCCGCCTGCAGCCCCGCCTCGCCGACGCGCACTACAACCGCGGCGTGACGAACGTCGATCTCGGAAGAATAAATGAAGCGCTGGCTGATTTTAAAAATGCCGCAGCCTTAGGCTATCCCGTGCCGCCGCAGGCCTTCACGATCGGGGATAAAATCCCCAAATAAATCCCGATCCCAAATCCTTCTGCATCGTTTGGAATTCGGATTTGGATTCCCCGCTAGTAGTTTTCCAGCGCGAGCAGCAATTTGCTCAGCTCTTCCACTTTGTGCGGGTAGCCCAGCTTTTCGTAGCTGTGGATGAGGTTGCGCAGCAGGCGGCGCAGGATGTCGAGGTTGGAGCAGGGCTCGTAGAATTCCGCGCGCGGCTCCAGGCGCTGCTGCTTCAAAAAGGCGTCGATCTCTTTCCTGCTCACCACCCAGCCGCGGCTGAACGGGTTGATGTAAAACAGCACGCGGTCGCCCAGGTCGTTGCCGGGATAGATCGCGTTCGCCTGGTCGACGTAGGCGAGGATGAAATGCTCGGGCAGGTTCACGCCGTACACGGGGATGCGCAGGTCCTGCGCGATGACGGCGTAAATGATCGAGAGCGAAAGCGGGTTGCCTTTTTTCGTCTCGAGCACGTTGTTGATGTACGAGTTCTGCGGCGCGTGGTAATTCGTCGTGTTGCCGCTGAAGCCGTGCACGTCGAAGATGATGTGGTTGATCACGCGCACTTTCTCCAGCGCGGTGAGGTTGTTGTTCAGCTCCAGCCAGATGTCCTGCTTCACCTGCTCGATGTGCCGGCGCACCTTCGCTTCGTCGAGATCGGGGTACTGGTATTTGGCGATGATGAGCGCCCCTTCGAGCAGGTCCTGGTGATCGGGCTGCGCCCATTCTTTCAGGTCGCGCACCACTTTGTCGAACTGGATGTTCTGGATGATCTGCTCGATGCGGTTCTGCAGCACGGAATCGAACGAGTTTTCCCAGGCGCTTTCAAGGGCGGGAATGACCTCGGCGCCGAGCGACAGAATGCGTTGTCGGATCTGCTTGTAGACTTCCTCGTCGGGATCGTCCAGCAGGCTGATCAGGGCATGGAGTTCCGTATTATCCATACATGCGTACTTCCTAACAAATATACGGAACAAAGCCCCCTTTTGTTGTGCCCGCGGGGGGGACTTTTAAACAGTCAGCCGTTCAAGAACGGTGCGGATCAGGCGTTCGACGGCGGGGTGATAATCCTTGCTGTACTGCCGGATGACGCGGTTGGCGATCACGGCGCAGACGGTGCAGGTTTGGTGCCCGAGCAGGCGGCCCAAACCGTACAGCGCGGAGGTTTCCATCTCGAAATTCGTCACGCGCAGCTCGCCGAAACGGAAGCTGCCGAGCTTTTCGTTCAGGTCGGGCAGGGCGGGCGGGAGGCGGAGCTGCCGGCCTTGCGGGCCGTAGAAGCCGGGCGCGGTGGCGGTGATGCCCTGCCGCATGTCGAAAGCCAGCTGTTGCAGCAGTTCTTCCGACGCTTTCGCCACGTACGGGTACGGCAATTCTTTCGTCCAGCCCGCATGCGCCATGAAAGCCCGCGCGATGCCCGGCTCGTCGGTCTCCGTCATGCCCGCGTAAAAATTCAGCAGCCCGTCGAAGCCCATGCCGTGCGAGGAAGCGACGAAGGTGTCGACAGGAATGTCGGCCTGCAAAGCCCCGCAGGTGCCGATGCGAACGATGCGCAGCGAGGTATGCTTTTTTTTGATCGTGCGCGTCTGCAGATCGATGTTCACCAGCGCGTCGATCTCGTTCAGCACGATGTCGATATTGTCCGTCCCGATGCCCGTGCTCAGGGCCGTGATGCGCTTGCCGTTGAACGTGCCGGTGTGCGTGACGAACTCGCGGTTCTGCACGCGGTGCTCCACCGTGTCGAAGTGTTTCGAAATTTCAGCGACGCGCTCCTGGTCGCCCACGACGATGACGGTATCGGCCAGCTGCCCGGGGCGCAGGCGGAGGTGATAGATCTCGCCGGCAGGCGTCAGGATCAGCTCGGATTCGGCAATGGGTTTCGACATATGCGCGTTTGCGGTTGACGAAAGGCAAAAAAGCTTTGCTGTAACGATTATTGTTTTATTTTTGCCTCACTTTTTCAAAACTACCCAAAAAACCGATCCCCGGTTGCTGGGACCGCGCAAGAACCTAACACACAAAACCTATATGAGCGATTCTGCAAACAAGATTCTTGTTCCTGTTGACTTTGAAGAACAGTCGATGATCGCTATGGAGCAGGCCGCTCACGTGGCGAAGCTGATCCATGCCGATATCGTGCTGCTGTACGTGATCGAGGAATCGTCCGGATTGATGAGCCGTTTCTTCTCCAAGCAGATGGACGAAGACATGCGCAAGGAGATCGAGAAGAAGCTGGACGAGCAGATCACCGATCTGCAAACGAAATTCAACGTAAAAGCCACGAAGATGGTCGCCCGCGGCCATGTGTACGATAAGATCAACGAGGTGGCCGACATGGTGAACGCGCGCATGATCGTGATGGGCACCAGCGGCGGCGGCGGACTGCGCAAGCGTTTCATCGGCAGCAATGCCCTGCGCGTAGTGCGCGAGGCGAAAGTGCCCGTGATCACCATCAAAGGCAAGCACCACCGCGACGGCTGCAAGAACATCGTGCTGCCCCTCGACCTGACGAAAGAGACCCGCGAGAAAGTGATGAAGGCCATCGATTTCGCCAAGATGTACAGCTCCGACATCCGCGTCGTCTCCGTGCTGTTCACTACCGACGAGTTCATCGTCAACCGCCTCACGCGCCAGCTCTCGCAGGTAAAATCCGTCATTGAAAAAGCCGGCATCAACGTCACCGCCGAGATCATCAAAGGCATCCGCGGCGAGGAATCGCTTGGACAGATCGTGGTCGACTATGCGAACAAGGTGGAAGGCGACCTCATCCTGATCATGACCCAGCAGGAGCAGGACATCACCGAATATTTCATCGGCTCGGCCGCGCAGGAAGTCATTTACAAATCGGACGTTCCCGTGCTAAGCATCGTGCCCACACCGAAGAAGGATCTTTCCGAATTCACGCCGTATTAACGTGATTTTCCCTCCCCGGGAATGATTTTTGGGCGGTTATGTTCAGCCGTACCCTAAAAGGCAAAAAGAAGGCAGCCAACTCCAGAAGATGGTTGCCTTTTTTGCATTTTTTGGCGAACGGCGGACAAGCTATGAATTATAAAAAGTCCTGATAAACATCAACATACGCGCGTTTGCAGTGAACTTCTTTTGCAGGCGACTGTTATCCATTCAGGGAGGAATTCCCTGCTAATTTTTAAAACGATCCGCTATGAAAAACATCAACATTCAAAAGATACTTGTGCCGACCGATTTTTCGGAGACGGGGCTGTTGGCCATCGACCATGCCGGCTTTCTTGCGAAGCTGCTGCGCGCCGACCTGCTGCTGCTACACGTGATCCCGGCCGCCGATCATAGCTACGACATTCTCGGGCTGCGTCCGCCGGACATGCATTACCAGGAACGCCTGAACACGGCTGTCGACCAGAAGCTGGCTGAGCTGTCCTCCGAAATGGAACACCGGCACGGCATACGCGTCAAGGCGATGCACGCCAGCGGCAACGTGGCCCGCGAGGTCAACAACATCGTGGAAAGCGAGCAGATCGATCTCGTCGTCATGGGCACGCACGGTGCGAAAGGCTTCGGGGAAATTTTTCTCGGCAGCAACGCGCACAAAATAGTGAACACCGTGCCCTGCCCGGTGCTGACCGTGCAGGAAAGCGCGCGCAGGTTAGGTTTTAAAGACATCGTGCTGCCCATCGACCGCTCGATGCATTCCCGCGAGAAAGTGCCCATCGCTCTCGCGCTTGCCGACAAGAGCGCTGCGCGCGTGCACATTGTCGGCCTGCTCGGGGATGAAGAGCCGACCGAGCGCAACAAACTCAACATCGTGCTCGACCAGGTGCAGGAAGCCGTCGAAAGACACAACCTGCCTTTCTCGCGTCACATCGTGGTCGGCAGCAACATCGCCGTGGCCGCCCTCGAATACGCCGCCGGCGCGAACGCCGACCTGATCGTGACGATGACGGATCACGAATCGAACCTGACAGGACCGTTCATGGGCCCGTTCGCGAAGCAGATCGTGAACCATTCGCGCATCCCGGTGCTGAGCATCAAGCCGAGCGAAAGAGGATACGTGCCGCTGGATATGGGAGGAGCTTCCACCGCGGTCTAGCGCGCATTCCGACACGCATTTCGGATTTTTGATCCGGAATACGCACGAGCTGCCCGCGAAATGGAAGATCCGAAATTCGAAACCGGACATCCGAGACTGAGTACGTACTAACAAAAAAAATCGCCCCGCGTCAAAAACGCGGGGCGGTTTTTTTTGTGAAGACTTTACTTCTGCGCTCCGAACACTTTCTGCAGGATCGCGGTGGCGCGTGCGGCGGGGTTCTTGCGGATGTTGGCTTCTTCGTCGCGCACGAGGATGAACAGGCCGTTGAGGGCTTTGTCGGTGACGTAGGCGTCGAGATCGGGATTCATTTTCTGCACGCCCGGGATCATGTTGTATTTCGTGATGATCGGGTTCCAGTAGTTGGTGAGCTGCACTTTTTTCGTGGCGTTCTGCACGATGGGCGTGAATTTCGCGCGCAGGCTGGTGGTGGTGTTGCGGCGCAGGTAATTGGTGGCGGCCGAATCGGTGCCGCGCAGGATGGCGAAACCGTCGGCGATGCTCATGCCGCGGATGGCGTCGAGGAAAATGGGAGCCGCTTCTTTCGCGGCTTCTTCTGCGGCGCGGTTCAAGGTCATTTCGAATTTGTTCACCTGGTCGGTGAGGCCGAACTGGATCGCTTTCTCTTTTACTTTCTGCGCTTCGGGCGGGAAGGGGATGAAGATCTTCGGGTTCTTGTAGAAGCCGTCCATCTTCGAGGCCGCACCGGTGGATTTGTTGGTGCCCTGGTTCAGCGCTTCGCGCAGCCCCTGCACGACTTCGGCATTGGTGAGGCCGGCGCCGCCGGTCGTGGTGCCGAGCTGCTTGTTGATGTCGCTCAGCGCTTTGTTGACGTCGCATGCCGCCAGCGCGATCGTGGCGGAAAAGAGAAGGAGAACCAGCTTTTTCATCTTGGTTTTTTTGCGGTTAGATTGAGTGCTGCCAAACATAACAAATATTTTGCCAAAAGGATCGGAGGCGCTCAATGATCTGTTTTCTAGTGCCTTGCAATGTTTTTAAAAAGCGGCTTGATCTCCGGATAACTTTGATTGTCATAAAGTGCAGTGAGCAGAATGGAATTCTTTTTCGCTTTGCGCCAGCCTTTAGGATAGAGGCTTTGCAGCTCAAGATATGCGCAAGATAAATTCCAGAAATTTTTCCCGCAGGTGTCGGGTAAATTGCAAGCCTTACAAGGTGCCTCCTTCATTACGGGCAGATCGAGAAAGCCGTCGTTGTTAAAATCCTGCAGCAAGTTCAGCGAAAGATAGCTGTCCTCAATTTTATAATCGTGCAAAGGTTTTTTGCCGCTGACGCGGATAAAATGCCCCCAGCTTAATCGCGCGGTAGTGCCATTTGCATTGGCATTTTGGAACAGGCAGGCAAGATATTCCTGGGCGCCGCTTCGAACAAGTGCGATTTCATATGGAACTACTGCGGCAGAAATTTTATAATAACGTCCATTCACGATAAGGTAGCTCCGTTCAAAGTCATCGTCTTTAGCGGCCTTGGGCCAAAAGGGAAGCTTTGTCGTGTCGCGCATTTCCAATTCTTCATCATTTGCGCTCATTGTATAATTATCGCTGATCACGCTAATGTGAAAACGGTCTTCCAATCCTTCATAAATAAAAAGCCGCACGCTTTCTCCGAGCTCTTCGCCTGCCCGTTTGTAAACCAAAACCGGTTGGGCTTTCGGATAGGGCAAGCTGTCCATCATCAGCGAATCGGACAGATAAGCCCCGAGGTAGATGAATCCGCTATTGTTTTCCTCTGCTGCCGTTTGTTCTGCTTGCTCCTCTTTTTTTTCCAATGTATCGCTGGATGGAATGGCATTCTGCAATTTATTCGCGCGCGGCGTAAAGATCGTTTCACGCGCTTGTTTTTCTTCGCAAGCTTGGACGAGCAACAAAGCAAGAAGCGGTAGCTGTTTCATGCTTAAAAATTCAACGGCGGAAACTATTACCGTGCCTGTTTTGTTTACTCGTCAGGAAATTCTGAGCAGACGTGCTTGTAAGCCGCGCGCGCCACAGATTCGTAAATTCGTACCCGATCCGATAATTATCGATTCTTAATTCGCTTCAATCGTGCAAGCAGAGATCATCACCATCGGCGACGAGATCCTCATCGGGCAGATCGTCGACACCAATTCCGCCTGGATGGGCCGCGAACTGAACAAGATCGGCTTGCGCGTGAAGCAGATCAGCTCGGTGAGCGACGATCCGCAGCACATCCGCGCCGCGCTGGACGAAGCGCGCGGGCGCGCGGACATCATTCTCATCACCGGCGGGCTCGGCCCCACCAACGACGACCTGACGAAGAACACGCTGAAAGATTATTTCGGCATGGACTGGCGCATGGACGAGCAGGTGCTCGAGGACGTGACCGGGTTTTTCGCGCGTTTCGGAAGGGAGACGACGGAAGTCAATCGCCTGCAGGCGCAGGTGCCCGCGGGCTGCGTCGCGCTGAGGAATCGTTTCGGAACCGCGCCCGGCATGTGGTTCGAAATCGGCGGAAAAGTATTCGTCTCCATGCCGGGCGTGCCGCACGAGATGAAGGGCCTGATGGAAAGCGAAGTGCTGCCGCGCCTGAAAGAAAAGTTCAAATTGCCTTTCATTTGCCATTCCACCATCCTCACGCAGGGCATCGGCGAATCGGTGCTGGCGGAGAAAATTGCGGACTGGGAAAAAAGCTTGGAAGCGCTCGGCATCAAGCTCGCTTACCTGCCTTCGCCGGGAATGGTGCGCCTGCGTTTGAGCTGCGCGGGCGAAGAAAAAAAAGTGCGAGGCGAGGTCGATGAAAAAGTGAAAGAGCTGCAGCAGCTGATCCCGGAATTCATTTTCGGTTACGGCGAGGAAACGCTGCCCGAAGTGATCGGCCGTTTGCTTATGGAGAAAAAACAAACGTTATCTACGGCCGAAAGCTGCACCGGCGGCTATGCAGCGCATCTCATTACTTCCGTCGCGGGAAGCTCTGCTTATTTTCTCGGCAGCATCATCGCCTACGCGAACGAAGTGAAGATGCAGCAGCTCGGCGTGCAGAAAAGCACCATCGAAAAATACGGCGCCGTGAGCGAAGAGGTCGCGCGCGAGATGGCGGAAGGCGTGCGCCAAAAGCTCGGCACGGACTACGGATTGGCTTTCACCGGCATCGCAGGCCCCGGCGGCGGATCGGAAGAAAAACCCGTCGGCACGGTGTGGATCGCGGTCGCTTCGGCGAAAGGGGCCGTTTCAAAAAAATTCCAGTTCGGCGATAACCGCGAGCGTAACATCCAGCGCGCGGCGGTTTCGGGACTGGGAATGCTGCGCAAGGAGCTCATTCGTTAACCTCAAAAAAACACCCCGCATTGTTAACTTCTCAACCCGACGAGCGCGTGCTCGAAGCCGCCCGCAGAATGTATGAACCCGGCATCGACCTCGACACGGTGCGCTTTCATCTTTACGAGAAAGAATTTTCCAAAGAGCAGGTCGATCCCGTGATCGAAGTGCTGAGGCGCTGGAATAAAGAAGAGAAGCGCAAGAAAGGCTTGAAGAAGATCATTTACGGCGCATCATTTCTTGCCGCCGGGCTTCTCGCCAGCCTGCTGAGCTTCCGGGAAGGATCGCCGGTCATTTACGTGCTGTTCGGCCTGATGACGGCCGGCGTGATGATCGCCGTTAAAGGCTTGTTCGAAGTGCTCGGCGGCTGAGCAGCGTTCATTCCGCCGATACTTTCGTCGCAAACTGCTTTCCGTCTTCCGAGCGCACGCGCAGCAGGTACATGCCGCTTTGCAAATCCGCGCGCCGCATTTTCCAGCCGCTCCCGGTAAACATTTCACGCCGCACCAAACGTCCGCTCAGATCGAATAATTCCGCGATGAAATTTTCGTTCGCTGAAACTTCCGTGAGCGCGATCGACAATTCGCTGCTGAACGGGTTAGGTGAAATCAAGGCAAGCAGGGCCGGCGCATTTTCTTTGATACCTGAAGGCTGGCAGGTCGCGCAGGGGCCGGCCGCGCAGCTTGTCACGCCGCTGCCCATCTGACCCGGGTAATCCGTCCAGCCCGGCGAAGCGTCGCAAACGTCCACCGTTCCGCCGATGCTGCCGCTGTTGATGAACATGCCGCTGATGCAGAATTGTCCGCTGCCGCTCACCGTCGCGCCGCTGATCCAGTCGGAAGTGCGGATGCTGCCGTCGTTTTCCAGGTCATCGCTCGTGACGAGCTGCAAGCCGACGCAGATGGAACCGCGGTTGATAAAGGTGCCGCTCTGCTCCTGGTCTTGCGTGACGCTGATCGAGCCGGTATTCACCACGCTGTCGTCCGCCGCGCCCTGCAGCCAGCCGGTCTCGAGGTAACCTTCGATGCGGAAAACCTCGCAGCCGTAGACCAGCGAATCGGGGCCGCCGGTGTTGATCAGCGAAGCGCCGGGATTGATCTTCACCAGCTCCGCGGAGCCGCCGAGCACGATGTTCTGCGAAAAAGTGACTTGCGTGTTCACGTAAATGAACTGATCGGTAAATGCGGGCACGCCTACCGGGTTCCAGGTGTTGGGGTCGAACCAGTCGCCGTTCGCGACGGAAGTGCGGGTCTGCGCGTGCGCGGCGCTTGCCAGCAGGCAGGCGAAAAAGAAAGGCAGGGTAAGTTGTCTCATCGTTTTTTTTGTTGGTTGATCTCCTGCCATCAAAGATGTTTCCATTCCTCTTTTTCCCGGCAGGCATTTTGCTTTTTTATTAGAAATTCAACGACTATTTATTTATAGTCTATATTAGATAAATCATGCTATCATATTAATAATTCAATGAAAACTTCCGACAGCCTTTTCCAGCTCGTCCGTTCCCTGGACAAAAGCGAAAAACGCTACTTCCGGCTCTGGGTCTCGAAGTACGAACGGGGCACGAAGAATTACCTGCTGCTGTTCGATGCGCTGGAGAAAATGCGCGTGTACGACGAGAAGCGCCTGCGGGAACGTTTTGCCGGCACGCGGCTCGGGAAGAACCTGGCGGTTGAAAAACATTACCTCTACCAGCTGCTGCTGAAAAGTCTCGCCGCCTGCCACGCGTCCTCCACGGCCCTGGCGCGCATCCGGGAGATGATCCGTTACGCCGAGCTGCTGGCTGCGAAAAACCTGTACCGTGATTGCAGGAGCCAGCTCGGCAAAGCCAAGCGCCTCGCCCTGGAATACGAAGCGTTCACCTATGCGCTGGAGATCACGCGCATGGAAAAAGAGCTCGTCAACGACGGCCTCGCGCCCGGCACGCTGGAAGCGAACCGCGATGAAGAGCGGCATCTCCACGCCGCCATCGCGCAGCTGCACGCGCTGCGGGAGATCAACAGCGAGCTGTACCTGCTCATGCGCAGCTCCCTCGTCCGCGACCCGGCAACGCTCGCTCGCATGGACGCGGTCGCGGCGCGGGCGCTGGAGTTCCGCGAGGAGGAACTGCTCTCCGCCCGCGCGAAAGCTTCGTGGTACGGCATCCTGCTCCGCTGCGCCCGCGCCCGCGGCGATCATGAAAAGCACCACGAATACGCGCAGAAAACGCTCACGCTGCTCGAATCCGCGCCCGCCCTCATCGCCGAAAATCCCACGGCCTACGTCTCACGCCTCAGCAACATGGCCATCAGCCAGGCGGAAAGCGGGCGCATTGAAGACGTGAAGCGTTCGCTGGAAAAGCTGAAAGCCCTGCCCGCGCAGTATCCCGCCGCCCGCGCACCCGGGGTGCTGCGCAACATTCTCTCAACGTATTACGGGCTTTCGCTGGAATATTTCCTGCAGCGCGGCGCATTCAGGGAAGGGCTGGCGCTGCTGCCGGAGCTGGAAAAATGGCTGAAGGAGAACGAGCTCGTGATCGATCAGAACCACCGCGCGGTGATCCTGCTCGCCGTGGCGGATATTTATTTCGGTGCGGAGCAATACCGTAAGACGCTGCAATGGCTGCGCGCGCTGCTGAACGAAGACCGCATCGGCTTCCGCGAGGACGTGCAATGCTTCGCGCGGATCCTGCAGCTCATCACGCACTACAAGCTCGGCAACGATGCACTGCTGCCGTCGCTGGTGCGCGGCACGTACCGTTTTCTCAACAAGCGGAAAAAATTATTCGGCGTGGAAAAAGCGATCCTGGTTTTCCTGCGCGGCCGGATGTCGCGTCCCGGGCGAAAACCCGCACTGCGGGCGGCTTTCCGGGCTTTGCACGCCGAAATGCTTGCGATCATCGAAGATCCGCGGGAGGCTAAAGCGCTGAATTATTTTGACGTGGTAAGCTGGCTGAACAGCGAAGTGGAAAATGTTCCTTTCGCGACGATCGTAGAGCGGAAAGCGGGGGCGGGGAACTAGCTCTCGTGCCGCATCACGCTTTCAAACGGCAGCTTCGTATCGGCCACCACCTGCCAGACCTGCAATTTTCCATCGACGAATTTCGCGCGAAAAGCGGCGGGAATTTTCCAGCCGTCCTCTTTGGCGCCGGTGCCTTTGTACGAAGCGGCCGCCGTGCCGAAGGCCATCACCGTATCGCCCTCGCTCATCGTGTGCCCGATCTCCACGCGGTAATCCGGGAACCAGGTGAAATACCCTTTCCAGCCCTCGCGGATCATGTCGCGCCCGCTGAGCGTGTTGGCGTGCGGGTCGACGAAGGTGTGATCTTCGGTGACGAGCGTGGCGATCATGTCCGCATCGTGCGCGTTGATGGCGTCGACGAAAGCGTGGAAGAGAGCGGTGTTGTCCATGGAGTAAAAATAAAAAATGTGCGCTCCGAATATCGGGCATCGAACAATGAACATCGAATTTCGAAGGAAAAATACATGCGAGGAAAAAACTTCAGCATTGGATATTCCTTGTTCGATGTTCCGTGTTCAGTTGAGCTTTTCCTCCGATTCCCTGCACACCCGCTAAAAAAAGCCAACACTTATCCCGCGCCGCGAGGGCGAAGCCTTCCTTTCCGTATTTTTACGAGCGAAAACCACTTCTCCCCTTGAAATCCAACAACGAAAACCGCGTGTATGAGCCGTTTGTGCTGGTGCTGCTGAGCCTGGGTGTTTTCGCGGGACTCTCCTTTATCAAAACCGATTTCAGCGCCTCGGGCTACACGGCCAAGAAGGTCAATCTTTTTTCCGAAGTGACGGCCGAGGGACGCGTGGCCCGCAAAGCGCCCGCCGCCCCGGTGGTGAACGACAGCCTGCAGAAGAAGCGCGGCACGTTCATGAAAAAAGAGAAGGCCGGCGACGAGATCGTCGAATACGGCAGCGACAGCCTCGGCGGGCTGATCCGCTTTTTCATGGCGCTCGAGCAGTTGAAGACGCAGGGCAAATCCGTGCGCGTGGCCTACTTCGGCGATTCGATGATCGAGGGCGATCTCATCTCGCAGGATCTGCGCGAGATGATGCAGGATTCGTTCGGCGGCTACGGCGTGGGTTTTATGCCCATTACCTCCATCGTCGCGGGCTTCCGGCAATCGGTCATTCATTCCTTCTCGCAAAACTGGCGCGATCATAACCTTCTCGAAAAAAGCCACGACGGCCACCCGCCCGGCATCACCGGCCACACCTTCGTTCCGCCTTACGGCACGGCCGACAGCACTTCCGCCGGTTCCGCCTGGGTGAAGTACACCGCGCCGAAACGCCGCCTGCTCGACAAATTCTACAATGTGCGCATGTTCTATTCCGCGCCCGAAGGAACGCATTACGTGAACGTGAACCAGCGCAGCCACAGGCTGAGCGAAGGCGGCGTGAACGAATTGAAGTTGAACAGCGGATCGCCGATCCAGAGCGTGCACGCGGGCTTCAACTGCTCGGGCGCGGTGGACGTGTACGGCTTCAGCATGGACAGCGACAGCGGCGTTTTCGTGGATAATTTTTCCTTCCGCGGCAACAGCGGGCTCACGCTGACGCAGATGCCGTACCGCGTGCTCAACGGCCTCGACAAGCACCTCGGCTACGACCTGATCATTCTCCAGTACGGCCCGAATGTTGTGAACAGCAAGCTGAAGAGCTACGACTGGTACGAAAAAGGAATGGTGGAAGTGATCAAGCACCTGAAAAATGCATTTCCCGGCGCCAGCGTGCTCGTGATCAGCACGGGCGACAAAGGCTACCGGAAGAACGGCGTGATGACCACCGATCCCGCCGTGCCGATCCTGGCCGCCGCGCAGCGCCGCGCCGCTGAAAAAACCGGTTCCGCTTTCTGGAGCCTGTACGACGCGATGGGCGGGCACGAGTCGATGATCAAATGGGTGAAGGGCGATACGGTATATGCGAACAAAGATTACACGCACTTCAACCACCGCGGCGCAAAACGCATCGGGAAAATGCTGTACGATAAATTGATCAGCGAATACAAACAATACAAGAAGAGTGCTGCGTAACACGACCAAATTTTTTCTCGCCGCCGTCCTCTGGATGGGCGCCGCCTGCGAAGAAGCCCCGGCGCAGGAAGCGATGGGGCGCACGCTGGATTCCATGCTGATGCCGTACCCGTTCATCCTGAAAAGCCTGAACGTGATCGGCAACGACAGCGCGTCCGCGGCGCTCGGCGATTTTTACCAGAAGCTTTACGAATTGCAGACCGGGAAACGCGACCGCGTCACCGTGGTGCACATCGGCGATTCGCACATCCAGGCGGATAATTTTTCGGGGCGCGTGCGGCAGAATTTGCAATTGCAATTCGGCAACGCGGGAAGAGGAACGGTTTTTCCCTACCGGGTAGCGAAGACGAACGGTCCCGGCGATTACCGCAGCTGGACGAACAGCACCAATTGGTCGGCGAAGCGCAGCGTGTTCCTCGATCAGCCTTTGCCCATCGGCCTGGCGGGATTCACCATCGAGACGCTGGACACGAACGCGCTGCTGCGCATCACGATGAAAAGCCTGCCGCACCTCGATTACAGCTTCACGAAAATGTCGCTCTTCCACGAAAAAGGCCTCGAAGCCTTCGACGTGATCGTGTGCGATACATTGAACTGCGAGCTCTCGCGCATCCAGGCGAACAAAACGGACGCGCAGGTTTCCGTAGTGAATTTCGCAAAGCCGATGAACAGCGTGATGCTCGATTTCGCCGCGCCCGATTCCAACGCGCGCCGCCAGCGCATCTACGGCATGATGCTCGAGAACGGGCAGCCCGGCGTGCTCTACAACATGATCGGCGTGAACGGCGCGGAATACCGGCACTACAACCGGTCGGAATATTTCATGGCGCATTTCGCGCACCTGAAGCCCGATCTCGTGATCATTTCGCTGGGCACGAACGAAGGCTACGACGCGCGTTTCAAGGCCGATGTTTTCCAGAACAACATCGACAGCCTGGTGACCGCCATCAAATGCGCCGCGCCCGAAGCGAAGCTGCTGCTCACCACGCCCGGCGATTCCTTCCGCCGCAGCCGCAAAGGCCGCGTGAAAAATCCCGAAATGAAAGAAGCCCGCAACACCGTGATCGAGTACAGCACGAAGCACGGCGTCGCGTACTGGGATTTGTTCAGCATCATGGGCGGCTACGGCTCGATGGCGAAATGGTACGTCAGCGGCCTCGCGCAAAAAGATCGCCTGCACTTCAGCCCCAAAGGCTACGACCTGCAGGGACGAATGCTGTACGATGCGCTGATGAAAAGCTACGAGGCGTACGTGCTGAACAGGTACGGGACGAAGAAGGACGGGCAGAAGTAAGTACTCCGTCTCGGCTGCGCTCGACTTGCCACGTAGTTCTGGCGATTACATGTATTCATAAAATGACACAATAAAAAAGCAGAAACTGCGGTGACATAAAAAACTCCTCTGCGCCCTCTGTGGTAAAAAATGGAACGGTTTTTTATGTCGCCGCTGGTACATACAGTCTCACAAGCCTGACACGCACATTACCTCGATCCCGATCCTGAATTATGTTCGACATCGACTGGAATAAAGTATTCGGCTCGTTGTTCTACAACCCTGATGATCCGCTGCTGTTCAACAGCGCGTTCTTCCTTTTTTTCTTCGCGGTCGTGCTCTTCTTCTTCCAGTTCATCCACCGGCGCAAGCTGACGCGGGTGATCGTGTTCTCGCTGTTCTCGCTTTACTTTTTCTACAAATGCTGCGGCTGGTACGTGGGCTTCATCCTCGCGGCGGCGGTGATCGATTTCGGGCTCTCGAACTGGATCTATGCGCTGAAGGACAAGGCGAAAAAAACGATGGTGCTCGTCTTCAGCATCGTCATCAACCTCGGCCTGCTTTGCTTTTTCAAATACACCGATCTCTTCATCGAGACCTGGAACCAGGTCAGCACGGGGAAACCCGTCGAGCCGCTGAACCTCGTGATCCCCGTCGGCATTTCGTTCTACACCTTCGAGAACCTGAGCTACACGCTCGACGTGTACCGCGGGCATTTCAAGCCGGTGCGCAATTTTCTCGATTATCTTTTTTTCCTCTCCTTTTTCCCGAAGCTGGTGATGGGCCCCATCGTGCGCGCCTCGGATTTTATCCCGCAGATCCGCCAGGACACGCAGATCACGCGCGAGGACATCGGCCGCGGCTTGTATTTGATCCTCAGCGGACTTTTCAGGAAAGTCGTCATCTCCGATTTTCTCTACGTGAACTTCGTGCAGTACATCTTCGACGATCCGTCGAAGCACAGCGGCGTGGAATGCCTCTTCGGCGTGTACGCGTACGCGCTGGTGATCTATTGCGATTTCTCCGGTTACAGCGATATGGCCATCGGCATGGCGCGCTGGATGGGCTTTAAAATTCCCGCCAACTTCGATTCGCCTTACCAGTCGGCCAACATCACCGAGTTCTGGCGGCGCTGGCACATCTCGCTTTCCTCGTGGCTGCGCGATTACCTTTACATCTCGCTGGGCGGCAACCGGCGCGGCACGGCGGGCACGTGGATCATCTCCGGCTTGTTCTTCGGCGGCTCGCTGGCGGCCTGCATTTATTTGTACAGCAGCACGGGACTCTGGTGGCCGCTGCTGCTTTGGGGATGCCTGCTGTTGCTGTTCATCGTTCCGCCTTTGTTCAGCAAAGAGAAAAAAGGCTTCAGCACCAGCCTGAATTTGCTCAACACCATGCTGCTCGGCGGTCTCTGGCACGGCGCCTCGTGGAATTTTATGATCTGGGGCCTGCTGCACGGCGCGGCGCTGGCGGTGGACAAGCTGCGCAAATCGTTTCTCCCGGATGCGAAGGAAGGCGCGCCGTTCAAAGTGCTCGGCATCAACCTCAACGTGCCCGGCCTGAACATCAGCCGCCGCGCGATCGGGGTGCTCATCACGTTCCATTTCGTGTGCTTCTGCTGGATCTTTTTCAAGGCCGACACGCTGGAAAAAGCCGGCGTCATGCTCAACCAGATCTTCTACAACTTCGGCGCGGAAACCTTCGTGCCGATGGTGGAAGGTTACGCCTCGGTGTTCTTCATTCTCTGGCTGGGCTTCATGCTGCATTTCATTCCCAAATGGATCGAAGAGCGCACGCAGCTGGCCCTCGCGCGCATCTCGCTCTTCGGCCGCCTCACGCTTATCATCACGGTGCTGTGGATCGTGATCCAGGTGAAGCAGGCGGAGCAGGTGATGCCGATCTATCTGCAGTTCTAGTGCGGATGAATGGGCGGCACTTACGGGACCCGGGCGAATAATAAGAAACAAGAAAAATTTGTCTATTTGGACGTAAATCCCGTTATTTGCACTCCGATTTCCGAAAAACCTAATCGTCATGTCGAAAGTCTGCCAGATCACCGGGAAAAAATCCATCGTAGGGAACAGCGTTTCCCACTCGAACCGCAAAACCAAGCGCCGTTTCAACGTGAACCTCCACGCCAAGCGTTTCTTCATCCCTGAAGAGAACAAGTGGATCTCGCTGAAAGTCTCGGCTGCAGGCCTGCGCACCATCAACAAGATCGGTATCGGCGAAGCCGTGAAGCGCGCCCGCGAAGCGGGCTACCTCGCGAAGTAACCGCCCGTCCTTTTAAAACCGCATTTGGTAAAAACGTTGCTGCAAAACCGCGGCAACGTTTTTATTTTTATCCTATGCTGATGAAGAGACTGCTCCCGCTGCTCGCGCTCTGCTGCCTGCTTTTCGAAGCCGCCGCGCAGAACGACGCCGCCCGCTACGTGTACGACAAAGACCGGCTCTCCAAAGAATTCCACGCCGGCCGCCGCGAAGCCCTGCGCCGCCTTTTGCCCGACAGCTCCGTGGCCGTGTTCTTCAGCAGCCCCGAACGCAACCGCGCCAACGACGTCGATTTCCAGTACCACCAGGATCCGAATTTCTATTACCTCAGCGGCTTCGAGGAGCCGCATGCCGTGCTGCTCGTCTTCAAGGAAAAGCTGCACTTCGACACGATCTTCACCAACGAGCTCATCTTCGTGCAGGATCGAAACGCGCGCGAGGAATCGTGGACGGGGCGGCGCTTCGGGGCGGAAGGCGTGAAAAGCGTTTTAGGGTTTCAATATGCGCTGCCGAACTCGCGCTTCGCGGATTTTCCTGTCAACTTCGCGCGCTTCAGAAAAGTATTCTATTTCCCGCTGCCCACCGACGTGCGCGACAATGCGCAGGACAAAGGCGACCTTTTCAGCCTGGTCAAAAATTTCCAGGCGCGCACCGAAAAGAATAAGAACAACGATTCGCGCCTGCTCGCGCAGTGCATGGCCGTGCTGCGGCAGATCAAGCAGCCCGAAGAGATGACGCTGCTGCGCAAGGCCATCGACATGAGCTGCGCCGCGCACATCGAGCTGATCCGCGCCGCCACGCCGGGGATGAGCGAATACGAAGCGCAGGCCATCGTCGAATACGTGTTCAAAAAGAACGGCTCGGAGTATGTCGGCTATCCCTCGATCTGCGGCGCGGGGGAGAATTCCTGCATTCTGCATTACATCAACAACCGCCGCCCCTTCACCGGCAAAGACATGCTGCTCACCGACGCCGGCGCGGAATACCACGGCTACACGGCCGACATCACGCGCACCATTCCCGTCAACGGGAAATTCAGCGAGGAGCAGAAAGCGATCTACAACATCGTGCTCGAAGCCCAGGAAGCCGGCATCCGCGCCAGCCGCAAAGGCGCCGAGTTCCGCGCCCCGCACAAGGAAGCGCTGAAGGTGATCCAGAAACGTTTGAAAGAACTGGGCATCATCAAAAAAGATGAAGAGGCGTTGCTGTATTTCTTCCACGGCACCTCGCACTATTTAGGCCTCGACGTGCACGACGCCGGCTTGTACGGCCACCTCGAGCCCGGCAACGTGATCACCGTGGAGCCCGGCATCTACATCGCCGAAGGCTCGCCCTGCGACCCGAAATGGTGGAATATCGGCATCCGCATCGAGGATGATATTCTCGTTACCGACGGCGATCCTGAAAATCTTTCGAAGGCGGTTCCGCGCACGGTCGAGGAGCTGGAGAAATTGATGGCGGAGGAGAGTTACCTGAACAAGACGAACGGGGAGAAGTAAGCGGCAGATTACGCAGCTTTCGGCTGCTGACCGGTGCTTCACGATCCCGCAATCCCCTTCACTACCAGGCTATGCATGTTATACCCCAGCAGCGCCAGCGTCATCAGCATGCCCAGCAGCGAAGGCACGGGGATGTTCCCGATGTTCAGCGGAATTTTGAACGGGCGCTCCAGGTTTTTTTCTTTCACGCGCAGCACCACCGCCGATAAATTCACGAAGAAGAACGTGCCGAAGATGAACAGGTTCGCGATCTGCGCCACCGTTTCGATCTCGCCGATAAGGGAAAAAGCGCACATCAGCGCGAACACCAGCAGCAGCGCCGCTATGGGCGTTCGGCGCTTTTTCGACACGGCGGCAAAACGTTTCAGCCTGGGCTGATCCTGCGCGATGTTCAGCAGCACGCGCGAGCTGCTCAGCATATTGGAAAGGATGGTATTCGCCGTCGCAAACAGCGCGATGATCACGATCGCCGTCACCGCCGCCGTTCCGAAACGCTTGTCGACCACGTCCGCCAGCGGGCTGCCTGAATTTCCCAGCTGATCCGCGGATATCGCGCTCACGGCGCAAACGGCGACGAGCGTGTAAATGATCATCACGATGCCGTTGGAAATGAACAGCGCTTTTGGGATGGTCTTCTCCGGTTTCTTCGCTTCCTCCGCCAGCTTCACGATGTCCTCGAAACCGATGTACGCGAAAAATCCCAGCGCCGCCGCGGAAACGATGCCGTGCGCGCCGCCTTCCGGCAATTCAAAAAAATCCGCTTCGCCCAGGGAAGGCCAGGCGGAATAAACGACGAAGAACAATCCGCCCGCTTCGATCAAAGTGAAAATGGTGTTCACCCACGATGATTCGCGAATGCCGGAAGCGTTCACTAAAAAGATCAGGCCGATGATGCCCAGCGCGGAGATCAGCTCCGGCGCCTCGAGCAATTTGCTGAAATAGCCGGCGAAGCCCAGGGCCACCGTCGCGCCGCTGAGGATGCTGGTGAGCGAAATGCCGCAGCCGAGCACGAGGCCTAATTTTTCGCCGAAGGCTTTGCGCACGTACACGTATTCGCCGCCGGTTTTCGGAAAAGCAGCGCTGAGCTCCGCGTAAGAAAATGCCGTGAAAAAAGCGGTGAGGGATGCAATGAAGAACGAGAGCCAGACCATGTTGCCCGCTTCGCCCGCGACCTTCCCGAGGAGCGCATAAATGCCCGCGCCGAGGATCGACCCGACGCCGAAGAAAACGCATTGGCCGAGGCCAAGGGTGCGGCGCAGCTCCGTCATAAAATGTTTCCGCCGCTAGTTGTCATTCACGTCCGTCTGCACGTGCGAAGGGATCTGTTCGCGTATCGATCGTCCGCTGAAGCCGTAGCCTTTGAGCGGGCCGAGCAGGCAGACATCGAAGGCGGCAGACAGCAGCGGGATCGCCCCGAGGATCACAAGCGGCCAGATGACCGTGTCCTTGTAAAACAATCCCCAGGCAAGAATGAGCGCGCCGATCACGGCGCGCACGAAGCGGCCGGAATGGCTGACCAAAAATCGAAGCACGGTTCTCATAGCCTGCAGTTTTTAAAATTCGTTCAATGAAAAGCCGCAGGAATGATGCCAAGGAGGAATAGGTGCGGGAAGCAGAAAGCGCATCGCCACCCGGACCGGGAAGTGTGGAGAAAAATCCTCGCTAATCTTTATACTTCAAAGTAAAGATCAGCACCAGCGTATTGATCAGCAGCGCGCAGCAGTTCGTGAGGATCAGGGGCAGATCGTTCTTCATGAAGCCGTAAGCCACCCACAGCGCCAGCCCCGCCAGCAGCACGCAGAGCATGAAAACGGAAATGTCTTCCGCCTGCTTTTCACGCAGCAGCTTGATCAGCTGCGGCAGCATGGAGGTCGCCGTGAGAATGCCCGCCGCGAGGCCGATAAAATTAGGATCGATCTGCATACCCGCAGATCAGCAAGGCGCGTACCGCTTCCGGCGGTGCGGTGAAAATCTGTTAACTGTGTATGGCATTAATCATCAATAGGTTTGGAATCTGTTGAAAAAAACATGATGATATCGCGGCATTGTCAACTATATATTTGATCACATGCGCATGTTTTTATCAAGTATGAATTGTTTTATTGATCATTTCACAGTTAAAAAAGATCTCATGAAACCAAAGCTATTCTTAGCGACAGGCGGCCTATTGCTGGCCTCCGCTATTCATGGACAGATTTTTACAAACGGCAACCTGATCACAGGGTCCGCAGCCGGGCACGAAATTTTTTGCGGCGACAATACCATCGGATCGACCACGGGCCTGGCCAAGCTCGAAGTGCGCGCGGAGGATGCCACCGGCTTCACGACTTCCGGCTGGCGCATGGCTTTGCGGCTCATCGCGGGCAACGAGGATGACGAGACGAACCGGCACGGTGCCGCGCTTGTTTGGGATAAGGGATCGTCTACAGATCCCGGCGCTGCGCCTTTCCATTTTTTCATGGCGGGACCTTCGGACAACCCGAACGGTGACTTTTATTTCGGGATGGCGAGCGATCTCGGCGCTGCCGCGACACCCGAATACATTTTCCACGTCTATAGCGCGGCGCGCGACGGTAACGTGGCGGGCTCCGTTCGTTTTCGCCGCAGCCTGATCATGCACGACGGCGGCGGATCACCCGCGAACGAGCTCGGCATCGGCATTCTGAATCCCAGCGAGCAGCTGCACACCAGCGCAGGCGTGCGTTTCGAAGGCCTCACCTCCAATGCGAGCCCGACGCGCGTGATCGTGCAGGATAACAACGGCAAGCTGTATTACCAGACGCTGGGCACCGGCACCGTGCTTTCGACCACCTGCGCCACGACCAGCAACGTGCCGCGTCTGAGCTCCGCCGGCACGCTCGGCTGCAGCCAGATCTACGATGACAATACGAACGTGGGCATCAACACGTCTTCGCCGAAAACCAAGCTGCACGTGAACGGCCAGTCCGTATGGCTGACCAGCGGCGACGGCAGCAGCTTGGGCACCTCTGCGGGCTCAGGTCTCCGTCTTTATTACGACGCGTCCACCAATACCGGTCGTCTCTTCGCGCACGATTATGCGAACGGCGTGGTGAAAGACATGATCATCCAAGGCCCCGGCGGCAACCTCGGCGTGAGCATGACGCCCGGAACCTGGGCGGGAGGCGGAGCCAGCATCCTCGGCGCACCGCCGAACCCCACGACGGTGAAGCTGGACGTGAGCGGGATGGTACGCTGCACGTATGCGGTGGTCACTTCCGACGCCCGCTTCAAGCGCGACATCAACCCGATCGAAAATGCGCTGGATAAAGTGATGAAGCTGAAAGGCGTGAGCTATTACTGGAACAACGACAACAGCTTCGGCCGTACGTTCGACGAGTTCAAACAGATCGGCTTCATCGCGCAGGAAGTGGAAAAGATCGTCCCTGAAGCGGTCGGCAAGGATGCCGACGGCGTTTACGCGATGAACTACCAGGCGCTGGTGCCGCTGCTGGCGGAAGCCATCAAGGAGCAGCAGCATAAGATCGCCGAGTTGGAAAAGCAATTGAAAGCGAACGCACCCGCAACACAGCCTGCGGCTATTTCGACGGACATTCCCGTACAGCAGGCCGAGCTGCTGCAGAACAATCCGAACCCCTTCAGCGAGCAAACGCGTATCGGTTACGTCATTCCCGAAACCGCCGGCAGCGCTTACCTCTGCCTGTTCGACATGCAGGGAAAAATGCTCCGCAAAATGGACGTGAAGGAAAAAGGCAAAGGCGAGATCGTCATTGCCGGCAATGAAATGGATCCCGGCATGTACCTGTACAGCCTGGTGGTCGACGGCAAGGAAGTTTCTACCCGCCGCATGATCCTGACCCGGTAAGCGCCGGCAGGATAAAAAAGGAAGAGCGCTTTTTCGGCGCTCTTCCTTTTTTTAGTCGTGGCTAAGACAACTATTTCCAGTCCAATTTGATCCACGCGCGCTGCAGCTCGCGCCGTTCGTACGTAGGCTGCAGCCATTCGTAGCTGAGGAAGGTGAGATACAAAGGCGCATTTATTTTCTCGATGCGCACGGGCTTTTTTTCCAGCTCGCGCGTCTGCCTGATCTCGCGTTTGGCCGTGATGCCGCCGGCGTCGACTTTCGTTTCGTTGAAGCGGTGCTCTTTTTCGTTGTCGTAATACCAGTAGCCCGGCGCGGTCTGCGCGATGATGAGCTGTCGCTCGGCGTTGTGAAGCTCTTCGGCCATGCCGGTTTCCTCGAAGCCGGGAATGGCGAACAGCGGCCGCTCGTTCTTCGCCGCATTGTAGGAGCTGTCGCTGAAGGACGCATTCACCAGCACGCCCATCGGCTCTGAAAACCAGAAGACGAGCGTGAACGGTTTTTTCTTCAGCGTGCAAACCCCGTCGACGATGGGAACCAGCTTGCCGTCCTGCTCGACGTTGACGAGAAATTTTTTCTCTGCCGGCGGCGCAAAAGAAACGCTGAGAAAAAGCAGCGCGAAAAAAAAAGCGGAAAATTTCATGAGCGTCGTGAATTAAAAAAAATGATCGTGCTTGTCACCCTGAACGCGGTCGAAGGGTGGCTACGAACTTACTATCCCAATCCCTCAGCAAACTGCAGTCCATCATCGCTCAGCCGCACGCGCGCCACGCTTCTTTTGAACGGCCCGCCCGTCCATTTCCAGCCCGCGCCGCCTTCGGTAAAAAACATATCGAGCGGCGAAAAATCGCTCATGGATCTGACTTCCTGCAGAGCGCCCGGCTCTTCCACGACCGTTTCGAGATGGCCCATCCACTCCAGGCCTTCCAGCGCTTCGTAGAGGTAGCGCGTGGCCTGGTGCAGCTCGTGCTCCTTCGGATTGCGCAGCGTGCTCAGCAGCGTCAGCAGGTCGAGCTGTCCGCCGTTGGCTTTTAATTCCTTCAGCACTTGCTTCTGCATCATGCTCAGGCGGCTTCGTTCTCCTTTTTGCAGCTTCGGTCTCATGATGGCAAAAGTAGTTTTTAGCGCTTAGAATTTAGCTCTTAGAACTTAGCGCATCGGGTGTCCCGCAAAGCTTGCGCCGCGTTTCCAAAGACCATAGTTTCGACCGCCTAAGCGCTAAGTTCTAAGCGCTAAAAACTATAGAGAATGCTTGTTTTCCAAGAAAAATCCCTATATTTGCACCCCTGAATTCTATAAAGCTGAAGAACAATGGCTAAGAAAGGCAACCGCATCCAGGTCATCCTGGAATGCACCGAGCACAAGGAAAGCGGTCAACCCGGCACTTCGCGTTACATCACGACGAAGAACAAGAAAAACACGCCCGACCGGATGGAGATGAAAAAGTACAATCCCATCCTGAAGCGCATGACCGTTCACAAAGAGATCAAGTAATAACCGTCTCCGGCAGGAAGGAGCAGCGGCCCACAAATCCCGGGCCCGTGCGCTTCCGGCGGCGACCAATTATCATTCAACATGGCAAAGAAAGTAGTTGCTACGCTCAAGACCGGTGAAGGCAAGCAGTTCACCCGCGTCATCAAGATGGTGAAGTCGGCTAAGACCGGCGCGTACACCTTCAAGGAAGAAGTCGTTCACAACGAGCACGTAAAAGACTTCCTGTCCGACAAAAAATAATGTGCAGGCAGAGCACAGGTTAAAGCTTCTTTCCACTCGAAGGAAGCTTTAATTATTTACGGGTGGTTGGTAAGGAATAAGAAGCAACGCTTCGCGCAAAAAGCAAAGCGCTGCGCGCCAAATAAAATGCAGTGACAAAAGGAGAAACCTTCCCGAATGAACCTAAAGCGGGTTTGTGGCGTTAGTAAGTGAAAAGGTTTTTGCAAGCGCAGCGTTGCCTTTTGCCGCGAGCGTTGTCCTTTAAAAAGTATCCCCGGCCTCCGGCCGAACCAAGAATCTACTTATGGGTATCTTCAACTTCTTCAGCAAGGAAAAAAAGGAAAGCCTCGACCAGGGACTGGCCAAGACCAAGGAAGGATTCTTCCAGAAGATCACCCGCGCCGTGGTCGGCAAATCCACCGTCGATGCCGAGGTGCTCGACAACCTGGAGGAAGCCCTGATCAGCTCCGACGTCGGCGTGGAGACGACGATCAAGATCATCCGCCGCATCGAAGAGCGCGTGGCGCGCGACAAGTACGTGAGCACTTCCGAGCTCAACCGCATCATGAAGGAGGAAATGGCTGCGCTGCTGGCTGAGAATAATACCGAGGACTTAAAAGATTTCACTTTGCCTGCCGGCAAAAAGCCTTACGTCATCATGGTCGTGGGCGTGAACGGCGTGGGCAAAACGACGACTATCGGGAAGCTTGCGCATGCGTTCAAATCCGCAGGGAAAAACGTGATGCTCGGCGCCGCCGACACTTTTCGCGCAGCCGCCGTCGATCAGCTCATCATCTGGTCGGAGCGCGTGCAGGTGCCGATCGTGGCGCAGGCCATGGGTTCCGATCCCGCCTCGGTGGCTTACGATACGCTCACTTCAGCCGTCTCTAAAAATTCCGACGTGGTCATCATCGATACCGCCGGCCGCCTGCACAACAAGGTGAACCTGATGAACGAGCTGACCAAGATCAAAAAGGTCATGCAGAAAGTCGTGCCCGACGCGCCGCACGAAGTCCTGCTCGTGCTCGACGGCTCCACCGGCCAGAACGCTCTCAACCAGTGCCGTGAATTCACCGCCGCGACCGACGTCACCGCTTTGGCGATCACCAAGCTCGACGGCACCGCGAAGGGCGGCGTGGTCATCGGCATCTCCGACCAGTTCAAAATTCCCGTGAAATACATCGGCGTAGGCGAGAAGATGAGCGACCTGCAGGTGTTCAACAAGCACGAGTTTGTTGATTCGCTTTTTGGCTCTTAGGTGGCAGCGTCACGCTCCGGCGACCTGAGAGCGATCAAACCTTCCCCGTCTCGCACAGCTGCTTCAAATTCCGCAGCCCTTCCTCGAACTGCTTGTTCAGCTGTCCCTTGATCATCGGCCCCATCATTCGCGCCATCGGGTAGGAGAGCGGGCCTTTGTTGTGCCAGGTCACCAGCGTGCCCCCGTCTTTCGCTTCGAAGCTCCACAGGTCATCCGCCTGCGATTTGAACGGCTTGATGAAGCGCAGATCGAAATCCACCGACTTGCCGGGCGTGGCTTTGCCCAGCGTGAGGCTGCCCACGCCGATCTTTTTTCCTTCCCAGCTGTATTTGTGGCCGGGCTGCTTCGGCGCGCCTTCTACTTTATGCGCGGCCGCAGGCTCCGTTCGCGCCCAGGGATTCCAGGCATGATAATGATTGAGGTCGGCCACGTGGTCGAATACTTTTTCAGGCGGGCAGTTGATGACGGTGGTTTTCTTCACGTCATACGAGCCGGGCAGCAGCAGCGGGATAATGAAGAACAGGGCGATAACGCCGAGAATAATGTAGAGTGCGATCATCATGTGGTTTCGTTTTTTTAGGCCCGCAAAATAGCAAAGTTGAACGTACGCGAAGAACAAGAGTGATGAGTGGCGAAAAAACGCTTCAGAATTTCCACCAGGGTTTTTTCCTGGGCGGCTCGATCTCGATTCTCGTTTTCAGGAATTCAAAATATTTCGGATCATCGATAGCAAAGATGTCTTCTCCTTCCAGCGCGTACGCCCTCGCCAATTCGTCTGCGGCCCTCTCGAGGTTCCCGGTCTCGAACCGGCATTGTCCCAGCCGCAGACGA